>Ga0214471_10000489_pt1 | contig 33922 bp, 21 predicted proteins | sample RVTome_5_FD_207665 | JGI IMG/M metagenome (GOLD analysis project Ga0214471, IMG submission 207665) | Soil microbial communities from uranium-contaminated site in the Upper Colorado River Basin, Wyoming, United States - RVT142D155 | ecosystem: Environmental > Terrestrial > Soil > Contaminated >... | reverse complement strand
CCTCGACAACGACGGTCCTGGACTGGGACGACCTGCGCATCGTGCTGGCCATTGCCGAGCACGGCACGCTGTCCGGCGCCGCCGCCCGTCTCCACGTCAGCCATCCCACCCTGTCGCGGCGGCTGCGGCGGATCGAGCGGCGGCTGGACACGCGCCTGTTCGAGCGGACTCCCTCCAGCCTGCGCCTCACCGCCGCCGGCGAGGACATGCGGCAACTGGCGCTGCATCTGCGCGACGACATCGCATCACTCGAGCGCCGCATCGGCGGCCGCGATGCCGGCCCCGGCGGCCCGATCCGCCTGACCGCGCCCGATGCGGTGTCGGAATACCTGCTGCCCGGCATCCTGGCCGCGCTGTGCCGGGAGCATGCCGGGCTGACCGTCGACCTGGTCGTCTCCAACCAGGTGCTGTCGCTGGCGCAGCGCTCGGCCGACATCGCCCTGCGTATCACCGCCAAGCCGACGGAGACCTTGCGCGGGCGCCGCGTCGGCACGGTCGCCATGGCGATCTACGCGGCGCGCGAGCTGCCGGTCCCGGAGACATTGGGGAATCTCACCGGCATTCCCTGGGTCGGTTTCGACGCCGCGCTCGCGTGCAGCGGGCCGGGAACCTGGGTGACCCACAACGTCCCGGAAAGCGATATCCGTTTCCGCGCCAACACCCTGCTGGGCGCCGCCCAGGCGGTTCGTTCCGGTATCGGCTGTGGCCTGCTGCCCTGCTTCGTGGGCGGGTCCGTCCCGGACCTGGTCCGCCTCGGCGCGCCGCTGCCGGCCCTTTCCCTGCCGCTGTGGCTGCTGGTTCACCCCGAGATGGCCCGCCTGCCGAGGATACGCCGCGCCTGCGATGCCTTGGCGGCGAAGCTGAGCGAGGCGGCGCCGCTGCTGACCGGCGCGGCCTAGCGGTCCGCGCCCGGCTGCATCAGCCGCGCCAGGTGCGAGCCGCGCTCCGACAGATATTGCCGGAACACCTCCGCATACTCGGGCACCACCGCCTGCTGGACGCTGGCGCGTTCGGCCAGCGCCGCGCGGTAGGCCGGCACCCGCTGCAGCCCGTCGAATATGCCGAACTCCCCGATCCGATCGAAGGTATCGAACAAACGAAAGATCGGCGCGAACGCCGCATCGACCAGGCAGAAGCGTGCGCCGGCGAAATACGGCCCGTCGCCGAGATGCCGCTCCAGCCAGTGGAACCTCGCGCGCAGGTCGCCGCATTTGCGCTCGAAGGCCGCCGCGTCGGGCGCCATATAGAAAGCGAAGACGTCGGCGATGACCGCCGAGGCGAACTCCACCCAGCTGCGATGGCGGGCGCGGTCCAGCGGCACCGGCGGATGCAGCGGCAGCGCAGGTTCCGCGTCCTCGATGTACTCGCAGATCGCCACCGTCTCGAAGATGGCGGTATCGCCGACGCGCAACAGCGGCACCTTTCCCAGCGGGGATAGCTTGAGGAACCATTCCGGCTTGTTGGCCAGGTCGATATACACCCGCTCGCAGGCGATCCCTTTCTCGGCCAGCTGGATCGCGGCGCGCTGGGCATAAGGGCAGAGCGTGTTGCTGATCAGTTCAAAGGCGGGCATCTTGTGGGCTCCGTGCGAAATGAGTGTATGGTGGTACCGCTAGGCCGACTATAGCGCACGCCTGCACGAGGAAGAATGGAAAGCTTTTTCAACCGGCCGTGCAGAAATGTTTAGGCATCGCGCCTGAATACCATGTGAGGGCCCGCGATCCCCGCCGCCGCGGGTCCGAAATCGGCTCCCTCGGCCTTGACAAGCGTATCCATACGGATACACTAGAACGATCATCGTCATGCTGATCGGGGGCGACAAGTCCAGCCAGAAGCGTGACATCAAGACCGCGCAACGACTCGCCGGCGAACTGGAAATATGATCCATGAAAAAGTCCAAGCTCAAAATCACGACCCGGGCCAAAAGCAAGTTGCTGCCGTTCGACGCGGCGCGCTACCTCACCGACGACAAGGCGATCGCCGAGTATATGTCCGCCGTGCTGGAAACGGGCGACGCCGATCTGGTCATGGCGGCGCTGCGCGATGTCGCACGCGCGCGCGGCATATCGCAGGTCGCGAAGAACGCCGGCCTGGGGCGCGAAAGCCTGTACAAGGCGCTCGCGCCGGGCGCGAAACCGCGCTTCGATACCGTGTTGAAGCTCGCCCAAGCGTTGGGCCTGCGGCTCTCCGCGCGCGCCGCCTGAGAAATCAATTATAGGGAAACCGACCAATGCACCCGGCAACAACGCCTGAGCCGCCGTACTACGCCGTGATCTTCACGTCGGTCCGGACCGAGGGCGATAACGGTTACGCGGAGATGGCGAAGAGCATGGTCGAGCTTGCCGCGAGGCAGCCCGGCTTCCTCGGCTTCGAGTCGGCGCGGCAGGAAATCGGGATTTCGGTTTCCTATTGGGCCACGCTCGAGGCCATCCAGGCCTGGAAGGAGAACGCCGCTCACCGTCTGGCCCAGAATCGTGCCAAGGACTGGTACAAGACGTTCCGGGTTCGTGTCTGTCGCGTGGAGCGTGAGTATGGTTTTTGAAAACGACTGGATTCTGAAACACTCACGAAGGTGTAGAAAAGCCTGTCTCCATGCTTTATATATAGGGTTGCAGGTTAACGGGAGTCGCCTATGGCCAGGACTATTGAAGACATTGAGCGGGACATCCGGTTGCTCAGCAGAAAGGAGCGGCGAGAGCTTCTTAAGACATTGATCGCCGAACTTGATACCCCATCGGATCCGGGCGCTGAGCGCGCCTGGCTCGAGACATGCCAGCGTCGCTACAAGGAACTTGTCGAAGGGAAAGTCGCGGGTATTCCCGGACCGCTGGTGTTTGAACGGTTGCGTACACGTCTGGGTGGATGAACTACACGTTTCACCCGGAGGCGGAGCAGGAGCTGATCATGGCGGCCGAACCGGGTTACTGGCAGTCTCGAGTTCACGACCGCTAGGGCAGCTCTGAGCAAGGCCATGCCGCAACGCAGCGAGTTTGTGGAATTCGTGATCGAGCAGATGGCTCCCATCGGCAGGCCGCGGGTGCGCGCCATGTTCGGCGGTTACGGCGTTTACCGGGACGACTCGATCTTTGCCATCATCGTTGACGACCGGCTGTACTTCAAGGCGGACGCCGTGACCCGCGCGGAGTTCGAGGCAAAGGGCCTGCGCCCGTTCAGCTACGTTGCGCGCGGCAAACCGGTGACCATGCAGTATTTCGAGGCGCCGCCGGAGGTGTTCGACGAACCGGAGGCCATGTGTGCCTGGGCGCGGAAGGCTTATGAGGCCGCCATCAGGGCGAAGAAGCCCAAACCGCCGGACAAGGCACCGCAGAGCAGGCGCACAAAGCGGCGCGCCGCCACGCATTGAGCGGCGAGGAGGCCCGATGGATCTTCGCGAGCTGGAACGCTATCTCCACGAGCAGATTCCGCTGTCGGCGGCCATGGGCGTCGAGGTCCTGGCGGCGGATCGCACCGGGGTCCGGTTGTCCGCCCCGCTCGCGCCGAATATCAATCATCGTGAGACGGTGTTCGGCGGCAGCGCGTCGGCCGTTGCCATTCTGGCCGCGTGGGCGCTGATTCACGTGCGTTTGACGGAGGAAGGCATCGCGAGTCGCGTCGTGATCCAGCGAAACACCATGCGCTATGAACGCCCGATCGTCGCCGCGTTCGTCGCCTCGTCCGCCATTCAGGACCCGAGGACATGGGAGCAATTCATCAAGGTACTGAAGCGTAAGCACCGGGCCAGAATCTCCGTAACAGCGACGCTGCACTGCGGCGGCGAGAACGTCGGTGAGCTCGAGGGCGATTTCGTCGCCCTGGACGCGCGGCCGGCCTGACCGCGGGTTGCGGCATGCGTCCGCGCGGCGCCGGGGCGGATCGGTCCGCGCCGGCGCGCTATGCTTGATGGACGAGCGCTCTGCACATAGTGCCTTTCGACGGTCCATGATCCGACTCACCAAATCGCTGAACGCCTGGGGAACCCCCGATTTCGAGGACGTCCTCAAGAAGGAAATCGCGCAGCTGGGCGGCGACCAACTGCCCTTGCAGCAGGGTTTGTCGGCCAGCAGCTACGTGGTGGACGGCAGGCTCGACGTGCTGATCAACAGCGCGACCGAAGAGGCGGGCATCATACGCGTCCAGACCGGCATCTTCTACGCGGGGATCATCGCCGGCTGCAGCTGCACCGACGACCCCACGCCGGTCGAGGAGAACAGCGAGTATTGCGAGATCCGGCTCGACATCGACAAGGCGACGGCGGAGACCACCGTCACGCTGTTATAATTGCACCTGGCTTCAGGGAGGAGTCGGAAGCAATCGAGAGTAATTTTCGATCGACTCCGACGCTACCACGACTATCCGTGGTAGTCACGTGAAACAACAACGGCGCATACCCGCCTATGCCAAAAAGAAAGAGAACGAAGCATAAGCCAGGGAGGCGTCAACGCCCATCATTCGTCCCGTCGGCGAAGATCGCCGTTCCGCGCCTGGGCGCGACTCACCCGCGCGAGCGGGTATTCGGCTTGCTGGACCAGGGCGACGACATCCGGCTGATCTGGGTCAGCGGACCGGCCGGGTCGGGAAAGACCACCGCGGTGGCGGGACACCTGCTCGCACGCGGGCGCCGGCATGTGTGGTACCAGCTCGATGCGCGCGATCTCGAGCCCGCCGCTTTCTTCTACTACCTGCGCGCCGCGCTGCAGACCGGTGCGGGCGGTCGCCGCGTCCGGCTGCCGCTGTTCACTCCGGAGTACGCGTTCGGGCTCCCGGCCTTCACGCGCAATTTCTTCGAACTGGCCGCGCGCGCGCTCGCACCGACGGCGGTGCTGGTGTTCGACGATTGGCAGGAGGCGCGCGATGCGGAGTGGCTGACCCAGTGCCTGCTGGCGGCGACCGAGGCGCTCCCGGCCGGCGTGCAGATCATCGTCATCAGCCGCGCGGAGCCGCCGCCGGCGCTGGCGCCGCTGCGCGCCCGGCACGCGATGGCGCAAATCGGCTGGGAGGAGCTCCGACTGCAACCGCCGGAGACGCGCGCGATCGTGCGCCTGTTGGGCGCACCCGCGGCCACCGCCGACCGGCTGCACACGGAGAGCGGCGGCTGGGTGTCAGGGCTGGTGCTGATGCTGGCCGATCCCGGCGCCGACCGGTCAGCCACCGGCGGCGTGGCGGGCGCAGCCAACCCTCAACTCGCTTTCGATTACTTCGCGGCCGAGGTGTTCGGCAAGACCGATCCTGAGACCCGCGAGTTCCTGCTCAAGACCGTGCTGCTGCCGTACATGGAGGCCGAAACCGCCGCCGCGCTCACCGGCAGCTCGCGCGCCGCGCAGCTGCTTGCCAAACTGGCGCGGCGCAACTACTTCACCTTCCGACGCGGTGCGCACAGCTTTCAGCATCACCCGCTGTTCAGACAGTTCCTGCTCATCCAGGCACGGGCACACTTCACCGGGGCCGAGTGGAACGCGCTGCAGCGACGCGCGGCCGGCATCCTCGCCGCGCACGACCTGATCGACGAGGCGGCGGCGCTCATGCTGGCCGCCGGCGATCACGAGGGGCTGGCCGGGCTGCTCGTCCAGCACGCCGCCGGGCTGGTGCGCGCCGGCCGACACCAGGTTCTCGCGCAATGGCTCGCCGCGATGCCGCCGCCGACGCTCGCCGGCACGGCCTGGCTCAGCTACTGGGCGGGCATCGCGTCATTGCCGTTTCGTCCGCACGACAGCCTGGCGCATTTCGACCGCGCGTTCGCCGGCTTCGAGGCGCTGGCCGACGTGGCCGGCGCCTACCTCGCCTGCGCCGGCGCGATGGAGGCGGTGTTCAACGGCATGACCAACCTCGGCCAGGGCGATCCGTGGATCGAGCGGCTCGATTCGCTGATGCAGCGCCACCCCGTGCCGTCGCCCGAAATCGACACCCAGGTAACGGTAACGGTGCTGTTGTTGCTCATGTACCGTCGCCCGCGCGCGGAGCCACTGCGCCACTGGGCCACGCACGCCCGGAAGTTGTGGCGAAGCGTCCGGGACGTCGAGCTGCGCGTCCGGCTCGGCTATGCGCTGGTGTTCTACTACGATTGGTCTGGCCAGCTCGCGGCGGCCGCCACGATGCTGGAGGCCTTGCGCGAGCTGGCCGGCCAGCGCGACGTCTCACCGCTTTCGCGAATCACCACCCGATACGTCGATGGCCACCACAGTTATATGTGCGCCGACGACAGCGGCGGCGTCGAGGCGATTCGCGACGGGCTCACCGTGGCCGAGCAATACGGCGTGCACGTCCTGGACCCCACGCTGCTCGCCGGCGGCGTCTACCTGTCGCTCGATCGCGGAGACCTGTCACAGGCCGACCACCTTCTGGCGCGCATGGCGGCGATCGTGACACGCATCGGCCGCCTCGGTGATTACGCGCACTTCCATGCGCTCGCCGGATGGCGCGCATTGCTCGGCAGCGACGTGGCGCGGGCGCAGGAGGAGGCGGGCACCGCCCTGGAGGCCGCGGTCCAGGCGGGCATGATCTTTCCAGAGGCACTGTGCCGCTATGGCCTGGCGCTGGCGCTTTTGGCGCGCGGCGAAGCGCAAGCCGCCGGGCATGAGCTCGACCGGCTCCGGGATATCGCCGATCAGGCGGGTAGCGCGTTTCTCGAATACATGCACTGCCTCGGTCGCGCCCAGTGCATGCTGGATCGCGACGAGCCGGGCGGCACCGATTGGCTGCGCCAGGCGATGACCATCGGTCGCCGGCAGGACCTGATGCAGACCTTCTGGTGGCACCCGCCGGTGATGGCCAGGCTGTGCGCCACCGCCCTCGAGCGCGGCATCGAGCCCGACTACGTGCGCGCGCTGATTACGCGTCGCCGGCTTCAGCCCCCGCCGGACGCGGTCGCACTGGAACACTGGCCGTTTCCCGTCAAAATCCACACCCTCGCCCGTTTCGCGGTGGAGGTGCGGGACAAGCCGCTGCGCTTTTCCGGCAAGTCGCAGTCCAAACCCCTCGACCTGCTCAAGGCCCTCATCGCCTTCGGCGGCCGCGACGTCAGCATGGAGAAGCTGGCCGGCGCATTGTGGCCTGACGCCGACGGCGACGCCGCGTACCGCAGCCTGATCACCACCTTGCACCGACTGCGCAAGCTGCTGGGCGGGCAGGACGCCATCGCGGTGCACGACGGCAAGCTGCAACTCGATCCCGGTCGCTGCTGGGTCGATGTGTGGGTACTGGAGCGGCTGCTCGACGAGATCGGCGGCGCGCCGCCGGTCGGCGAGCGGCTGGCGGCGCTGGCCGAGGCGTTGCGGTCGAGCTACCCGGGCGCGTTCCTCACCAGCGAGACCGACGCCCCCTGGGCGCTGAGTTACCGCGAACGGCTGCGCAGCCGCACGCTGCGCGCCCTCGAGGTGCTGGCCGGCCGGGCCGGCGGCGCCGGGGAGTGCGAGCTGTCCATGCGCCTATGCCGCCAAGCGCTCGAGGTCGATGACCTCATGGAGTCGTGCTATCAAGACCTGATGTCTTGCTACCTCGCCCAGGACCGCCGCGCCGAGGCCCGGGCGCTGTACGCGCGCTGCCGCGAGGTCTTCGGCGCCGTCGGACTTAAGCCGTCGACGGCGACCGACACGCTGGCGGCGCTGATTGCCGACCCCGATCCCGCCGCCACGGCGGGGCTGTGCCAGCGCTGCCGCTGGCGTAACGCTTAAAGTCCACCGGTCGACCGGGCCGTACCGTGCCCGGCCCTGCCTTCGTGTCCGATCCATCCGGTAATTCCCCGGAATCGACCTGTTACCGATCTGTTACCACCCGCTCGCTAAGGTAGGGCGGTCTGAACCATGGTCCGCGGGGTGGGCGATCTTGAACAGCTACATCGTGCGCATCTACCGGCGCGAGCCCGCGGCCGGATCGGGGCGGCGGGCGCAGGATGCGCCGGTGCTGACCGGCACGGTGGAGGATCCGGACAGCGGGGTGCGCACCGGGTTTCACGGCATCGAGGAGTTGTGGGCGATCCTGGGTGGGACGACCCGCCCGGCCGATTCCCAGCACACGAACAGGGAGTGAGGTCATGCGGTTCCAACGGTGGTGGCTCGTGGCAGTGCTGGTGTCGGCATTGGGGCTCGGTCTCGGTGCCTGCGGCGGCGGGGGCGGCGGGGGTGCGGCACCGCCGCCGGCCGGCAGCAGCAACTGGGACGAGATGAAGTGGGATCAGGACAACTGGTCCTGATCCGATCGGAAGCGATTCACGCGTACACGCATCGCGGGGGATGTGTCATGACCTATAACCGTTATTCGCAAGCGTTGTTCCTGGGGTTGGTTCTCGTCGTGCTCGGCACGCCAGCCGGGGCCGGCGAGGTCACGCTTCCCCACTCCTTCTCCGCCGGCACGCCGGCGGTGGCGGCGGAGGTGAACGCGAACTTCACGGCGGTGAAGGGGGCGGTGGACGACAACGACCAGCGGCTGACGACCGTCGAAACCACCAAGCAGGACCGCGTCACCGGAACCTGCACCGTCGGCGGGTCGGTACGGGCGGTCAATGCCAACGGTTCGGTGGTGTGTCAACACAACGTGGGCATCGGGTACCAAAACAGCACGGTCAATGTCGTCACGCCGATCGCGCAGGCCTTGCAGACTGTCGCCATGGTGTCGATGACCGCGCCGGGCCCCGGATACTTCGTCGTCTCGTTTTCGGCGAACGCGCACTTCAACCACACGCTGAACGTCAACCAGGAGCTGCGTTATGCGATCGTCACCTCGCCGAACGGCAACCCGACCCCGGGTTGGAACAGCTTTCGCATGAACCACGTCATCGGCGCCATGCCGTCGGGACACTACTATCAACCGGCGTCGGTCCAGGTCGTGAAGGAAATTGGCGTCGCCGGTACCGTCACCTTCTATCTGAATGCCTACTCGACCGAGCCCGTCGGCAGCATGCTGATCGATCTCAGCAATTGGAGCCTGAGCGTAATCTTTGTTCCAACTGGCTAAGGGATCAGGACAACTGGTCCTGAGCCGGCCGATATCTACTTGTACAAGCACACGCATAACGGGGGACGTGTCATGACATATACGCAATATTCGCAGGCGCTGATTCTGGGATCGGTTCTGGCGGTGCTCGGTGCACCGGCCGGGGCCGGTGAAGTTACCCTGCCCAATACCTTCACCGCCGGCACACCGGCAGTGGCGGCGCAGGTGAATGCCAACTTCGATGCCGTCAAGGCGGCGGTGGATGACAACAATGGGCGCATAAACACGCTGGAAGGGGTCAATGCCGGTGCGCGCCTCAACACGCTCGAGACCAACGCCGCCAGCCCAGGCATCAGCGGTAATATCACGCTGGTGCCGTCCACGGCCACGGCAGGCAATATCCTGAAGGGAGTCACCCCGTTCCTGCATGACTACGGACACCACAATACCTTCCTCGGCGAGAACGCCGGGAATTTCACTATGAGTGGCGTTGCAAACACCGCCGTCGGCTCCCTGGCGCTCAACAGCAACACATCAGGCCTCAATAATACCGCTATCGGCTATGCGGTGTTGAACGACAATACAACCGGCCATTCCAATACCGCGATCGGTGCTGGTGCGCTCTTGAACAATACAACAGGAGTTGGAAACACTGCTAATGGCGCTGTTGCGCTAAGTCAAAATACGTTTGGCACTGATAATACAGCCATTGGCCACTATGCGCTATATGCCAACAATGGCGGAAGCAACACCGCCATTGGCAGAAGCGCTCTTGCTTTCAACACAAGTGGCGGCGCAAATACTGCTAGCGGATACCTTGCCCTTGTTAACAACACCACTGGCAGCAGTAACACTGCTCTTGGATTCCGGGCCGGATATAACTTTACTACTGGAAACAACAACATTGCCATTGACAACGAGGGAGTCGCGGGCGAGTCCAACACCATCCGCATCGGCGACATCCAGACCCGCGCCTTCATCGCCGGCATCCGCGGAGTGACTACCGCTACTGCCGCGATCCCGGTGTATGTGGGGACCGACGGCCAGCTCGGCACGGTCAGTTCCTCGCGCCGCGTCAAGGACAACATCGCCGACATGGGCAAGGCCAGTGAAGTGCTGATGCAGCTTCGGCCCGTGACCTTCCACTACCAGGCCGACCGCAATCCCAAGGGGCGCACCCTGCAATACGGATTGATCGCCGAGGAGGTGGCCGAGGTGGCCCCGGATCTCGTCGCACGCACGACCAGGGGCGAGATCGAGACCGTCTATTATCAGCACCTCGCACCGATGCTGCTCAATGAGTATCAGAAGCAACAGCGCTCCATCGCCGCTCAGGCGGCGCTGCTGCAGAAGCAGACGACCCACATCACGGCGCTTGAACGGGACCGCCAGACGCAGACCGCGCGCCTGGCCGCGCTCGAGCAGGAGATGCTGCGGATGACGGCGGCGCTGACCCGGCTGCAGCAGCCGGAACGGCTCGCCGCGGTCGATCGGTAGGGGACAGACAGGGGGTGACGTATGCGGTTCCATAGACTGTGGCTGATGACGGTGCTGGTGTCGGCGCTGGGACTCGGTGCTTGCGGAGGCGGCGGGGGCGAGGGCGGGGCGATCAGCCCGCCGCCGACCGTGCAGGCGATCGTTGCCGACCTCGAGTCCGTGATCAATCGGCTGGACGGGCGACTGTCCGCGAGCGCCACCACGGGGTCGACGAATGGCTACGGCTACAATCTGACGGCCGAAGGGTTTGCCTTCTGCCTGCCGGGCGTCCCGACCGCGCCGCCCCAGATTCCCTCGACGTATCCAAACAACGTTTACGGGTGCGAGAACCGTCTGGCCCTGAGTTACACCAGTGTTCTCAGCAGCACACAGTTGACGCTGACCGCCGCCGTCCCGGAGTTGTTCGTCGACTTCTACGGCTCGATCAGCCCGATCACGTCCGGCTTGGAGGGCTACGTTACCGACTCCGATGTTGCCGTGGACATCACATTCGCCATCACGGCGAACGGCGACGGGACCTATACCCTGGATCCGACGGCTGCCCCCATCGTGGCAGTGACGTTCAACGCGCCGGCGGTTTATACGAACAATGCGGCGGTCGACCTCATCGGCGCCTCGGTCGTGGGCATGCTGTCGTCGTACATCGAGACGTCCGTGGAAAGTGCGATTGCGCAAGAGCTGCAGGTTCATGTGCAGTCCGGCGCCGTTCCGAACTTCGTGTTCTGACGAACGGCCGCCGAACGCCGGCCGGCCCCGCGGGGGCGGGCTTCCGAAGGGCGATACCGGCGCGCGCCGCGCCGTCTGTTACCGATCCGTTACCACCCGCGCGTTAAGGTGGCGCCATGGGCGATTCCAGGCGGCAGTCCGGGCCGCCGGTCCCGGGCACGCGAACAGGGGGTGAGGTCATGCGCTACCCACGATGGCGGTTGATAGCGGTGCTGGTATCGGCGCTCGGGCTCGGTGCCTGCGGGGATAAAGGCGCGGCGCCGCCCGCGGACGCCACGACGCCGGATTCCTACGTCCTGTCGATACTCAAAACCGGGGTCGGCAGCGGCACGGTGAGCGGAACCGGGATTTCCTGCGGGGCCGATTGCTCCGAACCCTTTTTGAAAGCCTCCACGGTGATATTGACCGCCACACCCGACAGCGGATCGGCGTTCTCCGGCTGGTCGGGATGCGCCGCGTCGAGCGGCCAAAGCTGCACGGTGGCCCTGGATCAGGATAAGTCGGTGACGGCCACCTTCGGCCACAACATTACCTCCGCAATCGTCATTACCAGCCTGCCGGCAACGAGCACGACCGGCACCTATACGCTGGGCTTTTCGGTGACTGGCTCCGTGCCGACGCCTTACCTCATCCAGGAGGCACCGGACACGAGCTTCTCGCTCGCCAACCGCACGGTATATTCGACGTACGGCACGTCATACAGCTTCAGCAGCAAGCCGGACGGCATCTACTGCTACCAGATAGCGACCAGCATCGTTTCCAGCGCGCCGGCCTGCATCACCGTCGCCCGGCCGACCACGGCGGTGCTGCGCATCACCAACAACACGCGTTACGCGATGATCGACATCCGGCTGAACGGCACCCAGAAGGCCGCCTACCCCTACGGCATCCCGCCGGGCCAGTCCTTCGATTTTCTGTTCGGCTCGTCCGGAACCGTCACGTACAACCTGGGGGTGGGGTTCTACAATTCCGACGGCAGCCGCAACGTCTGGTTCACGGCCAGCGGCTCGACCACCGTCACCGCGGGGCTGACCACGCCCCTGGCCATGCAGAATCCCACGCTCGGCCAGATGCTCACCGGCTTCAATCCGGCCGGGCGCGACTGGACCGGACCGTACTGGTGCTATTCCTGCAATCCGATCCTGGGATATGCCCGGTACCGATTCAACAGCACGGCGGGCTGGAGCTTCTACGACAACGACGTCTTCAAGGCGTCCGGCACCGCGACCCTGGTGTCGTGGCCCGATTACGCCACCGCCATCGGCTTCAAGCTCTGCCCGACCTGCGACACGATCACGCTCTATTATCCGTTCGCGACGTTCTACTACCGCAACGGACCGGCCGACTGGCCCGTGATCGAGTACGTCAGGCAGTAGGCGCGCGCGACATATCCGCGGGTCAGTTCTTCATACCACAAAAAGGAGATAAGCATGAGCGGTAGCAACTTCACGAGAATCGCCGGCGCCGCGCTGGCCACGTCGTTACTGGCGCTCGGCGCAGGCACACCGGTTCAGGCCGGGGACGGCAACACGGTCCGGGCCGGCTTCCTGGTCAACCCGGTCGGCACGGTGGCCATGGTCGAGTACGAGCACCTGCTGGGCAGCAAGGCCTCGATCGGCGCGCGTCTCGGCTACATCGACTACGACTACAAGGACGGCAGCTACCGCGAGGTCGGCGACGGCCCCGGCATCGAGTTCCTCGGGCGCTTCTACCCCCAGGGCAAGGGTCACGAGGGATTCTATGTCGGCGGCGCGATCGGGCTGTGGCGCCCGAGCTGGCGCTGGACCGATCCCTTCGACACCCCGACCTCGGACACCGGGACCTCGTCGACGATCGACGTCAATTTCAACATCGGCTGGAAGATCCCGCTCGGCACCAAGCGCGTCTATCTCGATCCGCACTTCGCCATCGGCAACTTCTTCTCGCTGTCGAGCGACGACACCGCGAATCTCGGCTTCTACGCCGCCGCCGGGCTGTCGGTCGGCATGGTGTTCTGACCGCGGTGCATATCTCAAGCCGGGGCGCGCGCAGTCGCGCGCCCTCCTGCGTGTTCGGCGGCCGCGAGGCCGCCTTTTTTCGTCGGCCCGGTCAGAGCTTGCCGATGACGTTGATGAAGACACCGTGGCTGGTGAAGCTCAAGTCCGTCAGGTCGTCGGAGAAATCGGTGAAGTTGTAGCCGATGCCGGCCTTGATGTGATTGCCCAGGTGCCGGTACAGGCCCAGCAGCACGCCGCTGCGCGCGTCCTGCGCATCCGGCAGGTCGAGCAGGCGAAACTCGGTCATGGCGTCCCAGCGGCGCACGAACTCCCAGTCGAGGCGGACGATGTAGAGGCTCGCGCGGCTGTCGAAGAACTCCGGATCCTCCCGCTCGAGACTGAGCTGCCCCAGGCGGTAGGCGTACTTGCCGCCCAGGGTCCAGCGCCGCGTCAGGTCGTAGACGAAGTCGAACGAGAACACGTGGCTCTTCTGCACGAAGTCCGCCGCGGTGCTCAGCCCGGCGACCTGGTCGGTCACCGGCAGATTGTAGAAGTACGTGTACTTGACCAGGGTATTCAGGCGGTCGTGGCTCACCGGCCGGTAGCCGTAGCCCATGACCGCTTCCAGGTAATTGCCGTCGTAGAACTCGCCCAACGAGCTCTCGCTCCTGGCATAGTTCAGCTTGGCGAGGAAGCGCCAGGCCGGGCTGATCTGGTATTTCAGGTTGTTCTTGGTCAGCCAGGTGTTGCGCTCGGAGAACGACAGGTCCGGGTTCTGCAGCGTGTCAGTGCGATACTCGAAGGCGCTGTAGAGCTTGATGGCGTCGAAGCCGTAACCGATGCGCAGCCCGGCGCCGCTGCGCTCGATGCTGGCGCCGGTCTTGGGGTCGCGCAGCGTGCCGGCGTCGAGGCTGGCGCCGAAGTTCCAGCGGTCGTCCGGCGCGAGGTCGACGCCGGTGGAGTGCGTGAGGCCGGTCGGCACGTCGCCGTGACTGTAGCGCTCCTCGACGTAGACGCTGGCGGTGTCAGTGAAACGCGACTTGACGCCGGTGATCGCGTTGCCCTGCTTCGCCCGCAGGCCGTTGTCGGTGGTCTCGTTCTCCAGCGCGTAGGTCACGTAGGTCGTGGTCCGGTCGGAGTACAGGTACTCGGTGCCGAGCTTGCCGGCGGCGCCGAGGTCGCCGGAGGACGCCTCGGCGCTCACCCGGAAGCGGTCGCTGATGCGGTAGGATCCGCCCGTTCCCACCCGCCCATTCTCCTCGCGGTTGCCGCTGGTCTTCACCGTATCCTGGACGTACCCGTAGGCGAGCCACTTCTCGCGCGAGTCATAGGTCGCGCGCACCACGGCGTCGGTGCGGTCGCCCTGCACCTGGGTCAGCGGCACCACCGGCGAGCTGTCGGTGCGGCTGTCGACGCGCGCGCCGCCGCTCAGCAGCCAGTGGTCGGTCAGTTGATAGCCGAGATCGAGCTCGCCGGCGCTGGTGCTGAGCCCCTGATCCCGGACGACCCGGTCGGCCTTGGCGCTGACCTGCCAGCGCTGCGCGAGCTGCATCCTGAGCGAGCCGCCGGCCTGCTCGGTGTCGGTGGTGGTCAACAGGCCGGGCGCGGAATAGCCGGCGTCGAGGCTCTGGCTGTACAGCGTCAGCCGGCCGTCGGCGCCGCTGACGACGTCGCCGAGGCCGACGCTGGCGTCGACGCGCGAGGCGCTGGCGCTGATATTGTCGCCGCTCAGGGTGCCGACCGGCGAGAAACTGAAGCCGCCGTCGTTCGATTCCAACGCCCCCAGGCCTGGGCCCTCACTGTTCGATCCGGCGAGCTTGATCCAGGTGTCGGCGCTCAGGCGCAGCGTGAGGTCGGCGGCGCTCAGGCTGTTCTCGGTGCCCGCCTCCTCGCTCTGGTCCGCGGTGAAGCCCAGCTTGACGTGGTCGCCCAGCCACAGATGGGTGCGGCCGCCGGTCGCCAGCGTCTCGAGCTCGGTGAAGCCCGGCGTGAACTCGTAACGGGCCACCAGGTAGACCGGATGGCCGCCGGCGGCGTCGCTCGCGACCAGCAGGTCGTCGCTCGCGGTGGGCGCCAGCGGCTCGGAGAGCACGATGCGGCCCTGGAGGTAGTCGATGTCGTAATCGAGCACCGGCGTGAGGTTCTTCACGCCGATCACGATGCCGGAATCCTTGTCGCGCACTTCGACGCGCACCCGCTCCGAGCCCTGCAGCAGGTCCTGGTGACGCAGGAAGTACAGCGAGCCGCCGGTGGCGGCGAACTCGTCGCGCCCGGCGACGGTGCCGGGCTCGGCGGCGAAGCCGTCGATCATGAAGCGCTGCTCGCCGAAGCTGGTGGTGGCCCGGGTCTGGTAGTGCAGGTTGGCGCCGTACAGGCCGCGGTCGACGTGCGCCAGCTCGTTGTCGGTGTAGCCGATCTTGAAGTTGCCCCACAGGCCGTAGTTCAGGTCCTTGCGCAGCTTGACGTAGAACTTGCCGAGCGTCGGCGCGCCCTCCTCCACCGTGCCGTCGTCGCCGTAGGTTGGGTAGTAATAGTCGGGGTCGATCCGCCGGAACAGCGCGCCGGGCGACTTGTCCAGGAAATTGCTGAACAGGTCCTCGGCCGGCCCCTCCAGGGTGTCGGCGCTCGCGGTCAGGCCCCAGCCGTTGCCGAACTTGCCATGGGTATAGAAGGCCAGCCGGCCGTCGACGTTCAGCTCGTTGTTGTAGTGCGTCTCGTCGCCGGTCACCAGGCGCGCCGGCCCGTCGGTCTTGTCGCGCGCCAGCGTGACATCGGCGATGCCGACGTAGAACCAGTCGTTGCGGCTGAGCTCGAGGTCGCGCCAGAACAGCTCGCCGCTGCCCGACAGGTCGAGCACCGACACCTCCACCGTGTGCTTGCCGGACGGCAGTATCTCCTCGACCGCGAACCGGCCCTCCGCGTCCACCGGCGCCCCGCGCCCGGCGACCCACACCGTGTGCCCGGCCGGGATGCGGCTGCCGGTGACCTTGACGGTCCCGCCGCGCTTGGCGATGTTCTCGACGGCGATGCGCGTCTCGCCGTAGCCGACCAGCAGTTCCTGGTCGGTCTCCGATTCCGGCGCCGGCGACTCCAGCGCGTCGACCACCCACAGGGCCTGCGGCCGGGTCTCGTCGTAGTTGTTGTCCTGGCCGTAGACGCGCAACACGTACTGCAGCTCGCGGCGCGGCGCCTCGGCATGCGGGAAGTCCGCCAGCCATTCGGTGTCGCCCAGGCTCGGGACCTCGATCACCGCCAGCGGCGTGTCGCGCACCGACTGCCCGGCGTCGAAGACGCGGATCTCGGCGCGGGCAATGAGGCTGGGGTAATTCGTATAGGTGCGGAACCGCAGCAGGTTGTCCGGCAGCTCGGTGTCCGGGTCGTCCCGGTAGCGCACGGTGGTCGGCCAGGCGGTCACGTTCAGCCGCGGCTTGATCTCGAGATTGTCGAAGTTGAGCCGGATATCGGCCTTGTCCAGGGCGACGTCGGTGCAGCGCTGGATGTCGGCGATGCCCTTGTTCGGATCGTCGACCGGCTTGCCGTCGACCGTGATGCGCATGTCGTTCAGGGCCAGCGGGTCCTTGGGCGCAACCTCGCGGGTGAGGCGGGTGATGTCGAGCCCTTCGTGGTCGTCGAGCAGCGCCAGCTCGTCGTAGACGACCTCGACCTCGACGCGGGAGATATCCGACTGCACGAAGCCGGCGTTGACCACGTCGTCCGACTGGACGTAGCCGCGGCCCTCGGACTCCGCCTGCGCGTCGCCGAGCTTGAGCTCGGCCTTCACCGCGTCCATGGCCCGCCGCGCGCGCGACGCCGACAGGCCGATGTCGTCGCCGTAGACCATGGCGGTGCGCCGGTCGAGACGCTCGTTGCTGGTGTAGCCGATGAAGCGCAGGCGCACGTTGGCCTTGTCGCTGATCTCCGCCATGATGTTACGCAGGCGATCCGAATACCCCACCGGGATCACCGGCTTGCCGGCCTCGAACAGTATCGGGTTGACGCCGCCCGACGGCGAGACGTAGACCCGGGTCACGGTGTCGGCGCCGGCGGCCTCGGGACAGATCTGCGGCTCGTCCGGCAGCTGCTGCAAGGCGTCGTCGTGCCAAAACTCGATCTCGACGCGCCGGTTGAGGGCGCGCCCCTGCTCGGTGTCGTTGGAGGTCACGGGCCGCGCGGCACCGTGGCCGTCGACCTCGACCGCCGCGGACGGGAGCTTCAACGCGTCCTGCACCGCGAGCGCCACGCGCCGCGCGCGGGCCTTCGACAGGCTGAGATGGTTGCCGTAGATGCGTTCGTCGCGGTCGACGAGCGGCAGGCTGTCGGTGTGGCCGATGAACCGGACCACGACGTTGCCCTTGCCGCGCAGATCGTGGAGCGCCTGGGCGATCTTCTGATGAAAGCCGTCCGGAATGCCCATGGTCTCGTCGTCGAAGTGCAGCGGCGCCACCACGTTCCGGATGCGCGCGCGCCGGGCATGGCCTTCCTTGTAGCGCAGCATGCACATGGTCTCGACGCGGCAGACCTTGATGCGGTTGATCTCCTCGGAGACGACCACTTCCTGCTCGACCAGCTTCTCGCCGATCTCGTCGTACCAGACCTCGACCTCCACGCGGCGGTTCAGCGCCCGGCCCGCCTCGGTCGCGTTGCTCGCCACCGGCCGCGACTCGCCCAGCCCTTCGTACGAGATGGATTCCGGCGGGAGATCGAGCGCGTCCTTGAAGAACTCGGCCACGGTGCCGGCACGGTCGCGCGACAGCCCGAGGTTGTCGCCGTACTTCGCCAGGGCCTCGCCGGCCAGCCTCTTGTTATCGGCGTGGCCGACGAAGTGCAGCCTGACGTTGCGACGGCCCTTCATGCGTTCGAGCACGTCGCGCAGCAGCCCGATGTAGTGCTCGGGGATGTCCGCCTGCGCCGATCCGAAGCGGATCGGAGGCACGACGTTGTGCAGCTTCACCGTCTTGACGTCCTGGGCCATGACCTGCTGCACCTCGATCGTGTCGCCCTGCTGGTCGTCGTCTTCGGTCTTCTTCCAGATCGTGCGCGGCTCGTCCGCGCCCTCCTGCCGTTCGACCGTCGCGCCGAGCGCCGCGGGCTCGATCACCGCCGGTCCCGGCGGCGGCTGCGCGTCGGTCTCGGCGCCGGCCGCGACCGTGGCGAAGCAGGCGAGCAGCAGGCAGGCGGCCCGGCGCAGCGCGCCGAGGCGCTCCGGCGGCGCCGTCGGGCGTTTGCGCCCGCCGCCCTGGCAATCGGCGCTAATCATGGGAAATGGCCTTGCGCTTGGGCGGCGCGCCGCGGCGCCAGTAGATCTCGGTTTCAATCGTCAGCGCATAGCTGCGGTTGTCCGCCTTCCACCGGTCGGCCAGCATCTGCTTGATGACGTTCAGGCGCCGCGTGACCAGCCGCTCGCCCTCGACGTCGCCGAGGTAGGAGATGCGCAGCACCGACGGCGCCTTGCGCAGCTCGGCCAGGAGCAGGTCGATGCGCGGCTTCCACTGCGGCCGCAGCTCGACGGTGCCAGGCTCGAACACCGCATTGGCGATGTCGAGGCGCACCACCCGGTGCAGGGCGGCGCCGAAGTTGAACTTGATCATTTTGCCGCGCGTGGCGCGCTTGACCAGCGGGTTCGCAGTCGTCAGGCGATAGCCGCTCGGCAGCGAGCGATCGTCGAGCTTCAGGATGTAGTTGCTGCCGCGGTCCTCGTTCGGCACCACCGCGCAGGTGATGTGGTAGCGGCCATACTGGTCGGTCCTGGCGATCAGGCCGCGCGCGCTGACGACGCGCACGCCGGCCAGGCCCGGCTCGTCCGGATCCTGGTGGCCGTTGGCGTTGGCGTCGTCGAACACCTTGCCAATGACGTCGGTACAGTCGAAGGTCGGGTCGGGCACGACGCGCACCGTGGCGGTGGCCTCGGCGCTGCTGTTGCCCGGCGCGCCGCTGGCGACGACACGCACGCGGTTGACATACTCGCCCTCGCCGACGCCGGCGCCGACCACCAGCAGCAGCTTGAAGGTGTAGGTGGTCTCGCCGGCCAGCGTCAGGTTGTCCCAGCGCAGGTCGCGGCCGACGAGCGTCGGCTCGCTGGCGACGCCGTCGAGCTGGGCGGAGTTCTCGATGTACTTGAAGCCGGGCGGCAGGCTGTCGATGACCGTCAGGTTCGGTATCGCCCCCTGCAGGAGGTTGCGCACCGTGATGGTGTAGGGCACCAGCTGGCCGCGCGTGACGTTGGTCAGCGGCGTGGTCTTGCTGACGGTCAGCGCCGTGGCGAGCTCCGGATCGAGCGGGATGTGGTTGTTGAACAACTGGCTGTCGTTCGGCGCCGGGCTGTCGTCGAGCGTGACGTGGAGGTAATACGTGGTCGCCGGCGACGGCGCCGGGACGCTCACCGGCGGCGCGAACTCCGAGACCACGGCCTCGCAGTAGCCGGTCGGCGGCGCCGGGGCGATGGCGTCGGCGCTGCACAGCGGCACCGAGTAGGCCGGCGTGGTCGCGCTGCTGGCCGGCGGTACCAGCGCCGACGGTGGCGTGTCGAAGGCCGTGCCCGGCGGCGTCACGCGAATGAGATAATCGGCGCCCGGCGGGCAGGCGGCGTCACTGAAGTTCAGGTCGAACTTGTAGTAGCCGGATCCCAGCGTCACCTGGCCCTGTTGTGCCGGATCGTCGAAACAGCCGGGAGGCAAGGCGGCCTGGCCGGGCATCGACAACAGGGTCAGCACCGTCCCGGCCACCGGCGTGCGCAGGACGGCGTTGTAGACGACGCCGTCGGGATCGATCGGCAGGTTCAGATCCGGCACGTAGGCGATGTCCACTTCGATGTCGCTGATCTGCTGCAACTCATCGGTGAACACACGCGGGACCGCGGGCGGCGGAACCGGGACCGAAAACTCGGAATTGGCGAGCCCCAACTTCGCGGTGCTGGCGCCGGCACCCGGGGCGCTGAAACGCAGCTGATAACGGAACGTCGTGCCGCCGTTGGATGGAACCACCAATTGATATACGCCGTTGGCGTCCGTGACCGTCGCGCCGATCTGCACCGGGGCGCTCGCCGGACTGGTGTTGTAGCGGAAGACCTGCACGCTCCAGCCGGCGAGCGACAGCTCGGGCGGATCCAGAAGGTTGTCGAAATCCGCGTCGTGCCAGGCGGTGCCGGTCAGCAGCGCGTTGCCGACGACCGCGCCGATGACGATCGAGACGCTGGCCGAGGCGCTCTGCGGATTCGCCGCGTCCCAGGTGACGGTGGCGGTATTGGTGATGGTCGCGCCGGTCGTGCCGCTGTCGATGGTCACGCGGTAGCGCAGCTCCGCGATCCCGCCGGCGGGCAGGTCGCCGTAGGTCGCCCCGTAGTCGGCGGTGATGTCGCTCGCCGTCATGGTTACGCCGGCGGCCGCGCCGTTGAGCGTGCCCGAGCCGGCGACGTAGGACAGCGTGAACTGCGGCGAGATCGGCAGGACGTCGGTGATCACCACGCTGTCGACCGCCACGGTGCTGATGTTGCGCACCTGCACGACATACTCGAGCACGGCGCCGACGATCGCCGGGCCGCCGCCGACCACCGCGACCTGCTTGGTGATGGTCAGGCGCTGGGCGTCGCCGACCACGACCTGGGTCGGCTGGTAGCCGTTGCCCGGGTTGCCGTCGGCGTCGGTGAGCTGCGGCCCCAGCTCGTTGCTCTCGACCGTGCCCTGGTTGCTGATGATGGTGCCGTCGGGCGTGCCGGCATTGACCTGGGCGTCGAAAATCGCGACCGCCGTGCCGCCCGGCGACAGCGTGCCGGCACCGGGCAGCGGCAGCGGCGGCGTCAGATCCGAAGAGCTGATGGCGACCCCGCCGGGCGGCAGCGGCGGGAACGGGCCGAGTATCGGGATCCCGTTCAGCTGGAAGGAATTGGCGACGTAGGTCGTGTCGTTCGGCAGATTGTCAGTGAGCGTCACACCGGTCGCCGGCAGCGCGCCGAAATTGGTGATCGTGAAGGTGTAGCGCAGCACGTCGCCCGGATCGACCTGGCCCGGAGTGCCGCCATCCACCTGCAGCGCGGCGGTCTTGATCGTGTAGATGAACGGCGCGTCGCCGACCACGTCGAGCGTCGGGTCGTTGATCGCCGGCGTCGCCGGATCGTCGGAGGGCTCCTCGGGCGCCGGATCCGGGTTGCCGGAACCGTCGGTGCCGAAGCCGTTGACGAAGCCCTGGTTCGAGATGACCGTGCCGTTGGCGACATTGGCGTTGATCACCACGTCGAAGGTGACGGTCGCGACATTGTCCGTGGTCGGGCCGGCGTCGGCGCGCATCGCGCCCGGGGTCGGATCCTCCGGCGCATTGATCGGGAAGTTGGACTCGAACGGCGACACGCCCGGCGACGGGTCGGGCACCGGCGCGCCGTTCAGCGTGGCGCTGCCGGGGACATAGGTGGTGTTGGCCGGGATCAGGTCGCGGAAGGTCGCGCCGGTCGCGTGCTCGGTGCCGATGTTCTTGATCGTGATGGTGTAACGCAGCGTGTCGCCCGGATTCAGGATCGCCGGATCGCCGGTCAGGTCGTCCGAGGTCTTGCGCACGTCGAAGAACGGCGCGGACGCGATCTGCACCGACGTCGGATCCTCGTCGCCGATGATGCCCGGGTTCTCGACGCCGTTCAGGATCGGGTCGTCGCTCACCGCGAGCAGCTCGCCGTTGGCGAAGATCTGCGCCTGATCCGGAACCACCGTGCCGTTGGGAATCACCGGCACCAACGTGGCCCGGAACACGATGGTCACGGTGTCGGCCCCGCCGGCGGCCGCCACGCTCAGGTCGCTCAAGTCCACCAGGCCGGTGCCGTTGGTGCCGCCGGTGGGATTGGTGTTGTTGGTGAAGCCGCTACCCGTCACCGAGTCCAGCACCAGACTGCCGGCCACGAACATGGGCGAGGCGTTCAACCGGTCCAGCTCATCGGCGACCCGCAGGTTCGCGACCGGCCGGTTGCTGATGTTCTGAATGCGGACGGTGTAGCGCAGCTCGTCGCCCGGGCTCGCGCTCAGCAGGGCCGGCGAGGCCGGCTGCGACTGCCCGGTCGTGACGTTGAACACGGTCTTTTCGAAGCGCAGCGGCCGGATGCCGGTGGTGGTCGCGGTGACCGGACCGACACAGTAATCGTTCGGGGCGGTGATGGTGGGGCAGCCGTCGCCGGTACGCTCATCCGGGCTGGCATCGTCGAGCGAGGTCCAGTCGGCGGTGACTCCGTTCTCGATCAAACCGCCCGGATCGGGAATCGCCTGCACCGTGACCCGATAGGTCAGGATCAGGGTCTCGCCGACCGGAATATCCAGGTCGTCGTCGCCGATGCCGCGGCCCCAGTTCAGCGGACCCGCGGTGTCGCCGCCCGGTGTCGGATCGAACGTCGCGAGCGGCACGCCGTTGATCGTGACCGTCGGCGTGAAGCCGGTGTTGCGCACGACGCCGGCCGGCAGGGTGTCGACGATGTTGAGGTCGAAGGCCGTCGACGTGCCGGCATTGGTGAGGATCACCTGGTATTCGAGCGTATCGCCGACGACCGGCGCATCGCCCGGCGAGGTGATGTTCGAGACGGTCTTGGCCAGGGTCAGCAGCGGTTCGACCACCGTGATGGCGGGCGCCGTCGCGCTGACGGTCTGGGTGAGACCGGTCTCGCCATGGGTGTAGCTGACGGTGACGACGTTCTGCAGGACGTCGCCGGCGTCGGTGGTCAGGTCGTTGTTGACGCGCGCGTAGTAACTGATGCGGATCGCCGGGGTGATGGCGTTGGTGGCGGTATCGTTCTCCGTGTCCGTGACGACGGTGCCGATGTTCCACACCGCGGTGCCGGTCGTGTTGTCGGTCGGGACGGCCGGGAGGGGGCCGAAGGCGCTCTCGTCGGGCGCCTGGCCGTTGATGCTCGCGATACCGACGAAGGTGTAAGTGATGTCGTAAGTCGCGTTGTGCGCGAGCGCGTAAGTGATACCGCTGGCGTCGAGGGCATCGCTCACGCTGACGTTATTGCTCACGCCCTCGGGCAGCAGGATCTCGATCTGGAACTGCTTGTAGGCACCGATGGTCGGGATGACGGCCGGCGACAGGTCGGTCTTGGATACGCTCAGCGCCGGCACCGTGGCGGCGGCGGTTGCCGTGGTTTCGTAATCGTTGATCGGGTCGCCGAGATTCGGCAGCGCGCCGTTGCGCAGGCCGGTATCGCTGCCGTCGGCGCCGATCAGGCCGGTGCCGTTGAGGGCGGTGGTCTGGCCCGGCAGTGAGGTCCAACTGGCCTCGAGGGTGTTGTCGAGGATCTCCTGCGGCTGCACGCCCGGCTCGACCCGCACCTCGAAGGTGAAGCTGCGCGTGGCGCCGGGGGCGATGGCGAAGTCCGGGTTCGCCGGGTTCCAGCTGAAGATCGGCCGGTTGGCGCCGAGCGTGACGGTGTCGACGTTGTCGGGCGGATCGAGGCCGCTGACGTTGCCGAGGTAAGTCAGATTGGCGACTGCCGCCAGGTCGTCGAGCACGCGCAGGTTGTAGGCCGTGATCGTGCCGGTGTTGGTGGCGGTAACGGTGACGGTCAGCACGTCGCTGGCGTCGGCATTGGCGACCGAGAAGGCCTTGGTGAGCGCGATGACCGGCTCGCGCACCACGATCGACGCCTCGCCGATAGTAAGCGTCACCGGCGCGCCGTTCTGGTCGACATAGCTCGCCGTGACGCTGGTCGAGGCGCCGCCGTTGCGCAACACGTCGCCCTCGTTGTTACCGGCCGTGTTGTCGACCCGGGCGATGAAGCGGATCGCGAAGTCGTAGCGGTTGTTGACCGTGCCCTGGGTCACGCGCTGGTCGCCGAAGTTCCACTCGACCAGGTCGTCGGCGCAGGTCGGCGTGAAGCTGCCGCCCGGGCTGAAACCGGCCGCGGCGTACGGCGGCGCGTCGAGATCGACCACCGGCGCCTCGACGCAGCGCATGCCGGCCGGCAGTTCGTCGCGCACCACGAAGTTCCGCAACAGCGCCACCGGCAGCGAGACGACCAGCTCGTACTCGACCTCCTCGCCGATCGCCACCGGCTGCGGCGCGCTGCCGGTGATCGCGGTGTTCGACAGCCGGGTAATGGCCTTCGGCTCGGTCACCACCGGAATGATCTCCACCGTCGAGGTCGCGGCCGGCGAGGTGTAGACGCGCGCGCCGCCGATGTCGCTGTTCGGCCGCTGCGGCGCGGTCTGGTTGCCGAACGCGTTCTCCAGGCTGTCGTAGCTGGCGGTGACGCTGTTGACGAACTGCTGTTGCGGCGCGGCGTCGTCGTCGAAGTCGACACGGTAGTACAGCGTGACCGACTGGCCGGCATCCAGGCGCAGCAAGACATCGCTATGCGTGTGCGAGAACGTGACGGTCGCCGGTACGGCGTTCTTGACGACGTTGTCGCTGATCGCGCCCTCGCCGGCGGCGTCGCCGCCGTCGACCAGGCCGTCGCCGTCGTTGTCCAGGCCGTCGCCGTTGAACGGCACCACGAAGGCGAGGTCGCTCGGGTCGAGGACGTCGGTGGTGATCACGTCGTAGGCCGGGGCACGCGTCACGCCGCTGCTGGCGGCCTCGTTGGTGAGCGTGACGCGATAGACGTAGGTGTTGCGGGCGTCGCCGTCGTCGGCCAGGGGCACGAAATTGCCGCAGGCCGGACCGACGCCGTAGAGCGTCTCGTTGCACACTTCCTTGACGACGAGGATGCGCGGCTCGGTGACGGTCAGGCTGACCGTGCGCTCGAGCGCGCGCGGATAGCCGACGGTGTTCGGTCCGAGGTTGTAGATCTCCTCCTGGGGCGGCATGAGATTCTCGTTCATGTACACCGCCTGAAAATACGCGTTCAGGACGTTGGTGCTGAGCGCCGCGTGCTGGTTGGGCGCGGCCACCGTGTCGATCGGGTCGTTCAGCAGGCGCGACTCGGTGTCGACGCGGAACCAGTGGTCCTTGACGGTGATGCGTTCACCGGGGATGACCCGGTTGAACCGCCAGTCGATCCAGCCCTCGTCGAGCGGCGACAGACCGGCCGGATTGAGGGTGACGCCCATGATCGCGCTCGTGCTTTCGGCATAGGGGTCGCTGGCGCGCAGCCACCCCTGCCCGTCCGGCATCTCGTCGACCACCTGGATGTCCTGCACCGCGATGTAGACGAAGCCGGGCGTCTGGAATCCGAACCAGCCGCCGCTCTCGATGTGGAAGCGGCATTCCTCGCCGATCTGCACGAACTGGTCGGGGCTGCCCGGCGGCGGGTTGTTCTCGGTGCAATCGCCGTCCTGGGCCTTGAGCAGGTTGAAGCCGATGACGCGCGCGCGGATGCCGTCGAGCGAGTAGTTGTTGGCGCGGTCGAGAACACCGTCGGCGCGGGCCACCGGCGCCGGGAACCACAGCCGGGTTCCGTTGCTCAGGACGATCTCGCCGATCACGTCGGCGCGGAAGGTCAGGTCGTCGTCGACGCCGGCCGCCGAGTTCTTGATGACCTCGAATGTCCACAGCCGGGTGGCGCCGTCGCCGAGCACCGCCTGGGTGCAGCGGTAGACCGAGGCGCTCGCCGGCAGATCGGACGGGTCACGCCACGGCGGCAGCAGCGGCGGGTTGGTGGTGGCGCTGCAGCCGGACGGCACCGTGACCACCGACATCGACTCGCCGAAAGTTACGTAGGTCTCCCAGTCGCGCGCGTCGTGGCCGCCGCGGTTGGCGAGCTGCACGGTCAGCGGCAGGCGCTGGTTCGGATTGTTGGTGAGGATGAAGATCAGCTCGCTGCCGACGATGTCGACGTCAAGGTCTTCCGGATCGGCCGGGATGTTGTTGTCGACCCGCGGGTTGGTCGAGGGATTGCGGATGACACCCGGGTTGCAGAACTCCTCGAACTCGGTGAACACCTGGTTGCTGAGCGTGGTGACATGCGTCGGGTCGGTGCCCGGCGGGTCGCTGGCCGGCATCTCCTCGCGCACGTCGAGGTTCGCGACCAGGTCGTAGCTCTGCGGCCGGATCAGCACGATGCGGAAGGTCACCGTCAGCACGTCGCCGTGGCGCATCAGGTTGAACTGGTCGGGATAGAACGGGTGCACGTCGGCGGTGCCGCACGGGCCGGCCGAGCAGCCGGTGCTGGTCAGGGTGAACTCCGGCGCCGTGTTGCTGAGCGGTTCGGCCGGATTGGTGCTGGTCAGCGGGAAGGTGTTGGGCGCCGGGTTGGTCCAGACGATGTTGTCGGTCATGCCCGGATAGGAGTTGCCATACGCCGGCGCCATGGACACGATCGGCGTGAAGGTCGAGTCGACGACGTATTGCACCGGCAGGATGTCGCGCAGCTTGAGGTTCTTGACCGTGCTGCCGGACTGGTTGCGGATGACGAGGCGCACCGTGCCCTTGCTGCCGACCGGCTGCGCGGTGTTGGTGCCGGTCACCAGCGCCTGCACGGTCAGGCCGGAGGGCGTGGAGACGTTGCTCAGCACCGCCGAATCGGTGGTGCGAAAACTCGGCAGCGAGCCGCCGGTCGTGGCCGGCACGGTGATGCCGCCGTCCGGCGCATCGACCTCGCAACCCCACTGCACGTCGGTGACGGTGTTGGTGCGCGGACCGACGCAGTTGCTGATGATCTTGCCGACCAGGAAGATGTCGGCCTGGCTGCCGGCCGGGGCGTCGACGAAGGCGCCGGGCTGGTCGTTGCCGGGGTTGCCGAAGGGGTCGTCGACCGCGAAGTCCGGCAGCAGGTTGCCGGGCGCGATCGGCACGCACGGCGAGCCGCCCGGCGCCGTGCCGTTGGCGTCGGCGACCGCGAGCGCGCTGGCGGTGGTCGGGCATGCGTAATTGACGTCGAAGTTGTCGGCCGGGAGCATGGAGTCATCGAGACGCAAGTCCTGCATGCCGGCCTGACCGCGGTTCTCCACCCGCAGCCGCCACAGGACGTCGTCGCCGAAATGGCCGTAGACCGGATCGGAGTAGCCGCCCTGCCCGGCGTCACGGTTGCGCCCCTGCTTGGTCACGAACGGAACCGCCTGGCGTATCGGCAGCTCGTCGGTATCGCTGTCGGTGTGCGGGATGGTCGGCTCGCAGCTCGGGGTGAACTCGACGCTGGCGGTGACGTTCCGGTTGACCGACACCAGGCCCTCCTCGTCGAGGCTGGCGTGGCGCCGCACCTGGAAGCGGATCTCGATCTCCTCCTGGTTTCCCATGCCCGAAGATCCCTCGAGCACGAAGCCGGGCGGGAAGGTCCAGGTGAGCGTGCGGCCGTTGACGCCGCTCACCACCGGCTCGAAGGGCGCCGGCGGCGCGACGTTGAAGCCGACGAAGCTGGTGGAGCCCGGCACGTAGGTGAGGCCGGTGACGCCCAGGTCCTCGGTGACGACGATGTCGCTCATGTCGTCGTTGTTGCCGCGCGGATTGCGCACCCGGATGCGCACTTCGCCGACGCCGCACAGCTCGCAATAACTGTTGGCGAGATCGTGCTGAATGAAACTGTCCCCCGACAGGCTGGGAGTGCACACCGCCTCGGCCACGCTCACCGGCAGCAAAAACAGCAAGGCAGTCAGAGCCGATCTGACTGCCTTGGCAGCACTTTGAGAAATCTCGCCGATCAAGTTTTCTGGGCTTTCAGGTTGGGCGTTACAGGGATGTAACTTGTGCTGATGTATTAGAAATAAGTGTAGTTGGTAGTTTGGCGAATATTAGCCTACGCTCTCGAATAACCCCCCGTGTCTACGGCGCTTTTTGCCCGCGGAGGAACCAGCCGTCTGTCGCCTGCTGCACTTTGTCGGGCGGCCCGGGATACCCCGGCAAATGACGCGACAAACGGTCGCCGCACAGTAGGCGCCGGACCGGCAAGCTGGTCATACTGCCAGCCGTATCCCGGCGGTTCCCGCGCGGCGACCGGGGTTGAAGGGGTGACGGGAGGGCTGGGAAACGCGAGACCCGGCGTTGACAGCCGGGAAGGGTTAGATACGCTCTAAAGTAGGGTCCGGAAGACCGCCGCGCGGGTCGCGGCAAATCCCGCCAGCGGGCCCGCACGGTCGGCAAATTTCCGCGAGCGAGGCGTTTGGGTATGTTGCGCGAGGTACAGGAGTGAAGGCGATGCACAGGTTTATTGCCGCCACGGTCGTGATGGTGCTGGCCGCGGCGGCTTCCCCGAGCGGCTGGGCGGAGAAAGTCTCCAAGGAGCAGATCAAGGGTCTCGACGAGCAGGTGCAGGAGATCAAGACCGACGCGCTCGGGATCGCGGCCGAGCTCGGCCGGCTGGAAGAGAAGCTGCTCTATCCGTCGAACACCCAACTGTCCGTGTTCATCGGGCTCGCGCCGAAATCCAAGTTCCGGCTCGATGCCGTCGAGATCCAGATCGATGGCAAGGCGGTCGCCCATTACCTGTACGCGCACAAGGAGCTCGAGGCCCTGCAAGGCGGCGGCGTGCAGCGCATCTACACCGGAAACATGACCCAGGGCGAACATGCGCTGCTGGTCAGCTACAGCGGAAAATCCGCGGGCGGCGGCGACCTGCGTCAGAGCGCGAGCTTCAGGATCAGCAAGGATGTCGGCCCGAAGATCGTCGGCGTCACCCTGGCGGCACCCGGCGCGGCGGACCAGAGCATCGCCATCAAAGACTGGTAGGTCATGTGCCGCCTCGCCCTGCTGCTGCTCGGGATATTCGTCGCCGCGTCGTCGTCGCCGGCGGCGGACAAGGCACGGCACGGCCCGTTGAAAGATCTCTATTTCGGTGAAGCGCTGTACTACGCCCACCAGGGCGAGCACTTCGCGGCGATCGCGCGGCTGGATACCGAGCTCGGGCAGTATTACGGGCTGGACGAGCCCGGGCTCGATACACTGCACTACCACATCAACGACGCCGAATTCTCGGTCGGCGACTTCGAGCTGTCCTATCGCATGCACCTGCGCGCCGGACGCGCGTTCAAGGCGGTGCTGGAGGGCAACGTCCCGCCGCCGGTGCGCAACGAGGCGGCGTACCGCCTGGCGCGCATCCATTTTCAGAAGGACCAGCCGCGCGAAGCGCTCACTGCGCTGGAGCGGATCCAGGGAAAGGTCCCCGAGCGGATACGCGACGATCTCGCCTTCCTGCGCGCCAACACCTACATGGCCGTGGGGCGCTTCGCGGACGCCGCCAAGGTCTACCGCGAGATGCAGAACGCCAAGGGCTACGCAGGCTTCGCGACGTACAACCTCGGCATGGCGCTGATACGCGGCGGCCAGGAGCCCGACGGCCTGCAGACCCTGGTCAAGGCCGGTCGCCTCGGCGCCGGCGACGCCGGCGCGGCGGCCATCCAGGACAAGGCGAACCTGTTTCTCGGCAGCCGGCTGCTGGAGGGCAAGCAGCCGGAACAGGCGAGGCAGTTTCTCGAGCGCGTGCACATGACCGGCCCGTATTCCGACCGCGCCCTGCTCGCCTGGGGCTGGGCCGAGGCGGAACAGGATCGCTACGACCGCGCGCTCGTCCCCTGGACCCTCCTGGCCAAGCGCAACGTGACGGACAAGGCGGTGCAGGAGGCGATGCTGGCGGTGCCCTACGCCTACGGCCGGCTGAACGTTCATGGCAAGGCGGCGCTGGCCTACGGCAGCGCGCTGGAGGCCTTCGACGTCGAGCTCGGCAAACTGGGCGCCTCCGTCCACAGCATCCAGGAGGGCAAGTTCCTCGAGGCGCTGGTGCGCGAGGAGCTGAAACAGGACCGCAACTGGGTGGTGAAGCTGCGCGCGCTGCCGGACAGCCCCGAGACGTACTATCTGCTCGACCTGCTGGCCTCGCACGACTTCCAGGAGTCGCTCAAGAACTATCTCGACCTGGACGAGCTCGGCAAGCATTTCGTCACCTGGCTGCGGGACATCGACGCTTACGAGGAGATCATCGCGACACGGCGCGCCTACTATCAGCCCTTGCTGCCCGAATTGGACAAGCAGTTCCGGGTGCTCGACTCCCAGATGCGGCTGCGCCTGGAGCAGCGCGACCGCCTGGAAAAGCGCATCCAGGCGATGCTGGTATCGCCGCGGCCGGATTTCCTGGCGACCGCGGAGGAGCGCATCGTCGGCCAACGGCTGGCCGGGCTCGAACAGGCCGTGAAGCGAAACGGCGGCGCGCAGGCGGCCGGGCTTCAGGCACGCATCGACCGCCTGCAGGGCGTCCTGCACTGGCAGATCCGCACCGGCTACGACCAGCGGCTGACCGACGCCTACAAGAATCTGCAGAGCCTGAACGAGGTCATCGCGGCATTGAAGGCGCAGTACACGTCCTACGTCCGCACGCGGCAGGCGGCGTCGCAGAGCTACGAGGGTTACGAAGCCGGTCTCAACCGCCTGCGCGTGCGCGTGCTGGACGCCCAGGAACGGGTCAAGACGTTGATGGCGCGCCAGGGCCATCTGCTGGAGGTGATGGCGTTGAACGAGCTGGAGCTGCGCACCCAGCGCCTGGAGGAATATCAGGTCAAGGCGCGCTTCGCCCTGGCCGACAGCTACGATCGGGCGGTCAAGGCGCAGACCGAAGGGAGCGCGGGCCCATGAACGCCGCACGCCTGGCCATCGCCCTGGCCGCCCTGGCGGGCCTTGCGTCCTGCGCGTCGATCGGCGGCCGGGACACGCTCGCCGATCTGCGCAACGCCAAGGCCGATCTCAAGGAAGTGCACATCGAGGGCGGGATCGAAAAGGCCATCCAGAGCTACCGGCGCTTTCTCGAGGAAACCCCGGAATCCGGTCTGACGCCCGAGGCGCTGCGCCGACTGGCGGATCTGAAGGTGCAGCGGGAATACGGCCTCACCGAGGCGGCGCGCGGCGGCGCGCCGCCCGCGGACACCGGACCGGCCCCGGCCGCCGGGGCGAAGCTCGACAAACCGGCCGGCTTCGACGCCGCCGCCGCCCGGCGGGGCGGCCGGCCGCCGGCGGCCGGCGCGCCGCCTAAGTCCGAGTCGGACAAGGCCTTCGAGAAACGCGCGACGGCCAAGCAGGACATCGCGTCGACGGTCGGCGCCCACGACGCCGCCCTGCCCGAAGGGGCGGACGACCTGTACAACGCCAACGCGGTGGAGGCGATCGCGCTCTACCAGAAGCTGCTCGCCAAGTATCCGAATTACGAGCGCAACGACCAGGCGCTCTACAACATGGCGCGCGCCTACGAGGAGCTCGGCCGGATCGACGAGGCGATGAAGGTGATGACCCGGATCATCGAACAGTATCCGCGATCGCGTTACCTCGACGAGGTGCAGTTCCGCCGCGCCGAGTATTTCTTCACCCGCCGCAAGTATCTCGACGCCGAGGACGCCTACAAGGCGGTCGCCGCCATCGGGTCGGCCTCGAACTTCTACGAGCACGCCTTGTACAAGCTGGGCTGGGCGCTCTACAAACAGGAGCTGTACGACGACGCGCTGCCGCGCTTCTTCGGCGTGCTGGACCACAAGGTGTCGACCGGTTACGACTTCGACAAGGCGGTCGACGAGATCGAGAAAAAGCGCGTGGACGACACCTTCCGCGTCATCAGCCTGAGCTTCTCCAATGTGGGCGGATCGACGGCGCTGGTGGAGCACTTCGACAGGGTCGGCAGGCGGCCTTACGAGCTCAACGTCTACGACAACCTGGGCGAGTACTACGTCGAGAAGCGCCGCTACCACGATGCGGCGGGGACCTACAAGGCCTTCGTCCAGCGCAACCCGTTCCACAAGATCGCGCCGCACTTCGACATGCGCGTCATCGAGATCTACAAGCAGGGCGGATTCCCCCGGCTGGTCATCGACGCCAGCAAGGAGTACGTGACCCGTTACGGGCTCAAGGCCGAGTACTGGCGGCATTTCGACGTCAAGTCCTACCCCGACGTGCTGGCGCACCTGAAGGCCAATCTGCGCGAGCTGGCGAGCTACTACCACGCGCTCTACCAGGACAAGCAGTTCGCGAAGAACCGGGACGAGAACTTCCGCGAGGCGCTGGTCTGGTACCGGGAGTTCCTCGCCTCCTTCCCGAAGGACGCCGAATCGCCCGTCATGCACTACCAGCTCGCGGACCTGCTGCTGGAGCAGAAGGTGTACGGCGAAGCCGCCGTGGAGTATGAACGCACCGCCTACGACTACCCGCCGCACGACAAGGCGTCGGTCGCCGGTTACGCCGCGGTGTTCGCCCACCGCGAGAACGTCAAGGTCGCGGCGCAGCCGGTCCCGGCGCGGCGCGAAGTCATCCGCAGCTCGCTCCGGTTCGTCGACACCTTCCCCAAGCACGACAAGGCCGCGCTGGTGCTCGGCGCCGCCGCCGACGACCTGTTCGAGATGAAGGATTACGCGCTGGCGCTCACCGTCGCCCGCCGGCTGATCGCCGACTATCCGGCGGCCGAGTCGTCGATTCGCCGCGCCGCCTGGCTGGTGGTGGCCCATGCCTCGTTCGAGACCGAGAAGTTCCAGGACGCGGAGGAAGGCTACGTGCAGGTCCTGGCGCTCACCGCCAAGGACGACAAATCGGGCGAGGCCCTGATCGACAACCTGGCCGCGTCCGTCTACAGGCAGGGCGAGCTGGCCGGCAAGGCGGGGGACCACCGCCAGGCGGCGAACCACTTCCTGCGCATCGCGCAGCTGGCGCCGGCCTCGTCGATCCGCCCGGCGGCCGAGTACGACGCCGTCGCCGCGCTGATCGAGCTCAAGGACTGGGACCAGGCCATCGACGTGCTGCAGGCGTTCCGCACGCGCTACCCGGGGCACAAGCTGCAGCCCGAGATCACGAAGAAGATGGCCCTGGTGTACAAGGAGGCCGGCCGGCTCGCGACCGCCGCGGCCGAGTACGAGCGCATCGAGCGTGAATCGAAGGACGACGAAGTCCGCCGCGGCGCGCTGCTGTTGGCGGCCGATCTCTACGAGCAGGCGCGCGAGATGGGGTCCGCGCTCGGGGTCTACCGGCGCTACGTCGCGGCCTTCCCCAAGCCGCTGGATCTGGCGCTGGAGTCGCGTCACAAGATCGCCGGCGTCTACAAGACCCAGGGCGACCGCGCCGCCTACCTGGGCGAGATGCGCCAGATCATGACACTCGACGCCCAGGCCGGCCGCGAGCGCACCGACCGCACCCGCTACCTGGGCGCGACCGCCGCGCTGGCGCTGACCGAGCCGCTGTACGACGAGCTGGTGGCGATCAAGCTCGTCCAGCCGTTCGAGAAGAACCTGCTGAAGAAGCGCAACGCCATGAAGACCGCCACCGACGCCTTCGGCAAGCTGATCGAGTACGAGGTGGGCGACGTGACGGCGGCGGCGACGTACTACCTGGCGGAGATCTACTATCACTTCAGCCGCGCCCTGACCGAGTCGGAGCGGCCGAAGAACCTGAACCCCGAGGAGCTCGAGCAGTACGAGCTGGCGATCGAGGAGAAGGCCTATCCGTTCGAGGAGAAGGCCATCGAGGTTCACGAAAAGAACATCGGCCTGCTGTCGGTCGGCGTCTACAACCCGTGGATCGACAAGAGCATCGGCCGGCTCGCGACCTTGATGCCGGCGCGCTACGCCAAGCCCGAGGCGACGACCGGCTACATCGACACCCTCGGTCCCTTCAACTACCGGTCGGCGACCGACGTGTCGATGCGGTGAGCGGCGCGGCCGGCGGCGGCCCCGCGGGGATCCGGCGCCCCGGGACGCGTCAGGACGGCCGGGCCGCCCCGGCCGGGGACGTCGGCGCGTCCCTTCAGACGGCGGGGCAGCGCGGCCATCGGCGTTTCGTTGACAGTTGGGGGGTTTATGGCTATTTCCTTAAGTAATGTCAGGGCCGGCAGGCGTGCCCGCGACCAGGACGACAGGCTGCCCACCCGCTGCGTTGGTCATCTCCCCGTCAACAGGAAAAGTGCCGTGCCACGAGGCAGTATGCGCCCCAATCATGACCGGACC
>Ga0214471_10000488_pt1 | contig 33940 bp, 31 predicted proteins | sample RVTome_5_FD_207665 | JGI IMG/M metagenome (GOLD analysis project Ga0214471, IMG submission 207665) | Soil microbial communities from uranium-contaminated site in the Upper Colorado River Basin, Wyoming, United States - RVT142D155 | ecosystem: Environmental > Terrestrial > Soil > Contaminated >... | reverse complement strand
GAAGGTGGGCATGATCGCGTTGACCCGGATGCCGTGCTTCGCCCATTCGGTCGCCCACTGGCGGGTCAGCGAGCTGATCGCGCCCTTGGCCGCGACGTAGGCCGAGTAGCCGGCGTTGATCCCGAGGTTGGCACGCACGGACGAAATGGTGAGGACAGCACCGCTGCCCTGCTCGATCATCGTCCGGACGACGGCCTGGGTCGGCAGCACAGTGCTTCGGACGTTGAGTTCCATGATCCAGTCCCAGTCGGAACGCGGATAGCGCTCGGCCGGGTGGAGCACCTTGCCGGCGCCGCCGCCGACCGCATTGACGATCGCATCGATCCGGCCGAACGCATCGACCGTCGCCTCGACCATTCGGTCGCAGTCGGCCTCGCTCGTCACGTCGGCGGTGATCGCGAGGCCCTCGGACCCGGCTGCGCCGACGCGCGCGACCGCGGCCTCGCACGTCTCGCGGGTCCGCCCGACGACGGCGACCCGGGCACCGGCGCCGGCCAGCCCCTCCGCGAGCGCGGACCCGATCCCGCCGCCGCCACCGGTTACGACGACGACGCGGCCCGCGAGGCTGAAGACGTCGAGCTGGCTCATCGCGCTCCCTTCGTCGGCCGGGTCCCGACCGGCGTCCGTGCGGTTGATCGATTATCGAGAATAACCGGCGGCCGTCGGCAGCGCAATCGCGCGACGGCGCGTTGACGCCCGTTCGCCGGCCTGCCTATGCTCGATCGTGATCAGTCATCCTGCCTGGGTCGACGTGGACCTGGCGGCCCTCGTCCACAACGCCGGCATCATCCGGCGGGCCATCCCCGCAGGCACGCGCCTGGGCCTGCTCGTCAAGGCGAACGCGTACGGCCACGGGCTCGAGATGGGGGCGCGGGCGGCGCTCGCCGGCGGCGCGGATCAGCTCATCGTTGCGGCGCTCGACGAGGGCCTCGCACTGCGCCGGGCGGGGATCGACGGGCCGATCCTCGTCGTCTACCCGGTCGCCCCCGACGCGGTCGGCGACGCAGCCGAGGCCGGGCTCGAGCTGAGCGTCGGCGGACTCGACTGGACCCGCCGGACGCTCGCGTCGTGGTCCGCCCGGACGCCCGCGACGGACGGCGCCACGCTCCGCCTCCACGTCGAGGTCGACACCGGGATGGGCCGCGGCGGGATCGGCCCGGACGCACTCGCCGAACTCATCGCGCTCATCGACGCGGCACCGGCGACGACGCTCGCCGGGATCTGGTCGCACCTCGCCGACGGCAGCGATCCGGAGGTCTCCGGCGAGCAGACCCGTCGGTTCGAGGCCGCCCTCGCGCCCGTCGCCATGACCGGCCGGCCGATGCCAACTCGGCACCTCGCCGCGACGGAGGGGCTCTTCGCCGGGACCGCCCCGGCCTACGACATGGTCCGCGTCGGGCTCGGGTTCTACGGCGAGCTCGGGCTCGGGGTGGCGCCGTCGGCGGCGAACGCGGCGCTCGCCGCAGAGCTGCGACCGGCGATGACGGTCAAGGCCCGTCCGGTGCGTCTCGAGACGCTGCCGGCCGGCTCGTCCGTCGGCTACGGCGGCGAGTGGACGGCGGCGCGCGCCTCGCGCATCGCGACACTGCCGATCGGCTACGCCGACGGCTGGAGCCGCGCGTACTGGCCGGGCGCCGAGGCGCTCGTGCGCGGGCGACGGGTTTCGCTCGTCGGGCGCGTGTCAATGGACTCGGTCTGCGCCGACGTGACCGATGTCGACGGGGTGACGACGGACGACGAGTTCGTCCTGCTCGGCGCGCAGGGCGCGGAGCGGATCGCACCGAACGACCTCGCCCGGTTGCGCGGCTCGATCCCGAACGAGGTGTTCTGTGCGTTCGGGCCGCGCCTGCCGCGCGTCTACGTCGACGGCGACCGCGTCGTCGCCGTCGCAAGCGGGACGGACCGCGTCGACCGTATCGTGGACTGGACACCTGTGACCGGCACCAGCGTGGAGAACCGATGACCCTCGACCTCAACGGCCTCATCCCGGCGACCGTCCTGCCGATGCACGCGGACGGCCGCATCAACGAGCCGGCGCTGCGCTCGTACATCGCCTGGGTCGCCGCCCAGGGACCGGTCGCGCTCGCGATCAACGTGGACACCGGCGAGGGCCCGCACCTCACCCTCGACGAGAAGATCCGGATCCTCCAGGTCGTCCGCGAGGTGACGGACCTGCCGATCGTGGCCGGGCTGGCCGGCCCGTCGACCGAGGCCGCGGTCCGCCAGGCGCGCGACTTCAAGGCCGCCGGGGCGAACGCGCTGCTCGTCTTCCCGATCCCGGCCTACCTGAGCGAGCCGCTCGACGTCCGGGTTCCCGTCGCGTACCACGAGGCGATCGCGGAGGTTGGGCTGCCGCTCATCCTGTTCCAGCTCCAGCCGGCCCTCGCCGGGCTGAACTTCGAACCGGACACGCTCCGGGCGATGGCCTCGGTCGAGGGGGTCGTGGCGATCAAGGAGGCGTCGTTCGATGCGCGCCGGTTCGTCGACACGGCCCGGCTCATCGCCGACCTGCCGCGGCCGATCACGCTCCTGACCGGCAACGACAACTTCATCCTCGAATCGTTCATGCTCGGCGCGACCGGTGCGCTGATCGGCTTCGGCGCGGTCATGACGCGCGAGCAGGTCGACATGATCGAGGCCTGGAACGCCGGACGGATCGACGAAGCGCGCGCGCTCGGCCGCCGGGTCCAGCGGCTGGCCGACGTCGTGTTCGCCCGTCCCGTCGGCGATTACCGGGTCCGGCTCAAGGAGTGCCTGCGCATCCTCGGCGTGCTCGACGAGGCCCACGTCCGCCGCCCGCTCATGCCGCTCGGCGACGCTGAGCGTGCCCACCTCGAGCGGGTCCTCGTCGAGGTCGGCCTGCTCGAGGCCATCCGGGTCTGACGGCGCGCGCTTGACGGCCCGGGCCGGAAGGTCCACCGCGGCCTACTGAGTAGAACCGCTGTCCCGATAGAGAACGTTTGCTATATCCTGACGGCAACTCCATTCGGGACCGACTTCGCCGCGCCTGGCCCGTCCCGCCCGGCCGGCATCGAGGAGGAGTCAGCCGTGGCGACCGAACGCGCCGACGTCCTGATCATCGGTGCCGGCGCGACCGGCGGTGTCGTCGCGCGGAGGCTGTCGGAAGCCGGGTTCAGCGTCGTCTGTCTCGAGCAGGGCGACTGGCACGACAAGGCCGAATACCGCGGCGCGGAGCTCGACTGGGAGCTCGTCATGCGCAGGCAGTGGTCGACCAGCCCGAACGTGCGCGGGCTGCCTGAGGACTACCCGATCGACGAGACCGATGCCGAGGTCTCGCCGCTCATGTTCTCCGCCGTCGGTGGGTCGATGCTCATCTTCGCCGGGGCGTGGCCGCGGATGCTCCCGTCCGACTTCCGGGTTCGCTCGCTCGACGGCGTGGCCGACGACTGGCCGCTCACGTACGACGAGCTGCGGCCGTACTACGAACGGAGCGACCGCCTCTTCGGCGTGTCCGGGATGGGCGGCGACCCGGCCTACCCGCCCGGCGGCGAGGACCCGCCGCTGCCGCCGCTGCCGCTCGGGGCCGGCGGCCTCAAGGTCGCCCGGGCGCACACCCGCATGGGGTGGCACTGGTGGCCGGAGCCCAACTCGATCCTGTCGGTCCCGTACGACGGGCGCCGCCCGTGCGTCCAGCGCGGGACCTGCCAGCAGGGCTGCAGCGAGGGCGCCAAGGCGTCGACGGATCTCACCCACTGGCCGAAGGCGATCGGCGCCGGCGCACGGCTCGTGACCGGCGCGCGGGTCCACCGGCTCGAGACGAACGCGGCCGGCCTCGTGACCGGCGCAACGTGGATCGACCGCGACGGCGGCGAGCACTTTGAGCCGGCGAAGGTGACCGTCCTCGCGGCGAACGCGATCGGCACCGCGCGGCTCCTCCTGCTGTCTGCCTCGACGGCCCACCCGGACGGGCTGGCCAACTCGTCCGGGCTCGTCGGCAGGCGGCTCATGATGCACCCGTTCGCCAACGTCGGCGGCCTGTTCGACGAGGACCTCGAGAGCTGGCAGGGCCAGTTCGGCTGCTCGATCGAGTCGTTCGAGTTCTACGAGACCGACGAGCGCCGTGGTTTCGTCCGCGGCGCGAAGTGGGGCCTCGCGCCTACCTTCGGCCCGATCAACGCGGCCCTGCCGAGCCGGGCCGGGACCCAGATCTGGGGTTCGGATCACCATCTCCACGTCCGCTCGCACCTCGGCCGCGGCGCGAACTGGGGCCTGTTCGGCGAAGACCTGCCGGACGAAACGAACCGGGTCACCCTGTCGGCCACCCTGACCGACTCGTCCGGTATCCCGGCGCCGGAGATCCACTACCGCATCTCGGAGAACTCGCGACGGCTGCTCGACTTCCACATCGAGCGAGCGTCGGAGTCGCTCCGCGAGGCCGGGGCCCACACGGTCGAGGTCGACCGGCTCATGCGCTACTCGGGCTGGCACCTGCTCGGCACCGCGCGCATGGGCGACGACCCGGCGACGTCCGTGCTCGACCGCTGGAACCGGGCCCACGACGTGCCGAACCTGTACGTCGCCGACGGGTCCTGCTTCGTCACGTCGGCCGGGGTCAACCCGACCTCGTCGATCTGCGCGCTCGCGCTCCGGGCAGCGGACCACATGGTCGAGACGCGGTTCAACCAGCAGGTGCCGCTGTGAGCGCCGGGTCCGATCCGCGGCCCGCCGGCGACGACCCGCTCGCCGCACTCGACGGCGGCCGCCGCGCGGTCTTTGCCGCGGTCGCGGACCGGCTCATCCCCGACGCCCACGGCATGCCCTCGGCGGCCGCGGTCGTCGGCGACGCGCGGCTCCGCTTCGTCCTCACCGCGCGTCCGGACCTGGCCGAGCCGCTCGTCGCCGCGCTCCGCCCGGAGCTCGGGACGGAACCCGCCGCCCGGTTGGCGGCGCTCGAGCGCGACGAGCCGGACCGCCACGCGGCGCTCCTCCAGGTCGTCGTGTTCGGCTACTACACGGACGCCCGTGTCCGGCAGCTGCTCGGCTATCCGGGGCAGGAGGCGAAGCAGCTCTACTCGTGGAAGGTGCCCCCGTTCATCGAGGAGGGCCTGACCGACCAGGTCCTCGCCCGCGGCCCGATCTGGCGCGACCCGGCGACCGGCCGGCGCGCCGAGCGCGTGTGACCGTTCGGATCGCGTCGGCAGCAGGAGAATCGACATGGTTGCGACCGCTCCGTTGACCTGGCTGGACCCGTTCCTCGCCGACTGGCGACCGGGGTCCGGGGCCCCGCTCGAGGATCGCGAGCCGGCGACGGGGATCCACCTCCTCACGATCCCGGGATCGACGCCGGACGACGTCGCGCGCGCCGCCGCGCGCGCCGCGGCGGCCCAGCCGGCGTGGGCCGACACGAGCTACCAGGAGCGCGCCCGGATCCTCCGCCGCGCCGCCGACATCTACGAGGCGCACCGCGAGGAGTTCGGGACGTGGACGATGCGCGAGACCGGCGCCGTCCACAGCAAGATGCACCACGAGCAGAACTTCACGTACCAGGAGATCCTCAACGCGGCGACGCTGCCCTCCCAGCCGTACGGCTCGCTCATGCCGACGGCCCAGAAGGGTCGGCTGTCGATGGTCCGCCGGGTCCCGGTCGGCGTCGTCGGCGCGATCACGCCGTGGAACTCGCCGAGCGTGCTCGGCATGCGGGTCGTCGGGCCGGCGCTCGCCCTCGGCAACGCCGTCGTCCTCAAGCCGGATCCGCAGACGCCGGTCGCCGGCGGGGCGATGTTCGCCGCGGTGTTCGCCGAGGCGGGGCTGCCGGACGGGGTGCTCGAGGTCGTCGTCGGCGGGGCGGATGTCGGCGAGGCGATCGTGACCGACCCGAACGTCTCGCTCGTCTCGTTCACCGGCTCGACGGCGGCCGGCCGGCGGGTCGGCCAGCTGGCCGGCGGCCTGCTCAAGAAGGTGTCGCTCGAGCTCGGTGGCAACAACGCGTTCATCGTCCTCGACGACGCCGACCTCGAGGCGGCCGCCGCCGCGGGCGCGTTCTCGTCGTTCCAGTTCCAGGGCCAGGTCTGCTTCGCGGCGGGCCGCCACGTCGTCCACCGGAGCGTGGCCGACGAGTACGTCGGCCTGCTCGTTGCCAAGGCCAAACGCCTTCGGATGGGCGATCCGTATCGCGAGGACGTCCAGCTGGGCCCGATCGTCAACGAGCGCCAGCTCGCCCGCGTCGACGGGATCGTCCAGCAGACGATCGCAGGCGGCGCGCGCCTCGCCGAGGGCGGCACCCACGACGGCCTGTTCTACCGGCCGACCATCCTGACCGGCGTGACGACCGACCAGCCGGCCTGGACCGACGAGATCTTCGGGCCGGTCGCGCCGGTCACGACGTTCGAGACGGACGACGAGGCGCTCGCCCTGGCCAACGCGAGCGAGTACGGCCTCGTCGCGGCGATCTACACCCGGTCGATCTCGCGCGGGCTCGCGCTCGCCACGCGGATCCGGACCGGGATGGTCCACGTCAACGACGGAACGCTCAACGACGAGGCGATCATCCCGTTCGGCGGAATGGGCGCCTCAGGCAACGGCAGCCGCTTCGGCGGAGAGGCCAACCTCGACACGTTCACCGAGTGGCAGTGGCTGACGGTGCGCGACGAGCCGCCGACGTTCCCGTTCTGATGACGTCGATCACCGAGGTCGCCCGGCTGGCCGGGGTGTCGACGGCGACCGCCTCGCGCGTCGTATCGGCGTCGGACTATCCGGTCAGCGCGAGGACGCGCGAGCGCGTGCTCGAGGCCGCCCGGACGCTCGACTACGTCCCGAACGCGCTCGCCCGCGGCCTGCTCAAGAGCCGCGTCCCGGTGGTCGCGGTCATCGTCCACGACATCACGGACCCGTATTTCGCCGAGGTCGTCCGCGGCGTCGAGGATGGTGCCGCGTCGGCCGGCTATCTCGTTATCACCTGCAGCTCCGACCGGGACGCGGAGCGCGAGCGCTCGTACGTCCGCCTGCTTCGGTCGATCCGGGCGGCCGCGGTCGTGTTCGCCGGCAGCGGCGTCGACGACCCGGTCGTCAACGAGGAGATGGATCGCCACCTCGCGGCGATGCAGGCCGGCGGCGCGGCGGTCGTTCACCTCTCGCCGTATGCGCGCGGGCGGCCGGACGTCGGGGTCGACAACGAGGCGGGCATCGCGGCGATGGTCGCTGCCCTCGCCGGCCTCGGGCACCGCCGGATCGCGTTCCTTGCCGGCCCGGCGTCGCTGTACGTCGCGCGCGAGCGCCTCGCAGGGTACCGGCGCGGGCTCGCCGAGGCGGGCCTTGAGTTCGACGAGCGGCTCGTGGTCGGCACCGGCTTCGACATCGCGAGCGGGTCGCTCGGGGTCGAGGCGCTCCTGGCCGGTGGCGTGCCGTTCACCGCGGTCTGTTGCGCGAACGACGTGCTCGCGCTCGGCGCCCTGCAGCGCCTCGCCGCACGGGGAGTCGACGTGCCGGGCGACGTCTCCGTCGCCGGCTTCGACGACATCCCGACCGCGGCCCTCACCGCGCCGAGCCTGTCGACCGTCCGACTGCCGCTGCGCGAGATGGGCCGGCGCGGCTTCGAGCACGCCGATCGGCTGCTCGGCGGCGGGGAACCGGCGCGCGACGTGCTGCCGACCGAGGTGATCCTGCGGAACTCGACCGCGGCACCGCGCTCCGCCTCGGCCGCGTGATGGGCGGCTCGCTCGACGGGCGCGTCGTCCTCGTCACCGGCAGCAGTCGCGGCATCGGCGCCGAGATCGCTGCCAAGGCCGCGGCCGAGGGCGCGCAGGTGGCCGTCCACTACCACCGTTCCGCGGACGGGGGCCAGCGGACCGTCGAGCGCGCCCGGGCGGCCGGCGCCGAAGCGGAGGCGTTCGCCGCCGACCTCCGCGACGGGCGCCAGGCGAGCGGGCTCGTCGAACGGGTGATCGGCCACTTCGGCCGCGTCGACGGCCTCGTCAACAACGCCGGCCAGACGCTCGTCGCGCCGTTCCTCGAGACCGAACCGGACGACTGGGAATCGGTCATCCGGACGGACCTCACGGCGGCCTACCACACGTGCCGGGCGGTGCTGCCCTCGATGGTCGAGCGGGGCAGCGGGTCGATCGTCAACATCGCCTCGCGCCTCGGCCAGGTCGGGGTCGCCGAGACCGCCGCCTACTCGGCCGCGAAGGCGGGCCTGATCGGTCTCACCCGCGCCCTCGCCCGCGAGTTCGGGCCGCGCGGCGTCCGCGTCAACGCCGTCGCGCCGGGCGTGACCCTGACCGAGATGACGACCGACCTCGTCGACAGCGAGGAGGGTCGGCGACGCCTGCGGGACATGGCGCTCGGCCGGTTCGGGCGGGCGGACGAGGTGGCCGACGCGGTGCTCTTCCTCCTGTCCGATGCGTCGAGCCTGTTCCTGGGCCAGACGCTCAATCCCAACTCCGGGGGGTACATGCCGTGACCACGGTGATCGGCGTGCGCGACGCCGTTGGGCTCGTCCGGGACGGCGCGACGATCGTGATCGGGGGCTCCGGGGCGGGGCACGCGGTCCCGCAGCGGTTCATCGACGAGCTCGCTGCGGTCTTCACCGAGCAGGGCCGGCCGCGCGACCTGACGACCGTCCGGGTGGTCGGTATCGGTGACTTCGCCGAGCGCGGCTTCTCGCAGCTCGGCCTGCCCGGGCTCATGCGCCGGACGATCGGCAGCAACATCGGCAACGAGCCGCGTCTCGGCGCGCTCGTCGAGACGAACGAGCTCGAGTCGTACTCGTTCCCGCAGGGCGTGCTGTCGCAGCTCATGCGCGAGATCGCCGCTGGCCGGCCGGGGCTCGTGACCCACGTGGGCCTCGGCACGTACGTCGATCCGCGCCAGACCGGCGGCAAGCAGAACACCCGGACGACCGAGGACCTCGTCGAGCTCGTCACCCTTCGCGGACGCGAGTGGCTCCTCTACCACGCCTTCCCGATCGACGTCGCGGTCATCCGCGCCACGACGGCCGACGAGGACGGCAACCTGACGATGGAGGGCGAGGCGGTCCAGGGCGAGATGCTCGCGATGGCGATGGCCGCGCGGAACAGTGGCGGGATCGTCATCGCCCAGGTCCGCCGGCTCGCCCGGCGCGGCAGCCTGCCGTTGCGCGACGTGAAGGTCCCGGCGGCGCTCGTCGATCACGTCTATGTCGACCCGGACCAGTGGCAGACGTACATCACGGAGGATTCCCCGTACTACGCCGGGGCGCTGCGCCGGCCGGTCACCGACGAGCCGCCGCTGCCGCTCGACGTGCGCAAGCTCATCGCGCGCCGCTCGCTGCTCGAGTTTCCGCCCGGCGCGATTTGCAACCTCGGCTTCGGGATCAGCCAGCTGATCGGCCGGGTCGCCTGGGAGGAGGGGATCACGGACCGGCTCGTGCTGACGGTCGAGCAGGGCATCTTCGGCGGCGTCCCGGTCGCCGGGAACGAGGGGGGCGCCGGCTTCAACTACCAGGCCATGATCGACCAGCCGGACATGTTCGGCTTCTACGACGGGGGCGGGCTCGGTATCGCGAGCCTGTCGTTTGCCGAGGTCGATGCAGGCGGCAACGTGAACGTCCACGCCTTCGAGGGCCGCGTCCGCGGGCCAGGCGGGTTCCCGAACATCAGCGCCCGGACCGGCCGGATCAACTTCGTCGGCACCCTCACCGCACAGGGCCTCGAGATCGCGATCGACGACGGCGTGCGCGTCGTCCGGGAGGGGAGCCTGGCGAAGTTCGTGCCGCAGGTCCGCGAGGTCTCGTTCAGCGGCCGCCTCGCCCGCGAGCGCGGGCAGGAGGTCCGGTATATCACGGAGCGCGCCGTGTTCGCGCTCGAGGACGACGGCCTCGTCCTGACCGAGGTGGCACCCGGGATCGACGTGGAGCGCGACGTGCTGGGCCGGATGGGCTTCCGTCCCCGGGTGGCGCCGGACCTGCGCACGATGGACCGCCGCCTCTACGCGCCCGGGCCGATGGGCCTCGCGGCCGACTTCGGCTCGGCGTCGACGTGATGGGCAGCCTGGTCCGGCTCGAGGAGGGCGGCCCGCCCGGGGTCGCCCGCCTGACCATCGCGAACCCGCCGCTCAACCTCGTGACCGAGGCGCTCCTGCGGGAGCTCGACGCCGCCCTCGCCCGGCTCGGCGCGGCGGAGCCGGGCGACGTCCGGGCGGTCGTCGTGACCGGCGAGGGCGAGCGGGCGTTCTCGGCCGGCTCGGACGTCGGTGACTTCGAGGCCCAGCGCGGCGCGGCCGGCCGTGCCCGGCACGAGCTGGAGTCCGGCACCGCCAGCCGCCTCGCCGCGCTGCCCATGCCGACCATCGCCGCGATCGAGGGCAATGCTCTCGGCGGCGGCCTCGAACTCGCCCTGTGCTGCGACCTGCGGATCGCCTCGGAACGGGCCCGGCTCGGGCTGCCGGAGGTCCGCCTGGCGGTCACGCCCGGCGCCGGCGGGACGCAGCGGCTGCCGCGCGTCGTCGGGGCGGCCCGGGCGCGGGAGCTGATCCTGACCGGAAAGGTCCTGGCCGCGCGTGAGGCCCTCGCCATCGGCCTCGTGACGGAGGTCGTGCCGGCCGGGGAGGCCGTCGCGCGGGCCACGGCGATCGCGGAGGAGATCGCCCGGCGCGGACCGCTCGCCGTCCGCGAGGCCAAGCGACTCCTCGATCTCGCGCTCGACGCGGACCTCGCGACGGGCCTCGCGGCGGAGCTCGACGCGTCGGACCGAATGTTCGCGAGCGAGGACCTGCTCGAGGGCGTGCGCGCCTTCTTCGACAAGCGTGACCCGGAGTACCGCGGCCGCTGACGGCCGCACGAGTGGAGGCAGCAGATGGCCGAAGTCGGGCGGTTCGGGGTCTTCCTGCCGTCGTACATCTGGGAGGGCGACGGTCCGGAGCGGGCCCGCGGCATCACCGCCTTCGCCCGACGGGTCGAGGAACTCGGCTTCGACAGCCTGTTCATCACCGACCACCTGCTCGCCGCGCGGCGCTTCTACTCGGTCAACTGGCTCGAACCGCTGATGACGCTCGCGGTCGCCGCCGGAGCGACGGAGCGGGTGCGACTCGGGACGTCGATCCTGATCATGCCGCTGCGCAACCCGGTCATCCTCGCCAAGGAGCTCGCGACGCTCCAGTTCCTGTCGGACAACCGGCTCATCCTCGGTGCCGGCGTGGGCTGGAACGAGGCCGAGTACGACGCCGTGGGCGTCCGGAAGTCGGAGCGCGGCGCGCGGACCGACGAGATGCTCGACATCATGATGCCGCTCCTCGAAGGCGAGCGGGTCACGCACCACGGCCGGTACTACGCGGTCGACGACGTGTTCATCGAGCCGCGCTCGGCGCAGCGACCGCTGCTCTGGATCGGCGGCGGCTCGCAGCTGGCCGATCCGAAGTCCCCGGACGTGCCGCGCTTCGTCGAGTCGGTCAAGCGGCGGACCGTCCGGGCCGACGGCTGGATTCCCCGGCCCACCTGCCCACCGAACGACATCGCCCGCGACTGGGCGGAGCTGCAGGTCGCGCTCCGAGCGGCCGGGCGCGACCCGGCGGACACGCTCGTCGCCCACGAGAACTTCCTGCACCTGGTCATGACCGACGATCCGGCGAAGGCGCGTGAGGAACAGCACCGCGCGTTTCTGCGGGTGATGAGCAGCGAGCGCGGGCCGCGCTACCTCGAGTCGGTCTACCTGTTCGGGACGCCGGACGAGATCGTGGCTTCGCTCCAGGCGCGGATCGACGCCGGCGTGGAGTACTTCTTCCTGCACACGATGACCCCGGACCCGGACCAGCTCCGGCTGTGGGTGGACCGGATCATCCCGAACGTGACCTTCCCCGCCACGGTCGGTCCGGTCCGCCGACCGCCGCAGGCGTGGCAGCCATGACGCGCCGCGTCGCCCTGCTCGGCAAGCCGCTCCGGCGGCGGCACTCCGCGGTCATGCACAACGCAGCGTTCGCCGCCGCCGGCATCGACGCCCGCTACGAGTTGCTCGAGCTCGACCCGAACGAGGTCGATGCAGCCGTCGCCGCTGCGCGCGGACCGGGTTGGCTCGGCCTCGGCGTGACCGCGCCGTACAAGCAGCGGGTCGCGCTGCTGTGTGACGAGGTCGAGCCGGAAGCCCGCGCGATCGGTGCCGTCAACAACGTCGTCCGCCGGGCGGACGCGACCCTGCTCGGGTTCAACAGCGACGCGCCCGGCTTTCGAGCGGGCGTCGAGCTGGCCATGGGCCGTCTGCTCGCCGGGACGAACGTCGTCGTCGCCGGAGCGGGCGGGGCCGCCCACGCGGTCATGTTCGCGTGCCTCTCAGCCGGCGCAAACCATGTCGTCGTCGGGAACCGGACCGGTCAGACCGCGTCCGTCCTCGCCGAGCGTTTCGGGTCCCTCAGGCCCGGCCGGGTCAGTGCGGCGACCCTCGGTGACGCGACCTTCCGGGCGGCGCTCGGGGCGGCCGATCTCGCGGTCAACGCGACGACGGTCGGGATGGTCGACGCGGGCGCGACGATCGACGTCGCGCTCCTGCCGGACGGCGCGACCGTGTTCGACCTCGTCTACGTGCCGGCCGAGACGCCGCTCCTTGCGGCGGCCCGCGCACGCGGCCTCCGGGCGGCCAACGGCTCCGAGATGCTCATCGCGCAGGCGGCGATCGCGTTCGAGCGCTGGACGGGGGTCGGCGGGATGGCCGGGATCATGCGCGAGGCCGTCGCGCCGCTTCTCGCCGATCCGGCGACGGTGGCCTGAGCGATGCGCCTCGCGACGCTCGTCGACGGCGCTCAGGCAATCCTTGCCCTCGTCCGCGACGACCGGCTCCTGCCGCTCGACGGGCCGGGAGCGCCGTTCCGGTCACTCCGCGAGGTGGTGGCGAGCGGGGCCGACGGACCGGGTCGGGTGCAGGCCTGGGCGGACTGGCAGCCGGATCGCGCGTACCGCCCGCTCGACGACGCGATGCTCGGGCCGGCCGTGCCGCAGCCTGGGGCGATCTTCACGATCGGGCTCAACTACGTCGTGCCCGGCGAGCCGGCCGGGGCCGCGCCGCCGCGGCCGCTCGTCTACGCCAAGCTGCCGTCGTCGGTCAGCGGACACGGCGCGACGGTCGCCTGGGACCGCACGCTGACCGCGAACGTCGACGCGGAGGTGGAGCTCGGGGTCGTGATCGGCGCCCCGGCCCGCGCCGTCTCGCCGGGCGAGGCGCTGCGCCACGTGTTCGGCTACACGTGCGTGAACGACATGAGCTCGCGCGACCCGTGGCTCGACGGCGACCAGTGGCTACTCGGCAAGTCGATGGCGGGCTTCTGCCCCGTCGGCCCGGTGGTCGTCACGGGGGACGAAATGCCACCAGGCCCGCTGCGGCTCGGCTGCACGGTGAACGGGGCGGCGATCCAGGATGGCTCGACCGCGGACCTGCGGTTCTCGATCGCCGAGGTCATCGCGTTCCTCAGCCGGCACGTGACGCTCCGCCCGGGCGACCTCATCGCGACCGGCACGCCCGCCCGTCTCGAAGCGCCGCCGGGACCGGATCGCCACCTCGAGCCCGGCGACCGCGTGACCGTCTGGATCGAGGGGCTCGGGGAACTCACCACCGTGATCGCCTGACGCGAGGCAAGGAGGACAGCGCGATGAAACCGCCGACCGTGTTCCTCGGCCAGATGACGAACCCGGAGGTCGAGGCGTTCCTCGCCGGGCACGACACCGTGCTCGTGCCGGTGGGCTCGACCGAGCAGCACGGCCCGCATGGCCCACTCCTGACCGACGTCCTCGTCCCGGTCGAGGTCGCCCGCCGGGTCGCTCCGCGGGTGGGTGCGGCCGTGGCCCCGTCGATCAACTACGGGCTGTCGTATCCGCACGTCGGCTTCACCGGCGTCGTCCACCTCCGGATCCCGACGTTCATGACGCTCATCGAGGACGTCCTCGCGGGACTGGCGACGATGGGCTTTCGGCGGATCGTCTTCCTCAACGGCCACTACGACAACACGTATGCCATCGCCTATGCCTGCGCGAACGCGGCCGACCGGCTGCCGGCCGGCACGCGGGCGTTCCCGATCAACTACTGGGATGGGCTGTCGGCGGACGAGGCGGCCGAGTTCTTCGGCCCCACGAACGGGCTGCACGCCAACCGCGGCGAGACGTCCGCGGTCATGGCGATCGATCCGGCACTTGTCGACCTCGACGCCGCGAATGCCGAGTTCCCGCCCTTCCCGGAGGTCGCCAGCCCGCCGGCGGTCCACACGGCATTCTTCTTCTCCGCCCCGGGGTCCGTCCATCGGGCCACCCATTCCGGCACGTGGGGCGACGCGCGCGAGGCGTCGGTCGAGTTCGGCGAGCGGTACCTCGCCGTGGTGACCGACGCAACCGTCCGGATGCTCGACGACATCGAGCGGACGTTCGCGGCGATGCCGCCGCGCTGAGGCCGGGTCAGCCGGGCTCGCCCGGGATCCACGCCCCGGCGCGCATGACCCGCCGGACCCGCAGGTCCGGGTCGAGCTCGACGAGGTCCGCCCGCTGGCCGACGGCGATCCGCCCGCGGTCCGCGATCCCGAGCAGGGCGAGCGGGTTGCGGCTGGCGGCCGCGACTGCCGCCGGGAGCGCGACCCCGGACGCGACGACGGCCCGGACGGCCTCATCGAGCGCGATGACGGAGCCGGCGAGCGTCGCGGTCCCGGTCAGCGTCGCACGACCGCCGACTACCTCGACCTCGAGGCCGCCGATCCGGCCGCGACCGTCGCCGGTTCCGGCCATCGGCAGGGCATCGCTCACGAGCAGCAGACGGTCGGCCGGCTTGAGCCGGATGACGAGCGGCCAGACCGCCGGGTGGACGTGGATCCCGTCCGCGATGAGCTCCACGTACGAGTCGTCGTCGAGGAGCGCCGCGACGGCGACACCGGGCGCACGGTGGTCGACGCCGCTCATCGCGTTGAACACGTGGGTCGTCGACGTGGCGCCGGCGGCGTACCCGGCGCGCGCCTCGTCGAGCGTGGCCTCGGAGTGCCCGATCGACGTCACCACCCCGCGGGCGCGGAGCCGGCTGATGAGGTCCGTCGCGCCCGGCAGCTCCGGCGCGATCGTGATGACACGAAGGCCTTCGATGAGCCGCTCGATCGCCTCCGGCCCGACGGCGCCTGGGGCGACCAGGTGGGCCGGATCGTGGGCACCGCGGCGCGTCGCCGCCAGAAACGGGCCCTCGAGGTTGAACCCGAGCGGCTCCGCCCCGTCCGCCGGAGCGTCCGGCAGCCACGCCCGCACGCGGTCGGCGAACGCGGAGAGCTCGTCGAGTGGCGCGGTCACCGCGGTCGGCAGGAACGACGTCACGCCGCGCTGCAGGAGCCGGCGCGCCATCCCGTCGAGCGCGGCGACGTCGCCCATCGCGCTGTGACCGCCCCACCCGTGGACGTGGACGTCGACGAAACCGGGGGCGAGATACGGGGCGTCATCGGCGGCGGGATCGTCCTCGAGCGTGACGCCGGCGATTCGGCCGTCCTCGATCGCGATCCGTCCCGTCGCCACCCGGTTATCGAGGACGAGCCGTCCGCTCGCCGTGGTCGTCGAGGACGCGCTCGTCATCGACCGCCCCCGCCGGTCATCGGCCGCCCCTCGTCGTGCCGGCCGTTGTCCGGGACCTCGACGTCGAACTGGACGACGAGGCCATAGCGATCGGCCGGGTAGCGCGATTCCGTCGCCTCGACCCGCCGCCCGTGGCCGTCGACGATGACCCGCCGCTCGACGAGAAGCGGGTCGCCCGGACGGATGCCGAGCAGCTTCGCATCGGCCGCCGTGGCCCCAGCCGCGGAGATCGTAGCCGTGCCGCGACGGAGCACGATCCCGGCCCGGCCGAGCGTCTCGTGGAGCGAGCCGCGCTCGAGGTCCGCCGTCATGACCGCGTCGGCGCATGCGCCTACCAGCACGGCCGACTCGACCGCGATCGGCTCACCGTCCGCCTGGCGCAGGCGCCGGAGGACGACGACCGGTTGACCGGGGATCAGCTCGAGGCCGGCCGCTTCGGCCATCGATGCGGGCCGGACCTCGCGGGCGAGAATCCTCGAGCTCGGCACGCGACCGGCTCTCCGCATCTCCTGGCTGAACGTCATGAGCCGGTTGGCGCGCCGGTGGGCCGGTCGCTCGGCGACGTAGCTGCCGCGCCCGGGCAGGCGGTCGACGAGGCCGTCCTCGGCGAGTCGCTGCATGGCATGCCGGGCGGTCATCCGGCTGACCCCGAACTCCGCGCACAGCTCCGCGTCGGACGGGAGGCGAGCCCCGGGCCGCAGGGCGGCGATCCGCTGCCGGAGGGCCTGCTCGATCTGCCGGTACTGCGGTCGGTAGCCCGTCTCGGTCATCGTGAGCCGGCCGTGGCGCCGGCCACGCCGGCAGCCGGGCGCCGGGCGGTCTCCGCGCCGTGGATGGCCGCCCCGATCGCCCCGGCCCACGTCCCGAGTTCCGCCGTCACGACTTCGACCCGGTCGAGGGACGTGGTCCGGACGCGCTGCCGGAGCTCGGCCCGGATCGGCTCGAGGAGCAGATCCGCCGCGGCGGCGATCCCGCCGCCGATCACGACCCGGTCCGGCGTGATGAGCGTGATCGCGTTGGCGATCCCAATCCCCAGGTAGCGGCCGATCCGGGCGATCCCGTCGACCGCCCGCGGATCGCCGGCTCGTGCCCGCTCCACCGCCTCCTCGGCCGTGGCCGTGCCGCACGCCGCCGCGATCTGATCGGCCCGGGCGAACGCCTCGAGGCAGCCTCGATTGCCGCACCCGCACCATGGCCCGTCGGGCTCGATCGTCTGGTGGCCGAGCTCGCCGGCCGTGCCGTCGTGGCCCTGGTGGACCCGTCCGTCGAGCGCGATGACGCCGCCGATCCCGGTGCCCAGGGTGAAGCCGATCATCGACGACGCCCCGCGGCCGGCCCCGGCCCGCAACTCGGCCAGTCCGAACGCCCGCGCATCGTTGATGAGGCAGGCCGGCAGGCCGAGCGCCGCCCCGACCGGACCGGCCACGGCCCTGCCCGCCCACTCCCCGGGAAGGTTGACGAGGAACCTCGTCGAGCCGTCGACCGGGTCGTACAGGCCGGGCACGCCGATCCCGAGCGTCGTCACGCCGGGGGTGCGGCCGGTCGCCTCCGCTCCGACCGTGGCGAGGCGGGCCACGACCGCATCCGGGCCGCCAGCGGCGGGCGTCGCGACCTGGTCGCGATCGAGCACCCGCCAGTTTCCCCCGTCCTGCTCGGCCACCACCCACTTGACGTTCGTGCCGCCGAGGTCGATCCCGAGGTGGCGGCTCGTGGGTGGGCGACCGCTCGCGTCCATCAGCTCTCGCTGGTCACCCGCGTGTAGGCGGCGGCGACGACGACGATGATCGCGCCGAACAGGATCTGGCGGACCGCCTCCGGGTAGCCGAGCGACGAGAGGAGGGACGACACGACGGTCAGGATGAGCGCGCCGACGATCGTCCCGCCGTAGCCTCCGCGACCGCCCAGGATCGATGTCCCGCCGATGACCGCGGCCGCGACCGACGGCAGGACGTAGCTGTCGGCGAGGGTGACGCTGGCCGTGTTCGTCAATCCCGAGATGAGGAAGCCGGCGACGGCCGCGAGCAGGGCCGAGATGACGTACAGCACGATGAGCACCTGCCAGCCGCGCGCGCCGGACAGCCGCGCGGCGACCAGGTTGTCGCCGAGCGCGTAGAGCAGCCGACCGAAGCCGGTGCGGCGCAGGCCGATCAGGATGACGACCGCCAGCGGCACGAACACGAGGAGGCTGTTCGGCGCGATACCAAGCTGCGTCCCGGAGCCGAGCGTCCGGAACTCGGCCGGGACGCCGGCCCCGGTCTGGACCATCTGGAGCTGCCAGACGTTCGCCAGCCCGAGCACGACGAGGCTCATGCCGAGGGTCATGATCAGCGGGTGGACCCGGAAGATGCCCACGCCCACCCCGGTCGCGACGCCGGCCAGCGCCGCCGCGGCGAGGGCGATGACGATCGCCGGGCCGAGTCCGACGTTGCCGACGAGCGTCGCCACGAGGAAGCCCGTCATCGACGCGACGGCACCGACCGACAGGTCGATCCCGGCGGTGAGCATCGTCAGCGTCTGGCAGCCGGCGAGGATCGCGAGCGGCACCGCCGTTCGCAGGATCACGCCGGCCCACTCCGGGCTCACGATCCCCGGCCGCGCGATCTCGGACAGGACGACGAGACCGGCAAGGAGGGCGACGAGCGGAATGGTCGGCCGGTCGCGGAACAGGCGCCGGAGTTCGGCCGCCGAGATGCCGGACCGGCTGCGGGTCACGGCGGTCACGATCGGCTCCGCCGGATCTGGATGAGGCTGCCGACCATCACCACGCCGACGAGGATGATCCCCTGGGCGACCGTGGCGAAGTTCGTGTTGACCTTGAGGAAGGTCATGTCGGTCCGGACCAGCTGGAGGATGACGACCGCCACGAGCGGACCAAACACGCCGCCCCGCCCGCCGGCGAGGCTCACGCCGCCGAGCACGACCGCGGCCACGCTCTGGAGGGTGTACGGGCCGGGGACCGGAGTGCCGATCCCCGTGCTGGCGGTGAGGCTCAGGCCGGCCAGGGCAGAGAACAGGCCGGTGACGGTGTAGGCCGCAATCTTCGTCCGGCCCACGGGGATGCCGCTGCGGAAGGCCGCCAGCCGGTCGCTACCGATGGCATAGAGTGACAGGCCGAGGACGGATCTCCGAAGCGGCAGCCAGATCACCGCCACGACCACGACGAGCGCAACCGCCGCCCGCGGAATCCACTCGTTGCCGATCGAGCCGAGGATGAGCTCGCGCAACCAGTCCGCGGACCCGCCGCCGGGAGTCCGGAGCACGAGCAAAGCGGCGCCGGCCCACACAAACGACATCGCCAGGGTGACCACGATGTCCGGCACCCGGGTGAGCACGACGAGCCCGCCGTTGATCGCGCCGAGCACGAGACCGAGCCCGAGGACGGCGAGCACGACGAGGAATCCAAATTCGCCGCCCTGGTCCTTCATGAGGGTCGCCGAGACGACGCTCGTGAGGGCCATCATCGACCCGATCGACAGGTCGATTCCGCCGGAGATGACGACGACCGCCTGGGCCACCGCGGCGAGGGCGAGCGGGAGTACCGAGATCGCCAGGCCCTGGACCCCGGTTACCCCGTAGCTCGGCTGGATCATCCGGGTGAAGATGAGCAGCAGGACAAAGAAGCCGATCAGGCTGAGCGTCCACGCGTTGCGTCGGGCCCAGCCTGCGACGAGGTCACCGGCGGGCGATCGCCAGGCTGCCGCGGCGGCGGTCATGCGGGTGACCCCGGCAACGTATCGCCGGCCTCGGTGAGCGCTTCGGCGGCGACTGTCTCGGGCATCGGCGCACCCGGGCGCAGGTCGTAGGCGGCCCGCAGCAGCGTCGGCTCGTCGGCCACCGCCGCGTCGAGCTCGGCCACCACCCGACCGCCGAAGATGACGATCGCGCGGTCGCAGGCCTGCTGGATCTCCTTGAGCTCAGAGGTGTAGAGGAGGACCGCGGAGCCGGCCGCCGCGAGCTCGCGCAGCAGGATGTAGATCTGCTGCTTGGTCCCGATGTCGATGCCGCGCGTCGGGTCGAAACAGAGCATCGTCCGGACACCGCCGGCAACCCAGCGAGCGATCGTGACCTTCTGCTGGTTGCCGCCGGACAGCCGCCGCACCTCGCCCGCGGCCCGCGTGTCGATCTGGAGCGTGGCGATCCCGCGGTCGACGCGCCGCCGCTCCTCGCCCAGGTTGATCGGTCCCCAGCCGCGCATCCGTGCCGAGAACGGCAGTGCGATGTTCTCCCGGACCGAGCGCTGCATGAGCAGGGCCTCGGCACGGTCGGCAGGGACGTAGACGAGGCCGGCCCGGATGGCATCGGCCGGATGGTGGAACGAGGTCGGCTTGCCGTCGACGAGGAGCTCCCCGCCGCGGGGTCGTCGCGAACCCGCAAGGATGTCGAACAGCTCGTCCTGGCCCTGGCCCTCGAGCGCGACGACGCCGAGGACCTCGCCCGGGTAGAGGTCGAACGAGACGTCCTGGAGTCGCGACTCAGAGGCGAGCCCGCGCGCCGAGATCCGGGGCGTCCCGGCGGCTCGCGAGCCGCTTGACGCGTCCGTGCGCGCCGGCAGGTCGTGGGCCGCCTCGCCGAGCATGAGCTCGACGATCCGCTCCTCGGAGCCCTCCGTGACGTCGACGACCCCCACGGTCTCGCCTTCGCGGAGCACGGTCGCCCGATCGCACACGGCGGCGATCTCGATGAGGCGGTGCGAGATGAAGATGACCGACCGATCGCCGCCCCGGATGCCGCCGATGACCTCGAGCACGCGCTCGGTCAGATTCGCCGGCAGGGCGGCCGTCATCTCGTCGAGCAGCAGCACGTCAGGCTCGATCGCGAGGGCCCGTGCGAGGTCGATGATCCGGAGCGTCGCGAGTGGCAGGCGGCGCGCCTGGCTCGACAAGTCGAGGTCGGCATGGTCGAGCTCGCGCAGCCAGGCCGTGAACCGGTCGAGTGGCGTCTCGGTCAGGCGCAGGTTGGACCGGATGTCGAGGTCCGGGATGAGCGACGGCTCCTGGTAGACGGAGACCACGCCGCCGCGCCGAGCCTCCGCCGGCGAGTGGGCGATGCGCTCCCGGCCGCGAACGGCGATCGTCCCGCCGTCCGGATGGACCGCCCCGGTCAGGATCTTGACGAACGTGCTCTTGCCGGCGCCGTTGGCGCCCATGAGTGCGTGGACCTCGCCCGGGCGGACCGCGAGCGAGGCCGATCGGAGCGCGACGACGGCTCCGTAGGACTTCGAGACGCCGGTCGCCTCGAGCAGGAGATCGGTGGCGGTGACGGACATCGGTCTCCGCGGGTGGTGGGTGAGGCCGGGGATGCCGGTGTTCGGCATCCCCGGCCGGTGAGCGGTGGCCGAAGGCTACTCGCCCGGTCCCTTGCAGTCGATCGCCTGGTCCGGGGTATAGGTGGTCCAGCCGTCGATCTGCAGACCGAGCGGCCAGAGCGGATCGAGCCCATCGACCTGCCACGAGGCGAGCAGCGCCTTGCCGTCGTCCGAGGTGTTCTCGGCGACGACCGGGACGAGCAGGACCGTGTTCGGCTGGCTGGCAGCCGGATCGGTCTCGATCGTCTCGCCCTTGAGCAGCTTGAGCGCGAGGTTGATGCCCGCGCCGCCGACAGCGGCGGTGTTTGTAACTGCCGCGCCCTCGAGACCCGAATAGTTGGTCTCGTCGAGGAGCTGGGCGACGAACGCCCCGAGGTCCGCGCCGACGATCGGCACGTACGGCTTGTTGGCGCCCTTGATCGCGTCGACGACCTGTGAGTCCATGCCGGACGTCCAGATGCCGTCGATCGTGTCGTACTGGCCGCTGGCCAGGAAGTCGTTGATCAGCTGGGTCGTGGTGGCCGGATCCCAGCCGGTGTGGACGCCGTCGATGGACGGGACCACCTCGATGCCCGGGTTCTCGGACAGGGCGCGCTGGAAGCCGGTGTGGCGGTCCGTATCGGCCGGATGACCGGCGAAGCCGCGCATGTAGTAGACGACGCCCTCGCCACCGAGCTGCTCGAACAGCCACGTCGCGCCAAGGTACGCGTACTCGACCTGGTTGTTGTACAGGTTGTAGGTGTCTTCGTTGGTCACGAACGCGTCGACGGCCACCGTCCGGATCCCGGCCGCGTTGGCCTCCTCGAGGGCAGGATTGAGCGCCTCGGCGTCGTTCGGGTTGAAGACGATCGCGTCGACGTCCGCCGCGATGAGGTCGCGGATGTCGGACAGCTGGCCGGCCGCGTCCGTGTTGCGATGGGTGGTGATGAGCTCGGACACCTCGCCCGACGCGAGCGCCTCCGCCTTGGCCGTGCAGACCTGCTCCTCGCGGAAGCCGTTGCCGACGCCGCCGGCGTTCGAATAGCCGATCCGGTACGTCGTGGGTTCCGCGGATGGCGCGTCGGTCGGCGCTCCGCTCGGCGCGTCGGTCGGGGCGGTTGTCGCCCCGCCGCCGGTGCAGGCGGCCGCGACGATCGCGATCGCCGCGATGCCGACCACCAGTCTTGATCTGATCATGCGTGTCTCCTCCTCGTGTGCCAGCGACGAGCCGATCTCGTCACGTCGACGAACTGACGTCCCCGCTCGCGGGGACCCGATCGATGGCCTCTATGTCGTCACACCTCCTGCGCCTGACGCTCGTGGCCATCGCCCCCTCGGATGGCACGGGCCATGCGCTGCGCATGCTCACGATACGCAGCGTCGAACAGTTCCCGCGAGCGATCGGCCCCAACGACCGACGCCCGGGTGATGACCGGTGGCATCGCCCCGCGCTCGACGAGCAGCTGGGCGGTGCGCACCTTGATGGCATTGACGATCGCGACGGCGGCGAGCGACGAACCGGGTCCCACCGGCGTGTCGAGGCCGGCGACCTCGATCATCGCGTCGGCATGCGGCGTGCACAGGTCGATGACGAGGTCCGCCTCGTCGAGCAACCGGCCGCCGACGGCCGGGGTGGGCTCGTCCGACATCGACTGGGCCACGGACGTGACCGCGATCACCCGCAGCCCACGCCGCCGCGCGCCCCGCGCCATCTCGACCGGCACCGCCGACAACCCGCCCGCGGAGAAGACGATCATCACGTCGTGCGGCCCGAACGTGAAGTTCGACAGGATGACCTCGGCCAATCCGGGCATCCGCTCGATGAACATCGCCTGGCGCTGGCCGTTGGCGCCGACGACCTGGGTGTGGAACGTCATCGACAGCTCGACCATCGGATTGAACCCGGGATACGAGCCGTAGCGCGGGAACATCTCCTCGACCGGGATGCGCGAGTGACCGGTGCCGAAGAGGTGGACGAGCCCGCCGCCGGCGATCGCGTCCGCGCACCACCCGCTCGCCGTCTCGAGCGCGCCGGCCTGCGTCTCCGCCAAGCGATCGAGCACGGCCCGGCCGGCAGTCAGCCAGGCGAGCACGGGCGGCGCGCCGCCGGCTGGCCGTCCGTCCGTCACGCCGCCACCGGGCCGCGTTGTGTCGACACCGACGCCGGCCACGCGTCAGTACCCACCGTCGGACGCTCCCGCTCCGGCCGGCGTCGCGGCGGCGCCGGCCTTGCGGGCCCGGAAGTCGTCGATGATCGCCTTCGTCGCGGTCGCGCCGATGCGGGTCGTTCCGAGCGCCATCACGTCGATCAGCGCGTCGAGCGTGCGAACGCCACCGGCCGCCTTGACGCCGATGTGCGGAGATGTGTGCGCCCGCATGAGGCGCAGGTCGTCATGCGTCGCGCCGCCCGGCGCGAAGCCGGTCGAGGTCTTGACGAAGTCCGCGCCGGCGGACTCGGACAGCCGACACGCCCGGATCTTCTCGTCGCCCGACAGGTAGGCGTTCTCGAAGATGACCTTGACGATCGCCCCGGCCGCATGCGCCACGTCGACGACGGCGCGGATGTCCGCCTCGACGTCGGCGTCCCGGCCGGAGCGGAGCGCGCCGATCTGGATGACCATGTCGAGCTCCGTCGCGCCGTCGGCCAGCGCCCGGCGCGCCTCGAACACCTTCGTCTCCGTGGCGTGGCTGCCGTGCGGGAAGCCGATCACCGTCCCGACCGCGACGTCCGTCCCGTCGAGGATCGCCCGCGCGCGTGTGACGTCGGCCGGCCGGACGCACACGGACGCCACGTCGTACTCGGCGGCGAGCCGGCACCCCTCCTCGACGAACGAGTCGTCGAGCTCCGGGCGCAGGAGCGAGTGGTCGATCGCCTTGGCGACGTCGCGTTCCGTGAGCGTCTCGATGGAGGGGGTCATGAGGTCCCGGGTTCCTACTTGATGTACGGGCGGAGGACGTCGCGGGCGAGCAGGAAGCCGCGCTTGACGAGGTCGTCGTCCCCCTCGAACCGGCGGTCCTCATGCTCGATGATGATGTCGCCGTCGTAGCCGGCCCGGTACAGGTCGGCGTGGAAGCGGGCCCATTCGACGTCGCCGAGGCCGGGCAGGCGCGGGACCTGCCAGCCCATGCCGGACGACAGCGTACCGCGCTCGTACAGGCCGTCCCGGTCGATGGTCAGGTCCTTGGCCTGGACGTGGAGGATATGGGGCCCGAACTCCTTGATGAACCGGGTCTGGTCGATCATCAGCCAGACCAGGTGCGACGGGTCGTAGTTGAGCCCGACCGTGCCGCCCCACTGCTCGAGGATGCGGCGCCAGATGTACGGCGACCAGGCGATGTTGTGGCCGCCCGGCCACTCGTCGCGGCTGAAGATCATCGGGCAGTTCTCGATCGTGATCCGGCGGCCGTGGTCCTGGGCGAAGCGGACGATGTCCGGCCAGACCTCGAGCGCGCGAGTCCAGTTCTCGTCCTGGCTCAGGGCGGCGTCGCCGCCCATGAACGTGTTGACGAACGGGACATCCATCTTCTCGGCTGCGGTGATGACGTGCCGGAGGTGGCCGATGACCTGGTCGCGGTGGGCCGGATCCGGGTGGAGCGGGTTGGGATAGAACCCGAGGCCGGAGATGTGGAGGCCGCTCGCCCGGATCTCCGCCGCGAGGTCCCGGCCCTCGTCGGCCGACAGGTTCGCCACGTCGATGTGCGACGTGCCGGCATAGCGTCGCGTCGGACCGGTCGTCCGCGGCCAGCACGCGATCTCGATGCTCTCGAAGCCGTTCGCCGCGGTCCACGCCACGACGTCGGCGAGCGGCGTCTCGGGAAACGGGGCGGTCAGCAGGCCGAGTCTCATCGAAGGACCTCCGGCGTGACGGGGTGGGGGATGGCGGCGGACCGATCGACCTCGATCCAGCGACCCTCGCGGGCACTGCGCGCGATGGCGTCACCGACCAGCATCTCGTCGTGGCCGTCGGCGAAGGTCGGGTAACCGGGGCGGGAGGAGGGCGCCCCGGCCACCACGTCTGCGTAGATGGCGCGGAAGTGCGCGGCGAAGGTGTCGAAGAAGCCCTCGACGTGGCCGCCCGGGAGCGCGCTCGCCGCGCGCCCGGCGGGGCCCATGAGGGCCGGGTTCTTGAGCAGGATCTCGTTGGGCCGGTCGCGGTGCCCGATCCAGACCTGGTCCGGCTGCTCCGAGTCCCAGGCGAGCGCGGCCTCGGAGCCGTCGATCTCGTACTGGAGCGAGTTCTTGCGGCCCGGGCTGATCTGCGACACGTTCACCGCGCCGCGCGCCCCGCCGTCGAAGCGGAGCAGGATCGTCGCCGCGTCCTCGGTCGCGATGTCGCGCGCGATCGCGTCGGCCGCACGGTCGGTGGCGAAGGTCTCGACCGGGCCGGTCGGCTCGAAGTGGGTGGGGACGAAGGTCGCGAGATCGGCCATGACCGAGGCGACCCGCTGGCCGGTGACGAAGGTCATGAGATCGAGCCAGTGGGAGCCGATGTCGCCGACCGCCCGGAGCGCGCCGCCGCGCTCCGGCTGGAGTCGCCAGTTCCAGTCGTCGGCGAGCAGCAGCCAGTCCTGGAAGTAGCGACCCGTCACGAGCCGGACCTCGCCGAGTTCCCCGCCGGCGACGACGTCGCGTGCGTGCTGGTTGAGCGGGTAGTAGCGGATGTTGAAGTTCGTGGCGTTGACCCGCCCGGTCTCTGCGGCCAGGGCGACGAGCCCGGCGGATTCCGCGGCCGTCATGGCCAGCGGCTTCTCGCACACGACGTGCTTGCCCGCCTCGAGCACCCGGCGGGCCTGGGCGACATGGAGGTCGTTCGGCGAGGTGACGTGGACGACGTCGACCGATGGGTCCTCGAGCGCGGCGTCGAGATTCGGATAGGCGACCGGCACGCCGAGCGCACGGGCGCGCTCCGCGCCGCGCTCCGGGCTGCTGCCGACGACACCGCGGAGCTGGACGCCGATCCGGCGGAGTGCTTCGACGTGGACGGTCCCGATGAACCCGGTACCAACCACCGCCGCCCCGACGTCCGCGAGTCGCCTCACGGCCTGGAACTCCTCACGAGGTCACCTGTCTAGATGGTCTAGATGGCTTGCGCCATCGTACGTGCGGTCGCGGACGGGCGTCAATGGCCCCCCCGTGCCCGGCAGCGCGCCCTCCTCCGGCATCTTTGCCGCAACGCAGATGGTACTTTGTCCTGTCAAGAGCAAAAGGCCGTCCACCGCGTGCCGTTTGCGCGTATGATCGAGCGGTGGATCCGCGAGCCCGCACCGCGCTGCCCGAGGAGACGCTCGACTCGCTCGTCGTCGTCCTCGACGAGATTCGGCTCGGCCGCTCCCGGGCCCGCGCGGAGCTCGTTGCCCGGACCGGCCTCGGCCGCGCCATCGTCGCCCGGCGCGTCGGCGAACTCATCGACCGCGGCCTCGTCACCGAGGGTGACGTGGGGCCGAGCACCGGCGGCCGGCCGCCGCGTCGGCTGACGTTCCGGGCCGACGCCGGCCACGTCCTCGTCGCCGACCTCGGGGCGACGAGCATCGACGTCGCGGTCACGACGCTCGACGGACGGATCCTCGGCCATCACGACGAGCCGGCCACGATCGAGGCTGGCCCGGAGGCGTGCCTCGGCCGCGCCGACTCCCTGTTCGACTCCCTGCTCCGAACGACGCAGGGCATCCCAGGTCGCCTGTGGGGCGTCGGGATCGGCGTTCCGGGCCCGGTCGAGTTCCAGACCGGCCGGCCGATCTCGCCGCCGATCATGCCCGGCTGGGACGGATACCCGATCCGCGAACGGTTCGCGGAGCGCTACCGGGCGCCGGTGTGGGTCGACAACGACGTGAACGTGCTCGCCCTTGGTGAGTGGCGCTCCGGGGTGGCAGCCGGCCACGACAATGCCGTCGTCATCAAGATCGGGACCGGGATCGGGGCCGGGATCATCTCCGACGGACGCCTCCATCGCGGCGCCCAGGGCAGCGCCGGCGACGTGGGCCACATCCAGGTGACCGACGACCGCTCGGTCGTCTGTCGCTGCGGCAACGTCGGCTGCCTCGAGGCGCTCGCCGGAGGCGCCGCCATCGGCCGGGCGGGGGAGGCGGCTGCGCGCGACGGGCGGAGTCCGCGCCTTCGCATGGCGCTCGACCAGCACGGCGTCGTGACGGCCGAGGACGTCGCGCGTGCGGCCTCGTTCGGCGACGCGTTCGCGGTGGCACTCCTTCAGTCGGCGGGCCATCGGATCGGGGCGATGCTCGCGAGCGTGGTGAACTTCTTCAACCCGTCGCTCATCGTCATCGGCGGCGGCGTGGCCAACAGCCCGGACCTGTTCCTGGCGGCGATCCGCGAGGCCGTCTACCGACGTTCGCTGCCGCTCGCCACCCGCGACCTGCGCATCCAGCGCTCGTCGCTCGGCGCGCTGGCCGGGGTGATCGGCGCCTCGTCGATGGTCGTCGACCAGCTGTTCGCGCGTGACGCCATCGGCCGCTGGATCGACGACGGCGACCCGTCCGGCAGTTCGGGCGTCGTGCTCGCCCGGGCCGGCTGAGCGGAGCCGGCCGTCAGTCTCCGGCCGTCAGTCTCCGGCCGTCAGCCTCCGGCCACGACGCGGTCGGTGAAGTCGCCGGTTGTCTCGTCCTTCAGGATGAGCTTGTGCCGGCCGTCCGGCAGGGTCTCGCGCTTGATGACGACCAGTTCGTCGAACCGCTCCGGCGTGCTCGCGATGCGTGGTGTCGTGCCGGCGCGCCAGTCGAGCTCGACGGGTTCCCAGGCGCGCGCTCGGGCCGATCGATAGCAGGCGTCCATGACCGCGTTGACGACGTACCCGTCGTACAGGGTCTCGCGCGGCGGTCGGCCCTCGTCGATCGCGTTGAACATGTCGTCGAACATGTCGGCGTAGCCGAGCTCCGACACCTCGTCGCCGACCGGGAACAGCCAGCCCGCGCTCGTCTCGGCCTTCTCCGCGACGTACCCGCCGCCGCTCCCGCCGGCGGTGAACATCTCGAACCCGGTCCGCAGAAAGTGGTTCATCCAGATCGTGCCGTGCGTGCCGGCGACCTCGTCGCGCAGGTCCATCCCGCCGCGGAACGTCCAGCTCACCTCGAACTGGCCGATCGCCCCGGACTCGAACTGGATGAGGGCGATCGCGTTGTCCTCGTCGGCAATCGGATGGACGAGGGTGTCCGTGTGGCACAGGACCTCGACGGGCCGGTTCCCCTTGCCGACGAAGCTCCGGATGATCTCGATGCAGTGGCAGCCGAGATCGACGATCGCGCCGCCGCCGGTCTTGCGCCCGTCCCAGAACCAGGCCGAGTGGGGCCCCGGGTGCGTCTCGCGCGAGCGGACCCAGGTCACGTCGCCGATCGCGCCGTCGCGCGCTGCCGCGACCGCCTTGAGCGTCTTGGGCGTGTAGCACAGGTCCTCGAGGTACCCGCCGAAGACGCCGGCCGCCTCGACGGCGTCGAGGATCCGGCGCGCCTCCTCGGCGTTCCGCCCCAGCGGCTTCGTGCACAGGATCGCCTTGCCCGCCTTCGCCGCGAGCTCGACCGCCTCGACGTGGAGGAAGTTCGGCACGCCGACCACGACCACGTCCGTGTCGGGGTGCTCGATCGCCGCCCGCAGGTCCGTCGTCGACTCCGGGATCGACCAGCGCTCCCGGAATGCCGTGCCGCGCGACTCGCTGCGCGAGTAGACCACCCGAACCCGGTCCCGACCCCGACGTCCGTGCAGAGTCATGGTGTAGAAGTCGCCGATCAGCCCGGTGCCGAGCATCGTGATCGCGTGTCCGTCCATCACCGTTCCTCCGTGCGGGTGCGCTGATCGGCGAACGCGAACGCGCGCGCCGGATTGGTCACGAACAGGGCGTGCCGGACGCTGTCGTCGACGCCGGCCGTCCGGAGCACGGCCGTGAAGCCGTCGAGGAGCCAGGCGAGGCCCGGGGCGCCGCCGTGGACCCGGTAGTAGCGTCGTCGGGCCGCGTCCATGCCGAGGACGATCCGGTCGGCGAGGCCGTCCTCCGCCATCGCGGCGATGAGCTGCGCGGTGCCGTTCGGAGCGTCGACCGGCGAGCGGAACGACTGGTCGTATTCGCCGAACGCGCCGGTCGCGAGCACCGCGCGGTGGTAGCCGCGATCGACGATCTTGTCGACGTGGCTGACGATGACGCTCGACGGCGCCACGCCGAGATCGGCGAGCACCCGGATCTGCTCCGGCGCGCCGGCGCCGTGCTCGCAGTGGGTGAGGATCGGCGCGCCGGTCCGCCGGTGCGCCGCGGCCGCAGCCTCGAACACCCGACGGTCGCGTTCCGACAGGCCGCCGGCGCTGCCGGCGACCTTGATCACCCCGGCCCGGTGCTCGGTCCGCCGGATCACCGGACCGGCGTAGTCGTACGCGTCGATTCCGTCCGTGACGTCGCGCGCGAACAGGTCCGCCAGCTCGTCGGGCGTGACCCGATGGCTCCAATGGGCCGGGCCGTAGTAGCGGTCGTGATGGAGTCCCGTCGGCGCCACGACGTGGACGCCGGTCCGCCGGCTGAGCTCCGCGAGCTTGTTCACGTTGCGCCCGGCGTCGCACGGCATCGCGTCGACGACGGTGCGCAGGCCGTGGCTCGCGGCCTCGGCGAGTTCGATGGCCATGGCGTCGACGTCGCCGAGATCGAACTCCGGCTCCATGAGGACCGGCCGGCCACCGTCGATGACGAGGTGCTCGTGGGCGTAGGTGACGCCGAGATCCGCGGGATCGACGTCGCCGAGAACCGTCCGGACGACCGTCATGGTTGGACCGCCGCGCCGGCTTCGCGGGCATCGGCGAGGTCGACGATCGCTCCGTCGTCACGCAGGCGCGCGCGCAATCCGACCGGGTCGACACGGCGCGGCTCGACAGCGTCGCGCGCGGCCATCGCCGCGGCCGACCCGGCGGCCTGTCCCATCGCCATGCACTGGGCCATCGAGCGAACCGACGCGTGGGCATCGTGCGTCGCGCTGAAGCAGCGCCCCGCGACGAGGACGTTCACGGCGTCGCGCACGACGAGGGTCCGATACGGGATGCCGACGGCAGCGCCGTCCGGCAGGTACTGCCAGCGCGTGTCGGCGCCGCCGTGGTGATCCTCGATCGGCGCGCCGCACAGGCCCACCTGGTCGTCGAAGGCGCGGCCGGCCAGCACGTCGTCGCGCGTCAGCCGGGCGTCGCCGTACACGCGCCGCGTCTCGCGCACGCCGATCTGCGCCCCGAGAGCGACGAGCGAAGCCGCCTCGTAGCCCGGCACGCAGTCGACGAGGAACCGGGCGTACTCGAGCGCCTGGCGGCGGCCCTCGATCTCGCGCCGGGTGAGGAGTTCCGGGTCCGTCGCGCCGACGAGGTGCCCGTCGCGCGTCTCCGTCGAGTCGAGCCGGGTCATGATCGTCGCGGTCATCCCGGCGACCGGCGTGATGTGGTCGCTCCCCTCGCGCCGCGGGAGCGCATAGCCACCCGTCGCCGCGGCCTCCGCCATGAGCGCGTGGAACGCGTCGCGCGGGAGGGCTCGGCGACGATCGACGTCGACGTTGACCATCCGGAACGTCGTCGTCAGGGTCTGGGCCGGGTCCTGTTCGCCGGCCGTCTCATAGCCGAACCCCGCGAAGTGGCACAGGTCCGCGTCGCCGCTCGCATCGACGAACACGGAGGCGCGCACACGGGCGAGGCCGCTCTTCGTCGCGACAAGGAGCTCGTCGACCCTCCCGTCCCGAACGGCCGCGTCCTGGACGAACGCGTGGAGCAGGATGCGCGCCCCGGCATCGGTCACGAGGCGTTCCCAGGCCACCTTGAGGTGCTCGGCGAGGTACGTGACCCCGGTCCCGGCGCCGTACGTGTTCGGGCGTTCGAGGACGCGGCCGAGGCGCCGGAGCTCCGAGACGACCTCGTCGGGGATGCCGCCGACGACCTTCCTGGCGCGGCTCCCGGGCGTGAAGAACCCGTAGAACGTGTCGAGCACGGCGGTGCTCGTTCCGCCGAGGAACGGCAGCTTCTCGATCAGGAGTGTCCGAGCGCCCGCGCGCGCCGCCGAGATCGCAGCGGTCGAGCCCGCGGAGCCGGACCCGACGACGCACACGTCGACGGACGCGAGGAGCGGATGCCGCCCGGCTCGGGTCACGTCGCGGCGTCCGGTTCCGCCGCGACGACGGACCAGCCCCCGTCGACGGTGAGGACCTGTCCGGTCACCGCGCGCGCGTCATCGGACAGGAGATAGGCCGCCGCCGCCGCGACGTCATCGGCCGCGACGAACCCGCCGACGAGCGGCTGCTTGCGTCGGGCGAAGGCGACTGTTCGGGCGTCCTGCGCGGCGCGTTCCGCCATCGGCGTGGCGGTGAGCGACGGTGCAACGACGTTGACCCGGATGCGATCGCGAGCGTAGTAGGCCGCCATCGTGGTCGCGAGCGCGGTGATCGCCCCCTTCGCGGCCGCATAGGCGTGGGTCGCGAAGAGCTCCGGGACCGGTCGCGCAGCGAGCACGCTGCCGACGAGGACGATCGACCCGCGAGTTCCGGACGGTCCGGGATCCTGGTCCAGCATCCGGCGCACGACCGCCCGGCAGACGAGCGCCTGCGACCGGAGGTTGAGCTCGATCGTCCGATCCCAGCCCTCCGCGGTCAGCTCGTGGATCGGCCCGTCGCCGAAGCGCCGGCCGCTGCCGCCGGCGACCGACAGCAGGCCGTCGATCCGTCCGAACGTCGCGGCTGCCGCCGCGATCGCCCCCTCGGCCTCTGATTCGACCGTCAGGTCTGCCGCCTGCCAGGCGGCGGACCCGCCGCCGGCCGTGAGTCGGTCGGCCAGCTCGCGCGCGTGATTGGCCCGGCGCGACACGACGCACACGGACCACCCGGCTACCGCGAGCCGCTCCGCGGTCGCCGCGCCGATGCCGGTCGAGCCGGTCACCACGCAGGCCGGTCGGGCCTGCTCCGCGGAACCGCTCATCGGTCCCCCTCCATCGCGAGGATCGCGGCCGCGGCCGACGCATCGGTCGCGAGGACCCGGACGATGTCGGTCTCGAGGGCCCCCCGGATGGCCTCCGCCTTGGCGGCCCCTGCCGCGATCGCCACGACCCGCGGCACGCGGCGGAGCTGGTCGACCCCGATCGCGATGGATCGATCGGCCAGGTCGGGAGCGACGAAGCGGCCCGCCGCGTCGAAGGCGTGGACGACGAGGTCACCGACCGCGCCGCGCTCCCGGAGGCGCTTCACCTCCGCGGCATCGAGCACGCCGGACCGCACGAGTGACGACTCTGCCCGGTTCTCACCATCTGCTCCGAGCGCCCCGATTCCGACGACCGCCACCGTCAGCCGATCGAACGCGTCGAGCGTCGCGGCAAGGTCCGGCTCGGCGAGGAGCGCCCGCCGGCCGGCGGGATCGTCGACGAAGACCGGAGCGTGGAGCGGCCGATGGGCGGCACCGAGACGATCCGCGAGGACCCGCGCCAGCTCGCCGGGATCGCGCTCGCGACCGAGGCGCACGGAGCTGCCGGCGAGCTGGACGACCTCGATCGAGTCGTCGTGGCGGGCCGGTACCTCCCGCACGAACGCGGCGAGCGTCGAGCCCCAGGCGATGCCGACCACGTCACCGTGCCCGAAAAGATCGCTGACGACGGAGCCGGCGAGGCGGCTTGCTCGGTCGCGCGCGTCCGTGGGCCCGTCGCCCGCCACGATGCACAGGTCCAGCCCGAATCGCTCCTCGAGCGCCCGTGCCAGCCCGCGATCCGCCGTGGGCGTGTCGCGGAACTCGATCCGGACCAGGTCGTTCGCGAGCGCTTGATCGAGGAGACGCGCGACGCGGAAGCGCGACATGCCGAGGCGTCCCCCGATCTCGACCTTCGACAGCTGCCGGTCGTAGTACAGGCGAGCGACTTGGGTTGCGACCTCGGCGGGTACGTCGGGGGCCCGCCTCACCCGGCCGGCCTCCCGGGGCCTGCGTCGCCGAGGAGCTCGACGATCGCCCGTCGTTCCGCCGGCGCGGCCCGCACGAGCGCGGAGCCGATGCCGACGGCGACCGCCCCGGCGTCAAGGAACGCCCGGGCATTGCTCGCGTCCACGCCGCCGGTGGGGATCGTCTCGACCTCCGGCAGCGGACCGCGCAATTCGCGAACGTGGGCCGGGCCGAGCGACGAGGCCGGGAAGAGCTTGACGAACGTCGCCCCGGCCCGCCAGGCGCCATCGACCTCCGTCGGCGTGTAGGCGCCGGGGATGACCGGCAGCGATCGCGCGAGCGTCGCCGCGACGACCTCGGGATCGAGCACCGGACTGACGATGAACGACGCCCCGGCATCGGCCGCCGCGGCGACCTGGGGGCCGGTACGGATCGTGCCGGCGCCGACGATCGCGTCGTGCCCGCGCCGGACCAGCCCGTCACGGCAGGCGACGAGGTCGGCCACGGCGTCCGGCGCATCGAACGTGATCTCGAAGGCGCGAGCCCCCGAATCCGCGAGCTCGTCGACGAGATCGACGAGCCGCTCGCGCGGCGCGACGCGACGGAGGACGACGATGAGGCGTCCGCGCCGGATCCGATCGGCGACGTCCGACGTGCGCAGCGCGGAGGGGTTATCGCCCATCACCGCGGATCGTACGTCTGCGCACGAATGAGACGCAAGCGCTCAGATGAGCGTCCAGCCACGGACGCCAGACCCTTCCTGCTGCGGCACGTCGCGGCGGGCCCCTGTGCGCGGCGGCGGCCTCGCCGGACTGGCTGCCAGCCGTCAACGTTCCACGTCATCTCGACACGCGTGCCCCGGCGATGGTCGTTCGGCCGCGCGGGCGCCGCGCCGAGCGTGGTCCGTGCGGCCGCGAGCCGTGTCGAGGGACCGGACGGAGCCCCGGGCGGCCCCGACCGGCCCGGACGTGCCGGCGGAAGGACCGATGCCACGGTCGGTGTCGGCATGGCGTGGAAATCCTGAACGGATCCGCCACGGGGGCCATCGGCAGGATCCCGCGCAACTTGGCCGTGCCGGCGAGGCCCCTGGCCGGCACACGTCGGGGGCGTCTGTCCGCCGCGTCCACACCGGCCCGCCACGATGATTGACGTGCGGCGGGCGCGGGCCTATGCTCCGCACATCCCACCCGGCCCGCGCTGCGGATCGATTCCGCGCGACGCCCAGTCCGGTCACACCCGCAGGTGCCCCTACCCACATGCCCAACGGCTCCGA
>Ga0214471_10000487_pt1 | contig 34024 bp, 32 predicted proteins | sample RVTome_5_FD_207665 | JGI IMG/M metagenome (GOLD analysis project Ga0214471, IMG submission 207665) | Soil microbial communities from uranium-contaminated site in the Upper Colorado River Basin, Wyoming, United States - RVT142D155 | ecosystem: Environmental > Terrestrial > Soil > Contaminated >... | reverse complement strand
CGTCATCGCCGCCGTCAGCGTCGTCTTGCCATGGTCCACATGTCCAATCGTGCCCACGTTCACGTGCGGCTTCGTACGCTCAAATTTGACTTTTGCCATGACCGTTCCCCAAATCCCTGTTTATTACTTCTTCGCGCTGATCACCGCTTCGGCCACGCTCTTCGGCGCCTCGGCGTAATGCTTGAATTCCATGGTGTAGGTGGCGCGTCCCTGGGTGAGCGAGCGCAGCGTGGTCGAGTAACCGAACATCTCACCAAGCGGCACCTCGGCCTTGATCGCTTTGCCGCCCGGCAGGTCGTCCATGCCCTGGATGACGCCGCGGCGCGACGACAGGTCGCCCATCACGTCGCCCATCTTCTCCTCCGGGGTCTCGACCTCCACTGCCATGATCGGCTCAAGGATAATAGGAGTGGCTTTCCGCATGCCGTCCTTGAAGGCAAAGATTGCCGCCATCTTGAACGCGTTCTCGTTCGAGTCGACGTCGTGATATGAGCCGTAGTACAGCGTCACCTTGACGTCGACCACCGGGAAGCCCGCGAGCACGCCGTCCTGAAGCGCTTCCTTGACGCCCTTTTCGACCGCCGGAATGAACTCGCGCGGCACCGCGCCGCCCTTGATGGCGTCGACGAACTCGTAGCCCTTGCCCGAGGGCTGCGGCTCGAGCCGAAGCTCGACGTGGCCGTACTGGCCGCGGCCGCCCGACTGCTTGATGAACTTGCCTTCCTGTTCGACCGCCTTCTTCAAGGTCTCGCGATAGGCCACCTGCGGCTTGCCGACGCTTGCCTCGACGCCGAACTCGCGCTTCATGCGATCGACGATGATCTCGAGGTGCAACTCGCCCATGCCCGAGATGATGGTCTGGCCGGATTCCTCATCGCTGCGCACGCGGAACGACGGGTCTTCCTGCGCCAGGCGGCTGAGCGCGATGCCCATCTTTTCCTGGTCGGGCTTGGTCTTGGGCTCGACTGCCTGCGAGATGACGGGGTCGGGAAACTCCATCTTCTCGAGCACGATCACCTTTTTCACGTCGCAGATCGTCTCGCCCGTGGTCACATCCTTCATGCCGACCGCGGCGGCGATATCGCCCGCGCGTACTTCCTTGATGTCCTGGCGCTCATTGGCATGCATCTGCAGCAGGCGCCCGACGCGCTCTTTCCTGCCGCGGATCGACGTGTATACGGTGTCGCCCGAAGTCAGTACCCCCGAGTACACGCGGATGAAGGTCAACTGGCCGACGTAAGCATCGGTCGCGATCTTGAACGCGAGGCCGGCAAAGGGCTCGCCGTCCTCCGCCCTGCGCACGTCGGGCTCGCCATTCTCCTTCTGGCCCTTGACCGGCGGAATGTCGATCGGCGAGGGCAGGTATTCGATGACCGCATCCAGCATCGCCTGCACGCCCTTGTTCTTGAACGCCGAGCCGCACAGCATCGGCACGATCTCGTTGTTGATCGTACGGATGCGCAGGCCCTTCTTGATCTCTTCGAGCGAGAGGTCGCCCGACTCGAGGTACTTGTTCATCAGCTCTTCGTTCGCCTCGGCAGCGGCCTCGATCATCTTCTCGCGCCACTGCTTGGCGGCGCCGGCGAGCTCGGCCGGAATGTCCTTGCGCTCGAACTTCATGCCCTGCGTGGCGTCGTCCCAGTAGATCGCCTGCATCGACACGAGATCGACCACGCCCCGAAACTTGTCCTCAACGCCAAGCGGAATCTGGATCGGAACCGGATTGCCCTTCAGGCGCGACTTCATCTGGTCGTAGACTTTGAAGAAGTTGGCGCCGACGCGGTCCATCTTGTTGACGAAGGCGAGGCGCGGCACGCGGTACTTGTTGGCCTGGCGCCACACGGTCTCGGACTGCGGCTGCACGCCGCCCACGGCGCAGTACACCATGCACGCGCCGTCAAGCACGCGCAGGCTCCGCTCCACCTCAATAGTGAAGTCGACGTGTCCCGGCGTGTCGATGATGTTGATGCGGTGCTCCGGATAGGACAGGTCCATGCCCTTCCAGAAGCAGGTGGTGGCCGCAGACGTGATGGTGATGCCGCGCTCCTGCTCCTGCTCCATCCAGTCCATGGTCGCGGCGCCGTCGTGCACCTCGCCAATCTTGTGGTTCACGCCGGTATAGAACAGGATGCGCTCGGTGGTCGTGGTCTTGCCCGCATCAATGTGCGCGCTGATGCCGATATTGCGATAGTGCTCGATAGGTGTCTTGCGTGCCACGGTGATGCCCATCCTCGTCTCGTCTCACGGACCCGCTCGGGAGTCGTTCCTCAGAACCTGTAGTGCGCGAACGCCTTGTTGGCGTCCGCCATGCGGTGAACTTCCTCGCGCTTTTTCATCGCTCCGCCGCGGCCTTCGGCCGCTTCCTGCAGCTCGCCCGCGAGCCGCACCATCATCGACTTCTCGCCGCGCTTCTGCGCTGCCTCGCGGATCCAGCGCATCGCGAGCGCCACACGCCGCACCGGACGCACCTCCACCGGCACCTGGTAGTTGGCGCCGCCGACTCGCCTGCTTTTGACCTCGACCACCGGCTTCACGTTCTGCACCGCCTGCGTAAAGACTTCGATCGGGTCCTTGCCCGACTTGGTCTTGATCGTCTCGAGTGCGCCGTAGATGATGCGCTCAGCCACCGATTTCTTGCCGCGCGTCATCAGCACGTTGACGAACTTCGCGACGTCCGTATTGTGAAACTTCGGATCCGCCAGGATCTCGCGCTTCGGAACTTCTCTGCGACGGGGCATGGTGTCCTCTTGTGCGCCGGTGGCTTAGGCCGCCTTCGGGCGCTTGGCGCCGTACTTCGAGCGGCTCTGCTTGCGGTCTTTCACGCCCTGCGTATCGAGCGAGCCGCGCACGATGTGGTAGCGCACGCCCGGCAAGTCCTTCACCCGGCCGCCGCGGATCAGCACCACCGAGTGCTCCTGCAAGTTGTGGCCCTCGCCACCAATGTAGCCAATCACTTCGAATCCATTCGTCAGCCGCACCTTGGCCACCTTCCGGAGCGCCGAGTTCGGTTTCTTGGGCGTCGTCGTGTATACGCGCGTGCATACCCCCCGCTTCTGCGGCGCGCCGGCCAGCGCCGGGACTTTCGATTTCGGGCGCCTTGCGACGCGCCCATGACGAACTAACTGATTGACAGTAGGCATGTTTTTGCGTTTCCAGAAACGAATCGGGCGGCCGCGGAATCCACACCCGTAGCCGCCCTGGCGCGAAAAAGAGGGCGGATTATAAAGGTCTTTTTCACGGAGCGTCAAGGCGAGCAGCGGGCTGAAAGCATGCCCTTTGCATTGCCGTTTGCGACCGGGCAAGCTGATTTCCAACATGGCCTCGATTGCGGATCAGGTTGCGCGCGCCCGGGACTTCGATGCCGCCGCGTTCGCCGCATGGTGCATTGCGGGAGAGCGCGTTGGATGGATCGAGAACGGTTTCGTGCGCACCCTGCTCGGATCGAGCGACGGCCTGCTCGTTTTGCAGCATGGGCGTTTGGCGCTGCGCGCGAAAGAAGATTACGGCGCGCGCAGCGCCGCGCTCGAGCGCATCGCGTTGCGCCTGCGCAAGCAGGGCCACGTCACCGGCGGGCGGGAGGAGCGCTACGTGATTGCTTCGCCTTCGAGCGGCGAACCGCTGTTCGAACTCGAGCGCGCGGCAGTGTGGCGATTCGGTGTCGCCGCCCGCGCCGCCCACCTGAATGCCTCCTTCGGATCCGGTTCAACGCCGCACATGTGGGTCGCTCGGCGCGCGGCGTCGAAGCCGGTCGATCCCGGAATGCTCGACAATCTGGTGGGCGGTGGCATTGCGGTGGGCATGAGCCCGGAGGCAACGCTACGCAAGGAATGCATGGAGGAAGCCGGCATCAGCGCCGCGCTCGCGGCAGGCGCTCGCGCTGCAGGCAGCCTGCGGGTGCGGCGCACGGTCGAGAACGGCCTGCACGACGAGACGCTGTACGCCTACGACCTCGAGCTACCGCCCGATTTCACGCCGCAGAACCGGGATGGCGAGGTGGCCGAGTTTCTACTGCTCGGATGCGCGGAGCTTACCGAACGCATTGCAGCCGGCGAGTTCACGGTCGATGCAGGTGCCGTCGCGATCGACTTTCTGTGGCGGCGCGGCCTGATCCGAGACCGGGAGGTCGAACAGGGGCTCGCGCGGCTGCGCGATTCCTAGCACCGCGTCGCGCGAGGCGGCGCGTGGCCGCAACGCGCATGCGCGCAACTTGTGCAGCGCTTCCCTAGGGTTGGGGATCGGCAACGAAGCCGAAACGCGCGGGCAGCGTTCGCGCCTCGATCGCACCGAGCTTGAGCCGCTCGCCGGCAAACGCGAGGTAGGCGCGGCCTGCGTTCGGCGCGTCCTCGAGCGGCGTGGCAAGTCGCTCGCCGTGCGGCGCGCCCGTCTCGTCGACGATGTGCCCGGCGAGCGCTGCGAGGTCGCGATCGTCGAGCACGCCCACGCCCTGCATGGCCTCGAGCACCAAGCCGCCCTCGTCATCGAGCCAGGCGCCGCGCAGCCGACCGGCGGCACGCCCGCAATGGTCGGCAAGTCGCGCGCCCTCGAGCCGGTAGACCCAAGGGGTGCGCTCGAGCCTGACGTAGACCCGTTGCGGGCCGTTCTGGAAGAACCAGCGCCCGTGCCCGTCATGCGCGTAGTTGCGGCCGATGAACTCGCGCAGCGCAGTATTGCCGATGCGCGAGAAGCGCTCGCTGTCGGGCTCGCGCAGGCGCCATTCGCCGCGCCGATCGAGCGCCGCCCAGCCGAATACTGCCGGCACGTTGGGCCACCTGGCGAGGCTACGCAGGACCGCGTCGTCCATCCTGAGGATATTCTAGCGGCACTGCGCGGTGGCGCCGATCGCGGCTAGAATCGCGCCGAGGGGCAGACCGTGAACGCGATTGCACAGTATCTTGCCAAGCCCTGGCAGAAGCACTACCAAAAGGGCGTCCCGCTCACGGTCGACGTGCCGCTGAAGACGGTGACCCAGACGTTCGACGAGGCCACCGAGCGCGCGCCCGATCGCATGGCAGTGGTGTTTTATGGCAGGGAGATCAGCTACCGTGAGCTGCGCGAGGCGACCGATCGCTTCGCCTGCGCGCTCGCTGAACTGGGCGTAAGAAAGGGTGATCGCGTCGCGCTCTACCTTCTCAACAGCCCGCAGTTCATCATCGCCTATTTCGCGGCGCTGAAATGCGGCGCCACCGTGACCCCGATCAGTCCGGTGTACACCAGCCATGAGGTGCGCTATCAGCTCGAGGACAGCGGCGCGCGCGCCATCATCTGCCAGGACATCCTCTACGAGAAGGTCGCCAAGTGCGGCGCGCCGCTCGATTTCGTGGTGGTGACCAACGTCGGCGAGTACCTCCCGGCGCTCAAGCGCTTCCTCGGCAGGGGCCCGCTGGCGAAGCTGTTCTCGGACGTGAATCTGGGCAGCGCCCAGGTCCCGAGCGCGCCGAACGTGCACTGGATGCCCGAGCTGCTCAGGAACTACCCGCCGAAGCCGCCACAGGTCGCGATCGATCCGAGGACCGACATCGCCGCGCTGCCCTACACCGGCGGCACCACCGGCCACCCGAAGGGCGTCATGCTCACGCACTTCAATCTGATCGCCGCGCAGAGCGGCGCGCAAGCTGCGTTTCCGGGATTCGAGCAGGGCAAGGAGGTCATCCTGGCGTTTCTGCCGTTCTTCCATATCTACGGGCAGGTGGTGATCATGCTGAACGGGCTGGCGCAGGGCAACCTGCTGGTGCTGTTCACCACGCCTGACACCCAAGCGATCCTGGCCGCGATGGAGCGCTACAAGGCGACCGTGTTCTACGGTGTGCCGACGCTCTATGAATATCTGAAGGACCACAAGGACACCGACAAGGTCGACTGGCGGCGCCTGAAGCTGGTGCTTTCGGGCGCCGATACGCTGCACGAATCCACCGTGAAGGGCTGGGCAAAGCGCACGGGCTCGAACATCATCGAGGGCTACGGCCTATCCGAAACTTGCGCAACGAGCCACGTCAATCCGCTCGATCGGCCGCGCGCCGGCACCTTCGGCTGCCCGGTGCCGAACATGCTTGCCGCGGTGATGAACCCCGAGACGCTCGAGTTCGTGCCGGTGGGCGAGACCGGCGAGCTGGTGCTCGCGGGGCCGAACGTGATGATGGGCTACTGGAAGCGTCCCGAGGAGACGGCGAATGCCTTCGTCGAGCGCGACGGCCGGCGCTGGATGCGCACTGGCGACATCGTGCGCATGGACGACGAAGGCTACTTCCTGTTCTACGACCGCTCCAAGGACCTGATCAAGTTCAAGGGCTACTCGATCTTCGCCAAGGACGTCGAGGACGTGCTCTATGCCCACCCGCAGGTGAAGGCGGCGGGGGTGATCGGCGTTCCCGATCCCGCCGTCGGTCAGCGCATCAAGGCGATCGTCGTGCTGCAGGGAGACGCGCGGGGCAAGCTCTCGGAGGAAGAAATCAAGGCCTATTGCCACCAGCAGCTCGCCGAGTACAAGGTGCCGCACATCGTCGAGTTCCGCGGCGAGCTGCCCAAAACCGACGTCGGCAAGGTGTCGCGCCGCGAGCTGCGCGACGAGGCTGCAGCCTAGGGAAGCACTGCACGGGTCGCGCGGCGTTTCCCTAGGGCTGGACCACCGCGTCGAGCGGATGCGGCTTGTAGACGCTGAAGCCCTGCGCGTAGCCGGCACCCATGCCCTTCAGGCGCGCGAGCACGTCCTGCTCCTCGACGCACTCGCCGATCACCTCTATCCCGATCGCTTCGCCGACGCGCACTACCGCGTTCATCTTCGAGCTCGCGATCTCGCTCGAGGCGAGCTTGCGCACGATGACGCCGTCCACCTTGACGAAGGCTACGTGCAGCGCCTTGAGCGGCGCGAACGACACCGAGCGCCGGCCAAAGCCGTCGATCAGCAGGCGGCAGCCGGTCTCCCGCACCGCTGCGCCAAATCGCGCGACGGCATCGAACCCCGTAAGCACGTCCACCTCGTCGATCTCAAAGATCAGCGCGCTCGCCTGCACTCCGGTACTGCCGAGCTGGTCGGCGACGAATGCCGGGAATTCGTGATCGACGATCGCCTGGGCCGAGATGTTCACGCTCAGGTTGCCGATCTTGGAGCCGCGTGCCAGCCGCTGCAGCGCCGAGCGCCCGACCCAGCGGTCGAGCTGCGGCATCATTCCGTAGTGCTCGAACACCGGCAGAAACTCTCCGGGCGGCAGCAGCGCCACCTCCTCCTCGCGCAGGCGCACCAGCAGCTCGGCGATCGGGAAGCGTTCCGAGCCTGTGAGCGAAAGGATCGGCTGGCAGTACAGCTCGAATTCGTTCTTCACCAGCGCCTGCTGCAGGCGCTCGACCGGATCGCTCCAGCCGACGAGCTCGCGATCCATGCTTTCGATGAACTGTTCGTCGTGCGTCGGCAGCGGCGGAGCGCTGGGAGGATTGGAACTTGACATCATCTGAATGCGGCGTGCGACGACCCATTGTAGCGGCATCCGCAACTGGGAAATAAGCTAAGATCATCGTAGGACAAAATGACAAAAAAACTAACAAAAGTATTCTGCACATGAGCGTGCCGTTCCTCCGTGTCGAACGTCTGACCAAGCGCTTTGGCGGCCTGGTCGCCATCAACTACGTCAGCTTCGAACTGCACCGCGACCAGATCTGCGGTCTGATCGGACCGAACGGCTCCGGCAAGACGACGCTGCTGCGCCTCATTACCAGAATCCTCAAGCCCGACGAGGGGCGCATCGTCTTCAAGGGCGAGGACATCACGCATCTCAAGCCCTGGGACGTGGTTAACCGCGGCATCGCCGGCACGTTCCAGATCATGCGCCCGTTCCGCCACCTGCCGATCATCGCCAACGTCATGGTGCCGCTGCTTGCGGCGCGCGCCAGGGCGCACGGCGAATGGGTGAAGCGCATCGAGGCCAGAGCGCTGGATGCGCTCGAGTTTGTCGGAATTTCAGAGCTGGCGCTCGAATCGGCGAGCGGCCTGTCGCAGGGCGAGCTCAAGCGCCTCGAGGTGGCGCGCGCGATTTCGGCGGAGCCGGAGCTGCTTCTGCTCGACGAGCCGCTTGGCGGCATCGGGCCGGTGGACTCCGGGCTGCTGGTAAACTCGATCAAACGGCTGCACAAGGGCGGGCGCTTCGGGCGGCTGCATTCGGAGGGGCCCGCGGTGCTCATGATCGAGCACAAGCTGAAGGAGCTGATGTCGATCGTCGATCGCGTCATCGTGCTCGACCACGGCGAGATGATCGCCGACGGCAAGCCCGAGGACGTGGTCAAGGATCCGATCGTGATCGAGGCCTACCTCGGCAGCGGCGCGCCCGCGGCAGGGCAACATGCCGCTGCTTGAAGTCAAGGACCTCGGCGTTCGCTACGACAAAGCCGTGATCCTGAACGGCGTCTCGCTGTCGGTCGACGAGGGTGAGTTCGTCGGCATCGTCGGTCCAAACGGTGCCGGCAAGTCCACGGTGCTGCGCGCCGTCTTCGGCCTGATCCGATTCGAGGAGAAGCTCAAGCGCGGCACCCAGGGCGACATCGTGCTCGACGGTTCCGTGTGGTTCGCCGGCGAGCGCATCGACAAGCTCTCGCCGCACGAGATCCGCATGCGCGGGCTCGCGCTCTGCCCCGGCCGGCAGCGGCCGTTTCGCGAGCTCAGCGTGCACGACAACCTCATGGCGGGTGCCTACCTGTCCAAGGACGCCGCGCAGACGCGCCAGCGTCTCGAGCGCTGCTTTGCGCTCTTTCCGCACCTCGCGGAGCGTAAGGCCCAGATTGCCGGCACGCTGTCCGGCGGCGAGCAGCAGATGCTCGCCATGGGACGATCGCTCATGTACGAAGCGAAGCTGCTCGCGATCGACGAGCCTTCCCTGGGGCTTGCGCCCAAGATCCGCGAGGAGGTGTTCGCCACCATCTCGCGCATCCACGCCGAGGCGATCCCCGTGCTGGTGGTGGAGCAGGAAGTCGGCCAGGTGTTCCGTCTCGCGAACCGCAACTACGTCCTGTCGCAGGGCCGCGTCTGGGGCGAGGGCACCGGGGCGAAGCTGATGGGCGACGAGTCGCTGCGCGCCTGCTACCTCGGGATGGTGTAGCCGAGCGAGGCCGCCGCCCGCGTCAGGCGTTGCGCGGCGCGGTGGAGCGCGGCCGATCGGTCGCCGCGAGCGGCGCCGCGCACAGACGACAGGCCGAGCGCCAGGCGGGGTTGCGCTGCTTGCAGCGCGGGCATAGCGTTTCCATTTTGTCGCGCACCCAAGGCACCAGGCCGCGCGGCATGAACAGCAGCACGAGCAGCACGATCACGGCGAAGAACAGCAGGCGCCGCTCGCCGAAGCCCTGGAAGCCGCCGAACCATTCGATGAGCGGGTACAGGATGAATACCGCGGCCACCGCGCCGTAAATCGTCGCCACGCCGCCGAAGATGCCCCAGATCACGACCAGGAACGAGAGCGTGGTCTCGAGCAGGAACGGCGCGGCGATCTTCAGGTAGTGCGCGAGCAGCGCTCCCGCGATCCCCGCGGCGAACGCCGACAGCGCGAACACCGTCAACTTGTAGCGCGGCGTGTTGATGCCGGAGGCGCGCGCCGCTAGCTCGTCATCGCGGATCGCATGCAGCACGAGGCCGAACTTGGAGTCGGCGATGAGCCACATGCCAAAGACCAGCACCAGCATCGCGATCACCGCGATGTAATAGTTGCCGATCAGGTTGTTGGTCAGCCGCGGCACCCCAAACATGCCCAGCTCGCCGCCGGAAAAATCCGGAACCGCGAGCAGCAGCCCCACCGCGATGAGCGGGAAGGCGAGCGTGGCGAGCGAAAGATAGGAGCCGCGCAGCCGCAGGCAGATGTAGCCGACGCCGATTCCGAGCAGGGTGGCAACCGCGGCGCCGATCCAGATCGTGAGCCACGGCGACATGCCGAGTTTGAGCGAGAGCACCGCCGAAGCGTAGCCGCCGGCACCGAAGAAGAGCGCGTGGCCGAAATTCACCTGCCCCGAATAGCCGGCGAGCAGATCCCAGCTCGCGGCGAAAATCGCGTACAGGCAGGTGAGCGTGAGGATGCGCAGCACGTACGGATCGCCGTACACCGCCGGCAAAGCGAGCAGGCCGACCGCCCACACCAGCACCAAGGTGCGCGAGGGCAGCACGAAGACCTCGTTGCGCAGCTCCGACCAGAGACGCCGCAGCCAGTACATCAGCGCTCCTCCTCCTCGAACGCAACGCCGTACAAACCCTCGGGGCGCACAAACAGCACCAGCACCATGATGGAAAGCGCGACCGCACCCTTGAGGAACGCCCCGGCGGGCAGCGCAAAAACCGTGATTGCCTCGACGAAGCCGATGATGAATGCGCCGATCACGCTGCCCTTGACGCTCCCCAGACCGCCGAGCACCACGATGGCGAGCATCGTCACGAGCGGCCCGAGCCACATGAAGGGATCGACCACGTACACTGGCGCCACGACCACTCCGGCGATCGCTGCGAGCAGCACCGAAAAGGCCACCGTGGCGAGCGCGATGCGGTGCACGTTCATGCCCATCAGGCTGGCGACCTCGAGATCGTTCGCGGTGGCGCGGATCGCAAGGCCGAGGCGCGTGCGGTAGAGCATGGCCCAGGTGGCGACGAGCATCACCGCGGCCACCACCATGATGACCAGGCGCTGATAGGCGACGCTCACGCCGCCAACGACGAGCGCACCGTCGAGCGTCGAGGGGATGCCGAGGAAGTGGCCGCCGAAACCAAATAGCATCAGCTCCTGAATGATTAGGGCTAGCGCGATGGTGGCGATCAGCACTGCCGCCTCGTGTTCGCGCAGCGGTTCGATCACGAGCTTGTAGCAAGCAAGCGAGAGCGCCGTGACCCCTGCCACGGCGAGCACTCCGGCGAGCACGAAATTCAATCCCAGCTTCACTAGCAGGGTGTAAAAGCCGTACGAGGCGAGCATGTAGAACGCGGTGTGCGCGATATTGACGATGCGCGCAACGCCGAAAATGAGCGAAAAGCCGATCGCGAGCAGCGCGTAGACGCCGCCGCTGATCAGTCCGGTGATGATGATGTCTTGGAGCAAGGCAGAGCAAGGCCGCGCGGAAGCAATCCGCGCGGCGCTTGGCGGACCTTAATTAGGTGGCCCGCTTACCTGCCGGGCATGCGGAAGGGCTTCATGCCCTTCACCTGCGGCGGCCAGAACGCGACCTTCTCGCCGTCCTGCCACTGCACCGCGATGCCGAGCGCCTTGCCGGGGCCGTAGACCGGGTCATGGCGCTTGTCGAACTCGAGCACCGCACCATTGCCGACGAAGGAGATCTTTTCCAGCACCGGCACGAGATCGTCCGAGTTGGTGGAGTTGGCCGTCTCGATCGCCTCCTTGAGGAGCATGACGGCATCGTAGGTGGCGGCGTTGTAGGTTGGCGACTTCTTGAAGCGCTCCTTGAATGCGCGCACCCAGGCGATCGTTTTCGGTGTGATCTCGACTTCGGCGTAGGTGTCGAGCGTGGAGACGAAGTTGGCCTTTCCGGCGGCTGCGCCCCAGAATTCGTCCTTCTGCGCCTCGACGTTGATACCGAAGGCGACCGCCTTCATGTTGCGCTCGCCCATCTGGCGTCCGGTGACGATGCCGACCGGGCCGGATAGAATCGTGAACACGATATCGGCGCCGGCGCGCTCGATCGCCGAGAGTTCCGCAGTGACATCGGTGGCGACCGCAGACGGGTTCCACACACCGACGACCTCCATCCTCATCGCCGGCAGGTTCTTCTGCGCCGCCGCCGTCAGGCCCTCGGTCCACGCCGCCTTCTCGGCGAGGATCGCGACCTTCGGCGTGTCCTTCTTCAGCTGGGTGCGGATCTCGCCCGCGACGCTGTTGAGCACCGCGAAGATGGTGCGCCCGAGATCGGTGTTCTTGGTCGGCGTAACGCGGAACCAGTACTTGTAGCGGTTGTAGTCGCGCTCGACCCGCATGCCGAGCTCGTCGTGCGCCGCGCCGGCACCGAGGAACAGCTTCTTGTTGTCCATCGCCACTTCCTGCATCGCGAGCACCGCCTCCGAGCGGAAGCCGCCGATGAGGAAATGCACCTTGTCGCGGTTGATGACGCGCTCCACTGCGCTCGCGGCATCGGGCACCGAAGTCATCTCGTTGGAGTCGGCACGCACCAGCTCGACCGTCATCTTCTTGCCGCCGACCGAGATGCCGCCCGCCTGGTTGATGTCCTCCATTGCCATCGTGGCGCCGGCCCAGTGGTTCTCACCTTGTACAAACGCCATCGGTCCCAATATCGCGATCTTGATCGTGCCCTGCGCCATGGCGCCAGGCACGACGGCCGCCATGGCGGCCGCCACTAGAAACGAACGGAACATGACTGTCTCCTTTGGTTTAAACTGCCGCTTCTTGTTGTCGTGCAACTTGTTGTAATAACACATGTTGCCAGCAACTAATCCACCCGTCTAGGATGCCCCGGGAAGACTTTGCATATGCCCACCCCCTGCGGGTGTGCTGGGCCAAGCTAACTTGCGTGAACGCTGACCCCGCAAGCATGAAGCCGGCACCGCTGCCTGGGGGGCTGCTGAAGCGCATCGCGGGCAACGAGCGCGCCGCTCCGCAGGCATGAGCGACGCCAAGCTGCGTGTCCTCTACTGGGAGGACTTCAGGGTGGGCGAGTCCGTCGAGATGGGCCGGCACACGTTCGGCGCCGAGGAGATCATCGAGTTCGCGCGCCAGTTCGACCCGCAGCCGTTTCACACCGATCCCGAGGCGGCCAAGGACAGCTTCTACGGTGGGCTGATTGCGAGCGGCTGGCACACCTGCTCGGTCGCGATGCGCTTCATGTGCGAGAACTATATCAACCGCACGGTGAGCCTGGGCTCCCCGGGCGTCGAAAATATCCGCTGGAGGAAGCCGGTGCGGCCCGGCGACACGCTCAGCTTCCGTCGCCGCGTGCTCGAGGCGCGCGCCTCGCAGAGCCGGCCGAACGCCGGGCTGGTGAAGTCGCGCTGGGAGGCCGTCAACCAGGACGGCGAGACCGTGCTCACCATGGAAGGCTGGGGCATGTTCGGCCGCCGCCCGGCGCACCCATGAGCGCGCGGATCGAGCTCAACCACAAGATCCACGTTCTCTCCCGCAAGGAGGAGCTCGACACGGTGCGACTGCCGGGCAAGGTCGTGGTGGTGCTCGACATCCTGTTCGCCACCACGACGATGGTGACCGCACTGGCGCACGGCGCAACCGAAGTCATCCCGGTGGCCGACGAGGCTTCGGCGCGCGCCGAAGCCGCGCGCCACGTCGCGGGCAGCTTCGTCCTCTCGGGCGAGCTCTACGCCGAAACGCTTCCCGGGTTCGCGCACCCGGCGCCGATGGCGCTCGTCGAGCACGGCGTGCAGGGCAAGCGCGTCATCTACTGCACCACCAACGGCACGGTGGCGATGACCAACGCCGTGGGCGCCGAGAAGGTGTACTGCGGCGCGCTGCTCAACGCACGAGCGCTCACCGAGCACATCGTTGCCCGCCATCCGTCGAACACGGTGCTCATCGTGTGCTCGGGATCCGGGGCGAACTTCAACCTGGAGGATTTCTACGGCGCCGGCTGCTTCGTCGAGCGCTTCGCCGAGCTGCTCGGCGGCGAGGCGGACCTGTCGGACGCGGCGCGCACAGCGCGCACGTTCTACCGGCATGCCGAGGCGCCGCGCGCGCTGCTCGAATGCCGCGTCGGACGCATGATGGCCTCGCGCGGGCTCGCGCACGAGGTCGAATTCGCCTGCCGCGTCGACGCCTATCCGCTCGTCGCAGCGCTCGATGACGGCCGGCTGCGCCTGCCGCGCTGAATCCGGTGCGCGTCGCAGCGCTCAACTGCTTTCCGATCGAATCCTGCGCCGCGATGATGCTTTTCGAGGCGCCACTCGACGCGCGCGGGGTGCACGGCGACCGCAGCTTCGCGCTCCTCGACGTCGAGGGTCGGGCGCTCACGCAGCGCGATGCGCCACTGCTCGCGACGATCGGCACGCGCCTCGCGGGCGAGCGGCTCGAGCTCGAGCTCGGCGGGCTCGATCACATGGCACTCGAGGGCGCGGCGTTCCGCGAGACGCGTCGCGCAATCGTGTGGGGCAGAGCGCGCGGCGCGGCCCCGAGCCGCTTGCCACGCTCAAGGCGAGCATGGACCTCATTTTTGGCGGGTACTGCCGCGTCGCGCGCCCCGGAATGTTGCGAGTCGGCGACGCCGTGAACCCGGCGCTCTCGATCTAGGGAACCCCTGAACAATTTCCGCGTGAGCGACGGAGGCGATTTTCGATGCAGGTCAAGCCAGCGGACGGCGCCGCGTACTAGAGGTACGCCAACCGGCCGATGGCGCAGAGATGCGCGAAAATCGCCCGGTCCCTTCGGGTTGCGGCCAGGAGCATTTGGCGATGAGTAAATCGAGCCATGCGCCGTGCGCCTGCGGTGTTGCCGGCCGGGGCCAAGGTTGCCCACGTTGGCCCCGGCCGGCACCTAGCAGTCGCCCCGTCCTGGCCGCAACGCGCATGCGCGCAAATTGTTCAGGGGTTCCCTAGTGATAGCGCTCGTAGCCGGCGAAGCTGATCAGCAGCCGCGCGATGCCGTAACTGATCCAGATGCGCAGCCGCAGCCACAGCGGCTGGCGCTTCCACTGGCGGGGCGCAACGTGCGTTGCGCCGGCCTGCATCGCCTGCTCGAGGCTTGCGCGCAGCTCGCCAGCGAAGCGCTCGTCGTCGACGAATATGTTCGCCTCGCGCGCGAGCAGAAAGCTGAACGGATCGATGTTCGAGGACCCGACGCTTGCGAAGCGCCGGTCAATCACCGCGACTTTCGCGTGCAGGAAGCTCTTGTGGTACTCGAGGATCTCGATTCCGGCCTCGAGCATCGAGCCGTATAAAGCGCGCGCGGCGTAATGCAGCAGCGCGTATTCAACGCGCCCTTGCAGCAGCAGCACGACGCGCACGCCGCGCGCCGCCGCCCGCACCAGCGCATGGCGAAAGCGCCGTCCAGGGAAGAAGTAGGCGCAGCCGATCAGGATGTCCTCGCGCGCGCCCTCGATCAATTCGAGGTAGGCGTCCTCGATGTCGCGGCGGTGCCCGACGTTGTCGCGCACCACGAGCGCGGCGCGCTGTCCGCCTGGCAGCGGGTCGGGCGCATCCGGCGCCGGCACCGGGCTGAACATGCGGCCCTTGAGCGCCTCGAGGCCGGGCCAGCGGCGCCGGAACGTGGCCCACGAGACCTGCGACCAGAGCCGCGCCGCCGCCGTGCGCACCTCCTCGACGAGCGGACCGGAAATGCGCACCGCGTAGTCGTAGCGCGGCGGGCTTTGGCCCGGAGTGTGGAAATCGTCGATCACATTGACGCCACCGACGAAGGCGACGCGACCGTCGATGCTCGCGAGCTTTCGGTGCAGGCGGCGCAGGCGCACGCGCCGCAAGGTCCAGGGGCTGACGTTGGGCCTGAACACCAGCACCCGGGCGCCCGCCTCGGCGAGCAATTTGCGAATGCGTGGCGCGAAGTGGCGCGCGCCGAAGCCGTCGAGCAGCAGATGTACCGCGACGCCGCGGGCCGCGGCGCGCGCGAGCGACCCCGCGATGAGCGAGCCGGACTCGTCGTCGGCGAATAGATAGGTTTCGAGGAACACTTCCGCCTCGGCCGTGTCGATCTCGCGCACCAATGCCGGGAAGTACTCCGCGCCGTTGCGTAGCAGCGTCAGCCGGTTGCCGGGAACGGTGCGCATGTTAGGTACCTGCTCGGAGGCTTCCTAGGCGCGCCGCAGCTCGGCGCTCACCGCGAGGTGATCCGATAGCAGCGACCAGGGCACGCCGCGGTGCACCTGCGAGGCGATGACCTTGAAGCCGCGCACGTAGATGCGGTCCAGCCGCAGCATGGGAAGCGCGCTCGGAAAGGTGCGCGCGGCGCGCCCGCGCAGCGTCGCCGAAACCTCGCGCATCCCCAGGCGCCGCTCGAGCAGCGCACTAGCGCGGTCGCGCCAGTCGTTGAAATCACCGCCAACGATGATCGGCAGGTTGCGCGCCGCGAGCGACTCGAGTCGCTCGCCGAGGGCCTCGATCTGGCGTCGACGGCCGCGCTCGTGCAGTGAAAGGTGCACGCACACGCAGTGCAGATTGCGCCGCCAACCCGGGACCATGACCACGCAGTGCAGCAATCCGCGGCGCTCGAAGCGATGGTTCGAGACGTCCTCGTTCTCGGCCGAGACGATCGGGAAGCGCGACAGAATCGCGTTGCCGTGGTGGCCGTGATCATAGATGGCGTTGCGCCCGTAGGCGTGCTGCCAGCGTTCCTCGGCCAGGTACTCGTGCTGCGGCGCGCCCGGCCAGCTCGCCAGGCGCAGCGCGTTGCGCTCGTTCAGGCCCTGCACCTCCTGAAGAAACATGAGATCCGGGTCGAGCATGCGCAGGCCATCGCGTAGTTCGTGGACCACCATGCGTCGGTTGAACTGCGAGAAGCCCTTGTGGATGTTGAATGTGGCTACGCGCAGAACCCGCGGCGCGCCGGTTCGCGCGGCCGCGGTGCTCATCGCCTGGTCCTCTCGAGCTCGAGCTCGAAGCGGTGCTCGAACAGGTCGGCGTCGTCGAAGTGGCGCCGGCCAACGAATGCGGTTGCATGCCGCCCCCACTGTCTCATCGCGCCAGGAGAATCGACCCCCATCGGCCAGAAAATGAACCGCTCGGGACGCTCGGTTCCGGCGATCAGTCCGTCCGGTCCGAATACGCTGCGCTTGCCGCCGCGCATGTCCCACATCGAGCGAAGAGTGTTGTAGGGCTGTAACTGATAGCGCACCAGGCTGTCGGTGCCGCTCACCAACGACACGCGCTCGATGTAATGCGTGCGGCTCGCAAGGCGCACCAGGGGACGCTCCCCGGGCTGCACGCGCGGCAGCGTCTGCGGCACGAACGCCCACTCCTCGAGCGAATCGGGCGCCGGCCGCGGCCGCGCGCGCCGCGTGGGAAAGAACATATGGAAGCAGCCGCACGGATGGATCGCATCGTAGATCAGCGGCTCGCCGTCGGGGGCGATCGTCACGCGCCACACCAGGCCGTCGAGCCGTCCGGCGAGGATGTCTCCATCGTGGGTGGGCGGGCGCTCCGGAAACCAGATCGTATATACGAGCTGCAGCAGCACCTGATCGCCGTAGCGCGTATGGGAAACCTTGGTGTAGACCTCGAGCGCGCTTGCGTCGACCGTGGGCGTTGCGGCCTCGCGCTCCCAGCGCAGCCCGCCGAAGCGATCGAAATCACCGCCGATCTCGATTTCGAAGCTCGGCGCATAGGCGGCGAACACCCGATCGAGCTCGCGCGCCGAGAGCTCAAGGATGCCGAAGGGCTCGAAAATCGCGCGCCCCAGGTATCCAGCCACGGTCTCGTAGTAGAGCGTCGGTCTGCCGGGCGGCGCGTAGCGCACCAGCGACACGCTCGGCGCTTCGGTCGGCGCGCGCCGGAATCGCTCGCGCACGCTCTGCTCCCAGCGGCGCACACCCGCCGCAAAGGGAATTCGGGTGAGCGCATAGATGCCGAAGACGCGGCTCGCGCTCGAGTAGTCGTCCGGAACGCGCGCGCGCTCGATGATCTGGGCGAGGACCTCGGGGCGATCGAGGTCGATGCGCGCGAGAAGGTGGCCGCACTCGGCGCTGCGTCGCACCGCCACGCTGCGCTCGGCCCCCGGATACAGGCCCGGCAGCGCGTCGAACACCTCGCGCGGCAGGTTTGCGATCTCGAAACCGCGCGCCTCCAGATCGAGCGCACGCAACCGCTCGACATAAGCGCGCAGCTCCAAGGGCGACGCAGCCGGCGCGCGCAGCGAGGCCAGCAGCCGGTTGACGCGCAGGTACGGAAAACCCGCGACGCGCGTCTCCTGCGCGTCGCGCGCCTGCGCCTTGACGACTGCCTCGTCGAGCGCCTCGAACCACCGGGCGCACTCGCGCACGCCAAAAACTCCAGAGGCCAGGTGCGCGTCGAACGGCCGCTCGAGCGCCGCGCAGCCGGCCAGCGCGGCGGCCGCGAGCGCCGCGGCCAACCGGATTGCGCCCGTGCTCATCTGCCCGGCGGTGCGGATGCGCCGCGTCGCTCGATCTCGCGCACCATTGCCTCGAACTGGTCCTGGATCGTGCCGCGCAGCGCCACCGCGCCGATCAGCGGCGGCAGCGCGAAATCCGGCTCGAGCGCACCGATGTAGCGCAGGCTGACACCCGCGCGCGCCGCGTCCTCCTGCAGCTCGTAGCGCCCCCACATACTGCGCATATTGCCGGAAACCGCGCGCGACTCGACCGTCTCGCGAGGCCGCTCCACAACTTCGAGGCGGATCTCGATCGGGAACGAGAACATCAGAAAGCGCGCCTCGCCCACCTGTTCGACCAGCACCCGGTTGCCGCTGCGGATCAGTACATGGCTGCGCGTGATGCCCGGCACGAATTGGGGCAGCCGCTCGTAGTCGGTCAGCACCTGCCAGGCGATTTCGAGCGGCGCTGCGATGCCGGCGCTCGCATTCACATGGAAAATTTCGCCGCGGCGCTCGACCTGAACCTGGAATTCCTCGGCTCCGAGCGCCGGTGCCGACAGCGCCGCGAGCAGCGCAGAGGCCACGATCGGGTCGCGCCAGGGATGCATGGGGTGCGGGTTCGGATGACGCTGCGGACTAAGTTAACACACCGTCCTCGCCCAGAATGCGGATCGCGTCACGGTTGCTCCACGAGAAGCACCGGTCCGCGGCCTCGCGCCAGGGCAGCCAGAGGTGGGACCGATGCTCGTCGGGCGCCAAGCTCACCATGCGGCGCGCTGGGAGCTCCAAGCTGAACACATGCTCGGTGTTGTGGGTCGTGCCGAGCGCGAAGCGGTAGCGCCACTGCGCGTAGACCTCGAAGGTATTGGTCAGGTTCCAGCGCCGCAAGCGGCCCTCACGCAGGTCGATGCCGGTCTCCTCACGCACCTCGCGTGCGGCCGCGGTCTCGAGCGGCTCATCGAGCCGCGCGAGCGAGCCCGTTACCGACTGCCAGTAGCCGGGATGCGCGGTGCGCTCGAGCAGCAGCACCTCGAACGCGGTGGTATGGATCACCACCAGCACCGAGACCGGCAGCTTCGCACTCAAGGCCTGTTGCCTGCAAACAGCTCGGGCAATGCGAGCTGGCGCCCGGGATCCACGAATACCGCGAAGAACGGCATGCCGCGCTCAGTCCAGAACTCGGCGCTCGAGCCGAGGATGTCGAGCAGTACGCCGAAATCGTCGCCGGGCGCGGCGCGCAGCGGCTCGTAGCCCTCGAACAACAGCAGGTGTGCGCGCGCCTCGCGCCAGGAAAGGTCGGTGAGGCAGTCTTCGAGCGCGTCCCAGTTGCCGCCAAACCAGGCAGGGAAATTGAGTGCCGCGGCGATGCGCGCAAGCAGGGTGGCCTTGTCGCGGACCTCCGCCAGCGAAACGCGGGCGAGATCGATTGAGGCGTCCTTGGCCGCCGCGAGCAACTCGTCTTCGCGCGAGGCGCGGTACGCGCCCGATTGCGAGGCATCCTGCAGTCGCTCGGGGAGACCGGACATGGCTATTCGCGGATGCGCCGGAAGCTGCGGTAGTGGTCGTATGTGTAGTACATCTCGCGCGCGGCGCGCGGCTCGCCGCCCACCACGATGCGCCGGGCGCCGCGCTCGCGCGCCCCGGGCGTGCGTACGGTGTACTCGCGATAGTAACCGCGCGGCTTCTGCGGCAGCAGGCCCTCGCGGTTGCCAAACACGGTGCCGTCCTTGTCGTACGGCAACGGCCCGCCCTGCCGGATCTGGGCGATGGTTTCGCGCGCCTCGGCCGGCAGCTCCGCGAGGCCGACCTCGTCCGACGCGGTGCAGCCGGCCGAAGCGAGCGCAACGAGCAGCGCGGCCACGCGCGCGGCGCGCAGCCGCTTCATGCCTTGCTGGCTTCCCGCAGCCTCAGGCCGAGTTCGCGCAGTTGTTTGTCGTCCACGGGACTCGGCGCCTGCGTCAGCAGGCACCGCGCGCGCTGCGTCTTGGGAAAGGCGATCACGTCGCGGATCGACTCGGCGCCCGCCATCAGGGCGACGATGCGGTCCAGGCCGAACGCGATGCCGCCGTGCGGCGGCGCGCCGAACTGCAGATTGTCGAGCAGGAAGCCGAACTTCGCGCGCGCCTCCTCGTCCGAGACGCCGAGCGCGCGGAACACCTTGCCCTGCACGTCGGCGCGGTGGATGCGCACCGAGCCGCCCCCGATCTCCCAGCCGTTCAGCACCATGTCGTAGCCCTTGGACAGCGCCCGGCCCGGCTCGCTGGCGAGCAGTTCCTCGTGGCCATCCTTGGGCGCAGTGAAGGGGTGGTGCATCGCCGACCAGCGCTTTTCGTCCTCATCCCACTCGAACATCGGGAAGTCGAGCACCCAGAGCGGCTGCCAGCCTGGCTTGGCGTAACCTTTGTCATGTCCGATCTTGGCGCGCAACGCGCCGAGCGCGTCATCGACCACCTTCGCCTTGTCCGCACCGAAGAAAACCAGGTCGCCGTTCTGTGCACCGGCGCGCTCGAGCACCGCGCCGAGCACCTCGGCGGGCAGGAATTTTACAATCGGCGACTGCAGGCCCTCGGGCAGCTTCGAGCGGTCGTTGACCTTGATGTAGGCGAGACCCTTGGCCCCGTAAATCGACACGAACTGCGTGTAGTCGTCGATCTCCTTGCGCGACAGGTGGGCACCGGGCACGCGCAGCGCGGCGACGCGGCCGCCGCGAAGATCCGCAGCAGCGCGAAACACCTTGAACTCGACCGTCTTCATCAAGTCGGTGAGCTCGGTGAGCTCGAGCGGCACGCGCAGGTCGGGCTTGTCCGAGCCGTAGCGCGCCATTGCCTGCGCGTACGAGAGACGCGCAAAGGGGTCGGGCAGCGCGATGCCGAGCGTTTCCTGGAAGACCGCGCGAATCAGCCCTTCCATGATGTCCTGGATGCCGCGCTCCTCGAGGAATGAAGTCTCGATGTCGATCTGCGTGAACTCGGGCTGGCGGTCGGCGCGCAGGTCCTCGTCGCGGAAGCAGCGCACGATCTGGTAGTAGCGCTCGTAGCCCGCGACCATCAGCAGCTGTTTGAAGAGCTGCGGCGACTGCGGCAGCGCGAAGAACTCGCCCGGGTGTACGCGTGAGGGCACCAGGTAATCGCGCGCACCCTCGGGCGTTGAGCGCGTGAGCATCGGCGTCTCGATGTCGATGAAGCCCTGCGCGTCGAGGTAGCGGCGCACCGCCATCGTGACCCGGTGGCGCAGGCGCAGGTTCTTCTGCATCGACTCGCGCCGCAAATCGAGCACCCTGTAGGTCAACCGGGTGTTCTCCGACAGGTTGTCGTCGTCGAGCTGGAAAGGCGGCGTCACCGAGGGATTGAGCACCTCGACCTGATGGGCCAGCACTTCGACCTCGCCCGAGGGCAGGTTCGGATTGACCGTGCCGTCGGGGCGCCGGCGAACCCTGCCGGTGACGCGCAGCACGAACTCGTTGCGCACGCGCTCGGCGGGCTCAAAGGCCTCGGCGCGGTCGGGGTCGCAGACCACCTGCGCCAGGCCTTCGCGGTCGCGCAGATCGATGAAGATCACCCCGCCGTGGTCGCGCCGCCGGTGCGCCCATCCGCACAGCGTAACGCTCTGGTCGATCAGCGCGGCCGACAGTTCGCCGCAGTAATGCGTTCGCATGTCTTGGCCAGTCTGCGCCGCCGGTTCAGCCGCGGGCCTTGGACCGGTCCGCGGGCCGGCCGGGCTTGCCGTTCGGCGCCACGACACCCATGGAAATGATGTACTTGAGAGCGTCGTCGACGCTCATCTCGAGCTCGATCACGTCCTTCCGAGGCAACATCACAAAGTAGCCACCGGTCGGGTTCGGCGTGGTCGGCACGTACACACTGACGTAGTCGCCATCGAGATGGTTCACGACGTCGCCCCCGGGGATTCCGGTCAGGAAGGCGATCGTCCAGACCCCTTCGCGCGGCCACTGCATCAGCACCGCCTTGCGGAACGCCTGCCCGGTGGAGGAGAACAGCGTGTCGGAAATCTGCTTGACGCTCGAGTAGATCGAGTTCACCACCGGAATGCGGTCGAGGATTGCGTCCCACAGACGTACCAGGCGTGCGCCGAGCAAATTGGTCGCAAATACCCCGGTGAGGAACACGATCACCAGGGTCATGACCACGCCCATGCCGGGAACGTAGAAGCCGAGCCAAGTCTCGGTGCGAAAATCGGCCGGCAGCAGCAACAGCGACTTGTCGAGGGTGTCGACCACCAGCTTCAGGACCCAGATGGTGATGACCAGCGGGATCCAGATAAGCAGGCCGGTAAGGAGATATTTCTTCACATTCGAAAGCCGAAGCCGGCGCGCGACGCCGGCCGTTGCGGGGCGGGAAAAGCGTCGGATTATACCGGTGGGTGCAGCGCCGCATTCCCCTGGCAGTGCTGGGCGTCGGTTCCGCGCGCGGCGCCTTGTTCGTGCCGCGCGGCCAGGACCAGGTTTGACGCGCCGGCCGTGGCGCGGGCGCTAGGAAACCGGCGCTTTGGACTTGGTGGCAGCGCCGCTCGAGCCGGTCTTGGTTTCGGACTTGGTTTCAGTCTTGCTTTCCGATTTGCTTTCCGATTTTCCTTCCGCCTTCGATTCCGCCTTCGATTCAGCCTTCGGTTCCGCCTTGGTCTCCGACTTCGCTTCCGCGGATTCGCTCGAACCCGCGGGCTTGGCACCCTTGTTGCGGAAGTCGGTCGCATACCAACCGCTGCCCTTCAACTGGAAACCCGCCGCAGTGAGCTGCTTGCGGAACGCCTCCTTGCCGCAGGACGGACAGAGCGTCATCGGCGACTCGGAAAGTTTCTGCAGAAACTCGTCCTGAAAGCCGCAGTCCGTGCAGCGGTAGGCGTAGATCGGCATTTCGGTTCCCTAAGCGACTGATTCCAAAATCATTCGGCGGCGCATTATACCCAACTCCCACCGATATGCTGTCTATGGGCGCCCAGTGCCGATTTCAACGCTTGCGCGCGTACCGCTTCATCGTTCACCGCGATCGATCGCACCAAAGAATGCCGGTACATCACACCTGCCACCGCATCAAGCTTTAGGAAGGGGGTACGGGGGAACCGTCAGGTTCCCCTGTTCCTATCACGCGGGGTACACCCCGGGGCCGGGCACTGGCCCCGGGGAACCGTCAGGTTCCCCTGTTCCAATCTTCTTGGTTCGGGAGGGGGTACGGGGGAATCGTAGGGTTCCCCTGATCCCATCTGGAGCCTTTCTAGGCTGACCGCTCCGCGGTCGGGCTAGAAAGGAATGTCGTCTGCCATGTCGTCGAATTTGCCGGCGGGTTTCTTGGCGCCTGCCTTCTCGCCGCGCGGCTCGGAGGCGGGCTCGCGCGCCTCGGCGCGCGGCTCTCCCGCGCCCGCGCGCGAACCGAGCATCTGCATCACGTCGACCATGACCTCGGTTGTGTAGCGGTCCTGGCCCTCCTTGTCCTGCCACTTGCGGGTGCGAAGCCGCCCCTCGACGTACACCTGAGAACCCTTCTTCAGGTACTCGCCCGCAATCTCCGCGAGGCGGCCGCGAAACGTCAGGCGGTGCCACTCGGTCTCCTCCTTCTTCTCGCCGCTCGTCTTATCGGTCCACTGGAACGACGTCGCGAGCGACGCGTTCGTCAGTGCAGCACCATCGGGCATGTAGCGTGTCTCGGGGTCACGCCCGAGATTGCCCACCAATATCACCTTGTTTACCGAAGCCATGCTCATGCCTCCCCAGTCATCAGTTGTTTCACTCTGCCTTCGTCCCATTGGCCCGGCACCACCTTGAGCCGAGCGATGCGCTCCTCGTCGAGCACTTCGGCCTCGCGCACGCCGCGCACCTGCGCCAGCGCGGCGCGCAGCTTCTCGAGGTCGACCCCCGATGATATGGAGAACGTCAGATACGAAAGCCCGTTGACACGCAGCGCGGGAAGCGCCCGCATACCCGCCGCCACGCCAAGCCACACGAGCGCCATCGCGGCGCAGCTGCCGAACACCGCTTTGGCGCCGTAGTGGTTGGCGATCCAGCCGCCAAGCAGCCCGCCGAGGAACAATCCGAGCGTCTGCGTCGTGTTGTACACGCCGATCGCCGTGCCGCGCGCATGGGACGGCGCGATGCGCGACACGAGCGAGGGCAGCAGCGCCTCGAGCACGTTGAACGACAGGAAGAACGCGAGCATCAGCACCGCAAACGCCACCAGGTCCGCGCCAGCGAACCCGAGCCCCGCCTGCACCACGGCGAGCAGTGCCACCGCGCCGAGCATCACGTGCTTGTGGCGATGTAGGCGGTCGGCGAGCAGGATCGGCGGGATCATCAGCGCGAAGGAAATGAGCACTACTGGAAGGTACAGCTTCCAGTGCTCGGGCAGCGCAAGCCCGGACTCGACGAGCAGCGGCGGCACCACCACGAACATCGCCATCTGCACCAGGTGCAGCACGAAGATGCCGGCATTCAGGCGCAACAGCTCTGGTTGCAGCACGCCCGCGGCGAACGCGCCGCGCCCACCCTCGGGCGCCGCGTGCGCGCGCATCGGTGCATCGGGCACCATTGCCTTGACCACCCAGATTGCGGCGAGCGCTAGCACGCCGGTGAGCGAGAACAACCCGCCCATGCCGATCACGGCGTACAGCGCAGGCGCGGCCACCAGCGAGACCGCGAACGAGAAGCCGATCGTCGCGCCGATCATCGCCATGGTCTTGGTGCGGTGCTGCTCGCGCGTCAGATCCGCGGCGAAGGCCACCACCACCGCGGAGATCGCGCCCGCGCCCTGCAGCGTGCGGCCCGCGATCGTGGTCCAGATGTCGTCGGCGGACGCGGCAAGGAAGCTGCCCGCGGCGAACACGATCAGCCCGATGACGATCACCGGCTTGCGGCCCCAGCGGTCCGAGGCCATGCCAAACGGAATCTGCAGGATCGCCTGCGCCAGGCCGTAGGCGCCGAGCGCGAGGCCGACCAGCGTCAGGTTGTTGCCGCCCGAGAGCTGGTGCGCGTGTACCGCGAACACCGGCAGTATCAGGAACAGTCCGAGCATGCGCAGGCCGAAGATGCCCGCGAGGCCCGCCCCCGCGCGCAGCTCGGTCGGGGTCATGCGCTCGCTCGGCATTGCCGTGAACATTTGGAAACTACGACCGGGCTGGAAAGCAGGAGGGAAGACTCGTTATAGTAGCAGGTTTACATTCACCGGCCGGTGCTTGCGGCCGCGCTACATGGACTCGATCCGCATTCGCGGTGCGCGCACCCACAATCTAAAAAACCTGAATCTCGAGCTGCCGCGCAACCGGCTGGTGGTCATCACCGGGCTCTCCGGCTCGGGCAAGAGCTCCCTCGCGTTCGACACGCTCTACGCCGAAGGTCAGCGCCGCTACGTCGAGTCGCTCTCCGCCTACGCGCGCCAGTTTCTGCAGCTGATGGAGAAGCCTGACGTTGACCTGATCGAAGGGCTCTCACCGGCGATCGCCATCGAACAGAAGGCGGCGAGTCACAACCCGCGCTCGACCGTGGGCACGGTGACCGAGATTCACGACTATCTGCGGCTGCTGTTTGCGCGGGTGGGCACGCCGTACTGCCCCGAGCACGGCGCGGCGCTCGAGGCGCAATCGGTCGCGCAGATGGTCGATCACGCGCTCGCGCTGCCCGAGGATACCCGGCTCATGATCCTCGCCCCGGTGGTCGCCGCGCGCAAGGGCGTGCACGCCGACCTGTTCGACGAGTTGCGCGCGCAGGGCTTCACGCGGGTTCGCGTCGACGGCAGGGTGTTCGAGCTCGATGCGGCACCGCGCCTGGCGAAGAACGCCAAGCATTCGGTGGACGTGGTGATCGACCGGCTCAAGGCGCGCCCGGACATGAAGCAGCGCATCGCCGAGTCGTTCGAGACCGCGCTGCGCCACGCTGACGGCCGCGCCGTCGCCGTCGAGGTCGAGAACGGCAAGGAGCACCTGTTCTCGGCCAAGTTCGCCTGCCCCGTGTGCAGCTATGCGCTCGCCGAGCTCGAGCCGCGCCTGTTCTCGTTCAACAACCCGATGGGTGCCTGCCCGCGCTGCGACGGGCTGGGCTCGGTCGAGTTCTTCGACTCAAAGCGTGTCGTGGTTCATCCCAACCTGTCGCTCGTGAGCGGCGCGATCCGCGGCTGGGACCAGCGCAACCATTTCTATCACTCGATCCTGCAGTCGCTGGCGCGCCACTACGTCTTCGATATCGAAGCGCCGTGGGAGGTGCTCGAGGACGCCGTGCAGAACATGATCCTGTACGGCTCCGGCAAAGAAAAGATCGCGTTCCAGTACCTGAGCGAGCGCGGCCGCACCGCGGTGAAAGAGCACGCTTTCGAGGGCGTGGTGCCGAATCTCGAGCGGCGCTACCGCGAGACCGACTCGATCGTGGTGCGCGAGGAGCTGGCGAAGTACCGCAATGTGCGGTCGTGCCCCGATTGCGGCGGCGCGCGCCTGCGCCTGGAGGCGCGCCACGTGCGCCTCGCCGAGCGCTCGATCTTCGAAATCTCGCACTGGCCGCTACGCAAAACGCTCACCTTTTTTGCGGGGCTCAAGCTGCCCGGCGCGCGCGCGCAGGTGGCCGAGCGCATCGTGCGCGAGATTGCCAACCGGGTCGAATTCCTGGTGAACGTGGGACTGGACTACCTCTCGCTTGACCGTTCCGCCGAGACACTTTCGGGTGGCGAGGGGCAGCGCATCCGTCTCGCGAGCCAGATTGGCTCGGGGCTGACCGGCGTGATGTACGTGCTCGACGAACCCTCGATCGGCCTGCACCAGCGCGACAACGCGCGGCTCATCGACACGCTCAAGCGCCTGCGCGACCTGGGCAACTCGGTCATTGTCGTGGAGCACGACGAGGAGGCGATCCGCGCCGCGGACTACGTGGTCGACATGGGACCTGGCGCAGGCGAGGCGGGCGGCTTGGTGGTCGCCGAGGGCACGCCCGAGACGATCATCGCGCACCGCGAATCGCTCACCGGACGCTATCTCGCCGGGGCGCTCAGGATCGAGGTTCCGAGAAAGCGCAACCGGCCGAGCGCGAAGCAGCGCCTGCGCATCACCGGGGCGAGCGGCAACAACCTAAAGAACGTCGACTTGGAGCTACCCCTTGGTCTGTTCGTCTGCGTCACCGGCGTCTCGGGCTCCGGCAAATCGACGCTCGTCAACGACACCGTGTACGCCGAGGTAGCGCGACAGCTCTACGGCAGCGTCGCCGAACCGGCCGCATTCGAATCGATCTCCGGAGTCGAGCAGCTGGATAAGGTGATCAGCGTCGATCAGAGCCCGATCGGGCGCACGCCGCGCTCCAACCCAGCGACTTACACGGGTCTATTCACGCCGATCCGCGAACTATTCGCCGGCGTGCCGGAGGCGCGCGTCCGCGGCTATGACCCCGGACGCTTCTCGTTCAACGTCCAGGGCGGGCGCTGCCAGGCCTGCCAGGGCGACGGCGTCACCAAGGTCGAGATGCACTTTCTGCCCGACATCTACGTGTCCTGCGACGTCTGCCACGGCCGGCGCTACAACCGCGAGACGCTCGAGATCCGCTACAAGGGCAAGAGCATCGACGAAGTGCTCGAGATGACCGCGAGCGCGGCGGCGCAGTTCTTCTCCGCGGTGCCCGCGGTGGCGAGAAAGCTGCAGACCGTGATCGATGTCGGGCTGGGCTACGTGCGGCTGGGCCAGTCGGCCACCACGCTCTCGGGCGGCGAGGCGCAGCGGGTCAAGCTCTCGCTCGAGCTCTCCAAGCGCGACACCGGGCGCACGCTCTACATCCTCGATGAGCCGACCACCGGACTGCATTTTCACGACATCAAGCTGCTGCTTCAGGTGCTGCACCGGCTGCGCGACGCGGGCAACACCGTGGTGGTGATCGAGCACAACATGGACGTCATCAAAACCGCCGACTGGGTGGTCGACCTTGGGCCCGAGGGCGGCGAGGGCGGCGGGCGCGTCGTTGCGCAGGGCACGCCCGAGGAGATCGCCGCGCACCCCGACAGTTACACTGGGCAGACCCTGAAGAAGGCTCTCGGCGCGCCGCGCGGGCGACGGCGCGAGCAGGCGCCCGCCGAGGCCTGAGCGAGCGCTCCCGAGTGAGAGGGCCACCACCGCAGCGAGCAGCGCAAGGCCTTTGCCGCGCTCTTCGGAGACCCAGTACGGGCGCGTCAGCGCCCAGAATGCCGATACAAAGCGCCTGGTTGCCATGCAAAGCTCCCGAATTACTTCTGCAAACGTGATGCGGGCTGTCCGGCCCCCGCCGGACAGCCCGCGCATAAAACGGCGCAAGCAGTTTACAGAACGCGCGCAACCGGGTGACAATCGTCGCGAATCCCCCGCACCACATGTCCGGCAAGCTCTACCGCTTTGCGCCGCCGCCCGAACGCCGGGCCAAGCACTTGTTCGTTTTCCTGCACGGCTGCGGCGCCACGGCGCAGTCGATGATTCCGATCGCGTTCAAGTTCCAGGCGCGCTTCCCGAGCGCGGCGCTGGTGCTGCCGAGCGGCTTCGACCCTGATGCGCGCGGCGGCCAGGCGCAGGACTGGTTTCCGACGCGCGGCCTGAACGACGACAACCGCGCCGAGCGCGTCGCTGCAGTCCTGCCTGACGTCGAGGACCTTGTGCGCCGCGAGCAAACCAACGTCGGCGTGCCCGCGAGCCGCACGGTGCTGATCGGCTTCTCGCAGGGCGGTACGGTGGCGCTCGAGGCGGTCAAGACACTGCGCGGGCTGGCGGGCGCGGTGGTCGCCTTCTCGTCGCGCTTTGCGCGGTTGCCGAAGTGCGGCACGCGCATCGACGCGCGCATCCACCTGGTGCATGGCGAGTACGACTCGGTGGTGTACCGCGTCTACGCCGAGCGCGCTGCGCGCGTGCTCTCCGGGTTGCACGTGCCGGTCACCTTGGACATCATCGAGGACCTCGGCCACGCGTTATCGCACCGCGCCATCTCGATGGGCTCGCTGCGGCTTTTGCAGGGCATCTACGAGGGCCGGCACGCCACCCTGCATTGAGTACAGCAATGCCGGCCCACGGCCCGAGTAAGGTCCGGAAAAGCAAAAGACGATGGCTCAATCCCACGCGATCGTGCTGTTCGCGCACGGGGCGCGCGAACCCGAGTGGGCGCGTCCGCTCGAACGCATCGCACAAAGCCTCGCCAAGCGCCGCGCCGGAAGCGTGGTGCGCATCGCCTATCTCGAGCTGATGCGCCCCTCGCTCGGGGAAGCCGTCGCGGTACTCGCTGCCGAGGGCGTCGCGCGCGTCGCGGTGGTACCGGTGTTTCTCGGCCAGGGCGGGCATCTGCGGGACGATCTGCCGAAGCTCGTCGCGGCCGCGCAGGCAGCGCACCCGGGCGTGACGATCGAGGCGCAACCCGCGATCGGCGAGCAGATCGAAGTGATCGAGGCGATCGCCGGCGCCATCGCCGAGCGCACGCGCTGAGGCCGCGCGCGGTTCAGGCGGCGAGTTCGGGCAGATCCCGGAACAGTTCGAGCGCCTCGGGATTGGCGAGCGCGTCGGCGTTGGTCACCGGCATGCCGTGCACCACCGCCTTTACCGCCAGCTCGACGACTTTGCCGTTCTTGGTGCGCGGAATGTCCGCCACCTGCACCATTCTCGCCGGCACGTGGCGCGGCGTGGCCTGCTCGCGGATTTGCGAGCGGATGCGCTCCTCGAGCGCGGCGTCGAGCGTCAGTCCCTCGCGCAGCTTGACGAACAGCACCACGCGCGCGTCCGTCGGGCAATCGAGCGGCCAGAGTTGGCCGATTGCGACCGACTCCTCGACCTCGTCGATCTTCTCCACCTGGCGGTAGAGCTCGGCGGTGCCGATCCTAACGCCGCCCGGGTTGAGGGTCGCATCCGAGCGGCCGTAGACGATCATCGTGCCGCGCTCGGTGAGTTCGCACCAATCGCCATGGCACCAGACATTCGCAAAGCGGGCGAAGTACGCGTCGTGGTACTTCTCGTGGCCGCGGTCGTTCCAGAAGCCGAGCGGCATCGACGGAAAGGGCCTGGTGCACACCAGTTCGCCCTTCTCGCCGACCACCGAGTTCCCCTCCTCGTCGAACACCTCGACCGCCATGCCGAGCGAGCGGCACTGCAGCTCGCCGCGGTACACCGGCAGGATCGCGCTCGCGTCGGCAAACGCCGCCATGATGTCGGTGCCGCCCGAAATCGACGACAGGCAGACGTCCTCCTTGACCTGCGCGTACACATAGTCGTAGCTCTCGGGCACCAGCGGCGAGCCGGTCGAGATGATCATGCGCATGCCCTCGAACTTGTGGGTTTCGCGCGGCTTCAAGCCGCGCTTGGCGATCGCGTCGATGAACTTGGCCGAGGTGCCGAAATGCGTGAAGCGCTCCGCATCGCAGTAATCGAACAGAATGCGAGCGTTCCTCGCAAAGGGCGAGCCGTCGTAGAGCATCACGCTCGCTTCCGCGGCAAGCGCCGCGAACAGCAGATTCCACATCACCCAGTTGCAGGTGGTGTAGTAGAAAAAACGGTCCCCGGGGCGCACGTCGAACTGCAGCTTGTACATCTTGAGGTTGGCGAGCAGCGTGCCTCCGGCACCGTGCACGATGCATTTGGGCTTGCCGGTGGTTCCCGAGGTGAACAGGATGTACAGGGGATGGTCGAAGGGCAGCTGCGCGAAGTCGATATCGCCGGGCGCATAGCGCCGCAGCCACTCGTCGAGCAGCACCGATTTCGGAATATCGGAAATGTCGAGCTCGCGCTCGAGGTAGGGTACGACCACCACCTTGCGCACGCTCGGCAGCTGCTCGGCAATCGCGCGCACCCGCTCGAGCGAGCTGTGCGTCTGCCCGTTGTAGCGATAGCCGTCGGCGCAGAACAGCACTTTGGGCTCGATCTGGCCGAAGCGCTCGAGCACTCCGTCGATGCCGAAATCCGGCGAACAGGAGGACCAGACGATTCCCTGCGAGATCGCCGCCAGCGCGAACATCGCCGTCTCGGGCAGGTTTGGGATGAATGCCGCGACGCGGTCGCCGGAGCGCAGTCCGAGCGCTTGCAGCGCCTGGACGGCGCGCGACACGTCGCTATACAAGTCGGCGTAGCTGACGCGGCGGCGAAAGCCGGTCTCGTCCCAAGACAAGAATGCGTCGCCCCGGTCACCGCGCCGCAGCAGGTTCTCGGCGAAGTTCAGGCGCGCTTCCGGATACCATTTCGCGCCCGGCATCTTGTCGCCGTCGACCAGCACGGTGGAGCCCTTCTTCGCGGCGATCACGCGGCACTGGTCCCACACCGCGTCCCAGAACAGCTCCGGGTTGTCGATCGTCCAGCGATAGAACTCCGGATAGGTCTCCAGCTCGAGCCGGTGGCGGCGCACCGCCCAGCGGGCGAACTCGGTGAGCTGCGCGCTCTCGATTGCCTCCTGCGAGGGTTGCCACATCGGCTTCATCGACCACTCCGTCTGCGGTCCCGGGTTGCACAAGGGTGCCGCGCGCCGTTTGCGGGCACGCCGGCCAGACGCGATTATATTGTCGTTACGCGAATCGGGTCGCCTCCGCCGCTCGCCCCCGCGACGGGCGGCAAGGGAGCTGGCGCAACGCGGTGGAGCGAACGCGCATGAACGAACCGGTCGGTCCGCGCAGCAGGGCATCGAGCCAGGCGCTGCGCGCGCGCATCGCGGCTGAGCACCGCGTCGAGGAGGCCTTCGCGCTCGAGCGGCTGCGCCCCAATGCGGCGCTCGATGCCGAGTGCTCGGAGCGCGTCGCGGAGCGCGCACTGGCGCTCGCCAAACGCGTGCGCGCGACGCCGCAGGGCGGGCTCAGCGCCGAGGCGTTCCTGCGCCAGCACGGCCTGTCGACCCGGGAGGGTGTGGCGCTGATGTGCCTCGCGGAGGCGCTACTGCGCATTCCGGACGCCGACACCGCCGACGCACTGCTGCAGGAGAAGCTCGCCAGCGGCGACTGGGGGAGCGCCGACGGCGGCTCGCTCGCGGCACATGCCGCGGAATGGGCCCTGATGCTCACCGGCACGCTCGCGCGCTGGCACGAGCTGCGCGAGCAGGACCTCGGCGCCCAGCTCAGGCGTGCCGTGTCGCGGCTCGGCGAGCCGGTGGTGCGCGGCGCGGTGCGCCAGGCGATGCACATCCTCGCCGAGCAGTTCGTGCTCGCGCCGAGCATCGGCGAGGCAATCGAACATTCGCGCGCGCATCCGGATTGGCGCTTCTCCTACGACATGCTGGGCGAGGCGGCTCGCACGCGCCAGGACGCCGAGCGCTATTTCAACGCTTATGCCGAAGCGGTACGCGCGATTTCGGCGCGCGCCAGCGCCGGCGCGGCGCACGAGCGCGACGGCGTCTCGGTCAAGCTCTCGGCACTGCACCCGCGCTTTGAGCCGGCGCAGCACCGCCGCGTGCACGCCGAACTGCTGCCACAGCTTGCCGAACTCGCGCGGCTGGCGCGCGCCGGCGGCATCGGACTGACCATCGACGCCGAGGAGAGTGACCGGCTCGAGCTCACGCTGGAGCTCTTCGAGCAGCTTGCGCGCGACCCGGTGCTCGCCGGGTGGGATGGCCTGGGCATCGTGGTGCAGGCCTACCAGACGCGCGCTTTCGCCGTGTGCGAATGGCTGATCGCGCTCGCGCTCGAGGCGCGCCGGCGAATCGTGGTTCGGCTGGTGAAGGGCGCCTACTGGGATACCGAGATCAAGCACGCGCAGCAGCTCGGCCTGAAAAACTATCCGGTGTTCACGCGCAAGGCGGCCACCGACGTCTCCTACCTCGCTTGCGCGCGCTTGATGCTCGGCGCGCCGCAAGCGCTGTACCCGGCGTTCGCGACCCATAACTGCCGCACCGCGGCGAGCGTGCTCGAGCTTGCCGGAGAGCGCGTGGAGCCGCTCGAGTTCCAGCGCCTGCACGGCATGGGCGAAGCGCTGCACGCGGCGCTCGCCGAATCGCAGGGCGTCGCTTGCCGCGTCTATGCGCCGGTGGGCGGTTTCGCCGAGCTGCTGCCCTATCTGGTGCGTCGGCTGCTCGAAAACGGCGCCAACACCTCGTTCGTGCACCAGATCACCGATCCCGAAGTGCCCCTGGCAGCGCTGATCGCCGATCCGTTTCTCGCGCTGCCCGAGCCCTACCAGCCCGACGAGCGCATCCCGGTTCCCCGAGCGCTGTTCCGGGACCGCGTCAACGCGCTCGGGGTCGATCTCGCGCGACGCGACGAGCTTGAGCGGCTCGCGGCAAAGGCGCGCGCAGATCGCGGCGCGCTCGCCGCGACGCGCGCCGTGGCGGGCGAGACACTGGTGCGCGAGCCCGGGCATCTCGAGTGCGCCGTGGGCAGCGTGCAGCAAACCGGCGACGCCGCGCTCAGCGACGCAATCGGTGCAGCGTGCGACGAATTCGAGCGCTGGTCGCGCCGGCCGGCCGCGGAGCGCGCCGGCGCGCTCGAGCGTGCCGCCGATGCATTCGAGTCGCAGCTGTCCGAACTCGTCTCGCTCATCGTGCGTGAAGGCGGGCGCACCTACCCCGACGCCGTGTCGGAGGTGCGCGAAGCGGTAGATTTCTGCCGCTACTACGCGCTGCAGGCACGCGAAAAGTTTGCCCAGCCGCAGGTGCTGCCCGGTCCCACCGGCGAGCGCAACGTGCTGGCGCTGCACGGGCGCGGCGTTTTTGCGTGCATCAGCCCGTGGAACTTCCCTCTCGCCATCTTCACCGGACAAGTCGCCGCGGCGCTCGCTGCCGGCAACACGGTGATCGCAAAACCAGCAGAACAGACGCCGCTCGTTGCGCGCATGGCGCTCGGATTACTGCACGGCGCAGGCGTTCCACGGCATGCCGCGATCGGCGTCTACGGTGAGGGCGAGCGCGTCGGCGCGCAACTGATCGCCGACGAGCGGATCGCCGGAGTCGCCTTCACCGGGTCGTTCGAGACCGCGAAGCGCATCCAGCGCGCGCTCGCCGAGCGCGACGGACCGATCGTTGCGCTCATTGCAGAGACCGGCGGAGTGAACGCCATGCTGGCCGATTCCTCGGCGCTTGCCGAGCAGCTGATTGACGACGTGGTGACCTCGGCGTTCCGCAGCGCCGGCCAGCGTTGCTCGGCGCTGCGCGT
>Ga0214471_10000486_pt1 | contig 34068 bp, 35 predicted proteins | sample RVTome_5_FD_207665 | JGI IMG/M metagenome (GOLD analysis project Ga0214471, IMG submission 207665) | Soil microbial communities from uranium-contaminated site in the Upper Colorado River Basin, Wyoming, United States - RVT142D155 | ecosystem: Environmental > Terrestrial > Soil > Contaminated >... | reverse complement strand
ATCGGGTGAACCTGGAGGTGGATGTGTTGAGCCGCTACGTCGAGCGGCTTTTCGCCGGGCAGCGACTGTCGGCGGGGCCTCGCCTCACGCGCGAGGTCCTCCACGAGCAGGGGTTCGCGTAGGATCGCGCCGCGCGCGGCGCACGGAGCGCCCATGCCCTTCGACCGTATCGAAGACGCCATCGGAGACATCCGCGACGGCCGGATGGTCGTCGTCGTTGACGACGAAGACCGCGAGAACGAAGGGGACCTGACGATGGCCGCCGAGCGAGTCACCCCGGAGGCCGTCAACTTCATGGCCACGCACGGCCGCGGTCTCATCTGCGTCTCCTTGCCCGGGCACCGGCTCGACGCGCTCAAGATTCCGCTGATGGTCTCCGAAAACACCGCGCCCTACGGAACCGCATTCTGTATTTCGGTTGAGGCGCGGCAAGGGATCACGAGCGGCGTCTCGGCCCAGGACCGCGCCACCACCATCCGAGCGCTCGTGGACCCGAAGACGCGACCAGAGGACCTCACGCGCCCGGGTCACATCTTTCCCCTCCGGGCCAAGGAGGGCGGCGTCCTGGCCCGGGCGGGTCAGACCGAGGCGGCCATTGACCTTTGCCGGCTGGCTGGGCTCACCCCGGCCGGCGTGATCTGCGAGATCATGAACGAGGACGGGAGCATGGCCCGGGTCCCCCAGCTCCTCGCGTTCGCCGCCCGTCACCGCCTGCGCCTCGTGACGGTCCAGGATCTGATCACGTTCCGGATGCGACGGGAAAAGCTGGTCCAGCGCGTGGCAGAGGCCGTCATTCCGACGCGGCACGGCAGCTTCCAGGCCGTGCTGTACCGCAGCCTCGTGGGACACGACCAGCACCTGGCCCTCACCCTCGGGGACATCACGCCGGCCGACGAGGTGCTGGTCCGGGTGCACTCCGAGTGTTTGACGGGGGATGTCTTCGGTTCCCTGCGCTGCGACTGCGGTTCCCAGATGGACCGCGCGCTCGCCCTCATCGCGGCGGAGGGTCGCGGGGTCTTTCTCTACATGCGGCAAGAGGGGCGGGGGATCGGGCTCGCTGACAAGTTCCGGGCCTATGAACTCCAGGATCAGGGATACGACACGGTGGAGGCGAACGAGAAGCTGGGGTTCAAAGCGGACCTCAGAGACTATGGGATCGGCGCGCAAGTCCTCGTCGATTGTGGGGTCAGCAAGATGCGGCTCCTCACGAACAATCCACGGAAGATCGTGGGGCTCGAGGGATACGGCCTCCGCATCGTCGAGCGCGTCCCTCTGGAGATCGAGCCGGTCCCGGAGAACCGGGACTACCTGGCGGCCAAGCAAGAAAAGTTGGGCCACCTGTTGCACGGGCTGAGCGGCGGGCAGGGGTAGATCGGGGAGGAAAGATGACGCGGAATTTCGAAGGACAGCTCTCCGCCCAGGGATTCACCTTTGCCATCGTCCTGAGCCGGTTCAACGAATTCATCACGGCACGGCTCCTCGACGGGGCCCTCGACGCCTTGCTCCGCCACGGGGCGGATCCGGACACGATCGACGTCGTCAGGGTGCCGGGGGCCTTCGAGATCCCGGTGACCGCCAAGCGGCTTGCCTCCAGTGGCCGCTACGACGCGGTCATCTGCCTGGGCGCCGTCATCCGCGGGGCGACCGCCCACTTCGACTACGTCGCGGGGGAGGCCGCCAGGGGGGTCGCCGCTACGGCCCTGAAGACCGGCATCCCGACCATCTTCGGCATCCTCACGGCCGACAGCATCGAACAGGCCATCGAACGGGCGGGGACGAAGCTGGGGAACAGAGGATTCGAGGCGGCGCTGGCCGCCATGGAAATGGCCCACCTCTTCGCCCAACTCGACAAGGAGCAGGGTGAAACCCCGGACAGGCAGTAGGAGAGGGATGGGCAAGCGCCGACATGCCCGAGAAGCGGCCCTGAGCATCCTGTACCAGCTCGAGTTCCGTGCGGGAAAGCTCCCCGAGGTCTTCCGCGACTACTGGGCGGAGCATCCCGGCCCCCCGGAGGTCCAGGCCTTCGCCGAGGACTTGGTGACGGGAACGGTTGCGCATCGGGAGGAGATCGATGCCCTCATCGCCCGCACCGCCGAGCACTGGGCCTTCTCGCGGATCGCCCTGGTGGACCGGAACATCCTCCGCATTGCGACCTACGAGCTCCTCTGCCAGAAGGAGATCCCCGAACGGGTCATCCTCAACGAGGCCATCGAGATTGCAAAAGCCTACGGCAGCGGCGACTCGAGCCGCTTCGTCAACGGCATCCTCGACCGGATTCGCGTCGTGACCCGCCCCCCCCTCCTGGAAGCCGCCGAAGGATGACCCAACCGTCTCCGGACGCCCTCGAAGAGGTCGCAGGAGACGTCCTGGTCCTCTTCCATTTCCAGGATACTCCCGTCCCCCGCGGTGCCCTCGGCAGGGTCGATTGGATTCTCTCGGGCGCCGTCTCGCGCCTGGCGGTAGACGGCAAATTCAGCGGGGGGGTGGGAAGCGCCGTCCTCTTCCCCCCTGCCGGGAAGTTCCGGGTCGAGAGGATCTTGGTCCTCGGTCTGGGGCCGCACGGCGAGGTGGACGTCTCCACGCTGCAGGCGGCAGGCCGACACCTCACGCAACTCCTCGACAACCTGCGCGCTCGCGACATTCGGATCGTATTGCCTGAGGCACCGCATCTCTCCCCTCACGAGGTGACGGAGATTTTCGCGGCGGCACTGCGCCATCCGGAGAGTCAGGCCGACACCTTTCCGACGATCACCTTCCTCAGCCCTCGGCGCGCACACCTTCCGTGATCCCTCGCGGTGATGACACGCCCCCCGTCGTCTCCGGGTTCGGAGGGACGCCGCGGTCTCGGCCATGAGGAGAGAAGCCGTCGCCTACTCGGGATATCGGCGGAGGAGGGTCGTGGCGTTGGTTCCCCCGAATCCGAAGGAATTGTTCATCGCGACCCGGATCGGAAGCTCCCGGGCGGTGTTCGGAACGTAGTCCAGGTCGCAGTCGGGGTCGGGGTGCTCGTAGTTGATAGTCGGGGGGAGGATCCCGTGCTTCAGGGACAGGATGGTGGCTACCGCTTCAATGGCCCCGGCGGCCCCGAGGGTATGCCCGATCATGGACTTGATGGAGCTGATCGGCAGTCGGGTGGCGTGATCGCCGAAGACCTGCTTGATCGCCAGCGTCTCGTTGGCGTCGTTGTACGGTGTGGACGTGCCGTGGGCGTTGATGTAATCGACCGCCTCCGGCGGAAGCCCGGCATCCCTGAGGGCGGCCTGCATGGACTGGACCGCGCCCTCTCCGCCCGGAGCCGGCGCGGTCATGTGATAGGCATCGGCGCTCATCCCGTACCCGCAGACTTCTGCATAGATGGAGGCGCCCCGGTCGAGGGCATGCTCGAGTCTTTCCAGCACCAGGACCGCCGCACCCTCACCCATGACGAAACCGTCGCGCTCCTTATCAAAAGGACGGCTGGCCCGCTCCGGCTCGTTATTCCGCGTGGAGAGCGCCTTGCAGTTGCTAAATCCGGCGACGCACAGGGGACCAATCACCGCCTCCGTTCCCCCGGCCACCATGACATCCGCCTCCCCGCGCTGAATGATCCGGAGCGAATCGCCGATGGCGTGATTGCCCGTGGCACAGGCGGTGGAGACACACAAGTTCGGGCCCTTGAGCCCGAACTGCATCGAGATGCGCCCCGATGCCATATTGGGGATAATGCCGGGGATAAAGAAGGGGCTGACGCGGCCCGGCCCCTTTTCCAGAAGGATGCGATGCTGCTCCACCAGCATGGGGATGCCGCCCATTCCCGTTCCCACCAGCACCCCGATCCGCCGCCGGTTCGCATCGTCTACCTTCAGGGCGCTGTCCTCCACCGCCATGATGCCTGCGGCCAGCGCGTACTGCACGAAGAGGTCCATCTTGCGGATTTCTTTCTTCTCGATCCACTGCAGGGGATCGAAGTCTTTCAGCTCCGCCGCAATCTGGCAATCGTGACCGGTCGGGTCATAGGCCGTAATGCGCCGCACCCCCGAAGTCCCGGCCACAACGGCCTTCCAGAACCGATCGACGCCGATTCCGACGGGAGAGACAACCCCCATCCCCGTCACGACTACCCGCTGCATGATTGCTCCTTGCTCGCCCGGCTGCGTGCCCCGAGCCTAGACCCGTTCCTTGATGTACTGGACCGCATCTTTGACCTGAGCGATCTTCTCGGCATCTTCGTCCGGAATCTCGATCCCGAACTCCTCTTCCAGGACCATGATCAACTCGACGGTATCCAGGGAGTCGGCCCCCAAATCCTCGACGAAGGACGCCTCGGGGGTCACCTCCGACTCGTCAACGCCCAGCTGCTCTACGATGATCTTCTTCACCTTCTCCGGCACGTCCACGGTCCGCTCACCTCCTCACCCCCCAGCGAGAACGAACACACCCGGTGCGTCACATCCACAAGCCCCCGTTGATATGGATGACATGACCCGTGATGTACGCCGCGTGATCCGAGGCAAGGAAAACGACCAGCTCCGCCACCTCTTCCGGTGTCCCGAACCGGCCCACGGGAATCTGGGCGCGCATCTGCTCCTGAAGCTCCGGGTCCAAGGCGTTCGTCATGTCCGTTTCAATGAATCCCGGCGCCACGGCGTTGACGGTGATGGCCCGGGAGGCGACTTCTTTGGCGGTCGCCTTCGTGAAGCCGATGATCCCCGCCTTGGCCGCCGCGTAGTTCGCCTGCCCCGGATTTCCCATGATCCCCACCACCGAGGTGAGATTGATGATCCGCCCCCCCCGCTGTTTGATCATCGGCCGCAGCACAGCCCGGGTGCAGTGGAACGCCCCCTTCAGATTCGTCTCCAGGACCTCGTCCCACTCCTCGTCCTTCATCCGAAGGACAAGATTGTCCCGCGTGACCCCCGCATTGTTGACCAGGATGTTGACGCCGCCGAACCGTGCGAGACAGGCCCCGATCAGTCGTTCGACGTCGACGGCCAGCGTCACATCGGCCTTGACCGTCAGGACCTGCGCCCCCGATGGTTCGAGTTCCGCGGCCACCTTCTCCAAGGCAACCGGATCCCGCCCGCAAAGCGTCACGGCGGCCCCTTCCCGGGCCAACGCACAGGTCACCGCCCGTCCGATCCCGCGCGATCCTCCTGTGACCACCGCCACCTTGCCGCTGAGCGTCATGCCCGTGCTGTCGCCGTGAGGGTCTCCTCCAAGCTTTGCCGGTCCTCGACGTGATAGACCCGCACCCCCTCGGCGATCCGCTTGACTAAGCCCGAGAGGACCTTTCCCGGACCCACTTCGATGAAGACCTCGACCCCCTCCCGGGCGAGACGCCGGATGACGTCGACCCAGCGCACCGGATGGTCCAGCTGTTCGATGAGGCACTGGACCACCTCTGAAGTGCTGCGCTTCAACTCCGCGTCCCGGCCGGCCACCAAGGGCACCTGGGGGTCGCGGATGTCGAGGCGACCCAGCACCCGCGCGAATTCCTCCGCGATGGGCTGCATCAGGCTCGTATGAAACGGGGCGCTCACGGCGAGCATCTGCACTCGTTTCGCCCCCCGCGCCCGCGCCAGCGCAGCCGCCCGCTCCACCCCGACGGCGTGCCCCGCCACGACGGTCTGGATCGGCGCATTCAGATTTGCCACTTCCACGACCTCGCCCTGGGCGGCTTCGCGGCAGATATCCTCCACCGCCTCACGACTGAGGCCGATGACGGCCGCCATCGCCCCCGCACCGACGGCCACCGCCTCCTGCATCAACTCCCCCCGACGCCGCACGGCGCGCAGCGCATCCGGATAGGTCAGCGACCGTGCCGCCACGAGGGCCGCGTATTCCCCGAGGCTGTGTCCGGCCACGAAGTCCGGCGTGACCCCGTGTTCCTCGAGCACCGCGCAGGCCATCGCCCCGACAGTAAGCACTGCCGGCTGCGTGTTGACGGTGAGGCTGAGGGCCTGCTCCGGCCCTTCGAAGCACAAGCGCTTGAGGTCGACCCCCAGGACCTGGCTCCCCTCCGTCAGGAGGACATCCGCCGCCCGGAAGCCTTCGGCCAACGCGCGGCCCATGCCCACATACTGCGATCCCTGGCCCGGAAACACAAATGCAGTCTTCCCGCCCATCGCGCGTGGCCGACCCTCCGCTCTCGCCCCTTCCTCCCGTACGCCGGTCGCGAGACTCGCCCTCACCACCGGACCGCCGCCGACCCCCAGGTGAGGCCGCCGCCAAACGCCACGAGGAGCACGAGGTCCCCTTCGTGAATCTTCCCCGTCCGGACCGCCTCATCAAGCGCCAACGGGACCGATGCAGCAGAGGTATTGCCGTACCGCGCGATGTTCGTGATGACCTTCTCCGGAGGGAGCGAGAGGCGATGGGCCATGGCCTGAATGATCCGGGCGTTTGCCTGGTGCGGGACAACCACATCGACATCGGCGATCTCGAGGTGGTTGTGTTTGAGGGCGGCGATGCAGGCATCCTCCATCGAGCGGACGGCGATCCGGAAGACCTCGTTGCCGTTCGGCATCTTGATCTTGTTGAGTCGTTGTTCCAAGACTTCCGGCGTGACGGGGCAGCGGGATCCGCCGCCGGGCGCCATGAGGAGTCCCCACTGCGAGCCGTCGGAATACAGGTGCGTCGACAGCACCCCGCGCTCGCCCCGTTGCCCCTGCAGGACCACCGCCCCTGCCCCGTCTCCAAAGAGGACGCAGGTGTTGCGGTCGCTCCAATCCGTGAGCATCGAGAGCGTCTCGGACCCGATGAGGAGCACGGTGCGGTACATGCCGGTCCGGATGAAGTTATCGGCCACGGCAAGACCATAAATGAATCCCGCACAGGCGGCCGAGACATCGAGGGCCGCCGCTCGCCGCGCCCCCAGGGTGTCCTGCACCAGACACGCCGTCGCCGGGAATGTAAGCGCGGGCGTGATCGTGCTCACGAGAATGAGATCGAGGTCCATGGGGTCCAGGGCGGCGGCTTCCAGGGCGCGCGCCGCAGCCTGCTCCGCCAAGGTCGCCGTATCCTCCCCGGCACTGCACACCCGGCGTTCCGAGATGCCGGTCCGGGAGGCGATCCAGTCGTCGCTCGTCTCCACGAGGCGTTCGATCTCCGCGTTGCTCACCACCCGCGTCGGCACCGCCGATCCGGTGCCAAGAATCCGGCTTCGTTCCATGACTCCCCCCTAGTTCTGGGCGACCCCTTCCCGGATGCTCTCGATCATCCGGCTCGTGACGCAGTCCGCCGCGACCCGGAGGCCGTTCTTGATGGCCTTGGCTGTGGACCGCCCGTGCCCGATCACAACGACCCCGCTCACCCCAAGGAGCGGAGCACCTCCGTACTCGGTGTAATCGATCCGGCGTCGGAAGCGCCCCAGGGAACCCCGCAGCAACATCAGTCCCGCCCTCCCGAGCAGGCCCTGGCTCAACTCGTTCGTGAAGAGGGTGAACATCGTCTCGGCCGCGCTCTCACCGATCTTGAGCGCGACATTCCCGGTGAAGCCGTCGCAGACCACCACATCCGCCTTCCCGTTGAAGACATCCACCCCTTCCACGTTCCCGATGAAGTGGAGGCCCCGCACCTCCTCCAGGGCCCGGAAGGTTTCCTTGGTCAGCTCGTTCCCTTTCGTCTCTTCCTCTCCGATGCTCAGGAGGCCGACACGGGGATTCGGCTTGCCCAGGATCCGGCGGGCGTACACGGACCCCATGATGGCAAACTGCACCAGATGGCGGGGCTTGCAATCCACATTCGCGCCCACATCGAGAAGAATCGCATACCCGCCCAAGGTCGGAACCTGCGCGGCGATGGCCGGCCGCTCCACCCCCGTCACCGGCCCCAGGACGATCAGGCCCGTCGCCATGACCGCTCCCGTGTTGCCAGCACTGACGATGGCCTGAGCCTCGCCCTCCTTGACCAGATCGACGGCCACCCGGATCGACGAATCCTTCTTTTTCCGGAGCGCGACCGAGGGGGATTCGTCCATTTCCACCACCTCGGGCGCGTGCCGAACGCGGATATCCAGCCCCCGCGTCTCAAACCGGGAGAGCTCGTGCACAATCCTCTCTTCGATCCCCACCAGGATGACGGCCAGCCCGAACTCGCGAGCCGCCGCCACGGCACCCTCCACGGTGACGCTGACGCCGCCGTCCCCGCCCATGGCATCAAGGGCAACCGTGACTTGACCCGGGTGGGACAGCCGAACAGGTCCCTGTTCCATCCCGCCCCGCCTTTCCGTCCGCGGCAGGCGACGGCTCTTCTCCTATCCTTCTGCCTCTTCCCGCTTGACCACTGCGCGGCCTCGGTAGAAGCCGCAGCTGGGACAGGCCCGATGCGGGGTCATCCGCTCTCGACATTGCGGACATATCGCCAGTGGTGGGAGCGACAGGGCATCGTGTGCCCGCCGTTTTCTGGTCCGCGCGTTGGAATGGCGACGCTTGGGAAGCGGCATGATCCCCTCCTCACGTTACCGCAATGATTCCAACTTTCCCCACCGGGGATCACGGTGCGTCGTGGAACACGAACAGGGCCCCCTGTTCAGGTTGGCCCCGCAACGAGGGCAGAGTCCCCGACAGTCGTCGTCACACAGCGGCTGCACGGGGAGCGCCAACAGGACGTTCTCCCTGACGAGCCCCGCGACGTTGATCTTTTCCTCCTCCAGGAAGCTTATATCGAGTTCGCCGGCCCCCAGCTCGTACTCCCCGTCCACACTCGCCTCGGGTGGCTTACGGTACTCGACTTCAAATCCTTCACGGACTGGCAGTGTGAAGAGCTCATTACAACGGCTGCAGTGGAGTCGGAGGTCAGAGGAGACCTGCCCCCGTACACAGACCCCGGCTGGACTCCGAGACAAGTGAAGAAGGGCCTCGACCGGCCGAAGAAGAGACACCCAGCCCCCCGAGGGATCCAGAAAATCCCCATCCTCGCAAAAGTTGATTTCCAGCCCCTCCGCAGGGATCTGGGCGATATCCACGAACATGCACCGTCACCCGCCAAAGTCTGCGCATTATACTGAGGAGACCCGGTGATGTCAAGCGAAAACCGGGTCAATCTTCGGATAAATCCGCGACGCCATTGGATTCCTCGCCGCGGGCATGCCTCATCGATTCTTGGCTCCGCCTCCAGGCCGATCCACCCGGGCATATTCGAAGGTCTCGACTCCGCCGAAGAAGAAGGGGAGCTCGACGGCGGCCGACTCGGCTGAATCGGACCCGTGCACGGCGTTCCGTTCGATGCTGGTGCCCAGATCCCGGCGAATCTCTCCCGGCGCCGCTTTGGCGGGGTCTGTCGCCCCCATGATCGCGCGGACACGCGCAATGGCCCCTTCGCCCTCGAGCAGCACGGCCACCGAAGGCCCCGAGCTCATAAAGGTCGTCAGGCTGTCGAAAAAGGGGCGGTCCCGGTGGACATGATAGAAGCCCTCCGCCGCCTGCTTACTCAGGCGCACCATCTTGAGGCCGCAGATCCGGAGGCCGGCCTCCTCGAAACGGCGGAGGATCTCGCCGATCTTCCCCCGGGCAACCGCATCCGGTTTTACAATGGCCAGCGTCCGTTCCATGCCCGTCCCCTGTCCTGACACACACACCACCCCCACGGCAGGTGGCCGCGTCCCGGCGCACCCCGTTTCCGCCGTGGTTAGCCACCCCGAAGGGCGTCTTCGACCATCATCCCCATCTCAGCCGGGGATCGGCAGATGCGGATTCCCGCTCCCTCCATCGCTTTCACTTTCTCTGCCGCTGTCCCCTTCCCCCCGGCGATGATCGCACCGGCATGCCCCATCCGTCGGCCAGGCGGCGCCGTCATCCCCGCCACGTATCCGATCACGGGCTTGCCCACGTGCCCTTTAACGAAGGCGGCCGCCTCTTCCTCCGCCGTGCCGCCGATCTCCCCGATGATCATGACCGCAGCCGTGGCGGGGTCCTCGTTGAAGAGCCGGAGCGCGTCTACGAAGCTCGTCCCCGTCACCGGATCGCCTCCGATGCCGATGCAGGTCGACTGGCCGATCCGCCGCTGGGTCAGCTGGTGGACGACCTCGTAGGTCAGCGTGCCGCTCCGCGACACCACCCCCACGGCGCCCGGCCGATGGATGTGACCGGGCATGATGCCGACCTTGGCCTGTCCCGGCGTGATCACCCCGGGGCAATTGGGCCCGATCAGGCGGCTGCCGGTCGAGGCGAGGACGTGTTTCGCCCGGACCATATCCCCCACGGGAACCCCCTCCGTGATACAGACGATGAGCGGGATGCCCGCGGCAGCCGCCTCCATGATCGCGTCAGCGGCCGCCGGGGGCGGGACAAAGATCAGGGCGCAGTTCGCTCCCTCCTTCGCCACCGCCTCCGCGACCGTATTCCAGACGGGGTAGCCCTCGTGGGTCGTCCCCCCCTTTCCCGGGGTGACCCCACCCACGACCGTCGTCCCATACTCCTTGCACCGCGCCGCGTGGAACGCCCCCTCGCGACCGGTGATTCCCTGGACGACGACCCGCGTATCCTTGTCGACCAGTATACTCATCTGACACCTTGTGATTGGTGACTGGTGAGTAGTGACGAGTGGATGGTGGTCCTCCCGTCACCAACCACCAAACACCAACCACATAAGCACTGTGTCCGCACCATCAGCTGCGGACGTCTTGGGCGTGCGCGACGGCCTTCCGTGCCCCATCCGCCATGTCGTCCGCCGTGATGAGTGCGAGCCCCGACTCCGCCAACATCTGCCTGCCCAGCTCGACGTTGGTGCCCTCCATCCGGACCACGACCGGCAGCCGCAGCCCGAGCTTCCGCACGGCGGCGATCATGCCCTCGGCGAGGCGGTCGCACCGGAGAATGCCGCCGAAGATGTTGATGAACACTGCCCGCACGCTCGCGTCGGACGACAGAATGCGAAAGGCGTTCTCGATCTGCTCCGCGCTCGCCCCGCCCCCCACATCGAGGAAGTTGGCCGGTTCCCCTCCCGCAAGCTTGATAATATCCATCGTCGCCATGGCGAGGCCGGCGCCGTTCACCATGCATCCCACGTTCCCGTGGAGCTTGATGTAGTTCAGATTGAAGGCAGACGCTTCGACATCAAGGGGATCTTCCTCGTTGAGATCCCGAAGCTCCCGGATCTCGGGATGGCGGAACAGCGCATTGTCGTCGAAGTTTAACTTGGCATCGAGGGCGAGCAGCCGCCCGGTCGTGGTGACGACGAGTGGATTGATCTCGGCCAGGGAGCAATCCTTGGCGAGATAGCACTGGTAGAGATTCAGAATCGCCGCGACGGCAGCTTTGAAGAGGTCACCCGACAGTCCCAGGCCGAACGCCAGCGCCCGGGCCTGGAAGGGCTGGAGGCCGTTCGCCGGGTGCGCCCACTCGCGGAGGATCTTCCCGGGGGAGGTCGCCGCCACCTCCTCGATCTCCATGCCGCCGGCCTCGGAGGCCATCAGCACCGGCGTCGCCCGGGCCCGATCCAGCGTCACCGAGAGGTAGAGCTCCTGGCGGATCGCTGAGGCCTCCTCGACGAGCACGCGCGTGACCTCGATTCCCTCGGGCGGGGTCTGCGGCGTTTTGAGACGCATGCCGAGGATGCTCCGGGCGACGGCCTCCGCGCCCGCGGGATCGTCGGCGAGCTTGATCCCCCCGCCCTTGCCGCGTCCACCCGCGTGGATCTGCGCCTTCACCACCACGCGGCCCCCGAGGCGCGTGGCGACTTCCCGCGCCTCGGCGGGGGTGCTCGCCACTTCTCCCCGGGGCACGGGCACCCCGAACTCCCTCAGCATCGCCTTGGCCTGGTACTCGTGAATCTTCATACGCGCCTCGCCTGTTCAGAGCTCACAGCACCGATCGCGAAAGGGTCGCGCGTACCGGAAAGGACAGGCCCCCGCCGGCCAGGCGGATAAGGATCCGGTATGCCTCGCGCCCGGACAGCGGATCCGGAGGCTACCGCCTGCCAAAGACCTTTCGCAGTAGCCACACGACCGGGTCGTAGTGGTCGTCCACGACCCGCTCCTTCAGCGGGATAATGGCATTGTCGGTGATGCGGATGTGCTCTGGGCAGACCTCGGTGCAGCACTTCGTGATGTTGCACAGCCCAATGCCGGCGAGCTCCTTGACGAGACCAGTCCGCGTGCCGGTGTCCAGCGGGTGCATTTCCAGCTCCGCCAGCCGGACAAAGAAGCGTGGACCGGCGAAGTGCTGCTTTTTCCCTTCGTGGTCACGGATGACGTGGCAGACGTTCTGGCAGAGGAAGCATTCAATGCATTTGCGGAACTCCTGGACCCGGTCAATGTCCTCCTGCATCATCCGCCAACTCCCGTCCGGCGCATCCGGGGGACGAGGCTGGAAGGCGGGAATCTTCTTGGCGACCTGAAAGTTGAAGGACACGTCCGTGACGAGGTCCTTGATAATCGGGAAGGTCTTCATCGGCGCCACGGTGATCGTCTCACCCGGCGCAAAGATGCTCATACGCGTCATGCAGGTCAGTCGCGGGTGCCCGTTGACCTCGGCGCTGCACGAACCGCACTTCCCCGCTTTGCAATTCCAGCGGAGGCCGAGGTCGTTGGCGTGGGTCGCCTGCACCCGGTGCAGGACATCCAATACCACCATCCCCTCCTCGACCGGAACCCGATACTCGTGGAAAGCCCCGCCCCCGGCGTCGCCCCGCCACACCCGCACGGCTACGTCAGCCATCTACTTCCCCTCCTCGAACAGGCGCCTCAGCTCGTCGGGCATCTGGGGGAGGGGCTCCTGTGAGACGGAGATCACCTCCCCGAGGCAGCGCACCACCACGTTGACCTTGCCGAATGTCGGATCCATCCGCGGATAGTCCTCGCGCGTGTGCGCCCCGCGGCTCTCCTTGCGCTCCAAGGCGGCGCGGGCGACCGCTTCCGAAACCGTGATCATCGACTTGAGATCCATGGCCAAATGCCAGCCGGGGTTGTACTGACGGTTGCCTTCCACCCGGACCCGCCGCCGCCGCTCCCCAAGGATCGCCAGCTCCTCCAGCGCCTTCTTCAGCTCCCCCTCGTTGCGAATAATGCCCACCAGGGTCTGCATGCAGTCCTGCAGGTCCTTGTGGATGGTGTACGGATTCTCGTCGCCGCTTTGCTCAAATAGCTCGAGACACTCCCGAGCAATCCGCTCGACCCGACCACCATCGATCGTGAGGGATCCCCGAAGGGTCTTCACGTACTCCGCGGCGTAGAGCCCCGCGCGTCGCCCAAAGACGACCAAGTCCGACAGGGAGTTGCCCCCCAGGCGGTTCGCCCCGTGCAGACCGCCCGCCACTTCGCCGGCCGCAAAAAGCCCCGGCACACGCGTCGCAGCAGTATCCGCGTCGACCCGAACCCCGCCATTCATGTAATGCGAGGTCGGACCGACCTCCATCATCTCTCGCGTGATGTCCACGTCGGCAAGCTCCTTGAACTGATGGTACATGGAGGGAAGCCGCCGTGTGATGTATTCCGGATCACGGCGCGAGGCGATATCGAGGAAGACGCCTCCATGAGGACTCCCACGTCCCGCCTTCACCTCCGCATTGATGGCACGGGCTACCTCATCGCGGGGAAGCAGATCGGGTGTGCGCCGATTGTTTTTCTTATCGGTGTACCATTGATCAGCCTCTGCTTCCGTCTCCGCCGTCTCCGTTCGGAAAAACTCCGGGATGTAGTGGAACATGAAGCGCTCGCCGAGCGCGTTCTTCAGCGTGCCCCCATCCCCGCGCACCCCTTCGGTAACCAGGATCCCGCGCACACTCGGAGGCCAAACCATCCCTGTGGGATGAAACTGCTGGCACTCCATATCGATGAGTTCCGCCCCACCGTCGAGTGCCAGCGTCACCCCGTCACCCGTACACTCCCACGAGTTCGAGTTGATGTTCCAGGCCTTGCCGATGCCGCCGGTCGCGAGGACCACCGCCTTGGCTGTAAACATGACAAACCGTCCGCTGTCACGCCAGTATCCGAAGGCCCCCGCGACCCGGTCCCCATCTTTCAGGAGGCGGACAATGGTGCATTCCATAAAAACATCGATCCCCTTGTGCACGGTGTGCTGCTGCAGCGTCCGGATCATCTCCAGGCCGGTGCGGTCCCCCACGTGGGCCAGCCGGGCGTAGCGATGGCCCCCGAAGTCCCGCTGGAGAATCCGTCCATCCTTGGTCCGGTCGAAGAGGGCTCCCCACGCTTCCAGCTCATGGACGCGCGCCGGCGCCTCCTGCGCGTGGAGCTGCGCCATGCGCCAGTTATTGAGCATCTTGCCGCCGCGCATCGTATCCCGAAAGTGCACCTGCCAGTTGTCCTCGGGATAGACGTTTCCCAGCGCCGCGGCAATGCCCCCTTCGGCCATCACCGTGTGCGCCTTGCCCAGCAGCGACTTACAGATCAGCGCCGTCCGGACCCCCTGTGCCGACGCCTCGATGGCGGCCCGGAGCCCGGCCCCCCCCGCGCCGATGACGATTACATCGTATTCGTGCGTCTCGTATTTCTCGGCCGCCATTAGAGCAACCTCACGTCGCGAATGATCCCCATCGCGACCAGCCGGACGTACAGGTCGGCCAGCCCCACGCTGGTCAGACTTAACCAGGCGAAGAGCGCGTGCCTTTCGTTCAGGCGGCTCAGCCGATGCCAGATCCGGTACCGGGTCGGGGCTCCGGAGAAAATGTCGACATGCCCCCCGCAGAGGTGCCGGCAGGAGTGACACGAGAAGGTATAGAGCGCGAGGAGAACCACGTTGGTCCACAGGACGATCGTCCCGACCCCGATGCCGAACCCGTCGGGGAACCGGAGCGCCAATAGGGCATCCCAGGTCAGGATGCCGATGAAGAGCACGGCGACATAAAAGGTGTAGCGGTGGATATTCTGGAAGATGAGGGGAAAGGAGGTTTCGCCATCATAGCCCCGACGGGCATCGGGGATGGCACAGGCCGGCGGCGCCCACCAGAACGACCGGTAGTACGCCTTCCGGTAATAGTAACAGGTGAGTCGGAAGATCCCCGGCGCCCACAGGATCAAGAACGCGGGGGACCAGGTCCACCACGAGCCCACGAGCTGGACCGTGAGGTGCTCGCAGTTGGCGGCGATACAGGGAGAATAGAAGGGAGAGAGATACGGGTCCGCGAAGTAAAAGCCGTTCTGGAACGCCGCCCACGTGGAATACACGATAAAGGTCCCGAGCCCCAGGACCGTGACGGCGGGCTGAATCCACCATCCGTCGGTCCGGAGCCCTTGCGGGCGAGCCCCCTGCCCCTGCCGGGTGTGAACCGCGTCGCGAGCCATGGAGCAACCCCCAGCGACGGTCTGACCTTACTGCTCGAGTTTCTCCACCAGCTCACGAACGGCGGCGGCCGATTTGTCGAACGCGGCCTGCTCCTCGGGGGTCAAGCTGACCTCGACGATCTGTTCGATCCCACGCCGTCCGAGCTTGACCGGCACCCCCACGAAGAGTCCGTGCACGCCGTATTCGCCCTTGAGATAGGCGGAACACGGGAGGATCTTCTTCTTGTCCTTCAGGATCGCCTCGATCATCTCCGTGACCGCCGCGCCGGGCGCGTAGTAGGCCCCGCCGCTCTTCAGGAGGTTGACGATCTCTGCCCCCCCGTCTCGCGTCCGCTGCACGATCGCGGTGATCCGCTCCTTGGACAGAAGCTCGGTGATCGGGATGCCCCCCACCGTACAATACCGCGGCACCGGCACCATCGTATCCCCGTGGCCGCCCAGGACGAACGCGCTGACGTTTTCGACGGAGACCGCAAGCTCCTGGGCGACGAAGGTCCGGAAACGCGCCGAATCCAGGATCCCCGCCATCCCCACGACCCGTTCCTGCGGGAAGCGACTCCGCTTCCAGGTCAGCTGTGTCATGGCATCCAGGGGATTCGACACCACGATCAGGATGGCGTTGGGGGAGCGTGGGGCGACCTGGTTCACCACCGCCCCGACGATCTCGGCGTTCTTGAACAGAAGGTCGTCCCGGGTCATCCCGGGTTTGCGGGCAAGCCCGGCCGTGATCACCACGATATCGGAGTCCGCGGTGGGATTGTACTCGTTGCTCCCGACCAGCCGACAGTCGTACCGGTGAATCGGCCCGGCCTCGAGGAGGTCGAGGGCCTTGCCCTGCGGTAGCCCGTCCACGATGTCCACGAGCACGACATCCGCCAACTCCTTCTCCACGGTGTACTGGGCCACCGACGCCCCGACGTTCCCCGCCCCGATGACAGTCACCTTCGGCCGCATGACTCCCCTCCGCGTCGTGATTGGTGATTGGTGATTGGTGAATCACACCAGCCACTCGCCACTACCCACCAGTCACGCCTCGTGGCGTGTCAGCTCATATTCTCGATGATGGCGTCCCCGAACTGGGAGCACTTCAACTCGGTCGCCCCCTCCATCTGGCGGGCAAAGTCGTAGGTCACCCGCTTCTGTTGGATGGTCCGCTCCATCCCCCGGTAGATGAGGTCGGCCGCCGGCTGCCAGCCCAGGTGCTCGAGCAGCATCGCTCCGGAGAGGATGACTGACCCGGGGTTGACCTTGTCCTGGCCGGCGTACTTCGGGGCGGTGCCGTGAGTGGCCTCGAAGAGGGCCGTGGGAATGCCGATGTTGGCGCCCGGGGCGATCCCCAGGCCCCCCACCTGCGCGGCGCAGGCATCGGAGAGGTAATCCCCATTCAGGTTGGGGGTGGCGAGGACGTCATACTCGTCGGGCCGGGTGAGGATCTGTTGGAACATGCTGTCGGCGATCCGGTCCTTGATTACGACCACGCCGTCTGGCGCCTTGCCCTTGTGCTTCGCCCAGAGGGCCTCTTCCGAGACGGTGACGCGGGCGAATTCCTCCCGGGCCAGCTCGTAGCCCCAATCCCGGAAGGCCCCCTCGGTGTACTTCATGATGTTGCCCTTGTGCACGAGGGTCACGCTCTTCCGCTTGCGGGCGAGGGCGTACTGGATGGCCATCCGGACGAGGCGCTTGGTGCCGGTGATGCTGATCGGCTTGATGCCGACGCCCGAGTCGGGGCGGATCGCCACGCGCATCTGCTTCTTGAGGAAGGCGATGACTTTCTTCGCTTCGGGCGAGCCCTGGGGCCATTCGATGCCGGCATAGACATCCTCGGTGTTCTCCCGGAAGATGACCACGTCCATCTTCTCGGGGTGCTTCACGGGACTCGGGGTCCCCTGAAAGTAGCGGACCGGCCGGACGCAGGCAAAGAGATCGAGGCGCTGCCGCATCGCGACATTGAGGCTGCGGATCCCGCCCCCGACCGGCGTCGTCAGGGGGCCCTTGATCGCGACGATGTGCTCCTCGATGGTCTTCAGTGTCGCGTCGGGGAGCCACTTGCGGGTGGCCTTATAGGCCTTATCGCCGGCCAGGACTTCCTTCCAGACGATGCGCCGTCGCCCCCCAAAGGCCTTGGCGACGGCTGCGTCGAGGACCCGGACACTCGCCGCCCAGAGGTCGGGGCCGATGCCGTCCCCCTCGATGAACGGGATGATGGGATCGTCGGGAACCCGGAGTTGACCCCCCTTGAACTGGATGCGATGGCCGGTGAGGGAGGGATCGCGCTGTCCCGTCTTCGCCATAATCTTCTCCCTTGTCTGTCCCGCACGCGTCCGCAGGGGAACACCCCGCGGCCACACACGCCCCTGCCGCAATACATTCGACAGGCGTCGCCGAAAAGAACGGTGCTCACGCTACCACGGAGAAGCGAGGGTGTCAAGGAAACGCCGGCGTTTCACAGCCTCATGCGCGGAGAGAAGATCGAGGATCACCCGAGAAGCCGGCTCGCGATGTGACAGCCGTGCCATGCGGCGGCCGCGGCCCCGCGGCCCATCGGGCTCTCGGGCCGGATCACGTGGAGGTTTCTCGGCCGGAGCCATCGGCGGGCCAGGAGGAAATGCTCCGATCGCTTGGGCGGAGACGAGGCGGGACAGACCCGAGCCTTGCCCCATCCTGGAAAGGCCCGCTCCAAAAGTTCGAGGGGCTCCCTCGCGGAACCCTGGAGAATCCGGACGACCACCGCTCGCTGGCCGGGCGCCCCGTCATCCCGGGTGCCGGCAGATGCCAGGGCAACATGCAGGAGTGCGACGGGTGTTCCTTCGCCCGGATCGGTTTCCACGAGGAGAACGTGCTGTGCCAACTCGCCCGGGATCAGCGTCTCGTCGACGAGCAAATGGAAGATGCGATCCCCGGGCCCCGGTTCGGGCTCCCACACTAGGTGTCGACAGGACATCACCTCTCCATCCGTGGTCGTCACCCCTTGAACCGTCCTCCATCGGCTCTTGATTTCGCCCACCGCGCCGATGTCGATCTCTCCCCCGGCCCTGCGGAAGCGCTCGACGAGCTGCCCGGTGAAGGCCGAAACGCCGTCTTGAGGGGCAAACAAGCCCCGCTGCGCATGCCCGAACGCTGCGGAGGCCATGGCGACGGTGGCCTGCCCGGGTTCCACCCGGAAGCAGGCTGCCGCCAATGCCTCCGCCACTGTACAGAAGGGGGTCGCCAGGCGGTATCTTCGGAGAAAAGCCCGGAGGGAAAGCCGGCCGACACGCCAGGCGCCGTCCCACCCCCCGATGCGTCCGAACCGACCCGTCATGTCACGCGGTACTCCTGCGGCCAGACGGCAGAGCCGTTCCGTGACGCGCAGGATCGTCGCCCCCTCTTCTGAGAACTCCCGCCGCAGTTCCCGCTCCCAGTCGGTCCCAAGCCTGTAGAGGCTCACGCGGTGACGGGGCAGGACCACCTGGATGCCCGGTTCGAGCCGGACGACGCCCGGTCCCCCGGTCCCGGGCGCAAGCAGCGATTGCAGCGGCCCCCCGTCCTCAAACCCCCACCACAGCTCTGGCGACCGCTCGTGGGTGATCCGATCCTGAACCCAGCAGAGCGAATCATCGAGCGGTCGCCGGGTGAGGAGGAGGACCCGCCTGCCCCGGCGGGCCAGGATGGTTCCACACGTCAGGCCGCCGAGACCCGAGCCGATGATGAGGCAATCAATTTCGCGACGCATGCTCTCGTCCCCGTCCGGACGAACGTCCCCGCTGAAAGCGGAGGCGGATCGGGTTGCCCGCGAAGCCGTACGTCGCCCGAAGGCGGTTCCCGAGATACCGCGCGTAGGAAGGGGGGATGCCTTTCGGATCACTGACGAAGATGGCAAAGGTGGGCGGGCGCCACCCGACCTGGACGGCGTCCCGGATCATCACCGGCCGGCCGCGCGCCGACGGCGGGGGATGGGCGCCAACCACTTCCTCGACGAGGCGCTGCAGTTCCTCGGGAGGGATGCGGAGATCCCGCTCCTTCAGGACCTGCTCCACAACAGGAAAAATTGTGAATACGTGCTGACCCGTGTGCGCCGAGATGAAGAGGACCGGGGCGTACTCGAGATGACCGAGTCGTTCCCGAATGCGCTGCAGGTGCAGGTCCGCGACCCCCGCCCCCTTTTCCACCAAATCCCACTTGTTCACCAGGAGGATGGCGGCGCATCCCGCCTCCTGGGCAATGCCGGCGATGCGGGCGTCCTGGCGCACCACCCCGGTCATCGGATCGAGCAGGATCAGTGCTACATCGCAGCGTTTGACGCTCTGCACGGCCCTGAGCACGCTGTAGTACTCGAGGCGATGGCCGACGCGGCTCTGGACCCGAATGCCCGCGGTGTCCACCAAAACGTACCGCTGCCCCTGATAGGTGAACGGAGTGTCGACGGCGTCCCGCGTCGTCCCGGGATCGGGACTGACGATCACTCGTGGCTCACCCAGGATCCGATTGACGAGGGAAGATTTCCCCACGTTGGGCCGTCCGATCACGGCGATGGTGACGGGCTCAGGGGAAACTTCCACGCGCTCCTGTGGGGGCAACGCTGCGAGCACATGATCGAGCAGATCGCCCACCCCGATTCCGTGCTCTGCGGAAACCGTACGAACGTCGCCGAAACCGAGCCGGTGAAACTCCACGGCATCCGGCGCGCCCGTCGGCACATCCACCTTGTTGGCGACGAGGAGGACCGGTCGCTCCGTCTGTCGGCGGAGCCGCAGGGCGATCTCCTCGTCTACCGGGGTGAGCCCCTCCCGGGCATCGACGAGAAATAGGATGACGTCCGCCTCCTGGACAGCCCGCTCCGCTTGCGCGACTACCTCCTGCGTCAACGGGGTGGAAGGGCCCGGCTCGAGACCCCCGGTATCCACGACGGTGAACGATCGGCCTCGCCACTCGGCCGTCCCATAATTCCGGTCCCGGGTGACCCCGGGGGTCGCTTCCACGATCGCGCGACGTCCCCCCACGAGCCGGTTGAAGAGGGTGGACTTTCCGACGTTGGGACGGCCCACGATGGCCACGGTCCCTTGCGTTTCCACGGGCTTCTGCTCTCTCCGTTGAACCACGGGAGTAGCATACTGCATCAGCACACCAGGCGCAACGCAGCAGCCCGGCGCGCCGCCACGGTGAGATGGGGCCGACGCAGGCGGAGTCGCAATGCCGTGGAGACGTACGCAGGACAACCGAGAAGTCCGAGGGGGGATCGGGCGGCGAGGCGCACCCTCTCCTATGCAGGCGAGGCGTTTCGCGACCGGGCGACCAACTCGGCCACGAAACGGTACAGGTAATCGAGCCCCGACAAAACGGTCACGGCCGCCGTCCCCCAGATCAGGGGGTCGAGGTGCCGACTCCCCCCCACCGTCGTCATCGCCGCCAGCACGGTCAGCACCTGCAACACGGTACTCACCTTCCCCAGCGTCGACGGGGGGTAGCCCAGACGGCCACTGACCGCGTACAACACGCAGGATCCCACCACGAGCAGAACGTCCCTTCCCACTCCGACCACCACCAACCAAAGGGGGAGCCGTCCCACAAGGGCCAGGCTGAAGAAGGCCGACCCCAGCAGGACTTTATCCGCAACCGGGTCGAGGATTCTCCCGAATTCCGTCCGTTCCCGCAGCGACCGAGCCAGAAACCCGTCCAGCGCGTCGGTGAGCCCGGCGATCAGAAACACAAGGAGGGCCCACGAGAACTCCCCCTGGAAAAGCAAGAGCACGATCACCGGTGTCAGGATGACGCGGAGAAGGGTGAGCCCATTGGGGAGGTTGAATATCATCGCCCGCCTGTCGCCTCAGCCCCCTCTGCCCGCCTTGGACTCGACGGGCGCCATCTCGAGGGTAACCAGTGTCGCTGCAATGGCCTGCTTGAGCTGCGAGAGCCCCGCGCCGGTTTTCGCCGAGACCACCACCGATCCCGGTTGACGGGTGAGAAAGCCCACCGCGTCGGGATGCGGGAGCGCATCGACTTTGTTATACACATGGATCAGGGGCTTGGCCGCCACCCCAAGCTCTTCGAGAACGCCCGTCACCGCCTGAACCTGCCCCTGCCACTCCGGATGCGCAATGTCAATCACGTGGAGCAAGAGATCCGCGACCCGAACCTCCTCCAGGGTCGCGCTGAACGCCGCCACCAATTGATGCGGCAGTTTCCTGATAAATCCGACGGTATCGGACAGCAGGACGGCCCGGCCATCCGGGAGCATCACCTTTCGAACGGTCGGGTCCAGCGTGGCGAACAACGTGTCGGCGACCGGCAATGACGCGCGGGTCAGCGCGTTGAGGACAGAGGATTTCCCCGCATTGGTGTACCCCACCAACGCGGCGGTCGCAAGGGCCTTTCTCCGGCGATGCCGCCTGAGCAACGCCCGATGGCGCTGGACCTTCTCGAGCTCCTCTTCGATCTTCCCGATCCGGCGCCGGATGCGCCGTCGGTCCACCTCCAGCTGCGTCTCCCCGGGGCCCCGCGTACCGATGCCGCCGCCGAGCCGGGACAACTCGCCCCCGTGCCCGGTGAGCCGTGGGAGCAGATATCTCAACTGGGCCAGTTCGACCTGCAGCTTCCCCTCCTTCGAGCGGGCCCGCTGCGCAAAGATATCGAGAATGAGCGCGGTCCGGTCGATCACCTTTCGCCCGATGGCGACTTCGAGATTCCGCTGTTGGGACCCGGTGAGGTCATCGTTGAAAATGACGAGGTCGATGCCTTCTTCGCACATCGCTTTGACTTGCTCGGTCTTCCCCGGACCGATGAAAGTCCGAGGATCTGGCGCCGCGCGCTCCTGGAGGAGCCGAAGGGCCGGGTCGGCCCCCGCCGAAACTGCGAGCCGGGCCAGCTCCTCCAAGGAGTCTTCCACCTCCCACCGGGGCTGCGGCGGTCGCCGCAGCGCGACGAGCAGCGCGACCTCACGTTGTGCGGGCGTCACTGTTCTCACCGCAGGTGTTTACGCACCTCCCCTGCACGCGTGAATTCCTCCGTCAAGCCCGCCGCATCCCGCGTCCGAATCATCGCTTCGATTCGCTCCAGCACCTTTCGGAATTGCGCAATAGATTCCAACACCTCGCCGCGATTCCGGATGAGGATATCCCGCCACATGACCGGATGGGAGGCCGCAATCCGCGTAAAATCGCGCAACCCGCCGGCACTGAAGCGCAGGAAATCCTCCCCCCTCTCCTCTTGGTTCGGTATCGTCCCGATCAGGGCGTAGGCGACGACATGGGGGAGATGGCTCACCAGGGCGAAGATGCGATCGTGCCGGAGGGGGTCCATCAGGCCCACATGCGCTCCCACGCCCTCCCAGAGGCGTGTCACCGCCTTCACCGCCCCTTCGGGAGTTCGCGAGGTCGGGGTGAGGATGCAGAGGGTCCCGCGGAAGAGTCCAGCCGAGGCCGCTTCCGGGCCCGAGCGTTCCGTCCCGGCGATCGGATGCCCGGGCACGTAGACCCGCCCGGGCGGCAACTCCCGCTCCACCTCGGCGACGAGCTCACCCTTCACGCTCCCGACGTCGGTCACGATGCAGTCAGGCGCCAGATGCGGAGCGACGGCGCGAACGACTTCCGTAATCGCCCCGACAGGAACCGCCACCACGACCAAATCGGCCCCCGCAACCCCCGTGGGGAGATCGCCCACCTCGTCCACAAGGCCCAGGGCCATCGCGTGGTCCAGATGGGTTCGGTCGGCGTCCAGCCCCACGACGCGCCCGGCCAGCCTGCCCCGGCAGGCGTGCGCGAGGCTCCCGCCGATGAGCCCCACCCCGATGACGGCGATCCGCTTGAAGATGGGTTCGCGGTTCATAGTTCACGTCGCTCAGCAGTGCAACGTTCAACGTTCAAGGTTCGACGTTCGAGATCCGATCCGAAACGTTGCACGTTGAACATTGAACTCATTCAACCCCTGCACCTCGAGTGGGTTCTTAGCCACTCGTCACTACTCACAGGGTGCGGCCGATGACGGTGGCCAGCGCTCGGACCTGTCCCATCAAGGCGGCAAAGCGATCAGGGATCAGCGCCTGCGGTCCGTCGGATAAGGCCACCTCCGGCTGGGGATGCACCTCGACCATTACCCCGTCCGCACCGACGGCTACCGCCGCCAGCGTCAGGGGGGCAACCAGATCCCATTTGCCGGCGGCGTGACTCGGATCGACGATTACCGGCAAGTGGGTGAGCTGCTTGAGGGAGGGAACGGCCGAAATGTCCAGCGTGTTCCGCGTATACTCCTCGAACGTGCGGATGCCCCGCTCGCAGAGGACGATGTTGTAATTGCCCTCGGACATGATGTATTCCGCCGACATCAAGAGCTCCTTGATCGTGGAACTCATGCCGCGTTTCAGCAGCACCGGTTTGCGGTGAATGCCGACCTCTTTGAGCAGGCGAAAGTTCTGCATGTTCCGGGCCCCGATCTGCACCATGTCGGCGTACTTCATGACGAGTTCCGCATCCCGCGGATCCATCAGCTCGGTGACCACCGGCAGCCCGGTGATCTCCCGCACCTCGGCCAGATACTTCAGCGCCTCCTCGCCGAGTCCCTGGAACGCGTAGGGCGATGTCCGTGGCTTGAAGGCTCCGCCGCGCAATAGGGTGGCCCCCGCGGCCTTGACCTTCTGCGCCGTCTCGAGCAACATCTGACGCCCCTCGACGGAGCAGGGACCGGCAATCACCGCCAAACGCGCCCCACCGATCGCCACGCCATTGACCTCCACGACGCTCGGCTCGGTCCTGAAATCGCGGCTGGCAAGCTTGAAGGGCTTGAGGATCGGGAGGGCCTCTTCGACCCCCGGCAGCGCCTGAAACGGGACGTTCCGCAGGATCCGTTCGTCGCCGATCGCCCCGATGATGGTGCGTTCCACTCCGCGCGAGATGTGCGGCTTGAGCCCGTGGTGAATGATCCGCTCCACCACCTGGTCGATGTCCGCCTGTGTGGCGGTGGATCGCATCACGATGATCACCGTCGACTCCTCTCCTCGGTCGCATCCGCGGACGTCGCCGCGGTCTCGGGCGTGCCGAGCACGGCGGCGACGGCCCGAAGGACCCGGACATTCTCCTGCGGGGTCCCCACGGTCACGCGAAGGTACGTGGACAGGCCGTAGCCTTCCATGGACCGCACGATGACTCCCCGGCGCAGGAGGGCATCGGCTACGCCCCGCCCCTCGCGCCCCACGTCGACCAGAATAAAGTTGGCCACGCTGGGAACACAGACCACGCCCACCTCCTGCAGGCCGGACTGCAAGGCCTGCCGTCCGACCTCGGTGATCCGAAGCGTCTCCTGGAGGTGGGCCGCGTCGGTCAAGGCGGCCGCCGCCGCCTTCTGCGCGAGCACGTTCACGTTAAACGGTTGCCGCACCCGATTCAGGATCTGCACCATCTCCGCGGGGGCAATTCCGTACCCGATCCGGAGCCCCGCAAGACCGTACGCCTTGGAAAACGTCCGGAGCACGAGGAGATGGCGCCCGTCCCGGATCGGCTTCAGCAGGTCCGGTTGCAGGTGCCGTGGAACGTACTCCCGGTAGGCTTCATCCACCACCAGGATGACGTCGGCCGGAAGCTCGCGCAGAAAATCGTGCAGGTCCGTTGGAGACACGCACGTCCCTGTCGGGTTATTCGGATTCCCGACAAAGACCAGCTTGGTCCGAGCGGTGACCGCCCGGAGCATGCCGCCGAGGTCGTGGGTAAAATCCCGCAAGGGCACCTCGCGAATCTCGGCGCCCACCGCCTGACAGACGCTCCGGTACACGACGAAGGCCGGATGCCCCATGACCGCCTCATCCCCTGGCCCCAGGAAGGCGCGCGTGACGAGCTCCAGCAGTTCGTTGCTGCCGTTGCCGAAGCACAACTCCTGCGGCTCGACACCCAGACGGCGGCTCAGCGCCTGTCGCAACACGTGGCACCCCCCATCGGGGTATCGATGAATGTCCTGCAGCGCCTCGCGGAGCGCCTGGAGCGCCACCGGAGAGGGACCGAGCGGATTCTCGTTGGAGGCGAGCTTGAGCACGTCATCGAGGCCCAGCTCCCGCTCCACCTCCTCCAGCGGTTTCCCCGGGCTGTACGGGACAAGGCCCAAGACGTGCGGCCGTGCCAGCTCGTTTAGGGATTTCGCCTCGCGACTCACCGTGCGCTCCTTACGGGTCATCTCCCGCCCTCGGTGGTGGTTAGTGATTGTCACGTCAGCTCTTGGCGCGGAGCGGCTCCTTCGGGTACGAGCCGAGGACCTTCAGAAACAGACATTCGTCCCGAAGCGCTTCCAGCGCCGCTGTGACCGACGGATCGTTCGTGTGCCCCTCGAAGTCCACATAGAAGATATACTCCCAGACCCGGTAGCGCGACGGGCGGGACTCAATCTTCGTCAGATTGATCTCGTGATGTGCGAAGGGTGCCAGCATCCGGTACAGGGCCCCCACCCGGTCGCGGATCGTGAACAGGATCGAGGTCTTGTCCTGGCCCGAAGGGGGGCAGGCCGCCTGCCCGATGATCAGAAATCGCGTGAAGTTATACGGACTGTCCTCAATCCGGGATGCCACGACCTTGAGATCGTACAGCCGGCTCGCCAGCTCTGACGCGATGGCCGCCGCCGTCTCATCCCGGGCGGCAAGCTCCGCGGCGGCCGCAGTGGACGGAACGTCGCGGATGGCGACCCCCGCCATGTTCGCCTCGAGCCACTTCCGGGACTGGGCGATGGCGTGGGGATGGGAATGGATCGCCTGGATCCGCGACTTCTCCCCTGGCTTCGACAACAGGTGATGGGAAACCTCCATCAGGATCTCCCCGCAGATCTTCAGGTCCGAATCCACGAACAGGTCGAGGGTGTGACTCACCACTCCCTCGGTCGAATTCTCGACCGGGACGACCCCGTAGTCCGCCTTCCCCTTCTCCACTTCGGCGAAGACCTCCCCGATCCCGCGAAGGGAGATATACTCCGCCAGCAGCCCGAACTGCTTCATACAGGCCATGTGAGTGAAGGTCGCCTGGGGTCCGAGGTACGCCACTTTGAGCGGCTGCTCGAGCGACAGGCAGGCCGAGAGGATCTCCCGGTAGACTGCTTTGATCGCCCGGGTGGGGAAGGGTCCCTGGTTCTCTCCGGTCAGGCGATCAATGATCTCGCCTTCGCGCTGCGGAGAGTGGTAGGCCACGTTCCCCTTCGCCTTTTCCTCGCCTACCCGCACCACGATCTCGGCCCGGCGGTTCAAGAGCTCCAGGATCTGGCTATCAATGGTGTCGATCTGCCGTCGAAACTCTTTGATCCCCATGTTCGTGTGTGATACGGCCCCGCCGCCCTCCCCACGACCCGGCGCATCACCGCGCCGCATTCGCACCGTCTTCACGCACCGGCACCACCCGTCTCCCCCGTTCCATCCCCCTGCCGGGACGACACGAGGGCTTCAATCTCCTGAGGCGAAGGGAGCTCGCTGATATCCTGAAAGCCGAAGTACTCCAGGAAGGTCCGCGTCGTGCCGTACAGGAGCGGCCTCCCCACCTCGCGTTTGCGCCCGAGAATCCGGATGAGCCCCCGTTCCATGAGGGTCCGGAGCACGGCGTCCACGAGGACACCCCGGATCGCCTCAATCTCCGCCTTGGTGATCGGCTGACGGTAGGCAATGATCGCCAACGTTTCGAGCCCCGGCCGGGACAACCTGGCCGGTCGCGTCTTGGCGAGCCGCTTGACCCACGGGTGCAGATCGGGCCGCGTCGCCATGCGGAAGCCTCCGGCGACCTGAAGGACCGTGAGGCCCGACCCCTGCTTCTCATACTCTTCCCGTAGGGCACCGAGCGCCTCCGTGATCTCTGCCGGCGCCACCTCCTCCAGGATCGTTTGCAGCTGGCCGGTCGACACCGGGTCGGGAGACGCGAACAGCACCGCCTCCAATATGGCCCGGAGTCCCTGGCTCACGCCTGCGCCCCCACGATGACAATCTCGCCGAAGGGGATCCGCTGCTCCACCCGAATTGTCCCTTGCCGGAGGAGTTCGAGCAGCGCCAGAAAGGTGACCACGACCACCACCCGACTGACCGCCTGGGCAAACAGGGCATCGAAGGTCATCATGCCATCCGTCGTCAACCGGTCCAGGATGGCCACCATCCGCTCGGCCGTGGTGACGGGTCGAGGATGAAGGATGAGCGCCGGTGCATCACTTACCCGCTGGAGGACATCCCGAAAGGCCGCGAGCAGATCGAAGAGACTGACCTCGAGCGGCCCGCCGCCAGGAGGAGCCTCGAGCGGAATGCTCCGGAAAAAGAAGAGGCGTTGTCGGTTCTCCCGTTCCCCAAGGGTCTCGGCCGCCGCCCGGCAGCGCTCGTACTCCAGCAGCATGTCGACGAGGGGCGTCCGCGGGTCCTCCTCCGTCACGTCGCCATCCGCCGCCGGGTGGGCAGGCAGAAGCATCCGGGACTTGATGTAGACGAGGGTCGCCGCCATGACGAGAAACTCTCCGGCGACCTCGAGGTCCAGCTCCTCCATCGCGTGGAGATACCGGAAGTATTCATCGGTGATCCGTGCGATCGGGATGTCGTAGATGTCGATCTCGTTGCTCCGAATGAGATGCAGGAGCAAGTCGAGTGGCCCCTCGAAGACCGGCAGCTTCACCTGGTAGACCACGTCACCCCCTCGTCTAAGGTGAGATACGGCAGCATCCGGTGCAACCGCCCGGCACCGATGTCCGGGACGCGCTCGAGGTCCACCAGGCGTCGGAACGGGCCGTGCGTCTCCCGGTACCGCACGATCGCTTCGGCCAGGCGGGACCCGATCCCCGGTAGCAGTGCGAGCGCCTTTGCGTCGGCCCGATTGGGATTCACGTGGCCATTCGTCGGGCGCGGGAGGACGTCGCGGGCCGACGGCTCCGCGACCTCCGATCGCAGGACGAAACCGGACCCCTCCCCCACCGCCACGACCCCCCGGAGATTGCCGAGGGTCAGGAGCAGTAACAGAAGCGCCGCGAATACCACATCCGCCGCTAGAAAGCCCCTCACCCGCATCCCCTCATTCCTTCAACCCTTTGACCCTTCATCCCTTTAACCCTCGCTCCCTTCATCCCGCCATCGGCTGGGTCTCGAGCTGAAAGGCATCGTGCAGCACCCGCACGGCCAGCTCCGCGTACTTCTCCTCGATCACGCAGGAGACCTTGATCTCGGAAGTGCTGATCATCATGATGTTGATGTTCTTGGCGGCCAAAACCGCAAACATCTTCGCCGCCACCCCCGAGTGGGTCCGCATGCCGACCCCCACGATCGACACCTTGGCGATCCGTTCGTCCCCCAGGACCTGGTCCGCCCCGATCTCCGTGGCGATGCCCCGAACGATTTCCATCGCCTTGTGAAAATCGGTCCGTGGAACCGTGAAGGAGATGTCGGTGTGCCCGTCCTGGCTGATGTTTTGGACGATCATATCCACCACGACGCCCGCATCCGCCACCCGGCCAAAGAGCTTGGCGGCGATCCCGGGGCGATCGACCACGCGCGTGATGGTGATCTTCGCCTCCTTCTTGTCATGGGTAATCCCCGAGACCACAACCTTTTCCATCTCTGGATCCTCCTGCACCACCAAGGTCCCCGGATTCCTGGAGAAGCTGGAGCGCACGTGCACCGATACGTTGTAGTTCTTGGCGTATTCGACCGCGCGCGCCTGGAGCACGGTGGCTCCCAAGCTCGCGAGTTCGATCATTTCCTCGTACGTGATCCGCGGGAGTTTACGCGCCGTGGGGACCAGATCAGGGTCCGCGGTGTACACCCCCTCCACGTCCGTGTAGATCTCGCAGACGTCGGCTTTCACCGCGGCCGCGAGCGCCACGGCGGTGAGATCCGAGCCGCCGCGACCGAGGGTCGTGACCTCGTCCTCGGCATTGACCCCTTGAAAGCCGGCCACGATGGCGATCTCGCCCTCGTCCAGCGCCTGGCGGATACGCTCCACGTCCACGTTGAGAATCCGGGCCTTGGTATGCGCGCTGTCGGTCAGGATCCGCACCTGGGTTCCGGTGAAGGAGCGGGCCTCCGCGCCACGGGCCTGGATGGCCAGCGAAAGGAGCCCGATGGAAACCTGCTCTCCCGTCGCGAGAATCACGTCCAGCTCCCGGTCGTCGGGGGCATCGGTGATCTCATACGCGAGCGTCAGGAGGCGATCCGTCTCTCCGGCCATGGCGGAGACGACCACGACCACGTCGTTCCCGGCCTCTCGCGTCTCGACGATCCGGCGGGCGACATGCCGGATCCGCCCGACATCGCCGACCGAGGTCCCGCCGTATTTCTGGACGATGAGCGCCACGTCATTCCCTCCCGGACCCCACCGTGACGCCGAAACCGAGCTGCCGCCGAAACCGGGCAAAGTAGTCGATGCCGGAGACGACGCTGAGGAGGACGGCGACGCCGACGGCCAGGCCGCCCAGACTGAGCGGGAGGCCGGGAAGTCGCGAGGTGCCCGGATCAAGCATCAGCAGGATCACGGCGATCACTTCCGCGACCATCTTGTATTTGCCCAACTGGGACGCGGCGATGATCAGGCCCTGGGAGGCGGCAATGCCCCGCAGTCCGGTGATGGCGATGTCCCGCCCGACGATGACGGTCGCGACCCACGCCGGCACCCGTTGAATCTCGACGAGGGAAATGAGCGCCGCCGCGATCAACAGCTTGTCGGCGATCGGATCCAAGAGCTGGCCCAGGGTCGTCACCTGCCCGCGACTCCGGGCGATGCGGCCGTCCAGCCAGTCGGTCAAGACCGCCGCGATAAAAATCGCCGCCGCGGGATAGTTGCGGGGCTCAGCGTTGGCGATCAGGAAAACCACGAGGAAGGGGACGAGGAAGATCCGAACCAGGCTCAGCGTATTTGGCAGATTCACTGAAGGTCACCTGGCTTCATGCGATGGAGCGGAGGCGAGCCCACCGCCCGGACGGCCTGCGGGGATCCACGCGCGTCATCGCTTGCCCTTCTGCGATGGGCCCCCATCGGGCCCGAGGCGGTCACGCAAGTCCCGGATCCGCGCGCGGACGTCCCGGAACTTCGGCATCTCGTTCTGAACCGCCAGAAGAGATTCGAGCGCCTTCTGCGGGTTCCCGAACGCTTCATAGGCAGTCGCCAGGTCGTAGAGGATTCCCCACCGTTCCTCGGTCCCCGCTTGCGTCGCCGCGAGGCCCTTGAGGAGTTCCTCGACCGCCGGCTCTGGCTCCCCCTTGGCCAGAAAGCACAGGCCCAGGAGACCCGCGCATCGCACCCGATAGGTGAAATCGTTGGCGGCCAGCCGCAATTCTCCGATGGCGCTGTCGTACAGCTCCAGATCCTTATAGGCGATACCCAGGTTGTAGTGAGTCTCGTAGTCGGTCACCTCGAGTTGGTTGCGAATGCCCTGCTCCAGCTCGTGCAGCATCCGCTTCACCTCGGGTTCGAGGCCCGGCGGCAGAGGGGTCTCTTCCCGGTCGAGCTCCTGGCTGATCTCCCCGGCGAAATCCACGTACTCTCCCGAGGGTATCGTGGGGTCCGTCACCCGGAACACGGCGCCCGCCCTACTGGGACGCACCGGAGGTGCCTCTTGCGGGGCCGGGGCCAATCCGTCGACCTCCGCCAGGAGCCGCTGGGCCACGGCCTGCTCCGGATCACGACGGAGAATGCGCTGGAGGATGACCCGGGCTTCCTGCGCCATCCCTTGCTTGAGATAGAACCTCGCCTCCTGCAACTCCTCGGCAAGCTTTTGTGGCGCAACGCGACGCGTCGCAGGACGTTCCACGAGCCCGCTGAGGTCCTCCAGGGTCTCCTCGGGGTTGAGTTCGATGGTCGCCGGCTCGGCCTCGTCGCCGGCGTCGACCTCTCCGGCCGACGGGAAGATCTGCAGCGCCTCCGACTCATCCGGGGCGAGATGTTCCTCGGCCGCCACGTCTTCCTTCCGATCGACCCATCCCCCGATATCCTGGGTCAACTCGAGGGCCGGGGAAGGTTCCAGTTCCTCGGCCGGCGCAGGCAAGATCTCAGCGGAACGCTCCTCCCCACTGGGGAAGACGGCCGACAACGCCTCATCGAACTTGGCCGCCGCCTTGGCCGGGTCCAGGTAGTGCAGCCGCTCGGTGAAAAACCTCGCGTCGGCCTCGCGACGCTGCGTCCGTAACAGCTCCACCGCCTTTTCGTAGACTTGTCGGATATCCTGGGTCTGTCCGGCGGCGACGAATCGTTCCTCGATGGCTTGGAGCTTGGGCAGGAGCTGCTCCGCCCGTCCCGGCCGCGCGAGCACTCCGGCCGCCTTGGCAATCGTCGCCTGCTGGCCCGGCTCGAGACGGATCAGTTTCTCACAAACCTCCAAGGCGCTGGGCACGTCTCCCTTCCTGAGGAACTGGTCCAGGAGACCTTGATACTGCATTTTGGCCTCTGGCGTGATCCCCTGCTCGGCGTACATGTCCGCGCACGAGAGCGATGCCTCGAGGTTCAGGGGATCGAGCTTGAGGACCTTCTTATAGACGGAGATGGCCCGCACAAAGAGGCCATCCACCCGATAGGCCTCCCCCAACCGTTTGAAGTACCCGATGGCCTCGGCTTTGTTCCCGATGCGGGCGGAGAGATCCCCGAGGGCGTTCAGGACGTTCGGGTTCTTCGCGTCCGTCCTCAGGATCGCTTCGTATTCAGCGATCGCCTTGTCCAGCTTCCCTTGCTGGACATAGACAAGAGCGGCTTGAAGCCCCTTTCGCTTCTCCATCCTAATCCAATTTCTGCGCCAGGTGCCGTTAACCCCACCAAAATCACATAATTCGCCGTTTTAGGGTATCAGAGGCACACCCGACTGTCAAGGTACAACTCGGCGCCCGTCGGCCCCTGTGGCGAGCGGCGCGTCGGTCAGCGGCGCAACGTCCATGTGGCGGCTGCGTACCGTGTGCGCGTCAGGTCCTGAATCACTTCCCGCTCCCGGTCGGTGAGTTCCCCGGGCTCGAATCGCGCGCCAGCCCCCTCCTCGAACCCCGCCTGAACCGCCCGCGTGACCTCCTCCCACAGGGGGAACCGCCCGAGGAGCGCCTGAAGAGTAGTGGCCCGTCGTTCGAGATCGCCCCCCCGGGGGAAAACCGCCTCCCAGGCGGGCCGGTCCATCTCGATCAGGAGAGACCCGTGCTGCAGGAGTGCCTTGTCGAACCGCCGCTGCGCCGACCCGATCAGCTTGCGCCCGCCCACGGTCAGCTCATACCGCGACGTGGACAGGAAACAGAGGCCCCCCGCCTCCTGAGGGGTCTGCCCACGACTGATCGTCGCCGGCACCCCCAGACGCTGCACGGCGAGGAGAAGGCAGCGGCTGATCCAGCGGTAATCCGTGAGGACTCCGCGATGGCCTGCCGGCGTCGGAAGAGCGAGGCTGTAGGTGAGTTCGTGCTGGTGGAGCAACGCCCGGCCACCCGTCACCCGGCGGACGACGCCCACCCCGCGCCGCCCGCACGCTGCAAGGTCGACCGCACCGTGCGCCTCTTGATTGTACCCTAAGGAGACAGTCGGAACACTCCACCGGTACAGCCGCAGCGTCGGGGGAGCCCAGCCCTCGGCACACCCGCGGGCCAGCGCCTCGTCGACGGCCATGTTGGTCGGGCCATCGCGAGGTCCGTCCACCAGCAGACGCCAGTGCCCCTGGGGAGCACCGCCGCGCAATCGCGCGGGGCGGTCCGAGCGGGCGTCATTCCTTCTCGAGGTCACGATGCCGGACTCCCACCGCATGCCCCTCTGCCTGAGACCGCCGCGCCAGGTACTCGGCAGCACTCACCGACCGGTGACGCCCCCCCGTGCAGCCCAATGCGATGGTGAGATACGCCCTGCCTTCGTTAAGATAATACGGCAGGGCGAATCGGAGAAAGCTCCAGAGCTGGTCAAGATAGGTCCGACTGGCCGGATCATCGAGGAGGAACCGTGCCACCTCGGAATCCTGTCCGGTCAAGGGCCGCAATGCGTCGCAGAAATGGGGATTGGGAAGGCAGCGCAGATCGAAGATGAGATCGGCGTCGGGGGGGAGACCATGCCGGTATCCGAAGGAGACAAGGGTGATCGTCGTCTTGCTGCCCGGACGATCGTCGCGGAAGTCGCTGACCAGCAGGCGTCGGAGATCGTGGATGGTGAGGTCACTGGTATCGAGAACCATGTCCGCCGCCGCCTTGAGCTTGGCCATGCGCTGCCGCTCCAGGGTGATGCCCTGGAGCACCGAGCCCTGGGGGGCGAGGGGATGGGGCCGACGGCTCTCGCTGAAGCGGCGCAGCAGGACCTGATCATTCGCTTCCAGGAAGGTCACGCGCACGGCGTGCCCCCGCTGCCGCAAGACAACCAGGACTTCCTGCAGGGGCCCGAGGAACTCGCCCTCCCGCACGTCGACGACGAAGGCCACCCGATCGATCCGCTGTTCCGAGTGGGCGCAGAGATCCGCGACCGTGGGGATCAGGGAGGCGGGCAAATTGTCGATGCAGAAGATGCCGACGTCTTCCAGGGTCTTGATCGCCTGGCTCTTCCCGGCTCCCGACATCCCCGTGACAATAATGCACTCCATCGGTTCGCAGCCGACGGTTCACAGTTCACACAGGGAAAGGGGAGGATTCCGGCGCAGCCTCTCCGCGGTGAACGGCGAACCGTGAATGATGTTCACACCTCATCCAGGGACATCGGTTTCATCGCGAAGCGCTTGGCCTTGACGATCCGCGAGTCCTCCCCCGTCCCAGGAGGCGCTCCGGGGCCCTGCGGTCGCGCGCTCCGGTTGCCGTGGGACATGATCTTCCCCTTGTACGTTTGCACTTGGCGCTCGAGGAGAATCAATACTTCCGACGCCGGCTGGAGGAAGGAATCTTGAGCTGTCCCCGATACTTGGCGACCGTCCGACGGGCGATGTCAATCCCCTGCTGCCGTAAGATCTCGACGATCTTCTGATCC
>Ga0214471_10000484_pt1 | contig 34119 bp, 26 predicted proteins | sample RVTome_5_FD_207665 | JGI IMG/M metagenome (GOLD analysis project Ga0214471, IMG submission 207665) | Soil microbial communities from uranium-contaminated site in the Upper Colorado River Basin, Wyoming, United States - RVT142D155 | ecosystem: Environmental > Terrestrial > Soil > Contaminated >... | reverse complement strand
GTGTTGTGTGTGTTCCCCCCCCCCCCCCCCCCCCTCACCCCTGGGCTTTGGGGGGTCCCACGCGCCCCCCCCCCGCGCCCCGCGCCCCCGCTCCCCCCACGCCTCTTCAGCCCCCCCGCCCGCGGACACAGCCGACTTCCACCGCCACCGACGCAGCCAGCTTCTACCGCGAGCGACCCTGCTATCCTGCGCCCATGGCCCCCCACGTCCGCACCCTGGCCAGGCGCTGCCGCCACGAGATCGAGAAGATCAAGGGCTCCCGGTTCATCGGCACCGCCGAGCCCCTGGCCGATCCCGCGCGGCTCGAGCCCCTTCTCGCCGAGCTGCGCAGGGAGCTTGCCCGGGCCAACCACCACTGCTGGGCGTACCGGACGGGCGGCGAGGAGCCGACCCATCGCAGCAGCGACGACGGCGAGCCCGGAGGTTCGGCGGGACGCCCCATCCTGAGGCAACTCGAGGCCCTCGAGCTCACGGATACCGTGGTGGTGGTGAGCCGCATCTTCGGGGGCACCAAGCTCGGGGTGGGCGGGCTCGTGCGCGCTTACTCACAGGCGGCCCGGGAAACCCTCGAGCGAGCAGAAATCCGGGTGATCACCCTGACCAAAAGGATCGCGCTCTCGTTCCCCTACGAATGCACGGGCACCGTCGAGACTCTCCTCGAACGCGACGGGGCCCGCATCGTCTCACGCACCTACGACGCCGCGACGCGGCTCGTGGTGGAGGTGACGAGAGGCACCGAGGAGACGCTGAGGGAGGCTCTCAGGTCCGGGACCGGCGACCGCGTTTCCCTGTCCCTCCCTCCAGAGGAACCTGGAGATACGCGCAGTAGAGAGCCGTGAGCTCCTCGACCAGCTTGTCGGGGGCGACCGGCCGGAAGCTCGGGCGGCTGAAGTCCGCGAAGAGCATCGTCTCGCGGAGCGCCGCCGAGACGACGTTGAGTCCGAGGTCGATGGCGAAGGCGGGGTCGGGATGACCCATCTGACCCTTGCGCTCGAGGAGCAGACCGCGAAAGCGAGAGTGAAGCTCGTGGTTCACACGCTGGATCCGGTTGCGAAAGCTCTCGTCGGGGGTGCCGCGAGCACGGAGCGTGATCTGGGCCAGGAGCCCCCGGTGCTTGCGGAACCGGGCGGCTCCCATGGCAAGGTAGGCCCGGATGATGTCGCAGATGCCCTTGCCTTCCCAGCGGTCGGTGGCAAAGAGCTCCATCCCCTCCCGCACGAAGTCCTCGACGAAGCTCTCGTCGAACCAGTGGAGAAGGGACTCCTTGCTGGGAAACCGGGCGTAGAAGCCGCCGACCGAGATACCGGCTTTCCTGGCGATCTCGGCCACCGTGATCTCGTCGAATTTCTCTTGCTCGAGAAGGGAAAGCGCCGCTTCGACGATCTTCTCCTCGGTCCTCTGGCTTCTCGACTGCTGGGGCCTGCGAACCCAGCTCTCCTCGGCCACGTCGACCTCCTCGTCACTTCTCCCCACCCCCGGCAGCCCCGGAGCAAGGCCCGGATCACCGCCGACGAGGCGGGTCCCGGGAAACTCGGGCCCAAGCCTAGCAGATGAAGCCGAGGGCCGTCTCCCTGCCGCTCCGGGACGTCCCCGGGGGCCCGTGATAGCCTCCCCGTGGAGGCAAACGCCCCGAGATGTCGACCGTCAGCGCGATCCTGGTGTCCCGAGATTCGGCCGGCTACATGGACCGGTGCCTGAGATCCCTCGCCTCCCAGGAGGGCGTCGCGATCGAGCCCGTGCTCGTCGACAACGGATCCAGGGACGACTCCGTCACCCGGTACTTGCGCCACTACCCCGAGGGCAAGGTGCTCCGTCAGGACACCAACCTCGGCTTCGCCCGGGGCACGAACCTCGGGATCGAGGCCACGAGGGGCGAGCTGGTCCTCCTCCTCAACACCGACTGCTTCCTCGAACCCGGCTACCTGCGTCGGCTCGCCGACCGCCTGGCTCTGCGCGAGGACCTGGCCGGCGTCCAGGGTCGGTACCTCCTCGAGGGGCGTCAGGACATCGTGGACAGCCTCGGCATCGAGATCCGGATCACCGGGGTGGCAAGGGACATCGGGCGCGGCCGGCCCGACAGGGGAGAGCGCGAGCCCGTGGAGGTCGATGCACTGTGCGCCGCCGCCGCCCTCTTCCGGCGATCGGCGCTCGAGAGCGTGCGCGAAGAGGGTCACGTGCTCGACCCCGACTTCTTCAGCTATTACGAGGACGTGGACCTCTGCTGGAGGCTGCGGCGACGAGGGTACAGGTTCGAGTGCGTGCCGGCCGCCACCGCCCTCCACGTGCGCGGGGGCTCGGTGACCCGGGAGGGAGCCATGCATCGCCTCGCCCTCCGCAACCGCTACCTGACCCTGGCCAAGAACCTCCCCGGATCTTCCCTGCTCCTGCGCCTTCCGGTCATTCTCGGTCGCGAGCTGCTCAAGATTCCGTGGCTGTGCGTTCGGCATCCCGGTGCCCTTCCCGGATACCTCGACATCCTGCGGGACCTGCCCCTCTTCTTCCGGAAGCGGAAGGCCCATGGCTGAGCCACCCCCCCTTCTCTCGGCGGTGGTCCCGAGCTGGAACACCCGGGACCTCCTCGACCGGTGTCTCCGCTCCCTCGAGCGCTCGCTGGAGGGAATCCCCTCGGAGATCCTCGTCGTCGACGACGGATCGACGGACGGGACCGAGGAGAGAGTCCGGGAGGAATTCCCCGCCACGCGCATTCTCGTTTCCCCCCGGAACGAGGGCTACGCCGCCGCCACCAATCGCGGGATCCGCGAGGCCAGGGGTGAGACCGTGCTCCTCCTCGGCTCGGACACCGCCGTCCACCCCGATGCGCCCGGCCTCTTGCTGGAGCGACTGCGGACCCTCCCCGAGAGCTACGCCGCGGTGGCCCCGCGTCTTCTCGACGAGGACGGATCCACCCAGCCCTCCTGCCGCGAGCTGCCCACACCCTGGCTCCTGCTGCTCGACATGACCCGGCTGTGGCGCTTCTTCCCGCGGAGCCCCTTCGGGCGCTACCGGATGACCGCCTTCGACCACGAGACCGAGCGCGACGTCGTCCAGCCCCAGGCCACCTGCCTCCTCGTGCGCAGGGAGGTCTTCGATGCCGTCGGCCTCCTCGACGCCGAACGCTACCCCATCTACTTCAACGATGTCGAGTGGTGCACACGCCTCCACCGGGAAGGACGCCTCGTCCGGTTCCTCCCCGCGGCCCGGGTGATCCACGGGTACGGCCTCACCACCCGGATGCTCGCCCACCGACGGAAGCGGTGGCGAGAGTCCCTCCTCCTGTACCTGGACGCCTGGCACGGCGGAGCGTCGAGGGCTCCCGGAAGGCTCCTGGTGCGCGTGCTCACCCTGCCCTGGGTCTGGACCGATCGATCCCCGCCGTCCTGATTCGCACCCCGGTGCTACACTCGTCGCCCGAAAGGAGGTTGGCGCCCACTCATGGATGCAGGCTCGACCGCGAGCCCCGAGCAGGTCCTCTACGACTGGGCCGTGGCCATCAACGAGCGGAATCTGCCCGCGGCCCGCGCGCTCCTCCACACGGAGTACAAGGACGACCTGTTCAACGATCGCGACAGCGTGGCCGACTTCCCCTGGTGGGAGGGCAGCCGTGCCGCCGTGCTCTGGCCACGCCTCTGCCTCTCGGCCGTTTCCTGGGAGAGGAACGGCGAGCGCGCGACCGCCCGCAACCTCCTCACCTCTCTCGGCAACCCGCACGTGGGACCCGTACCCGCCGAGGTGGATCTCGTGCACGCCCAGGACGGCTGGCGGGTGATCAACTACCGGCTGGTGGGCCTTCACCTCCCCGACCTCGATCGCGATCATGCGCTCTGGCGTCCCGATCTCGGGGCAAGCGAGGCCGAGAGATGCCGCGTTCCGGCACCGATTTCCATTCCGCGGGGAGAGAGAATCGAGGCCCGGGTCGCCCTGTCGGGGGGAGCTCCGACCCTCCACGTCAACGGCGAACCCGACTCCGCCCAGATGCTCATGTTCTTCGAGCCCGTGGCCCGCTACCCCGAGGCCTTCGCCCGCAGGGGCGTGCAGTGGGTGTCGTTCGACTCGACCCCGACCGCTCACGACTGGAAGGTGGCCCGGACCGTCTGGACCGGAAACGAGACGTACGACTTCACCGAGCTCGACGCCCGGATGGAGCTCCTCTCCGCGGAGAACCCCGAAGCGCTCCTCCTCCCCATGATCTTCTTCGGAACCCCTCCCTGGTGGGCTGACGAGCATCCCGACCACGTGATGCTCTACGAGACCCCCGCCGGAACGAGGCTCCCGGTACGCATCCTCGGTCGCAAGGTCGCGAGCTGGGCCAGCCCGCTCTGGCGTGAGGGGTCGCTGCGCGCCCTCGACCGCTACCTCGACCACGTGGAGAGCCGGCCCTACGGCAGGCGCGTGGCCGGCTACTACCTCACCGCGGGATCGGGCGGCGAGGAATGGTTCCAGTACTGGGGCCCCGAGGGTGAGTTCACCGACTACTCGAGGATCAACGAGGAGGCCTTCCGTGGCTTCCTTCGCACCCGCTACGAAGACGACCGTACCCTCCGGTCGGCGTGGGGACGCGACGACGTCGACCTCGCGACGGTGGGCATCCCCCTTCCCCATCGCCGCCGGGAAGAACGAGGCTCCTCGTTCCACCATCCCGTCGAGGATCGCGACATTCTCGACCTCATGGACCACACGGCAAGGATCACCGCGGAGACCCTCGACCTCTTTGCCCGGAGGATCAAGGAGCGCACCTCGGGAACGAAGCTCTGCGGCGCCTTCTTCGGCTACATCAGCTCCATCGCCTCCGAGCCCCGCGAGCACGACTCGGGGCACCTCGGCCTGCCCCTCATCCTCGAGAGCCCGTACCTCGATTTCCTCTCCAGCCCTTCGGCCTACACCCACAGGAGGCCGGGCGTCGGCTTCAGGAAGACCATGTCCGCCACCGAGTCGGTCAAGCTCCACGGCAAGCTCTGGTGGAACCAGATGGACGATCGCTCGCACATCGCGGCCAGCCGGGTGGCCACCGGCCCCGAAAAGGATCTTCCCTTCCGCGAGCGCACCATCGCCAGGCGCAAGGCGCGGCTCGCCACCGTCAACGGCTATCACGGGGTGACCGACACCCTGGAGGAGACGCTCCAGGGACAGTGGGCGGTCTTCGCCCAGAGCCTCGTGCAAGGCATCGGCCACTACTGGTTCGACATGCAGGGAGGCTGGTACGACGATCTGACCCTGATGAACGCCGTCGGCCACATGAAGTCCATTGCCGACAGGGCGGTGCGGTTCGACCGGAGCCCGGTGCACGAGGTGGCCCTCGTGGTGAGCAACGAGAGCCGGCGGTTCACCCGGCAGTGCTCTCATCTGGGCGTGTATCTCCTCGAGATCCAGGAGTACTACCTGGGAAAGTGCGGCCTTCCCTTCGGAGTCTATCTCCTCGAGGACATGGAGAGGATTCCGCCGCACAAGCTCTGGGTCTTCGCCAACGCCTTTCACGTGAGCGACGAGCTCCTTGCCGTCGTGCACGAGAAGACCCGCGGCAGCGACGTCGTCTTTCTGCACGGCGCCGGCTACGTGGGAACCGACGGATTCTCGATCGAGCGGGCACGACGCCTGACGGGAATCCAGGTCGAGGTCGAGAGCAAGGGCTACCCGTGCCTGGAGATCCTTCCGTCCGCTCATCCCTCGGTGCAAGGCCTCGAGGGAGAGACCCACGGACAGGCGGAAGCGACGGTCTCTCCCGCATTCCATTTCCAGGATCCGGAGTGCATCGTCCTCGGGAGGCTGACCCACGGTGGCCGCGCCGGCCTCGTGGTGAAGGAGACGGGCGAGGGCCGGCGCTACTCCTCCTCGACCCTCCTCGTACCCCCGGGACTCCTGCGCAACATCGCCCGCCTCGCCGGCGCCCACGTCTGGGTGAACGGCAACGACACCGTGCGGGCCAACGGGTCCTTTGTTGCCGTCTCCGCCACCGCTCCCGGGAAAAAGGTCCTCCATCTCCCCCGGGAGACCGACGTCGTCGACGTGAAGACGGACCGCCTCGTGGCCCGAAAGACCCGGACGCTCGAGCTCGACCTCCCCCCCAAGGCCACCCGGATCTTCTTCCTCGGTGGGCTCCCGGAGTGGGAGGCGACCGCAGCTTGCCCCCGCCACCCGGGACAGGTAACCTGAGGAGACCCCCGGGAGCCGGTTTTTTGGCGGACTTCGGGCCCGAAAGCTCGTAGAGATGCTGGACCGCCGTCTGCTCGGGAGACGGAATCGGCCCGGCCCAGGCCGAGGTGGACCGGCACGCACGGAAGACCAAGGAGAAAGCGACTCATGAACAACGTCCGACCCCTGACCCTCTTCCTCGCGCCCCTGGCTCTCGTAGCCGGGATCGCGGCCACCGGCAGGGCCTCTGGCGCGGACAGGCCCGAGCCGTCGGTGACCTTCGCCAGGAGCTGGGAGGCCGCCGTCGAGGAGGCCCGCCTCCTCAACGTGCCCATCGTCATCCACAGCCACGGCTTCTACTGAGGCCCCTGCTGGGGCATGCATTCTGCCGTGTTGCAGAACAAGAAATACATCGGCTTCTCACGCAAGGGCACCGTCGAGGTCCTCTCCCTCAGCTCCCTCGATCGCGGCATCGAGGCCGGCGATCCCAAGGCCGGCACCTACAAGGCCAAGGACGAGGACGGCAACGAGGTCGAGTACCTCCTGAGCTGGCCGGGTCTCACCGTCGAGGACGTGACCAAGATTCGCGAGAGCCCGGCTCCGCGCTACAACAAGTCGGGCAAGATCCCCTACACCACCATCGTCGATCCCTACACCCTGGAAGAGATCGAGGGCTGGGTCGGGGGCCAGAGCGCGAACACCATCATGGACGCCGCCGTCAAGGCGACCCGCCTCCTCCAGAAGGAGCACGGCAAGGGGCTGTCTCGGGACGAGATCGACAAGGTTGACGAGGCGGTGGCCAAGGCCACGGAGCTGAGCTCCGAGATGGACTTCGACAAGGCGCTGTCGCTGCTCGATCAGGTGGCCAAGAAGGGCAACGACTGGCCCGAGACCCTGACCCGGAAGATCGAGAAGGCTCACGAGCGCGTCATCCGCAATGCCGAGAAGGCGTTGCAGGCCTTCGAGCTCGACGCCAAGCTCGATCCCGACAAGGTGAAGAAAGAGCTCGGACGCGTGCGGAGGAAGTTCAAGGGAACCGGCTTCGAGAACTGGGTCGAGCAGATCCTCGCCAGCGTTTCGAGCTGAGCGCCCGGGGCGATCACAAGAGACGAAGAACACCAGAGGGGACCGGCGAGAGCCGGTCCCTTCTCTTTTTGCCGGGGGGGATGCCACGACTCCCCCTCACACCCCCTCCAGCCCGTCTCCGATCCGGTGCACCTTCATCATGTTGGCGGCACCGGCGGCCACCGAGGTCCCGGCGATGACCACCACCAGATCGCCGTCTTCCACGATCCCGAACCCCTTCAGCAGCGGCTCCGAGTCGACGATGAGATCGCGGGTCCTCTCGACCTTGGGCATCACCAGCGGCGTCACTCCCCAGATCGCGCAGAGGAACCGCGACGTGGCCTCGACGTAGGTGAAGGCGGCGATGGGTGTCCTCGGTCGCATGGAGGCCAGAATGCGCGCCGTCCTTCCCGAGCGGGTGAAAACCACCAGGGCCTTGGCCTGGAGAGCGCGGGCCGCGTCGACCGCGGCCTGGCAGATGGCGCGCGTGCTGCGATCCCCTTCGTCACCCTCGAGCACCGTGACCTCGCCCGGGCCCGGGCGACTCTCGAAGTAGACGGGCTCGGTCCAGTTCGCGATCCGTACCATCTGCTCCACGGACTCCACCGGATACTGACCCGCCGCCGTCTCCTCGGAAAGCATCACGGCATCGGTCCCATCGAAGATGGCGTTGGCCACGTCGCTCGCCTCGGCCCGGGTCGGTCGCGGGTTGTGCACCATGGACTGGAGCATCTGCGTCGCCGTGATGGCGAATCGCCCCATCCTGTGCGCCTCGCGCAGGAGCTTCTTCTGGATCACGGGAACGCGCCCCGGTGACATCTCGACCCCCAGATCCCCTCGCGCCACCATGATGCCGTCGGCGATCTCCAGGATCTCGCGGATATTGACCACCGCCTGGGGCTTCTCGATCTTGGCCACCACAGGAGTGGCGGCCCTCCTCGACAGGAGAATGCTCCGGAGCTCCCTCACATCGGCGGCGGTGCGCACGAAGGACAGGGCCACCATGTCGACGCCGATGCGGAGGCCCGCCTCGAGATCGTTCCTGTCCTTGTCGGTGAGAGACGGAAGCCGGGTCTCCGTATCGGGAAGGTTCATCCCCTTGTGCGAGGTGAGCCTCCCCCCCACCACCACGCGACAGGCGACCACGTCATCCTCCACGCCCGTGACCTCGAGCTCGACGAGCCCGTCGTCGAGAAGAATGCGCTGTCCCCGGGAAACGACCCGGGGCAGGTCCCGAAAAGGGGTGACGAGGCACTCCACCGTGGCCTCGAGTTCGCCCGTCCGGATGGAGATGTCGCGTCCCGCTTCCAGATGGATTCCTTTTCCGGCCACCTTTCCGATGCGGATCTTTGGCCCCTGGAGATCGAGCAGCACCCCGACGGGGCGCCCCATCTCCCGGGCGAGCTTGCGCACGATCTCGCAGCGGTGACCGTGCTCCTCTTCGTTTCCGTGGGAGAAGTTGAGGCGGACCACGTCCACTCCGGCGCGAAGAAGCCGGCGCAACGCCTCCTCATCGGAGGTCGCCGGGCCGAGGGTGGCAACGATCTTTGTTCTCCTGACCACGACTTCTCCCGAACAGGGACGGGGCTCAGGACGAGCCAAGCTCGATGAGCCAGAGAAGCTCCGTGCGCTGCCCCGTCGGCCACCATTCCGTCTCGAAGAGACGCAACACCATGTGAAACCCCCGTCGGTAATCCGGACGGCGATCGGCCGAACTCGACAGATAGCGACCATCGTAGCCCATGAGGAGGCCGAAGGGCCCCAGGGTCCAGTGCGAGTGCTCCTGGGTGCTCTCGAGCGAGAAGATCAGGGGAATCGAGATCTTCAACCGCTTGCCATGCTCTCGCAGCCGGAGCCGGGTCTCGAACTCCTCGCCGTCCGAACGCACGACGGCCAGCCTCACCGTGCTCCCCTCGGCACCTCGCTCCGACAGGAGCCGATCCAGCTCCTGGACCCCGCCCACTCGCTCGCCATCGACGGTGACGATGCGATCACCGGGACGCACTCCCGCAAGATAGGCCGGGGAGCCAAGGGCGGTGCTTCCCACCAGTACGGCCGTGCTGTCACCGAAGAGCCGGCTGGCATAGGGCTCGGGCAGAGCTCCCATGAGCAGCCCCGCGTACCTGCGGCCGGCATCGCGGCTCGGGAGCACGAGAGGCACCGACTGGCGGCTGATCACGGGAAGGGTCCGCGCCACGGAGCGAGCCTCGACCTCGAAGACCCGGGCCTCGTTTTCGGGGGCGGATCGTCTCAGCCTCAGGCGAACCACGTCGCCGGGAGCTGTCCCTTCGCGAAGCAAGGACTCGAGCTGGAAGGGAGAGAGCACCTCGGTTCCCTGACACGCCAGCACCTCGTCGCCGGGAAGGACTCCGGCCGCCTCGGCGGGGGAGCCCGACTCGATCCGCCGGACGATCACCGCAGGTGGCGTGACGCCCGAGCTCACCTGGACACGAAGGATCGCCGCCTCGAGACCGAGGTGGGCGACCTGCACCTGCACTCGCCTCTCGACCGAGAGCGAAAGACCCTTCTCGCCCGCCGGGCCGAGCCGGTACACGACCTCCCCGCCCTCGATGTCTTCACGACCGAGCTCCTGCGGCTCCCAGACCTCGAACACGGGCCGGTATGCCACGCAGCCCGGTCCCAGGAAGAGCGCCGCGAGAAGGCACAGGGCCCCCAGCGGACCCGACACGATCGGTGAACCCTGATTCGACCCCGAATGACCCATGGTCCCTCCTCTCTCCGCGACCCCGGACAGTTCACGAGGGCAGAGGCGGACCCTCTTTTAGCAAACCGTCGATCACGGAGTCATCGGAGACCCTTATAGGATCCGAACGTCCTTCTCTTCCTGAGGCCCTTCCTGGTACGATCGCGCCGCCCCCTGTCCATCCGTCATGACCCCTGGAGACCTCGCCGTGTTGATTCCATCTTCCTTCCGCCCTCCCGCGTCCCGAGCCGGACGGCTCTTGCTCGCCGCCCTCGTCGCCCTGGCCACTCCTGCCCTGGCTCGAGCCGGTGACCCCACCGTGTTCGCCCTCAAGGGCGGAACGATCCACACGGGCACCGGCACGGTGATCGAGGAGGGGACCATCCTGCTGCGGGACGGCCTCGTCGAGCGGGTCGGCCGCAGCGTCGAGATCCCCGTGGATGCGGTGGAGATCGACTGCACGGGCAAGATCCTCTACCCCGGCTTCATCGATACCGCCACCAACCTCGGGATGCCCGAGGAAAAGGCCCTCGACGACGTCATTCCCACGCGAGACGACGCGGCGTCCCTCATCACGAGCACGGTCCTGGCCAGGACGCGCCAGAGCAATCGCAAGGGCCTCCGTCCGTGGCTCGATGCTGCCGACTGGGTCGCTCTCGACGGAGACGGTGGAAAAAAGCATCGCGAGGCGGGATTCACGACCGTCTTGACCTCACCCCAGGGCCAGCTTCTGGCCGGTCGGAGTGCGCTGCTCAATCTCTCCGGAGCCGAGCCCCGGCTCGCCCTGGTCAAGACCTCGGTCGCCCAGCACGGAGCCTTTCGCGCCCGCGGTGAGGGGTATCCCGGGACCACCATGGGCTACCTCGCCTACCTCCGGCAGCTCTTTCTCGATGCCGCCCACTACGAGAGAGCCTGGGCCGCCCAGAAGAGAGGCGAGTCCGGCGGACGGCGCCCTCCCCTCGACAGGACCCTCGAGGCGGTGGTCCCGCTCCTCCACGGAGAGCCACTCGTCTTCCAGGCCAGCGACAAGGGGTCCATCCGACGCCTTCTCGATCTCGCCGAGGAGTTCGACCTCGAGGTGATCGTCGACGGAGGGGAAGAGGCCCACGAGATGGCCCCTTTGCTCGCGGCCCGGGGTGTGACCGTCCTGCTCGAGGTCGACTTTCCCGACAAGCCCAAGACGAGAGCCGATCGCGAGGCCGAAAAGGCCGCGAAGGCCGCGGCTGGCAAGAAGGAAGGCAAGGACGAGCCGCCCTCGGGCGATGACCGTGCCCGCGGCCGCCGCGGACGACGGGGTGGACCGGGTCAGGACCCCCAGGGCCGTCGCGTGGAGGTCGCCCCAGCCGAGGAGACCGAAGAGGCCGCCGCGGCCGAGGAGACCGAGGAGGCCGAAGAGGTCCAGGAGCCGGTGCTCGACCAGAGCCGCACGACCGAAGAGGCCGAGACTCCGTCCACCGAGGAGAAGGCCGACGAGAATGCGGAGGTGAAGCCGGGCGAGGAGAAGAAGCCCGAGGAGAAGGAAGAAGAAAAGAAGGAAGAGGAGGACCTCGAGCCGGAGCGCGTCCTCGAGGAAAAGAAGCGCCTCTGGGAGCAGCGGGTCAAGGGATGTGCCGCCTTGCGCGACGCAGGCGTGCGCTTTGCCTTCACGACCCGGGATCTCTCCCAGCCCAAGGACATCCTGGGCAAGGTGAGGCTGGCCATCGAGCACGGTCTTTCGGAACAGGCCGCGCTCGCCGCCCTCACCACCGTACCGGCCCGGATCCTGGGGGTGGATCGCGAGCTCGGCACCCTCGAGCCGGGCAAGATCGGCAACGTGATCGTCGCGTCCTCCACCCTGGCCGACGAGAAGATGAACATCGAGACGGTGTTCGTCGACGGGGTGCGCTTCGACATCAAGAGCACGGATGGAGGAGGCGGCAAGAAGGGAAACGGAGGCACTCCCGCCGAGGGGCTGGACCTGACCGGAACCTGGACGGTCGACACCGAGGGGCCCATGGGCTCCATGGAATCCACCTGGAAGCTCACCCAGAGCGAGGGCTCCATCTCGGGCACCCTCACCAGCCGCATGGGAACGGCCGACATCTCCGCCGGATCGCTCAATGGCCGCTCACTCCAGATGACCATCACCTTCGACATGAGCGGACAGAGCATCGAGATCGACATCTCGGGGGAGGTGGCCAGCGACGGCAGCTCCATTCGAGGCAAGCTCAAGACCCCGTTCGGCCCCGAGTCGAGCTTCACCGCGACCCGGACGACCCCGGGCGGAGGAGGCTCGGGCTGCTGTGACGAGTACTCCTGCCACGAGGAGGAAGGACGATGATCATCAACGACAAGAACCTCTCCCGAACGCGACGTTTTCCCCTCCTCAGGAGATCCGGCCTCGTCGCGCTCGCTCTCATCCTCTCGCGATCGCTCTCCGCCTCCCCCGATCTCCCCACCGAGATCGAGGAGGATCGGATCCCCGCCACGCGGACGGGAGGCAATGTCCTCATCCAGAACGGGACACTGCTGACCGTCAGCCACGGCACCCTCGAGAACGCCTCGATCCTGATCCGCGACGGCAAGATCGTGGCCATCGGCAAGGATATCCCGGCCCCGGACGACGTCACCATCATCGACGCCACCGGTCTCACCGTGATGCCCGGGATCATCGACTGTCACTCGCACATCGCCATCGACGGCGGCGTCAACGAGGGCACGCTCTCGGTGACGGCCGAGGTGAGGATCGGAGACGTCGTCGACCCCGACTCGATCTCCGTGTACCGGGCTCTCGCCGGGGGAAAGACCCTGGCCAACCTCCTCCACGGCAGCGCCAATACCATCGGTGGCCAGAACGCGGTGGTGAAGATGAAGTACCGACGCCCGGTGGACGAGCTCTTCTTCGGAGCCCCCCGGGGTATCAAGTTCGCCCTGGGCGAAAACGTCAAGCAGTCCAACTTCGAGCAGGCACGCGGTCAGCGATTCCCCAACACCCGCCCCGGTGTGGAGGCCACGCTCCGTCGAGCCCTCACCGAAGCCCGGGAGTACATGCTGGAGTGGGAGGACTATGCCCGGCAGAAGGCCGCCGGCAAGTCGGTCCTCGAGCCGAGGCGCGATCTGCGCCTCGAGACCCTCGCCGGCGTGATCAAGGGCGAGGTCCTGGTCCACTGCCACTGCTACCGGGCCGACGAGATCCTCATGCTCCTGCGGGTGGCCGAGGAATTCGGATTCCGCATCGCGTCGCTCCAGCACGTGCTCGAGGGCTACAAGGTCGCTCCCGAGATCGCCGCCCACGGCGCGGGCCCGTCCACCTTCAGCGACTGGTGGGCCTACAAGATCGAGGCCTATGACGCCACTCCCTACAACACCGCGCTCATGACCCACGCCGGCTGCCGGGTCTCCATCAACTCGGATAGCGCCGAGCTCGACCGGCACCTGTACATGGAAGCCGCCAAGACCATGCGCTACGGCGGTCTCTCCGAGGCCGAGGCTCTGGCCACCATCACCCTCAACCCGGCCTGGCAGCTCGGTATCGAGGATCAGGTGGGCAGCCTCGATGTGGGCAAGGACGCCGACATCGCCCTCTTCGACGGCCACCCCTTCAGCGTCTACACCGTACCCATGATGACCCTCGTCGAGGGTGAAGTCTTCTTCGAGCGGAAGGCTGCGCGGCGCGACACGCACCCCGGCCAGGGATTCACTCCCACCGCCCGCACCTCCCATCCTCCGCCCCCGGTGACCTCCCCTTCCTCCACGTATGCCATCGTGGGCGCGACGATCCATCCCGTGACCAGCGACACCATCGCTCGCGGGACCATCGTGCTCGAGGGCGGAGTGATCACCGCTCTGGGCCCGGAGAACGCGATCCAGGTTCCGAACCGGGCCACCGTCGTCGATGGCCAGGGACTCGACGTCTATCCCGGCCTCATCGACTCGGGGACGAGCCTGGGTCTGAACGAGATCGGCTCGGTGGCCGGTACCCAGGACGGTCGCGAGATCGGCGAGATCCAGGCCGACCTCCGGGCCATCGCCGCCGTCAACGCCGACTCGGCCCATCTCCGGGTGACGCGAAGCAACGGAATCACCACGGCCCTGACCTCGCCCCAGGGAGGCCTCATCGCCGGGCAGGCCTCTCTCATTCACCTCGACGGATGGACCCAGGAGGAGATGAGCGTCCTCGGCGAGGCGGGTCTCACCATCAATGTCCCGTCGACCCGCCGCGGCCGTCGCTTCGGACGACGGGGAGGCGGCCCCGAGCCCCCTCCCGTCAACGAACGGATGGGCAAGATCGAGGAGGCCTTCAAGGAGGCGCGACGCTACGGCGAGCTCGTCCTCGCCCGGCAGAAGGCAGGCGCACCGGCGCCGCCCCATGACGTCCAGGCCGAGGCCCTCCTGCCCTACGCACGCAAGGAAAAACCCGTCCTCTTCCGGGCCGATCGCAAGGCCGAGATCCTGGCCGCCCTGGATCTGGCCGAGAAGCTCGACGTGCGGGCGATCCTCGTGGGCTGCACCGAAGGCTGGAAGGTCGCCGACAAGATCGCCGAGAAGAATGTCCCGGTGGTGGTGGGCCCGGTCTTGACCACCCCCGGCGAGGCGACGGATCCCTATGACGCGCCGTACCGGAACGCGGCCGTCCTTCACGAGGCGGGGGTCACCTTTGCCTTCCAGAGCGCCGACAGCTCCAACGCACGGAATCTCCCCTTCCACGCCGGGACCGCCGTCGCCTTCGGCCTCCCCCGGGAGATCGCCCTCGAGGCCATGACCATCCGGCCGGCGAGGATCTTCGGCGTCGACGACAGGATCGGAAGCCTGGAAAAGGGCAAGGTCGCCGACCTGATCGTCTGCTCGGGCGACCCCCTCGAGGTCACCTCCCAGGTCGTTCACGCCTTCATCGCGGGCAGGCCCATCGACCTGGCCAATCGTCACACCGAGCTCTACGACCGGTACTCCCACCGCCTCCCGGCCGGCCCCGACGCCGAGCCGGCCGCGCGCCCGGCCTCACCGGCAGCCAGCCCCGTCGGAGCCGCCCCGGCGCCCTCGGAAAGCGAATCCGGTCCGGATTCGGTCCCGACCGGCTCGGGGAACCGTTGACACCTCGGTATTTCCCCTATTTTCTGGAGAAACTCCGGAAAACAGGCCCGAAAGGGTCGCCGACTGCGCTTGTTAAGGGTGGGAGCGAAGAGCTCCCCCACGTCCGGTATAGGTGAACAAGGGCAGAGACAAGTGGGTGCGGGCGCATGCCCGCTCCGGGTTGGTGTGTTGCCGCGGCGCAGTGGCAGCTCCCATCCTCGGGAAGGCGGGGATCGGAGGTCAGGTCAGGGACCTCCCCCCGGCCGGTTTCCCGGTGCCCCCGGGGCAATCTGCCTGAACAAGGCCCCCGCGAGCTCGCTCGCGGGGGCCTTGTTCTATTATTCCGGCTCCGCAGGCCAAGCCCTGCTTCGCGGGTATTCTGGCTCCGCAGGCCAAGCCTGCTTCGCGGGAACTGGCCGGATAAAAGGGACGGGCGCTGTTTCAGCTCGCGCTTCGGTCGTGAACGACGCGCAGAATCGTCTCCACGCTCTCGAGCGGTGTGTCGGGCAGGATCCCGTGGCCGAGGTTGAAGATGTGCCCCCGATCGGGTGCCGCATCCAGGACCGAGCACACCGCCTCCTCCAGCCCCTTGCCAGGAGCCAGGAGCCAGGCCGGATCGAGGTTGCCCTGGTAGGCGAATCCATCGCCATGGACCCGCCTCGCCTCCCGGAGATCGGTCCTCCAGTCGACCCCGAGCACGTCGGCTCCCGAGGAAGAGGGGAGATCCCCGAGGTGGGCCGAGCCGGGCGCGAAGTAGATGCGGGGGACGCCCGAGGAGGAAAGGGCGGAGAGGATCGCCTGCACGTGAGGAAGCGCCCGCTCCGAATAGGTCGCAGGGTCGAGGAGCCCCGCCCAGGTGTCGAAGAGCTGGACCGCCCCGGCTCCTGCCTCCACCTGGGCACGAAGGTAGTGGACCGTCGTCCGTGCGAGCTTGCCGAGGAGGAGATCGGCGGCCTCCGGCTCGGCCCGCAGGAAGGCTCGAAACCTGGAGAAGTCCTTGCTCCCCTTTCCCTCCACCAGGTACGCGGCGACGGTCAGAGGCGCGCCGGCAAACCCGATCACGGGGACCTTCCCGCCGAGCTCACGCGTCAGAATCCGGATCGTCTCGGCCGTGGCCGGGGCCACCTCTTCCGGGGCCGGCTCACGCAAGGCTTCCACGGATGCGCGGTCCCGCAGAGGCTTCGCGAGGACGGGACCGGGAGCGAAGTCGACCTCGACCCCCATACTCTGGAGGGGAGCCATGATGTCCGAGAAGACGATGGCCGCGTCGAGGGGAAATCTGCGCAGGGGCTGGAGCGAAGCCTCCGCCGCGAGATCGGGCGTCGAGCAGAGCGTGCGAAAGTCGACCCTCTGGCGGAGTGCCCTGTACTCGGGAAGGTACCGGCCCGCCTGGCGCATGATCCACACCGGCGTCCTCTTCACCGGCTCCCGCCGACAGGCCCTGAGAAAGAGATCCTCCGTGCTCACGCTGACTCCTCTCCGTCCGTCTCGACGGGCAGCTTCGAGTACCGGTACCCCACGCCCCGCACGGTCAGGAAGTGACGGGGGTGGGCGGGGTCCTTCTCGAACCTCTTCCTGACCCGGACCACGAAGTTGTCGATGGTGCGCGTCGAGGGAAAGACGTCGTAGCCCCAGACGCGGTCGAGGATCTCCTCGCGGCTGACGACCTCGCCGTCACGTTCGACGAGGAGCTTGAGGATCATCGCCTCCTTCTGCGTCATGAGATCGCGAGTGCCATCGGCCTCGATGACCTCGTAGCTCCGGAAGTCGACCTTGGTGGTGCCGACGGAGACCACCGGCTCGCTGCCGGGAAGCACTCCGTACCACTCCTGGCGCCGCAGCATGGCCTGGACCCGGAGCAACAGCTCGGCCAGGTTGAACGGCTTGCCGAGATAGTCGTCACCGCCCAGCTCGAGGCCACGCACGCGATCGTCAGGACTGTTGCGGGCGGTGAGGAAAAGGATCGGCTCCTGTCCCCCCTTCTTGCGGATCTCCTCGCACACCGAGAATCCGTCGAGCTTGGGCAGCATGATGTCGAGGATGACCAGATCGATGCCTCCCGCACGCCAGAGCTCGAGCGCCTTCTCTCCATCGGGCGCAATGCTCACTTTGTGTCCCTCGGCAACGAGGTTGGCCCGGATTCCCTCGGCGAGATGCATCTCGTCCTCGACGACCAGGATGTGCCTCGTCACTCCACTCCCTCCCGCTCGAGGGGGAGGCTCACCCGGAACGTCGTCCCGTGGCCCAGGCCCTCCGAGTGCGCTTCGACGTCGCCGCCACTCTCCCGCACCAGCTCCCGGACCAGGTAGAGCCCGAGCCCACTGCCCGGTACCCGCCGCACCATCTCGTCTCCCACGCGGTAGAACTTCTGGAACACGCGCTGGCAATCGTCTCCCTGGAGACCGATGCCTCGATCTCGAACCTCGAGCACGGCGGCGCGACCATTCCTCCGCACGCACACCGACACCGGGCCCTTGCCCCCCCCGTACTTCGCCGCGTTCTCGATGAGGTTGCGCACCACCGTGCGCATCGCCTCGGGATCCGCGCACACGGGAACGCCCTCGCCGGTGGCCTCGACCTCGAGCTCCACACCGCGTTCGGCCAGAGATTCGCGAAGGGCTCCGGCAACGGCCCGCACCTCTCCCACCAGATCGAGGCGTACCTGATCCCGACCCGGGCGCCCCTCCTCCAGGCGTGCCGCGCTGAGGATGTTGCTGACGAGGCCGTCAAGGCGATCCGCGTCGAGGAGAATGGACTGGAGATACTCACGCCGCTTCTCGTCGGGCAGGGTGAGCCGGCCCAGGGTCTCCGTCAGGAGACGGATCGACGCCAGGGGCGACTTGAGCTCGTGGGTCACGGCGGCCACGAAGTTCGTCTGCTGCCGCTTGAGCCCGACCTCCCGCCGAAGCGTCCGGTAGATGACGAGGACTCCCACCAGCAGGAGCGCCAGGAAGGCCAGCCCCTCCGACACGAACATGCGGATCTTTCGTGATCTCTGGGCCTCGAGCTGCCTCACCACGTCGCTCCGGATCACGATCCTCTCGGAAAGGGTGGGTGGATCGCCCCCGCGTTGCGCTCCATCGAGGAGGAGGAGGTCGGGAAAGGTCTTCTCCAGGATGCTCTGCAGACCGGCCTCGCCACTCTCACCGTCTACGGCCAGCCGCAGGACCTCCGTCGCCGCGGCTCTCTCCCTCTCGAGGCTCACCATGCGGCTGTCGATCATGTCCCGGGAGTGGATCACCTGGTACGTGATCCACCAAACGATCTGGGCGCTGGCCAGAACCACGAGCATCAGGAACACGAGAAGGACCCGACGGGAGAGGACCCGGCTCTCGGAACCCTTCGGTACGGGGTGTCTCCTGACCTCGCTCACTCGATCTCCTCTCCCCCGCCCTCGACGTGGCGCAGAGCCTCCTCGAACGAGGCCACCGAGGCGTCGACGTCTTCGTCGGTGTGAGCCGCGGAAAGAAATCCCACCTCGTAGGCCGACGGGGCCAGGTAGATCCCTCTCCCCAGGAGAGCGGCATGAAGCGGGGCGAACCGGATCGCCGCCTCCTTCCGGATGGAGTCGACACGGCGCGGCGGGGGCCCCGCCTGGAGCAGGATCCAGAAGAGCGACGCCTTCCTCACCACGCACCCGGGAACGCGAGAGGTCGAGAGCGCCCGGCGGAGGCCTGCCTCGAGCCTCTCTCCCCGGAGCTCGATCTTCTCGTGGATCCGGTCGCGCTCGAGGATTCGCAGCGTCGTCTCCCCGGCCGCCATGGCCACGGGGTTACCGGAGAGCGTGCCCGCCTGGTACACGTCCCCGAGGGGCGCGATCCTCTCCATCACGTCTTTTCTTCCCCCGAACGCCCCCACGGGCATCCCTCCGCCGATGATCTTGCCGAAAGTCGCGAGGTCGGGAGTGATGCCGAAGTCGCCGGCGGCACCCGCCATGCCCAGGCGAAACCCCGTGATGACCTCGTCGAAGATGAGGAGCGCTCCGTACTGCGCGGTGACCTCCCGGACCCTCTCGAGAAACTCGTCTCGCTGGACGAGGAGCCCCGCGTTGGCCGGAACGGGCTCGATCACCACCGCCGCGATCTCGCCTCCGCGCTCGCGGAATACCGTCTCCAGAGCCTCTTCGTCATCGAGGGGAAGCACCAGCGTCTTCTCGGCAAAGGCCTTGGGCACGCCCGCGCTCGACGGCGAAGCAAAGGTCAGCAGCCCCGAGCCCGCCGCCACCAGGAGGTGATCCGCATGTCCGTGGTAGCAACCGTCGAACTTCACCACGAGGTCCCGGCCCGTGAAACCACGGGCGAGTCGCACGGCCGACATCACGGCCTCCGTGCCCGAGGAGACGAAGCGCACCCTCTCCAGTGCCGGGTAGGCGGCCACCATCCTCTCCGCGAGCGCAATCTCCCGACGGCTGGGCGCCCCGAAGGTGAGCCCTTCCTTTGCGGCGCCCGTCACTGCATCCACCACCTCGGGATGGGCGTGACCGAGAATGAGCGGCCCGAAGGACATGCAGTAGTCGAGGTAACTCGCCCCGTCCTCGTCGATGATGCGCGCACCCTCGCCTCGCGCCACGAAACGCGGCGTTCCCCCCACGGCCTTGAAGGCGCGAACGGGGGAGCTCACGCCCGCCGGAATCAGCTCGCAGGCGCGCCGGTACAGCTCCGTTGACCGTGCGGTCGTGGTGGCTTCGGTGCTCATGACGGTGACTTCCTTTTCTCGTGGTGCGACGGGTCCCGTGTGGCCGGAGACAGAGTACCGATCACGGCCTCGATCAGTCCACCCAGGTCATGGGCCCCGGCCTCGACGAGCCTCTCCACCCCCAGGCTCCTTAGACGTTGCGTGGTGGAGGGCCCGATGGAGATGGCCACGGCCTCGGGGGGCCAGGCGGCCCTGAGGAAAAAACCCCTCACCGTGGAGGGGCTCGTGAACAGAACGGCATCGACGGGTCGAGGGAGGCGAGCACCGTCGCCCGGGTCTCCCACGATCGTCTCGTACACGGCGAATCGGTGGACGGCGAAGCCGGCGCGGGCGAGAACCTCGACCAGGGCCTGTCGCCCTTCCCGCGCCGCGGGAACGAGAACCGTTCCCGAATCCGGGGGGCCTGCGGACACGATGGCACGAGCCAGCTCCTCGGCCACCGACCTCTCGGGCACGAGATCCGGGCGTCTCAGACGATCGGAAAGAAGAGAGGCCGTTCCCGGTCCGATGGCGGCGAGTCGCACGGACTCCTCCACCGTCACGCCCCTTGCCTCGCACTCGTCGAGAAAGGCGCGCACGGCGTTGCGGCTGGCGAAGGCAATCCATCCCGCGCGTCCCTCGCGCAGGTGGTCGAGGGCTACCTCGAGATCGAGGTCATCCACGGATCTTCGGATCGCGATGCAGGGAAAAAGAAAAACCCGGGCACCCAGCTCCTCGAGCCGCAATCGCAGGGAATCGGAGTCGTCCTCGGCCCTGGTCACCACCACGGTTCGTCCGGCGAGATCGCTCATGCAGCGTCTCCCGAGAGCACACGGAACGCCTCTTGCGCGGCCTCTTCGGGCGCGGCCGCCGTCACCTGGGCCCGCCTCGCCTCACCGTCGACCTCGAAGAATGCGCGCAGGAGCAGCCCCCCCTCGATGCTCACCGCGTGGGCGCCGAGGGGTACGTGACATCCTCCCTCGAGAAGAGCGAGGAGTCGTCGCTCGGCCACCACGCAGGGAGCCGCTTCACCGTCATGGAGAAAGGAGAGAAGTCGCCCGAGCTCACCATCTCCCTCACGGGTCTGCACGGCCAGGGCTCCCTGGCCCGGTGCGGGCACGAAGAGCTCGGGATCGAGATCGACGCGCACGAGGCCGGCGAGTCGCTCGTCGAGCATGTCTCCGAGCCGGTGGAGCCCGGCCGCGGCGATCACGATGGCCCCCGGCCCACCCTCTTCGCCGAGCTTGCCCACCCTCGTGGGGACGTTGCCCCGGATGTCCACGAGGACGAGGTCGGGGCGAAGAGCCCGGAGCTGGGCCTTGCGGCGCAGGGCGCTGGTTCCCACCACCACCCCTTTTCCGAGGGGCAACACCGCCGCGTTGTCGTCGTTGCACTCGGGTCTGAGGAGAAGACAGTCGCGCGGATCCTCTCTTCCCGCGATGGCGGCGATCACCAGACCGGGCGGAGACTCGGTGGGAAGATCCTTCAAGGAGTGGACGGCGAGGTCGACCTTCCTGGCCAGGAGAGCCTCCTCCAGCTCCTTGGTGAAGAATCCCTTTCCCTGCATCTGGTCCAGGGGAACGTCCTGGATACGATCTCCCTGGGTCCGGATGATCTCGATCCGGGGCTCGATGCCCGTCTTGTCGAGGATTCTCCGGGCGATGTGTCGCGACTGCGCGAGAGCGAGATCGCTTCCCCGCGAGCCGATGCGGAGTGACCTCATGCCGGCTCCTCCCCGTCGCGGGATGGGGCGTGGAGAGGGGCCTCCCGCACGCGGGCCCGGAGCTCCCGACCGAGCTCTCCGTCGAGACCGGAGAGGAATGACTCCACCGCTTCGATCCCGAGATCGAATGCGACCTTCTTGAGTCCCAGCACGGGAACGTGGGCGAAGCGACGGGCCAGTGAGTCGGCAAGGATCCGGAGATCTTCATCCCCGGGCACCGGCGACCCCGACCGCGACAGGATCTTGTGCAGGCGCTCCTCCACGGTGAGGCGGTAGCGCCTCTGCAGGGCCGCGATCACGGGGCCGATCTCGCGATCGACCATGCGCCAGCGCAGGGTCTCCAGCCCCCGATCGACGAGCACCCGGGCTGTGGCCAGCCGGACCTCCCGATCTCGGCCCAGGCGCTCACTCTCCACCCGCAGGCGATCGATGTCGTGGAGGTCGCATCCCACGCTCCGCGCCGCCGCGGGATCGATGTCGCGCGGTACCGCCAGGTCGACGAGGAGAGGAGCCACATCGGCCACGGCAACCAGCCTCTCCAGCACCTCGGAGGTGAAGAGAGGATCCGGTGAGGATGTGGACGTGACGAGTGCCTGGCAACTCTCGGGCCGGGCGAGGAAGTCTTCGAGGGAAAGTGCCCGTCCCGCGAACTCGCACGCCAGCTCACGAGCCCCGTCCAGGGTGCGGTTGACGAAGAGCAGCTCGAGATCTCGCTGTCCGCGGAAGGACTTCGCGCATTCGCGGATCATCTCCCCTCGTCCCACGAGAACGAGCCGGCATCTGCCGTCGTCGGTGAGTCGCTCCTCGATGAGACCGGCGGCGAGAGATGCCATCGAAAGACCCTGACGCCCCAGCCCGGTCTCGCGGCGAACCCTTCGGGCGGAACGGAATGCCTCCTCGAACAGCAGGCGCAGGCGGACACCGACCCTCCCCGCGCCTTCGGCCTGGCGGAAAGCATCCCGGACCTGGGCCAGGATCTGCGACTCGCCGGGATTCATGGAATCGAGGGAGCTGGCCACGCAGAAGAGGTGCTCCGCCGCCCCCTCCTTCTCGTAGGCATGGAACACCTTGCGGTCCACGTCGGCTCCGGGACTCGTTTCCTGCCCGTTGGCGAAGAAGCGACGGATCCTCTCGCGGTAGTCGGAAACGGGGACACCGTGACGGCACGAGAAGACGACCTCCACCCGGTTGCAGGTGGCGAGGTAGACCGACTCCTCGAACTGGCAGTCCTCGTGGAGGCGCCGACAGGAGGCCTCCCGGGCCTCCTGGGCAAAAGTGAGCCGTGCCAGGGCCTCCTGTCCGGCGCGCCGGAACGAGACCCCCACCATGCCGAGCCTGTTCATCCGTCGTCCCTGGGGTGCCTTGAATCCGCAGGAGTATAGGCCAGGACGACCCGGGAAGTGTCATGGAAGTGTCACGGTTTGGTACATTCTCGCCGACTTCACCTCTGGATCCGACAAGGAGGCTCTTCGATGACCTGGATCCGTACCGAAAGGAGCTGGCAGCTCGGCGAGAGCGATGTCACCCCTGAACGCATCGTCCAGGCCCGGCGTGAGTTCCTCAAGACCCTGGGAGCCGTGGGTGCGGGAGCCCTGCTGGGGACGCCCGGCTGTCTCGACTCCGTCGGAGCCCAGTCCTTCGACCCCGCCGTGCGGGCAACGCTGCCCGGACCGAGGAGCCCCTACCCGGTGGCGCGGAGCACCCGGTACACGGTGACCGAGCGCGAGCTCACCCCGGAGGAGATCGCAGCCAGCCACAACAACTACTACGAGTTCACCACCGACAAGAAGGCGGTGTGGAGACTGGCCCGCAAGCTCGAGACCAGCCCCTGGCAGGTCGAGGTCACGGGTCTGGTCAAGAAGCCCACGACGTTCGACATCGAGGACCTCGTGTCGAAGATGCCTCTCGAGGAGAGGATCTACCGCATGCGGTGCGTCGAGGCCTGGTCCATGGTGGTGCCCTGGGTCGGGTTCCCGATGAACAAGCTGCTGGAAAGGGTCGAGCCCACGAGCGAGGCTCGCTACGTCCGCTTCGCCTCCTTCAACCGACCCGAGGAGGCCATCGGACAGAAGACCCAGCCCTGGTACAAGTGGCCCTACTATGAGGGGCTGCGTCTCGACGAGGCCATGCACGATCTCACCCTGCTCGCCACCGGAAGCTATGGCCACGCCCTTCCCGCCCAGCATGGAGCCCCGCTGCGTCTCGTGGTCCCGTGGAAGTACGGCTTCAAGGGAATCAAGGGCATCGTCAAGATCGAGCTCGTCAAGGAGAAGCCGGCAACCTTCTGGAATGACCTCGCACCCGACGAGTACGACTTCCTGGCCACCGTCGATCCCGGAGTCCCACATCCGAGGTGGTCCCAGGCGCGCGAGACCGATATCGGCACGAGCAAGGTGCACCCCACCCTGAAGTACAACGGATACGGCGACGAGGTCGCATCCCTCTACCGCAAATGAGCATCACCCCTTCAGGAGCCCGAGGATGAAGTTCGAAAAGATCGCATTCGCGGCCAGCCCGTCCGACGGCGCCCAGGAGGCCGTGAAGCTCCTCGAGGCGGAGTACGAGGGTGTCTCCATCGACGAGGCCGACGTGATCGTGGCCATCGGCGGCGACGGCTTCATGCTGCAAACCATGCACCTGCACATGGACAAGCATGTGCCCATCTACGGCCTACACAAGGGGTCGGTGGGCTTCCTCATGAACCGGTTCAGCAGCGAGGCACTCCACCAGCGTCTCGATGAGGCCGAGATGGCGACCTTGCATCCGCTGCGCATGAAGGCCCGCACCGACTCGGGGGCCCTGCTCCAGCTCCACGCCATCAACGAGGTCTCGATGCTTCGCCAGACCCGGCAGGCGGCCAAGCTGTGCATCAGCGTGGACGGGGTGGTCCGCATCGAGGAGATGATCTGCGACGGGGTGCTGCTCGCCACCCCTGCCGGCAGCACCGCCTACAACCTCTCCGCCAACGGGCCCATTCTCCCTCTCCGGGCCGGGGTTCTCGCCCTCACCCCCATCAGCCCCTTCCGGCCGCGACGGTGGCCGGGCGCCCTCGTCCCCAACACCGTCCAGGTCCGGGTGGAGATCCTCGAGCACCACAAGCGACCCGTGGCCGCGGTGGCCGACTCCACCGAGGTGCGGGATGTCATCCAGGTGGACATCTGCGAGGACCTGGAGGTCGATATCAACGTCCTCTTCGACCCCGACCACGGCCTCGAGGAGCGGGTGATGCGCGAGCAGTTCGTGAAGTAAAGCCCGGCCGTTCCTGTTCACGGGACCGTCGACGGCGTTTGACCCCGCGAGAGCCTCACTCCCTGGAGCGGGCCTCCTCCTCGCTGGCGAATTCCGTCTTCTCGGTTCTCCACCGGAAGCGGTCCTGGCCGGGAAACTCCTTTCCCTCCACGCAATCGGCGATCATGTCTCCGAGGACGGGCGCGAACTTGAAGGCGTGACCGCTTCCCCCGGCCGCCACGAAGAGCCCCTTTCTCTGCGGATCCTCGTCGATCCAGAAGTGGCCATCGGCGGTGTCGCTGTACAGGCAGAGCCGCGTGAACACGACCTCGGCCCCGGCGAGGGCGGGGATGGATTCGGTGAGAAACGCACGGAGGTCGCGGTGATCCTGCTCGGTCACGGACCGGGGATCTTCGGGATGAATGCGGCGACCCACCGCGTGACGCGCGATCTTGACCACCCCATCATTGAGCGGAAACCCGTACCAGCCGGTATGGGCGATGTCGGCGGTGAAGACGGGGAACTTGCCCGGCTCGAAGAGAGAGGGGTCCTCGGGGCGCAGATGGAAGACCGGGTGACCCGTGGCCCACAGCCTCTGCTCGAGAGAGAGGAGATGCCCCAGCCAGGCTCCGGTGGCCAGGAGAGTCCTGTCGGCGCGGATCTCGCTGCCCGCGGAGGTGGTGAACCCGATGACCCTCGATCCCTCCTCGAGGAGCGAGGAGAAACCCTCTCCCTCGCGAAGCTTGACCCCCGCCTCCCGGGCGAGAAGAACGAGACGCTCCACCACCTTGCCGCTCCGGGCATAGCCGGAGAGCGGCTGGTAGATCCCGTCGGGGTAACGATCGGCATTCCACGCGGGATGGCGCTCGCGCAGCATCGCGCTCGTCACCCGTTCCGGGGTGAAGCCGCGCTCGAGCAGGGTGCGCCGGCTCTCGTACTCGAACCCTCCGGGCTTCATCTCGCCCGCGCTGAGCAGGAGGAGACCGACCTCGTGATAAAGAGCCTCGGGCCACTCCTCGTTCCAGCGGCGAAACCCCTGGATCGCCTTCTCACCGAGATCGAGATAGAAGGTGTCGGTTCCGTACTCCCTCCGCACGACCTTGCTGATGTCGGTGGACGCGGCGAGCGGCGAGGGCAGCGGGCCGGGATCGACGAGGGTGACCTCGTGGCCGCGCTTTCTGAGGGCAAGAGCGGCGGCGGCGCCGAAGACGCCGGCTCCCGCGATGGCGACGGACAGGTGGCTCATGAGCGCCCATGGTATGTTGGCTTGCATCCACCGTCCACCTGCCCGAGAGGAGGCTCGCGCCCGATGTGCGGACGCTACACGCTCACGACTCCGGCCGGCATCCTGGCCGAGGTGTTCCGGCTCACCGACGTGCCCGACCTCGGGCCGCGCTACAACGTGGCCCCCACCCAGCTCGTGCCGGCGGTGAGGGCGAGTCAGGGCGGCGAGCCCACCTTCGAGCACACCTCCCGTGAGCTCGCCCAGCTCCGCTGGGGGCTCGTTCCTTTCTTCGCCAAGGACATCTCGATCGGCGTGCGCATGATCAATTCCCGCGGCGAGACCGCCCCCGACAAGCCGTCGTTTCGCGAGCCCTTCCGCAAGCGAAGGTGCCTCCTTCCCGCCAGCGGATTCCTCGAATGGAAGAGCGAGGGTGGGGTCAAGCAGCCCTATCACTTCCGGAGAAGCGACGGGGAACCCCTCGCCCTCGCGGGCCTCTGGGATCGCTGGCGCGGCAAGGAGGGCGAGATCGTCGAGTCCTGCACCATCCTCACCACCGATCCCAGCGAGCTCTGCTCCACCTTCCATGACCGGATGCCGGTGATCCTGTCCGAGGAAGACCACGACCTCTGGCTGGATCCCGGAGTCGAGGACGTGAGCCAGCTGCGGCCGCTGCTCGTTCCCTACGAGGGCGAGCTGGTGGCGGAGGCCGTGAGCCGGCGCGTGAACAACGCGAAGAACGACGATGCGGCGTGCCTGGAGGCGGTGGGGGGCTGAGTCTCGCCCGCGTCCTGGGCCAGGGGCTCGTCTCGACCTTCGATCGGAGTGAGCAGCGTCTCGGGCAAGGGGCTCGTTTCGACACAGAGATCGCAGAGGGAAGAGGGAGGAGACGGAGGGTGGTGGGCGAGGAGCTCGGTTCGACACGAAGGGCGCGAAGGGAAGAGGAAGGGCACGAAGGAAGAGCAGCCGCAATCGAAGCGATTGCCGCTGCAGAGGTGTTCGTTCAGGGGGAGAATGTGGCCTGCCGAGGCAAGAGATGCACCCGGGAATGACCCGGCCACCGGGCTCGGCCTACGGCGACGGCAACACCACCACCTCGATCCCGTTCGTCACGCTCGCAGGGCGGGCCGCAGCTGAGCCGGGGTCGTAGATCAGACCCTGGAGGTAGAACGTCACCTCGCGGTTCAACCCCTGGGGTCGCCGGAGCACCACGCTCGGAGCGGGCCGGGAGCGGAGGGTGGTGTTCCCGAGGGACGCCACCCCCGTATTGTTCCAGAGGCCAACGAGGCTCGGGGAGGTCTCCGTCCAGGGCATGGGGAGGCTCGACCACCCCATCCCCAGGGGGAGCTTGCGCGCCGTGGTCGGGTCCGGTGTCGAGTCGTACACGTAGAGTGCGAACGGAGCCGTCTGCCCCGCAGGAACGGCCCGAGGCGCCTCCATCGTGATCTCGAAGGGTGTCGTGGCATCCAAGGTCACCCTGCGGAAGACGGGGTTCCCGACGGAACCGTTGACGAAGAGAACGTCAGGTAAGAAAAGTGCCTGGCACTCTTGTTACCTGGCGGAGGACCGGCTCTCACCCTCTCTGTTCGCAACGTCGGCCGCCTCGGCCGGCGCTGCGCCTCTTCCTCCGTGATCTCCCTCTTCCCTCCTGGCCTCCTCTGTGTCGAAACGGGCCCCTCGCCCACGGCGCGGCTCTCCGGAAGAAGAGGAAGAGCCGCCGAAGAGGGGCCAGGGGAAGAGCGAAGCGCCGGGTATGGGGCAAGACGACGTCGCTCTTGTCAGCCGCGGGGGGCACGGGTCAGGGGAGGAACCCCTTCCACGATGGTGGGCGATCTCCACGCGCAACGCGTTTGGCAACGCGGGCCACGGGTCAAGGGAACGGTCGCGGGCACCGGAGGAAGGGGAAGAGGGGGCAGGGGAAAGGGGGCCAGGGAAGAAGGGGAAGACCGCGGCCAGGCGAGGAGGCCCGGAGTGAGCGGTGAACGACCCCTATCCCCTCCCCCAATCCGGCATCGCTCCGGTGTCGATCCCCAGCACCACGGTCCCCACCAGCCACACCACGAGCGTGATCACGACGATCCCGATGAGGTTCATCCAGATGCCGGTCCTCGCCATCTTCGCCATGGGGACGAGGCCCGACGCGTAGACGATGGCGTTGGGGGGAGTCGCGATGGGCAGCATGAACGCGCAGGAGGCCGAGAGCGTGGCCGGCACGAGGAGCAGGCGCGGATCGACGTTGGCCGCCGCCGCCGCTCCCGCGAGAACGGGGAGGAGGAGCGCGATCACCGCGGTGTTGCTCGTGACCTCGGTGAGGAAGGTCACCAGCGTGCACACCATGAGGATCATGGCCAGAGGCGGCATGCTCTCGAGGGCCGGCTTGAGGCCAAGACCGATGGCCGCCGAGAGACCCGTATCCTCGAACGCCCGCGCAATGGCCACGCCGCCGCCGAGGAGAAAAAGGATGTCCCAGGGCATGCGCCGGGCGTGGTCCCAGTCCATGAGAGCCTCGCCCTTTCTCCTTCCCGAGGGAACGAGGAAGGCGAGGATCGCCACCAGCACCGCCACCGCCCCGTCCCCGATGGCGGCCGCGCTCTCCACGGGAAGCAGCCGCCACCAGCCCGGGATGAAGAACGCCTCGCCAAGTCGGAAGTCCTGCCGGGTGATCCACAGAAGCGCCACCAGGGCAAAGAGCCCCGCCATCCGCTTCTCGGCCGACGAGAGGGGAGGCAACGCGCGGATTTCCTCGTCGAGGATGGCCCTCGCCGCGGGATGGGCCCGGGGAACACGACAGGAGACGCGGGTGAGGTAGAGCCAGATCACGGGCACGAGAATCAACGTGACGGGAAGGGCCAGCATCATCCACTGCGGAAAGCCGATGGGAGGAGCGCCCTTCGCCACGTAGCCGCCGTAAAAGGAGAGAAAGAGAGCGTTGGGGGCGGTACCGATGGGGGTGGCGATACCGCCCGCCGAGCAGGCGTAGGCGATGCCGAGGAGCAGCGCGAAGCCAAAGCCCTCACTCCCCTTCCCCTCCACCGCGCGAGCCCGTACGAGGCTGTCGACGAGCGCCCGGGCGATGGGAAAGAGCAACAGCGTGGTGGCGGTGTTGCTCATCCACATCGACAGGAAGGCTCCCGCGATCATGAAGCCCAGCACCAGCCGCGATGGCTCGAGCCCCACCAGGGCCACGATGCGCAGGGCAAGCCTCCGGTGCAGCCCCCACCGCTCGATGCCGATGGCCAGAACGAAGCCGCCGAAGAAGAGCCACAGGATCGGATGCGCGTAGGAGGGAGCCACCGACGCGATGGGAAGCGCTCCCAGGAGCGGCATGAGGGCCAGCGGCAGGAGCGAGGCCGGTCCGAGGGGGAGCCCGTTGCCGAGCCAGCAGGTCGCGGTGAGCGCGGTGACGGCCGCCGCCATCCGGGCCGGGCCCGGGGGCACTTCCTCGGGAAAGGGAAGAAGGCCGACCGCGAGGTGGACGAGCGCCGCCAGCACGACACCGAGCAGGAGCACCAGGGGCCGTGCATCCACGGGAGCCGACGCCTGCGGACTGGCCTGGCCGTCGCTCACGGATCGAGAGGAGGTGGAGTCATGGTGAACGGTCCGCCCTCACGCAACCATCGCCGGAATCCGGGCCTGCTGGCCCGTCCTTGACCTCGGGTGGAGTGGGACAGATTATCCCTCACGCCTCGCGCCGCAAGCCCAGGCCCTCATCTCCGTACCCGCGGCGCTCGAAAGTGGATCATGGAAACCATCGCCACCGCGCTCGCCGACGATCCTCTCCTCGGTCTGGTGTTCCTGGTCTGCCTGGGAATCGGCGCCCAGTGGCTGGCCGCTCGCCTCCACATTCCCTCCATTCTCATCCTCCTCGGCTGCGGGCTGCTGGCCGGTCCCGTGACCGGAGTCCTCGATCCCGAGGCTCTGCTGGGTGAGCTCCTTCTTCCGGTCATCGCCCTCTCGGTGGCGGTGATCCTGTTCGAGGGAGGCCTCACCCTCGAGATGGGCGAGCTGCCGCGCATCGGGGGCGCGGTGCGGGGGCTCCTCCTCATCGGCGTTCCCGTCACCTGGGGCCTGGTGACGGTGGCCGCTCGCCTGCTCCTCGATCTCCCCCTCGACCTGTCCGTCCTCCTCGGCGCGATCCTCGTGGTCACCGGCCCCACCGTGGTTTTTCCCCTCGTGCGGCAGCTCCGACCCCGGGGCGACTCGGGGCCCATCCTTCGCTGGGAGGGGATCCTCAACGACGTGATCGGCGCCACCCTGGCCGTGCTGACCTTCGAGTTCATTCTCGAGGGCACCCACGAGGGTGCGGCGATGGCCGCCGTGCTCGGGATCGGAAAGACCCTGGTCGTGGGGTCGCTTCTCGGACTCCTCCTCGGCGGCGGCCTCGTGGTCCTGCTCGCCCGCCACTGGATCCCCGACGTGCTCCAGAGCCCGGTCACCCTGGCCGCGGCTCTCCTCGGCTACACGCTCTCCGACCTCGTCCAGCACGAGTCGGGCCTCCTCACCACCACGGTGATGGGCATCGTGCTCGTCAACCAGAGCAAAGCCTCGATCCGCCACATCGTGGAGTTCAAGGAAAGCCTGCGCTCGCTGCTCATCGCCTCGATTTTCATCCTCCTCGCGGCGCGGCTGGAGATGGAGGCGCTGCGTCAAATCGACGGGAGGGCCATTCTCTTCCTGGGGGTGCTCATCCTGGTGGTAAGGCCCCTGGCCGTCTTCGTCTCCACCCCGGGCACGCGACTGAGCCTCAAGGAGAAGGTGTTCCTCTCCTGGATGGCGCCGCGAGGGATCGTGGCGGCGGCGGTGATCTCGGTCTTCGCCCTCCAGCTCCAGGCCCGGGGGATCGAGGGCGCGGAGCGGCTGATCCCGCTGGTCTTTCTCGTCATCATCGGCACCATCGCCGTCTACGGCCTCACCGCCCCTCTTCTGGCCCGGATCCTCGGCCTCTCCGACACGCATCCCCAGGGGCTCCTCCTCGTGGGGGCGCACCCCTTCACCCTCCACCTGGCCTCGGCCCTCGCCTCGCGCGGTATCCGGATCGTCCTCGCCGACACCAACCGCCACAACGTGCGCGCGGCGCGCATGGCGGGACTGCAAGCGGTCCACGGCAACGCCCTCACCGAGGACATCCTGGACCACCTCGACCTCGACGGGATCGGGAGGGTGCTCGCGCTGACCTCGAACTCCGAGGCCAACGCGTTGATCGCTCTCCACTTCCTCGAGCTCTTCGGTCGGGCCGGCATCTACCAGCTTCCCGGCGAGAATCAGGACACCGCGGGCGCGCCGGCCCACCTGAGGGGACGGATCCTCTTCCATCCCGCGGCCACGTTCGAGGGTCTCCACGAGCGTTTCCTGCGCGGTGCTCGGATCAAGGACACCCGGCTCACCGCTGAGTTCGACCTCGAGGACTACCTCTCCCATCACGGCGAGGACATGATCCCCCTCTTCGTGGTCTCGGATGACAGGACCCTCACCGTGCTCGAGGCGGGAAAGAAGTTCGATCCCCGGACCGGGCAGAGGCTCATCACCCTCGTCGGTCCCGAGACGTCCCGGAAGAAACAAGACGCGCCCCCACAGGAGGTCCGCGCATGAGACGGCACGGAAGAAGCCGGCGGAGGTCGCTGGCTCCGCTCCTTCTGGCCATCATCGCGAGCACGGTGCTCGCCTATGGCGGGATGGAGAGCGGCTGTTCCCCCTCGAAGCGGCCCATCGACGCCGCGCTGGTCGGAGACGAGCTCACCGCCACCGTCGAGAGGGTCCTCGACGGAGACTCGGTCGTGCTCGAGGACGGCACCGGCCTGCGTTTCATCGGCATCGACTGTCCCGAGAAGGACGAGCCCCTCTCCGACGTGGCGCGCTTCCGGAACCGGAAGCTCGTCGAGGGAAGGAGGGTGAGGCTCGTCACCGACAGCGAGAAGACCGATCGCTACGGACGTCTCCTCGCCTATGTCTGGGTCGAGAACGGCGCCGGGAACGAAGTCCTCGTCAACGAGGAGATGCTGCGCGAGGGCCTCGCCACCTACTACGAGGTCGCTCCCAACAACGCGATGAGAGACCGCCTCCTCGCCGCCCAGGAGGAGGCGCGGAAAGCCCACCGCGGCCTCTGGAGCGACCCCTATCAGGGGCGCGCCCCCGAGAAGCTCTACATCGGAAGCTCGAAGCGTTTTCACCGACCGGGCTGCGACTCGGTCAAGTCCATCACGAAGAGGACCGAGTTCACCGATCGCGAGAAGGCTCTGTCGCGGGGTCTTTCCCCCTGCCGGCAGTGCAAGCCTTGATCCGCAAGCCCTGAGCCGGACCCTCCGGGATCGTCCGGGCCCAGGCTCTTCTCTCGGCGAGCACCCATCCCCATGGCCCTCCCCCCGTCCCCCCCGCCGCCCGATCCCTTATCGTGGAGGCCCCGATCGGATCCCGGAAAGGACCTCCATGACCACCCGCGCCGTTCACCTCGCTCTTCCGCGAACGCTGCTTCTCACGCTGCTCGCGGGTCTCGTTCTGACCTCATCGCCGGGCCTCGCCTCGGATCCCGCCCTGGCCTTCCTGCGCGGGACCCTCGAGGGCGCCTCCTTCGAGACCTCCTTTCCCACCGCAATCACCATGGGACCCGATGGCAGGCTCTACGTCGCCGACCGGGAGGGACGGATCCAGGCCCTCACCCTCGACGGCACCGGACGCCACGTGGTGGCGGTCGATGAGATCGCCACCGACGCCGACCTGCAGGAGGTCTACGGGATGGCCTTCGATCCTGGCGATGCCGCGGTGCCGCCGCCTCTCTACGTGTCGAACACGATCTCCGGCTTCGGCGATACCGGCGCCGCGCCGGCGGGAGAGTTCTCGGGCAAGGTCACCAAGCTCCATGGCCCCGGCCACGCCACCCACGACGACGTGATCACGGGGCTTCCGGTCTCGAGCTCCAGCCACCAGACCAACGGTCTGGCCTTCGACGCCGCGGGCGTTCTCTATCTTGCCCAGGGAAGCACCACCAACGCCGGCGTCCCCAATACGGCAGGGAGCGGGTTTCTCGGTCAGGAGGAGGTGCCGCTCTCGTCTTCGGTCCTGGTGGCCGACCTCTCGGCTCCCGGCTTCGACGGAACCATCACCCACGATCCGCCCTCGACCTACGGCCACACCGTGGACCAGACGGGGGGCGACGTCTCGGTCTTTGCCGCCGGTTTCCGCAACCCCTACGATCTTCTCTTCCACAGCAACGGCAAGCTCTACCTCACCGACAACGGTCCCAACGCCCCGTTCGGCCGGGCCTCCATCGACTGCACGACCGACACCGGCGCCGGCGTCGACGGACCCGACGAGCTCAACATCGTGGTGGCGGGTGGCTACTACGGCCACGCCAACCGCAACCGCGGCCGCACCGACCCGCGCCAGTGCACCTATCATTCGGGCACCGAACCCTCGAGCATGGACCACACCGCTCCCATCGCGCTTCTTCCCTCGTCGTCCAACGGGATCGTCGAGTACACGTCCACCGCGTTCTGCAGCGCCCTCCTGGGAGATCTTCTCTACGTCGCCTACAACCTGGGGACGCTGCAACGCGTCGTCCTCGCCCCCGACGGCTGCTCGACGGTCTCCGACACCGTGCTCGCCTCCGATCTCGAGCTCCCCCTCGACGTGACCCACGGTCCGACCGGCATCGTCTACGTGGCCGAGTACGGGGCGAGCCGGATCACCTTCCTCGAGCCCTGGGACTGCCGCGACGGAAACGTCAACGCCCGCGCGGGAGCCGTGACCGACGTGCTCTTTGCCAACGGGGGCACGGGCACCGATCCCGAGCACGAGGTGAACCTCGGCCTCACCGATCCCCTCACCGTGAACGTGGTGAGCCCGCCGTCACGCCCGGGACAGAATACGCGCTTCTGCGTGTGGGCTCGCCTCGGCGGACCCACGTCGGCGACCGTGCGCGAGCTGCCCCAGGGCATCGGCACCACCTGCGTGCAGAACGAGCTCTCCGGGGGAACCTCCAACCGGAGGTCCAACAGCCTCGGTTACAACGGACTCCTCGGCGCCGACGACTGGCCGGGCCCGCCCCTGGGCCCTGCTCCCGTGAACCTCCTCGTGAGCCCGGGAGGCATCGGGTTCCCGGTGACGTTCACCCTGCAAGGGATCCTCCTCGACTCCGGCTCGTTTCACGGCACGGTCGGGGTGACCAACGTGCTGGTCATCGTGGTGCAATGAGGGTCTCTCGCGGTAGAAGTCGGCACCGTCGGGGGGTAGGGGAGGAAGCCCGTCGCCCGCGAGGGGGGAAGAGGCCGTGGGGACAGGCGCGAACGGCGAGAGGTTCGCAGCGCCTTTCTGCGCAGAGCGGGATGGGTCGGG
>Ga0214471_10000483_pt1 | contig 34188 bp, 30 predicted proteins | sample RVTome_5_FD_207665 | JGI IMG/M metagenome (GOLD analysis project Ga0214471, IMG submission 207665) | Soil microbial communities from uranium-contaminated site in the Upper Colorado River Basin, Wyoming, United States - RVT142D155 | ecosystem: Environmental > Terrestrial > Soil > Contaminated >... | reverse complement strand
TCGTGACGCTTGTTGCCGTCATCGTCGCCTCTCTGCTGCAGACGATCGGCCCGTTGATCGTGCGGAGGGCGGTGGACGATTACATCCAGGTCGGCAAGCAGGACGGCCTGGGAATGCTCGTCTTGGTGTACGTGGGCACGCTGGTTGGCGCTTTCGTGCTGTTCTTCATCCAGGCCGTGACGATTACCTACGTCAGCCAGCGCGTCATGATGGACATGCGCCTGCAGCTATTCGAACACATCGAGAAGATGTCGATCGCCTACTTCGACCGCAACCCGGTGGGTCGGCTCGTGACGCGGCTGACCAACGACGTCTCGACGATCGAACAGGTCCTCTCGCAAGGCGTTGTCGAGGCCGTCTACAGCGTGCTGCTGCTGATCACGATCATCGGTGCGATGTTCTACCTCGATTGGCGGCTGGCACTGGCGATGCTGATCTTCGTGCCGGGGCTGGTCTACTTCGTGAGGCGCTTCGCGATCGCGCTGCGGGACACCTTCAGGCTGCAGCGGGCGTGGCTGGCGCGCGTCAACGCCTTCCTCAACGAGAACATCACGGGCATGGCGGTGGTGCAACTGTTCAACCGCCAGCGGCGCAACCTCGGCCGGTTCGATGACCGCAACCGCGGGCTGCTTGGCGCCAACCTGCAGGCCACGTTTTACTACGCGGCATTCGAGCCGACGGTTGTCGCCTTCAACGCTGTCACGACCGCCGCGATCATCTGGTACGGCGGCGGTCTCGCGCTCGATCAGGCCATGACGCTGGGGACGCTGATTGCGTTTCTGCAGTACATGCAGCGGTTCTACTGGCCGGTGCGTGACATCTCGGAGCGCTTCACCAACCTGCAGCAGGCCGTCGCATCCTGCGAGCGTATCTTCGGCGTGCTGGACGAGCCGGAGGAGATCATCGACGCCGCCGAGGCGCGGCCGCTGGGGCGCATCGAAGGGCGTGTCGAATTCCGCAACGTCTGGTTCGCGTATGACGAGGACAACTGGGTCCTGCGGGACGTCTCTTTCAACATCGAGCCGGGGGAGGCTGTCGCCATCGTGGGAGCGACGGGCGCCGGCAAGTCGACGATGATGAACCTCCTGAACCGCTTCTACGACGTGCAGCGCGGCGACATCATCGTGGACGGCGTGCCGGTGAGGGAGTTGCGGCAGCGCGAGTTGCGGCGGCAGGTCGGGATGGTGCTGCAGGATCCATTCATCTTCACGGACAGCGTGCTGGAGAACGTGCGGCTGCGCGATCAGTCGATCCCGCCAGCGCAGGTGGAGGCCGCGGCGCAGCAGGTGGGCGCCGACAGCTTCATCAGGCGTATGCCGCAGGGCTTCGAGAGCCATCTGGCGGAGCGCGGCGCCAACCTGTCGACGGGGCAGAAGCAGTTGATCTCGCTGGCGCGGGTGGCGGCGTTCGACCCCAAGATCGTGCTGGTGATGGACGAGGCCACGGCGAGCATCGATCCCGAGACGGAGGCGACGCTGCAGCGCAGCATGCGAAACGTGATGTCAGGCCGCACATCGATCATCATCGCGCACCGGCTCAATACGATCCGTCACGTCAACCGCATCCTGGTGCTGCAGCAAGGCGAGGTGGTCGAAGAGGGGACGCACGCGGAGCTGCTGGCGCGGGGCGGCACTTACGCCAGCCTGTACGAGTTGCAGTACAAGGACCAGGATGTCAGCGCCGCGGGCGGGAGCTAGTCGCCCCCGGCGGGCAGGCAGCGAGCAGCATCTCCCAGTTGTCTGCCACCGCGTCGATGGCGCGCTCGCGGCCGAAGTTCCAGGATCGTGCCTCGTTCGTCTCGGCGGGCCAACGCTGGAGGAGGCCCGCTGCAACGGCGCATGCGTCCTCGGACGCGAGGCGATCGAGGTGGCTGATGAGTGTGGGCACGGCGTCGGCGCTGAGGGACAGCGCATGCTCAGCGTCGAACGTCTTCCCTGACGAGAGGCGGTGGGTGTTACTTGCCGCGATAAAGCCATCCGGGTTGAGCATATTCACGACGACCAGCGCCACAATGGCGGTGATTAACGCCCCCGCCGCAAAGTCGTCGCGGCGATCGCGGCCGATCGTCGCGAGGAACCAGGCAAACACAGCGGCGAACCAGAACAGCGCGACGGCGACGTAAAGCCTCGTCTCTGTGAGTCCGAATGCTTCTTCGTAGATGCGGAGGCGTTGGAGGGCTGAAGCCATGATCACGAAGAGCAGCGCGATGAGAATGGCAGCGAGGCCGCGGAAGACGAGGCCGGCATTGGGCGTGCGCGTTCGGGCCCAGTCCAGGGCAAGGAGCACCGGCAATAACAGCGCGGCCACGGCGACGAGCTCGAAGAAGCCGCGTCGTGCGTACTGCGCGTATGTGAGATCGACCGACTTCAGCACGACGTCCTCGCCGCCAAAGAGATAGCGCAGCTGCACAAGGACGAATGCCGTGAAGAGGACGGCGAGCGAACCGAGGACGATCGCGTTCTCAGCCGTGCGGACACGCCACGATTCTCCGAGGACGAGGAGCTCGGCCGGCTTCGCTTCGACTGCGAGGAAGCCCCAAAAGGCACCAGCGCTAAGCCAACTGACCACGGCGATGAGTAACAGATGCCGCGCGATCGCGGCAACGTCGATCGATGCCAGCTTTGTGACTTCGGCCTCGATGACGGCGTCCGCCGCGATGAAGAGACCTCCGAAGATGGCAAGAAGGATGGACGCGATCAACGCCGCCCGGGCGAAGTACTGCAGGTCGCGTGATTGAAAGCGCTTGGCCTGGTCTTGCCAGCATTTCATCATGGCGATCGCCACCGCGCCGGCGGTCAGTTCGAATGCGCCGAGGACGGCGGTTTCGAAGCCTCGCAGCGGGCTCAAGCGACGCAGACCGATCCCGGGCGGAAGAGCGACCGCGAGGATCAATAGCGCGGCGGCGGCGAGCAGGTTGAAGGCCTGCAATGTGTCTGAGGCGCGCCAGACCACCATCGCCGAAAGCAGCAGCGATCCGCCCAGGCACGCGACCGGAAGTGGACGGACGGGCAAGCCAAGGCGCCGCCGCATCACGAGCAAGCTGCCGATCATCGCCCCGTTCCAGACGAGAACGTTGACACCCGCCCGGGAGCCAAAGAACAGCCGGTCGGCGAGGACGCCCAGCGTCAGCGCGAGGATTGCGACGGCCACGCCGGTGGCTGCCTCCAAGTGCCGCGCTTCTCGGAACGTGGAATCGAGGTTAGGGAAAGCAGCGCCGCTGAGCGCGGGCGGGGAATCGCCGTTTACTGGCATAGCGGTGGCCATCAGCGAGTGATGCCGTGAATGCACAAAGTACTTGTCATTGCAGAGTTCACCTCAAAAAAAAGAGACGGGTCAAGACCGAGGGACGGATCGGATCAGGTTCTCCATGTGACGTAGATAGCGCTCGAGGGCCAGCCTGCCATCCTCCGTCAGGGCGTATTCAGTGCGCGGCATTCGTCCCTCGAAGCGCTTGGTTGACGTGATGTAGGCAGCGTCCTCTAGCTTGCGGGCGTGCGCGCTGAGGTTGCCGTCGGTTACGCCGAGGATGGACTTCAGTTCGGTGAAAGTGATGCGGTCGCGGACCGCCAGGGCGCTGACGATGCCGAGGCGCGTCCGTTCGTGAACCAGCGTTTCGATTTCCGACGCCACGCCGGGAGGCTTTTGCGCCGTGGTATCGCGAGCGGCGCCGCCCGGACGATGACGGCGGCGAAGCTTCGTCTCGTGGTCAGCCACCGTAATCTCTCGCGATGATGAGCCCGAAGACGATATGCAGGCCGCCGAAACCCGCCGCCAGAAGCCAGTTGCCCCATATCGGCGGGCCGAGGAGAGCTATAGCACCGAGAGCGAAGAGACAACAACCCTGGATGGGCAGAATACGGACCGAGAAGGTACCGCCGGCGATCACGGCGGCGCCGTAAAGCAGCAGCCAGGCGCCGGGCAGGGCATCCGTCATGCCTTCCTGCCAAAGGACGATGGTCAGCAAGCCGCCGGCGAGGAGGGTGGGCATGAAACTGAGAAAGAACCTTTTCGCGGGCTCAGCGAGCAGTCTCGAAAGGTCTCCCTGCGCTTTCTGGAGCGTTGCGACGGCGCCGATGGAGGCCGCAATGACGGCTTCGAGCAGCCACACGACGACCCAGGCATCGGGGGTGGTCTGGAGGGAAGCGATCAGCGCCGCGAAGAGAGCGGTCACGCCGACGATCACCTTGCCCCTGCCCGGCACGTCGGTGAAGCGGGCCGAGTGCTCCATGGCGCTGCGGATGAAGTGCAGGTTCTCCTCGGCGCGTTCACGGTGGTGAACGCTATGCCGGTGGTGGTCGACCCGGTTACGGTGCTTGAGCATGCGAGGATTCTAACGATCTTCAATGCATTGTCAAGTACTTTGTGAAATGGAGTTAGTCAGGAATGCGTGGTGGGGAAGCTATACTGACGCGCGTCAGAGGTAAAGCAGACAGGGGGCCGTCTTGAAGATTGGGATGCAGCTGCACGCGGACCGTGGTTACGACGCGGTGGTCGAGGAAGCGCGGCGTGCAGACGAGCAAGGATTCGACTCCGTCTGGTTGTCCGACCACATCATGGCGACGAACGGCCAGCACAAGGCGGACGGGCCGCTGGACCTCTTCATGCTGATGACGGCGATCGCGGCGGTGACACAGCGCACGCGCCTCGCGTGGGCCAGCCTCAACCTGACGCTGCGGCCGCCGCTGCTGTTCGCCAAGATGCTGACGACGCTGGACGTGATTAGCCACGGCCGCGTGATCTGTAGCTTCGGATCCGGCTGGAACAAGGACGAATGGACCGTCTACAACCTGCCTCTAATCGACGACCACGATGAGCGCGCCGAGTATGCTCGTGAGCTGATCGTGCTGTTCAAGCAGCTGTGGACGCACCCGGCGCCGGAGGTCACCAACTTCGCAGGCAAGTTCATCAAAGTCGAAGGCCTTCCGTTCAACCCGGAGCCGGTGCAGAAGCCGCATCCGCCAATCTGGATCGGCGGCGAATCCGAAGCGACACTGACGACCGCGAAGCAGCTTTGCGACGGCTGGATGGCGCTCAGCGCGGGAGGAAACCGCGAGAAGCTTGCCGAGTTGACGGGTGCGCCTGATTGGCCCTCAAGGCCGATGACGATCGTCAAAGGTGGACGAATCGTCGTGCGGCAGGCCCGGGACGATGCGCTGCGGGTGGCGGAGGCGGAGTATGAGGCAGCGAAGGCCGTCACGCCGCAGTTCGTCGCGCCGACGTTTGCCGAATTCCTCGAGCGAGAGATCGTCGGGACCGCTGATGAGTGCCTGGCCCGAATCGCGGAGATCGAGTCGTGGGGCGTCAACTACCTGCGGCTGAATTTCCCGAGCATCGAGTCGCAAGACGCGGTGGCGCGACTGCTCTTACCCGATCTGGATAAGGCCAAGCAGGCCGCCGCCAGTCGCTAGGCCGCGATGCTCCTCACCGTCCTGAGGCGCTTGCTGCCCAAGGGCGCCGACCCGGAGTCCGCTCGCCTGGTGCTCGCGCGCGGCCTGCGCGGCTTCGCGGACGGAATGGTCAGCGTCCTCCTGGCCAGCTATTTACTCGACCTTGGCTTCTCGCCTGGCGAGGTCGGCATACTAGTAACGGGAACGCTCCTCGGATCTGCTGCACTCACGCTCGGCGTCGGCATGTTTGGTCAGGCCGCGGCTCCGCGCACGATTCTCCTGGGCGCATCAGGCCTGATGCTGGCCACGGGCCTGGGTTTCGCGAGCTTTGGCGATTTCTGGCCGCTGCTGCTGGTTGCGGTGGCCGGGACGCTCAATCCCTCTAACGGAGACGTCAGCGTCTTTCTGCCGACGGAGCAGGCCATCCTGAGCGGGTTTGCCACGGGCCAGACACGCACGGCTCTGTTCGCTCGCTACAACCTGGCGGGTACCTTCTGCGCCGCGTTCGGCGCGCTGTGCGCCGGCGTCCCGGTCGCGATCGCGAAGTGGCAGGATTGGGACCTCGTAGACGCTCAGCGTTCGGGCTTCGTGCTGTACGCGGTCGTTGCCCTGACCGTGGCGCTGATATACCGGGGCCTTCCCCGCATAGAGGCTGCGCTGCGCGCCCGGGCCGCACCGCTGGCCAAGTCGCGGAGCGTGGTGCTACGGCTGACGGCGCTCTTTTGCATCGATTCGTTCGGCGGCGGCTTCGCGGTGCAGTCTCTGCTGGCGCTGTGGCTGTTCAAGCGATTTGAGATGTCGGTGGAGACGGCCGGCGCGATCTTCTTCGCTGCGGGCCTCCTGGCGGCGTTCTCGCAGCTGGTCTCGGCGTGGCTGGCGGAGCGCATCGGCTTGATCCGGACGATGGTCTACACGCACCTGCCATCGAACGTGTTTCTGATCATCGCGGCGTTGATGCCCAGCGCGCCGCTGGCGGTCGGGTTCCTGCTGTTGCGCACCTCGATGTCGCAGATGGACGTGCCGGCGCGTCAGTCGTACGTGATGTCGGTTGTGCCGCCGGAAGAACGGGCCGCTGCCGCCAGTGTGACGAATGTACCGCGCGCGCTTGCCGCGGCGCTATCGCCGGCGCTCGCAGGGTACCTGCTGACGCAGACCACGTTTGGTTGGCCGCTAATCCTGGCCGGCAGCGCGAAAATCGTTTATGACCTGCTATTGCTGGCACAGTTCCGGAGCAGGCCGCCACAAGAAGAAGGCGTGAAAGCTTTGGAGGCGGCGCGCTAGGCGATATGGCGCAATCGATAGCCGACGCCGCTCAGGGCCTCGATGGCCAGCGCGTTGGCGTCGCCGAACTTCTGACGCATGCGGCTGATGCAGACGCGGAGAACGTGGTGCGAGCCGATGTAGTCGGCGCCCCAAACCTTTTCGAGAATCTGATCGTGTGTCAGGACACGGTTCTGGTTGCTCAGCAGGTATACGAGGAGGTTGAACTCCGTGCGTGTGAGGCTGACTTCCTCGCCATTGCAGTGGACGGTGTGTTGGGTCACATCGACCGCGACCTCGCCGGCGACGAGAATGCCGGACTCGGGCACGATTTCGGGTCCGGTCCGGCGCAGAATGGCGCGAACCCGCGCCAGCAGCTCCTTGGTGCCGAAAGGCTTGCGGATGTAGTCGTCCGCGCCCATCTCCAGGGCAGCCGCGGCGTCGCCCTCGTCCTCCATTCCGGTGAGCATAATGATAGGTATCCGCGACTCGGCCCGGATCTCGCGGCACACGGTCAGGCCGTCGATTTCCGGCATTTTGACGTCCAGGATGACGAGGTCCGGCTCTTCTGCGGCAAAGGCGATCAACGCCTCTGCTCCGTTGGCACAGGAAACGACCAGGAAGTCGTTCAGCTCCAGGGTGCGACTGACAATCGTGCGAATCGCCGGATCGTCGTCAGCCGCGAGAATGAGGGTTCGTGCTCTCTCTTTTCCTAAACCGGCTTCGGGATCAACTAACATCCGTACCTCAAAGCTGGGACAGGAACGCTTCTAGCTTGTTCACAAGCTCGCGTGCTCCAATGGGTTTGGCGATGAAACCCATGGCGCCCATGTCCGCGGCGCGCTTTCTAGTGGGGGCGTCGGTGTAGGCAGAGAAGACCACGACCGGCGGTCTGGCATCTGTTGCGTCCCCAATCTCTCGAAGGACATCCCAACCCTGGATCCCGGGTAGGTTCAGGTCCAGCAGGACGAGGTCCACCTGAGACTCCCCTGAGAGTATCGAGAGGCCCTCTTCGCCCTTTGAAGCGGTGACGATATCGGCACCCTCAAGACGGGCGACCGTACTTACGAACGCCTGGATGTCAGCGTTATCCTCGACCAGGAGGAGTCTCTTCCCCTGCAAACCATCTGGCATGCGATTGCTTACCCCCCACTCAGGGTGACGTGCAAAGGTCACGCGATGGTCTCGCGAGAAGGCGGACTGTAACAATTTTGTCTCAGTGGGCGCGCTGATCAGCGTGGAGACTGAGCCGGAGTCCCAGAGAGGGGACAGCGTCATCACGTTGCCGCAGTCTAGCGATTCTTCGCTCAAGGCGAGTCCTTCGCTACCGACGCTCACGCGATCAACCCTTCGCCCAGAACTTTGCTGACGCCGGGGGTTGTGGTGATGGATTGTGTGGTCCGGCGATCGCTCATGAACTGTAGGGAGCCACGTCGTGGCGAGGGATGTCAGTCACACACACATACTCACAGGCTTTCAGTCACACACAGCTTACGAATTCAGGATACATGCCTTTCGATTATTTCTCAACTCAATGAATTATAGATGCAGATGATAAATATCTAAAGAACGCGGATAAATTCAAGCGGCCCTAAGGTCGTCCTGCTCGGCCAGCATGTCTCGCAAGCGGCCCAGTGCCCGTGTCTGCAGCTGCGATACGCGGGACTCCGAAATACCGAGATCATCCGCGACGGTGCTGTGCTTCTGACGCAGCCAGAAGATACGGTGGATGATCTCGCGGTCGCGCGGCATGAGACGCGCGACGTGACCGCGTAACTCCTGCTCTAGAACGGTCTGAATCGCCCGTTCTTCGGGCGAGTCCTCGTCATCGGCGAACTCGTGATGCAATCCCTCCGTCTGCATGTCCAGAGAGGTTAGGCGCAATGAACGCATGCGCATCACCTCGCTCGCTTTCGCGGGAGAGAGGCGGAGTTTGCGCGCGACTTCGGTTTGAGTCGGCTCGCGTCCAGCCTTCGCTGCCAGGTGGTCCGAGAGCAAGGTGACCTTGGCGATCTTTTCCGCCATCGGCCGCGAAAGGGGCCTGGCCCGGCGCAATGAGTCCAACATTGCGCCGCGGATTCGAGTGGTCGCGAAGGTCGAGAACTTTACGCCACGGCCTTCATCGAACTTCTTCGATGCCTGGACGAGACCAACGTAGCCTTCGCTGATCAGGTCTTCCAGGGAGATCCTTGAGTTTTGCGACGCGTATTGACGCGCCAGATGGTGTACGAGCGTTACGCAGCCTTGTACCAACTCCTCAGGTGTCGACATGTTTGCCCTCCATGCCTTACCCAGCTTGCCCCGCCAGATAAGTTTTATGAGGACAGTTTGGATTCCAACGGTAACGAAGGAGTCTCTAAATCATGAAACCAGATCACGTTTCCATAACCATGAAGTCACATTATGGTTACCAAGCGATCTCGTTTACGTAACGGACAAGGTTCGAATCGGAGTCCAGTCCCGCTCACGCGAAGCGGACCGCGGACCGGTTGGTCAGTCCGGGACCCGCAGGGTGATCGTGCCGTTCGTGCCGTCGACCATGATGGTCGAGCCGTCCTGGATGCGTGATGTGGCGACGCCTGTGCCGACGACGCAGGGAATGGCGTACTCGCGCGCGCAGATGGCGGAGTGCGAGAGCAGGCCACCGACGTCGGTCACGACGGCGCCGGCGATGGCGAAGAGCGGTGTCCACGGCGGCGCCGTATTGCGGCAGACGAGGATCTCGCCCGCCTCGAGGGCGCTGCTTTCGCTCAGCGAACGAATGACGCGAGCGCGGCCGGTCAAGACTCCCTGACTGGCGCCGACGCCTTTGATCACATCGCTTTCGTCTTGCTCCGGCTCCAGACCGAAGAAGAAGCGGTGGACTATCTGCGAAATGCGAGGACGGTCACCGATCACCAGCGGCTTGCCGACTGAAAGTGGCGGGCTAAGTTTTTCCCAGCGCGTGTGCTCGGCTCGGCGCGACGCCACGAGCTGGGATGAGGCCTTTGGTTGGTGTGCCCGGTTGCGAAGCTCGGCCAGCGTCAGGTAGAAGACGTCATCGGGCTGCTTGAGGGCGTCCATCTCGACGAGCTTCCTGCCCAGGGCCAGCACGGGTACGCGGACGCTGCCGATGGCGATCAGCTGCCAGAGGGCGCGTTCCTCGCTGACATGGACGTAGGGTTGGGCTGCGGCGAGGAGCGTTTGGAACTCCGTCTGTTTCGCCTTCGGCAGGCGAGACTTGATCTCGGCCGCCATTGCCTTGCGCTGCTCGACGGACCGCCGCATGGCTTCGGCCGGTGAGTGCTCCGGGTCGTGCAGGTAGCGGCCGATCAGGTACAGCGGCGTCTGCGGCTCTTCGATCCACGTGGGCAGGTGGGCCAGGCACCACTCTTCCGCCCGCCAGCCGTAGGCTTCGAGGAAGGCGTTGAACCTCGCCATGAACTCCTCGCCGCCTGGCGCGCCCGGGATGGCATCGAAATTCCGATCACGCATGGCCACGGCTACCGCGGGTATCGTGCCGGCGAATTCGGCGAGCTCACCAAGGCCGACGCCCGCGGCGATGCTGTCATTCGCGAATCCTTGAAGCAGGGTCGTTACCATCATGGGGCCGTCGGGGCCGATTTCGCGGTCGCAGAAGTCGGCCAACGCCATGCCCGGGCCCATGACGGCGCTGGCGACGACAGTGGGGTAGCTGAACGCCTCGGCGGACTCCTGGAAGACGGTTGGCAACAGATCGACGATCTCGGAGGCTGACATCGAGTCGTAGTTGCGGCCTCGGATGCGGGCGCAGATTTCCTTGACGAGCGGGAGGTACTTCTCGCTCCAGATCACCGTGGCTCCGCGCTCGATCACCTCTTGGGGCGTTGGCGGCGGTGCGAAGTCCTTGAAGTAGGCGTAGCCGTTGACGAAGACGCAGGGCGTGGCCCAGGAGCTGGCGACGACTTCGGTATACAGGTCCTGCGTTAGAGGCGTCAGCGGATGCGTGAAGTGAATGCGGTCGATGGCCCAAATCGACTCGGCATCGCGCGGGTCGTCCCAGGTGACGTTGAAGGCATCGTCAAAGCGGCTTACCAAGTGAAGTCCTCCGGCGTCGTGCTCGCAGGCCGGGCTACCAAGCAGCAAGGCGTGCAGCGCGGATCATACCGCCGCCGCCCGGCTGGAAGAAGCCGGCACGCAGGTGGGCACGTGGCCTGAGGAGTCGCCGGCGTAGCGTTACTTCACGCTGTGCGGGTGCTGCTCGTAGTGCTGGCGCAGAAGGTCTTTACCGTAGTCGTTGCCGTTCGGGATGCGCACGATTGTGTGGATGTGATGCCGCGTCGGCACGTCGAACTCCAGCGCGACGCCGGGCTGGTGATCGAACTCGATCAGGATCACCGGGCTGTGGATACGGTAGTAGAAGACGGAGTCGTGCTCCGTGCCGCCGATCCAGCTGAGGTAGGTCTCGTCCAGGTGCGCGGCGATATCGTCCATCCAGACGTCGGCGTGGTCCGTGCGTAGACGGCCCACGTAGGCTTCGATGACCGACGTGGCGAGCTCCTTCTGGCCGGGTGAGAACGAATCGAGTCTGACGCCTTCGCGGGCGATGTCGTAGTTGTCGCGGAAGGCGCCGACGATGACCTCGCGCGGCATATCGCCCATCAGGATTGCCTTGTTGCGCTGTGCTTCATCGAGCGACTGGATCAAGGCCACGCCGCGGTCCTGCTCGGCGTCGAATACGCGTGTGCCCGCGTACTTGCCGGCTGTGGCGATCACGGGTTCCGAGCCGTAGAACAGCGGCGACATCACGACCTGGTCGCCCATGACGAAGCAATTGATCGTCAGGTGGTGCCCGTCCACCTGCCAGCCCCATGGCTCCGTGTCTGACGGCTCACCCATGACGCTGAACCAGTAGAGCAGGTCGCTGAACTCGAGGTTGCGGCCCGTGATCTCGCGGATCGTCTCATTCAGACGCATGATTCCTATCGACGTGTCGAAGCCGGCTTTGCTCAGGGTGGCGCGCATCAGGTCTAGCGCCTTCTCGCGCTGCGGCTCCGTCATCTGCTCCATGCAGACGCCGTGGCGCATGAGGAACATGTGGACGTTGCTCCAGCGCTGCCACGACTCGGACTCTACGGGGAAAGTGGCTTCTCCACGCTGATCAGCCGTCAAGGAAGCGAGGAAGGCGTCCGCGGCAGCCTTGATCGGCGCCGTGGACACGCCGGTCGACTTCACGGGGAAGAGGCCTGGTGTGATCTTGCCGTTCTCGGTCACACCGACGTAGGGCGCGGCGGTCGCAGCCAGGCCGTCGTCGCGCATGCCCCTGGTTCGCTCGTTCTGGATCGAAGACAGGTCGCGGGCCGAAACCTCGGGCTTTACGCGAACGGGCAGTCCTTCAAACGTGGTCGTCATGGCAGCCTCCCCTGGCTCCGTTTAGCTCTTTTCCGTAGTGCTTAGCGTTGATCAGCGCGAAAGGCAGCGCAAGAGGATGCTGGCGGGCCAGCGCGTCGAGTGCAAGAATGAGGCGCCTCGCCCCTCATAGCTTCGAATCAGGAGACCTCATGCGAGCCATCGACATTCACACCCACGTGCCGAACCCGCCCGGCAGCGGTAACAACGCGACGCAGCAGCAGATGTCGCGCTACTTCGGCACCGACCAGCGCGGGACGATCGAGGAGATGGTCGAGCGGTTCGAGAAGCTCGACATCTTCGCGGTGATCTTCGGTGTCGATGCCGAGACGACGAGCGGTAGCCCCTACATTGGCAACGACTACACCGCTGAAATCGTGAATCGGTATCCCGAGCGCTTCCTGGGCTTCGCCTCGGTCGACCCCCACAAGGGCAAGGCCGCGGTGTTTGAAATGGAGCGGTCGGTCAAGGAGCTGGGGCTGCGCGGCCTCAAGCTACACCCAATCAGCCAGGCCTTCTTTCCCAACGACACACGCTTCTATCCGCTATGGGCGAAGTGCCAGGAACTGGGCGTGCCGGTGCTGTTCCACAGCGGTCAGACGGCGGTCGGCGCCGGGCTGCCGGGCGGCGGCGGACTGAAGATCAAGTACGCGCAGCCGATCCACATGGACGACGTGGCAGCCGACTTTCCGGAGCTGAACATCATCATGGCGCACCCCGGCGTGCCGTGGCAGGAAGAGCAGCTCTCGATCGCGCTTCACAAGCCCAACGTCTATATAGACCTCTCGGGCTGGTCGCCGAAGTACTTCCGGCCCATCCTGGTGCAGTACGCCAACAGCCTGCTGCAGAACAAGGTGCTGTTCGGCTCCGACTTTCCGGCGCTGACGCCGGAGCGCTGGCTGCAGGACTTCGAGGGGCTGGAGCTGAAGCCGGAGGTGCGTCAGAAGATCCTGCTGGAGAACGCCGCGAAGTTGCTAGGGATTGAACCTTAAGAAGCAGAGAGTAAGGAGAAACTTGTGACTCAAGCACGGACATGGCGCGAAGACTTCCCCAAGCTCAGCGAGATGACGCAGGACATGCTCTTTGGCGACGTCTGGGAGACCCCGGGCCTCTCGAAGCGCGACCGCAGCGTCGTGACGGTTGCGGTCAACACCGCCCTGTATCGCACGGAGCAGTTGCGGTCGCACATCAATCGCGCCCTCGACAACGGCGTCACCAAGGAAGAGATCGTGCAGATCATCACGCACGTGACCTTCTACGCCGGCTGGCCCACAGGTGTAAATGGCGCGGCCGTCGCGTCTGAGGTGTTCCAGTCGCGTAATCTCTAGGCACGAAGCCGCGTTTACGCTGAGAAGCGTATAATTGATCACACACCTGACGAGATTAAAGGAGTTCAGTCATGCTTAGCGCCCAAGATAACGACATCCTTTGTCGAGTTGGTCCCGGCACGCCGATGGGCACGCTGTTCCGAAACTACTGGATCCCGGCGATCCGCTCAGACGAGCTGCCGTCGCCTGACTGCCCTCCGGTCCGGATCAAGTTGCTCGGCGAGGAGTTGATCAGCTTCCGGACCACTTCCGGGGATGTCGGCCTCGTGCCAAATGCCTGCCCTCACCGCGGCGCATCGCTATTCTTCGGCCGTAATGAAGAGGAAGGCCTGCGCTGCGTTTACCACGGCTGGAAGTTCGACGTCACGGGCGCCTGTGTGGACATGCCGTCCGAGCCGGCCGAATCGAACTTCAAGAACAAGGTCCACGCCAAGGCTTATTCGACGCACGAGCGTAATGGCATCATCTGGGCCTACATGGGGACGCGAGAGGTCCCGCCGCCACTGCCTGACATGGAGGCGAATCTCCTCAACACCGACCCGGAGAAGATCCGTGTCATGCACCGTCCGTGCAACTGGATGCAGGGCATCGAAGGCGAGATGGACACGATCCATGCGGCCTTTCTGCACTGGGGCTTCGACGAGCCGGGCGAGCCGGGTAGCTTCAGCTACTACCACTTCAAGAACCGCCGCGGCGCGCACTTCACGGCGAAAGAGACTGACTTCGGCACGGCGTACGGCTGCTACCGCGAGGCCGAAGAAGACACGTACTATTGGCGCATCGGTCTGGTGTTGTTCCCGTTCTTCGCGATGCAGGCCCAGAGCCCAATGGTGTCTGAGATCAAGATGAACGCCTACGTGCCGATGGACGATGACCACACTCTGCAGTGGGAGATATTTGTCAGCATCCCGGAGAACGAGCGGCGCCGTAACATGCGCTTCCCGATCAATCGCACGTCGGAGCCGATGCAGTCGTCGCTGGGCGCGGTGTACATTCCTCAAACGACCGACTGGCACGGCCGGTTCAACATCGACCAGAACGCCGGGAACGATTACAAGATCGACCGCGAGGCGCAGAAGTCCAAGGCGAGCTACACCGGCATCCCGGGCATCCGCCAGCAGGACATGGCAGTCACCGAGAGCATGGGCACGATCTACAACCGCACACGCGAGCACCTCGGGACGTCAGACTCGATGATCATCCGGTCGCGCCGGCGCTGGATCGCGATGGCGAACGAGGTGTTCGAGAAGGGCATCGTGCCGCCTGGCGTCGACAACCCGGACATGTACCGTCAGCGCTCGGGTGAGGTCATCCTGCCTCGGAGCGTCGACTGGTGGGACGGTACAAAACACCTGCGCGAGCAGTGGGCCGTGCCGGAGGCTATCGAGACGCCGGTTTCGGGCGGCGGCGCTTAGGCGTCGCGAACGTCTGCAGGAGCAGCCGAGCCGTGGCAAACGCTACGGCTCGTTTCTATGACGGTGGTAGCGGGGTCAGGCGAGACGAGCTTCGGCGGTCGCCAGGAGGGCTTCGAAGTCCGTCCCATCTTCGCCGAAGGATGCGGTCCCGACTTGCGGTGAGTAGTCTTCAAGGAAGGCTCGGATGCGCGCGGCGACCACTTCGGCGCCCTCGAATGGCGTGTGCGGCAAGCAAATGACGTAGTCCCCGGTGCCGAGCATCCCCGCCGTGTCGATGGTACGTAGTTGCGTGGAGACGTAGGTATACAGCGAACGGGCAGCGCGCCGCGAGATCGATGGGATTCGGATGAGCAAGAGAGAAGTCTCGACTTTATAGCGCAGGGAGCGATAGAGCTCCTGCACGACCCGCTCCTCGAAGTAGGCACGCTGGTACCAGGGTGAGCCTTCGAGCCAGTGCTCTTGAAGGGCGTCCTTCTGATCTGGAATTCGGGGTTCTACTGCCATGGTCAACTCGCCTGCGGCCAAGGCCAACGCCGCCGCTTCGAAAGGTCGCGAATGCGTGTGATCTGGCTTTGGATTCGGGATCGATCGCTCGCCAGGCTGTTATGCGCGGGTGGTAAGTCGAAGGCGTCGTTGCCGTCCGTCATGCCGGTGAGGCCTGGTTCAGTGCGTTCTTTGCGTGAGCTCATGACGCGCCACATGGAAGCCAGCTCATTCTGGGTGTGCGCCAGTGCTTGACGGGCCGTCTCCAGCTCCTGTTGCAGCTCCAGAGATTGGTTCTGCAGGCCCACCAGATCCAGTTGGGCTTCGCGGCGGTGGAAATGGGCGAGGCTAAGTTCGTGTCGCAGCTGCTGTGCTTCGGACGCGGCTGCGGCGAGGTCGCTCTTGGCGGCCTTGAGCTCGTCCCAGAGCCCGACGAGGTTAGGCGGCATGCCCTCCCGGGCGGCGCCGGATGGCAGACAAGCATGAATCCGCAGGCGTCCGCGTTCGTCGTGGAAGGCGTTGATCTTGCCCGCCTTGATGCGGCGGCGAACGCTCTCAACGGAGGTGCCGAGCAACACGGCCGCTTCCGGCAGTGTCAGCTCCGGACCGCGGCCCTCCTCGACGATGCGTCGCCAGACAGCGAGGAGGACAGCCTCCGCCTCTGGAGGCAGGTCTTCTGAACGTTCGTCCTGATTCAGAATTAGTTCCCTCTAATCGCGAGTCTTTGCCAGATAATCGACATATTGCTTGCGAATCTGATGCGTAATAGGCGAATTCGTCCATTTCGTGCTGGTTTGATTAGCAGCGAAGTACGTCAGGCCGCCGGCGTGGATCCGCGCCGCGAGCTCCGGGCGTGGTAACCACTAGCCACCTTCGAGGTGTACCAGCCAACTGAGGTAAACGCTGATGCAGGCGATCATTGCGACCAGTCCTGCGTCCCTCGCTCGACCTCCATCCGGGTCCAGCAGGGTCAGGATGAGAAGGCCCCCTACGAGGCCTCCCAGAATGGCCGCTTTCCGCATGTGTAGTTCCCCCCTTGCTCGTATTCGGACGGTCGCTTGGTTCCGGCTCAAGCGCCAAAGCGTCCTTTGATGAGACGAACGTCACATGTGAAAACCTGCGCGAACGGGGAGCGTGGAGTTAGAAATGTTCCCGGGAGCACGAACAGGGGGAAGGGTGCGCCCGGGAACACGGGAGAGGAAAGCCAGCTTTTCTCTGTGTCTCGCCTGGTCACGTGGTTTGGGAGCCGGACTCTTGAACTCCTGTAGTCTCCTCCTGGTCTGGTCTGGTCCGGGACTCTCCCTTCACGAGAGTAGACGAGGGTTTCGAAGGAAAACTTGCGTCTATTGATTCATCAAGTCGTTCTATTGTTTGCTGCAAGGCCTGCTTTTCCGGCGATGGGTGGTCGATTCATTCAGCCGAGGGCAGCTACAAACGTCAAAGTGGGACGATGACTATTCCTGACTCCGCCAGAGACGACGAAATCGTGGCTGCGGCCATCAGCGGGAACGACGAGGCGTTTTCCACGCTCTATGACCTCCTCTCAGGTCGCGTTTTCAACCTTGTGCTTCGCTCTGTTCACGAGCGAGCCACCGCCGAAGACATCTGCCAAGAAATCTGGCTAAAAGCTCACCGCGAGATTCGTTCCCTGAAGTCACCTCAGGCGCTGCGCACCTGGCTATTCCGCCTGGCCTCGCGAGCCTGCATCGACTACTCGCGCTCAAAGGCGTGTCGAGAGCGCCAAAGTCCGGAAGTCAGCGAGGAGATGCTCAACTCGCCCGCGGACGAGCCGGAGGTGGTGGCGATGCGTAAAGGTGAGCTTCGCCTCATGTGGGAGGTGCTTGCCGCGCTGCCCGCGCGCCAGAGCATGGCGCTCTACTTGAAGCAGGTTGATGGCTGCACCTACGACGAAATAGGGCGCATCCTCGGCTGCCCAAAGTCGGCCGTCGAGACACTTCTGTTCCGCGCTCGGCACGGCCTGGTCCGTATGCATGAGCGCTTTCAAGCCGATCCGAAAGCCAACTGCAAGATGATCGGCGTCACAATGTCGGTGGTATTGGATCAGGAAGGGACGGCGATCCAGCAGCGCGCCGTTGAAATGCACCTTGCCGACTGCAAACCGTGTCGAGAAGAGCTGACTGGCATGAAGCGCGGCGTCGCCGGATACGCCGTGCTACCAATGCTGCCGGTTGGCGGTCAGGCGCTCTCTATCGCGCTCGCCGGTGGCACTGCGGGCACCGGACTCGGCTTTGGTATCGCCCGGATAGTCGGGATGCTGCTGGTGAACGGGAAGGCTTCCGGTTTGGTTGCCTTGACGGTTGGTGCTATCACCGTGACGTCAGCGGGCGCCGCAGCAGGGCTGACACCTTCCCCGCTGGACGCCTTCGACGCTATGAGAGAAGTCAGTACGGTTGCGCGCGACGGCGCGATAGGTAGCAATGAGAGCGACACGCCGGCAGGTCTCCCGGCGGCGGATACCGTGGCTCGACCGCCGCCGCAGGCACCGATTCAGCCGTTGCCGGCGGCTCCTGTTGTGCAGGCGGGCCAGAGCGCCCCTGCCGCGCTCCCGCCGGCCAGCCAACTTGACGCAACCGCGGCGTTAAGCGGCCTGCCTGGCCTTCTGCAAGGGGCGAGCAACGGCGCCTTGGCCAGTGTCGGCCCCCTGCTGGCGTTCGTGGATGAGACGTTGGCGGGCGTTCTGGCGGATCCGCTCGGGACACTGACGCAGCTGCTGACCAATCCCGTAGCGACACTCGATGACCTGAGCGGCACCGCCACGGAAGCCGTGAACCAGACGACACAGAACACCACGACAAGCGTGGACACCACGGTAGATCAGACCACCGACATAGTCGACGGTCTGCTTGGCGAGAACGAGCTCACGAGTTCGCTAGACGAGACCGTCGACAACACTACCGGCGTCGTCGACGAGACCGTAGGGGATGTTACGGGCATGGTTGGCGAGACCACCGGTGGCCTGGGTGAGACGCTGGACGACTTGCTGGGCGACGACGGCTTACTCAGTAGCGACGATGGGCTGCTAGACGACCTGCTGGGTGGCGCCAACGAGGAAGAGGAGCCGCCATGTATTCCGATTCTGTTCCTCACCTGTGATTAGCTTCTCGCGGCCCGGTACACCTTCTCGGACGTGATTGGCAGGTCGCGGATACGCACACCGCAGGCGGCTTCGACCGCGTTGGCGATCGCCGCGGCAGTTGGCGTGTTGGGCGTCTCGCCGATGCCCTTGATGTGATACGGGCCGACGCCGCTGTCGGAGCCGAGGATCACGGTTTTGAGCGGCGGGATGTCGCGAATCGTCGGGATCTTGTAATCGCCGAACGAGAGCGTCGTGACGTGCCCGTCTTCGAGGCGTAGCTCCTCCATCAGAGCGTAGCCAATGCCCTGGACGAGGCCGCCGTTGATCTGCCCCTGATGGCCGATGGGATTGATGATCTGGCCGGTGTCGTGGACGGTGGTGAAGTTGAGCAGCTTGACCTCGCCCGTCTCCGGGTCGACTTCCACCTCGGCGACCTGGACGGCGAAGCAGGTCATCTCCGTGCGGCCCTGCTCGTTGACGTGGCCGTTGCCGATGGCGGGCTTGCCGGCCTTGACGATCAGCTCGGTCCATGTGATCGCTTCTTCCTGATCGGTACGGCGGACCTCGTTGCCGCGCAAGACGAGCTTGTCCTCGGGCCAGCCGAGGGTTTCAGCCGCCAGCGTCAGCAGGGCACGCTTGGTGTCTTGTGCGGCTTCGTAAGCGAGAATCGAGTTGACGCGCGTGGCACGCATGCCGCCGACGCCGGCGTCATTGCCGACGCGGCCTGTTGGCCAGTACTCGAAGCGAATGCTGTCCGGCTCTATCCCTAGCTCCTCGGCGACGACCTGGCGCTGCGTGGCGTAGGTGCCGGTGCCCTGGTCGAATATCGCGGTGCCGATGGTGACGGTGCCTTCTGCGTCCAGGGTGACCGTCATGGTGCCTTCGCCGCCGACGGGCGCGCGGTCACACATGGCGAGCCCGATTCCGACGTTGGGGCGGCGCGTCTGCTGGTAGCCGACAGCTTCGGCGGCGGCGAGCAGCGTTTCGTGGCCGCGGAGGTCGTGGTGAACCTGGCCCATCGGGTTCTCGTCGCCTCCTCGCACGACGTTGCGAAGGCGGAACTCGAGCGGGTCCATGCCGATGGCGCGTGCAACCTCATCGATGTGCGATTCGATGGCGAAGACGCCCTGCGGCTCGCCGGGAGAGCGCATATGGCCGCACGGCACGGTGTTCGTGTAGATCTCGCTCGATTCGAGGCGGACGTTCGTCATCTTGTAGGGGCCACCGCAGGCAGACCGGACCGCGCCGCCGATGATGCCGAGCGGCTTGTAGCCGGCGTAGGCGCCGGAGTTCACGAACGCCTGCGCGTGGTGCGCGGTGATCGTGCCGTCCTTCTTGACGCCGGTCTTCATCTTGATCACGGCAGAATGGCGCGGATTGCCCGACATGAACTCTTCGATGTACTCGTTGACCATGAGGACGGGACGCCCGGTGGCCTTGGCGAGGAAGTAACAGATAGGGAGGTTGGCGGGCGTCGCCTTGCCGCCGAAGTCGCCGCCGATGTAGCTGTGGTTGAAGATCACGTTCTCATCCGGCACTTCGATGGCGATGGAGAGCGCGTTTCGCGTGTCGTAGGGCGCCTTGCTGCAGGTCCAGACCTGTACGACGTCGTCTTCAATGTTGATCGCGACGCTCTGCGTCTCGAGGTAGGCGTGGTGCTGCCGCGACAGCGTGTAGGTGTTTGCGACGACGATGCCCGCCTCGGCGAATCCGGCCTCGATGTCGCCCTTCTCGTTCACGGCGGAGGAGTAGGCGTTCGAGACTTTCTCAACCGATCGCGCGCCCATATAGGACGGGTAGTCCGGGTGCAGCAGCGGCGCGCTATCTTCGATCGCTTCCAGCGTGTCGAACACGGCGGGTAGCTCCTCGTACTCGACATCTATGAGGTCGAGCGCGGCCTGGGCGATGTCCTCGTCATCGGCGGCGGCGGCGGCGACGCGTTCGCCGATGAAGCGGACGCGGTCCTGCGCCAGCACGGGCACGTCCTTGATGGCGCGGCCCCAGGGGCCGAAGCGGATGTCATCGGCGGTGATCACGGCGTGGACGCCGGGCAGGGCTTTCGCGGCGGACGTATCGATCTTCAGGATGCGGGCGTGGGGGTAGGGGCTGTGCAGGCTCTTACCCCAGATCATGCCGGGCAGCGAATGGTCCGCGGAGTAGCGTCCCGTGCCGGTCACCTTGTCGACGCCGTCGGGGCGTCCCAGCGGCTTGCCAATCACGCGATACGTGGTCAACTCGTGGTCCCCTTTAGCGCACCGTCTAATCTGAAAGAGCGTCCTGCACGCCGCTACGAAACTCGTTCGCACCCAGCTGTAGCATGCCCAAAGCGGGCACCGTAACAAAAGTCGCACCCGCCCTGGCCAGATCAGCAACGTCGGCGGGATTGCGCGGGGAGTTGCCGCCAATGCCGCAGGGGATGCCCGCGGCCTTGCATCGGGCGATGACCTCTTTGCGGACCTTGACGACCTCTTCCTCCGCCGGGAAGCCCATGCTCTGCGCCAGGTCGTTCGGGGCGCAGTGGATGACGTCGATGCCGGGGACGCTGAGGATCTCGTCCAGCGCGGCGACGGCGTCGACGTGCTCGATCATCGGGATGACCATGACCTGTTCGTTGAGCCAACGCGTGGATTCGAGGCGCGTGACGCCGACGTTGTAGTCGTGCGCCCGCGTGCTGCCGATGCTGCGCTCGCCGTCGGGGTAGTAGCGCGCCGCCTTGACGACCGCCTCCGCCTGCGCCTTCGTGTTGACGTGGGGGACGATGACGCCCTGCACGCCGCGGTCAAGGAAACGCAGGATGGTGGCGGGCGCGTGGTCGGGGACACGGGCGAGCGGCGTGATGCCGGCGGTCTCGCAGGCGCGGACGAGGTGCTCGACCTCGAGCAGGCCCATCGAGCCGTGCTCGCAGTCGATCATGATGAAGTCCCAGCCGATGTGCCCCATGATCTCGACCGTCGTGGGCGCGTATTCGCCGACGATGGCGCCGAAGACGACCTTGCCGTCTTTGAGCTTTTGCTTCGTCGTGTTGACCTGCATGATTACCTCGTCAATCCCGCGCGCGAATGGGGCACATCGTCCAACCGCGGCTACTCCCAGCCTTCGCCGACGACGCCCTCAGCGTAGAGGCGCTCGATGTCGGCTTCGTCCTTGCCCAGGACGTCCCGGAGGATGTCGCGGGTGTGGCCGCCGGGGCGGTCGGCGCCGTGCGTCAGCTTGACGGGCGTTCGGGAGAGCTTGACGGGAGAGTTCACGACGCGAAAGCTGCGGCCCTTCCAGGAGGGCAGGTCGATCAGCATCTCGCGGTGGTTGACCTGCGGGTCCTTGCCCATGTCCTCGATCGTGTTCAGCGGCGCGATGAGGAACCTGTCGCCGAGAATCCCTTCCCATTCCGCTCTGGTCTTCTGGGCGAAGGCTTCGTTGAGCACGGGCTCGAGATGGGCGTGGTTTTTCGTGCGGTCGCGCGTCGTCCCGAAGCGCGGGTCGTCGATCAGCTCGTCGTGGCCGATGAGGGCGCAGAAGAGCGCCCAGTCGCGGACGCCGGCCAGGACAATGTACCCGTCCTTCGTGGGGAAGGCTTGAAACGGCGTGTTGAGCGGATGGCGGCTGCCGATGCGCCCGGGCACCTCGCCGGTGGCGAAGTGACGGATGACGGCGTTCTCGGCCAGGTTGACCTGCGCGTCCAGCATCGCGACGTCGATGTATTGCCCCTTGCCACTGGTTCCTCGTTCAACCAGTGCCGCGAGGACGCCCTGCGCCATGAACAAGCCGCCGGCCATGTCGCCGATCGAGTAGCCGACGCGGGCAGGCGGGCCGTCGGGGTAGCCCGTGATGCTCATGACGCCGCCGAGGCCTTGCACGATCACGTCGACGGCGCCGCGGTTGGCGTACGGCCCCGTCTGGCCGAAGCCGGACAGGGACGCGTAGACGATGCGCGGGTTGCGGGCGGAGACGGCCTCGTAGTCGAGGCCGAGCTTCTTCATGGTCCCGGCGGAGAAGTTCTCGATCGCAACGTCGGCTTTTTCCGCCAGCGCGAGCGCGATCTCCTTGCCCTCCGGGTGCTTGAGGTCGAGCTCGATGCTGTCTTTGCCACGATTGATGCTGAAGGTGTAGGTATTGATGCCGTCGACCATGGGTCCATTGGCGCGCCTGTCCTCGGTTTGGCCGACGACCTCCACCTTCCAGACCGTGGCGCCGAGGTCACAGAGCTGCATGACGCCGAAGGGCCCGGCCAGCGCCCAGGTGAAGTCGAGGATCTTGATGCCTTCCAGCGGTCCCGGCATGAGAGGCTCCGACTAGTTAGCGGGTCAGGGAAACACCGCATTTTTCTACGACGGGATATGGTGAGATTGTATCTGCGAGGGCAATGTTAGACGACTCGGCGCGGGCGCGGCGAATACAAGACATAACAAACTTGCAAACGGGGAGCCGATAACTAAGGTGAGCCCTCCTGACGTCTCAACTCTGACCCGAAAGGGTCCCTCCTTGAGCGGGGCCAAGGAGGGCTCGTCCAGTTATCTCTCTTAACTATCGCCCGCGTCCGACGATTCTGGATGCCCAGCACAATGGGGAAGCCGCTGATGTACAATAGGCCGCCGTTAAGTAAACTGGTTTCGGCGGACCGGAGGGACCCCGTATCCGGCTAAGGCGAAAGCATTTTCGAGGCCCGAACACGCCGCGCCGTTTTCGCGGGCGCGTGTATCCACCTGCCAGGCGTTTCCCCTGGACGTTGCTGCACGTCCTGGTCGTGGCGCTGGTGGTTGCGGCTACTTTCGGTACGGTTTCGATGACCAGCCAGGCGGAGCACGCCGGCTCCCAGGTCGCAGAGGCCGAGACCCTTTCGTTGAAGCAGACCAGTCCCAGCGAGCCGAACCCGGCGTTTGCGGCTGGGGCGCTGGCGCCGGTTTACGTGCCGCCACCGCAGGCGCAGGTGGTGCAGGGACCGCTCGTATTGCGCGAGGAGCTGCTGCCGCCGCCACCTTGCGTCGACGACCCGGTGCATCCTACGTTCTGCGTCTACACGGTGCAGCCGGGCGACACGCTGTCCGGCATCGCGTTGACTTACGGCATCGGCGGCAACGAGTACCTTTCGGCGGTTGAGATGCTGGCCCAGAGCAACAAACCGGACGTGATCAGCTCTGACGAGATCGTCCCGGGTCAGAAGCTGCGATTGCCGAAGCGTGTCGGCATCATTCATACGGTCTTTTCCACCCGGAGCCTGAGTGAGATCGTTTCCCTGTACGGCGTCAGCGTCGAAGACGTCATCGCGGTGCCCGAAAACGGTATGGACACGGACGGGCACATCCAGGTCGGCCAGGACCTGCTGGTCCCGGACCCGAAGCAGCTACCACCTGCCGTCACGCCCGAGCTGCCGCCGATTCCGGAGCCGAGCGAGGAGGCAGACGCCCCGGACGAGGAGGCGCCGGAGCCGGTTGAGCCGCCGCCCATCGACACGGCCGAGCCTGACGAGACGGTTGAACCAATCGATACGGTTGAGCCTGAGCCGGAGGAGACGCCTGAGCCGGAGGCTGAGGATGACGATACGGCGGACGATTCGCCGATCATCGTCTCGAACTTCGATGACCGTCCCACCGATACCTCGGTGTACGGCTTCGTCTGGCCGGTTTGGGGCCCGATTTCCAGCTACTTCGGGCCGGGTCACCCGCTAGGTATCGATATAGACCTGTACTACGACCCGAACTCGCCCATCGGCGCGGCGAAATCGGGCATTGTGACGTTTGCGGGCGGCAACCTGTGCTGCTCCTACGGTCTCTACGTCATCGTGGAACATGGCGACGGCACCAGCACGTTGTACGCTCACCTGTCGCAGATTGCCGTCGTCCAGGGGCAAGTAGTAGCGACGGGGCAGTTGCTGGGATTCGCCGGGGCCACCGGTTACTCAACCGGCAACCACCTGCACTTCGAGGTGTACATCGGCGACGACGTCGTCGACCCGCTGATCTTCCTGCCGCCGGAGTAGCTAGGCCTGCACGAGCCGAATCACGCTGCGCGTGATCAGGGCGCGGGCGAGGTCGAGCTTGAACGCGTTGTGTTGCAGCGGCGCGGCGCCGCCCAGCGCGGCATCGGCGGCGACTGCCGCCACCGTCTCTCCGGGCGCTTCGCCCTCCAGCGCGGCCTCCGCATCACGGACGCGCCGAGGTGTCGGTGCGACGCCACCGAGGACGAGCCGAACGTGCGTCATGCGACCGTCCCGAAGCTCATAGCCAAGCGCCAGGCTGACGATCGGGAAGTCGCCAGCGGTCCGCTCGCGGGCTTTGAAGTAGGCGCCGCGCCAAGCAGAGGGAAGGGCCGGGACGGTTACATTGGTCAGGACCTCGCCGGGCTCAAGGATGTTCTCGCGCGTCGGGACGGTGTCCGGGCCGATGAAGAACGACTCCAGCGCAACGTCGCGGCTGCCGCCAGGCCCTTCAATACTGGCGCCCGCGTCCACCGCGATTAATGGCGGCGCGAGGTCCGAGGCGTTGACGGCGTAGCAGCCGGGGCCTCCGAAGATCGAGAGGTATGACTGATAGGGCGTCTCAGCCGCGGGGCAGTCTTCACCACCCTTCTTGAGGCAACTGACGAGCGCGTGACGGTAGTGCAGGCAGCGCGGGCGCTGGCAGAGGTTGCCGCCCACCGTGCCCTGGTTGCGGATCTCCGGTGTCGCGACGCTGCGGGCCGCCTCGGCGAGGATTCTGTACGGGCCGGTCAGCGCGTCGCTGTATTCGAGGTCGGTGATCGTCGTGAGCGCTCCGATGCGCAGACCGGCGGGGCTCATTTCGATGCCGCGCAGTGTGTCGAGGCCGGCGATGCTGACGAGTCGCTGATACTCGGCGCTGCCTTCCTTAAGTTCTCCGAGGAGATCACTGCCGCCGGCTATCAGTCGCGCCCCGGCGCCTGAGGACTCGGCGATGACCTCGGCGATGCTGGACGGCTCGATGAAAGTGACGGGCTTCATGCGGACACCCCGCCAGCCCTGAGCGCCGGCAGCACACGGTCCGGCGTAAACGGGACCTCGTGCAGCCAAACGCCCGTCGCGTTGGCGAAGGCGTTGGAGACGGCGGCGAACACCGGCACCACGGGTGGCTCGCCGAGGGCCTTGGCGCCGAACGGGCCGAGCGGATCCGGCTCGCCGCAGAAAAGCACTTCGACCGCCGGGAAGTCGACGAGGCTGGTGAACTTGTGCTCCAGGAAGTTGGCGTTGAGCGTCATGCCGAGGTGTTTGTCGATGAACATCTCCTCGCGCATGGCGATGCCGAGAAACTGCAGTACGCCGCCTGAGACCTGGTTTTCCGCCATACGCGGATTGATGATGCGGCCGGAGTCGTGCGCCGCCACGTAGCGCAGGACGCGGATGCGGCCGGTCATGACGTCGGCCTCGACTTCGCAGAAGTGGGCGGCGAAGGAGTTGAGGACCTGCTGCGTGCTGCCGGACTGGACCGAAGCGGCGCCTATGACGTCACCGGAGATGCCGCCCGCCAGCGACGCCCAGCCCTCGGCGCCGGACGACACCTCGCGCAGCTGGCGCAGCGCGTCTTCGGCGGCCTGCTTGACGGCGTTGCCTGAGGTCATCGTCGTCGAGGAGCCGGCCGTGACGTGCGCCGGAGGCGTCGTGCCGGTGTCGGCGAGCACCATGCGTATCGAATCGAGAGGCGCGCCGAGCGTCGCGGCGGCGATCTGCGCCAGCACGGTCTCGGAGCCCTGCCCAACGTCCACGTTGCCGATCGAGACGAGGACGCCGCCGTCGGGTGCGATGCGCACCTCGGCCTGCGCCGTGACGTTGCCGCCGCCCTTGTAATTGCCCAGCGCCATGCCGATGCCGCGGCGAATCGGGCCGGTCGAGCTGCCGTTGGGCAGGCGGCGGGCGCGCCAGCCGATGCGCTCGGCGCCTTGCAGGATGCAATCAGCCAGCCCGTTGCTGGAAAAGGGCACGCCGCCTTCGACCGGCTGGTCGGGGACGAGCTCGCCGGCCGGCGTTTGACGCTGGCCTGGCTGGCCCTCCAGCTTTACGTGGTGCGCCAGGCGGTAGTCCAGCGGGTCCACGCCCGTTTGCGCCGCGATCTGGTCGATCAAGACCTCAAGGGCGAAATGACCCAGCGGCGCGCCGAGGCCACGGAAGGAGCCGCCGGCGGGCCGGTTCGTGTAGGCGGTGCGACCTTCGAAGCGCGCGTTGGGCGTCGTGTAGAGATAGATCGGTCCTTGCCCAATGCGCCGGGTGACGCCCATGCCGGACGCGACGTAGGCGCCGGCGTTCATCACAGCCCGCATGTCAACAGCGACCGGCGCGCCCGAGGCGTCGACACCGATCTCAAGGTCGATATCGGTCTCCTGGCGGTTGCGGCCCGCGGTGAACTCCTCGGCGCGGCTGTACTCGATGCGCACCGGGCGTCCGGCTGCCCGTGCCGCTAAAGCTGCGAGCGAACCGAGGCGGCTCTCGTCCTTGGCGCCGAAGCCGCCGCCCATCGTGGTGCAGATGACGCGGACGTCCTCCTCCGGTATCTCCAAAACGCGGGCCAGGTTGCGCTTGTCGACGGCGTGGACGGCGCGGCTTGTCTTCCAAATCGTGACGCTGTCGCCGTCCCACTCCGCAAGCGCGGCGCGCGTCTCCATGCCTGCGGGGCTGTGCATCTGCGTGTGGAAGCTGCCGCTGAAGCGTTGCGCTGCGTTCGCCAGCCCGCCGGCAACGTCGCCGCGTTCAACCATGAGCGCGTCGCCGCCGACGAGGTTGCCTGGCGCGTGCTCGTGCAGCACCGGCGCGCCGGGGGAGAGCGCTTCCGCGGCGTCGAAGACGGCCGGCAGCACTTCGTAATCAACATCGATCAGGGCGAGGGCGTCTTCAGCGAACGACTCGCGCTCAGCGGCGACGACGGCGACTTCGTCACCGACGAAGCGAAGCGTTTGATCGAGCGGCAGCAGGTCGGCGTCGATGCGCACTTGCGGTACGTCCTGGTAGGTCAGGACGGCGTGAACGCCGGGCAGCGCTTTCGCCTTCGACGTGTCGATAGAGCGGATGCGGGCGTGCGGGTGTGGGCTGCGCAGGATGCGGCCGTACAGCATTCCGGGTCGCTTGAGGTCGGCAGTGTACTTCGCGGCGCCGCGAACCTTGGCGCCAAGGCCGGTGCGTGGGACGGACTCACCGATAAGGGCGGGACTCTGGGTCATCTCATACCTCCGGCGGCCTTCGCGGCCGCGGCGGCGATGCGGTCGTAGGCGTTGCAGCGGCAGACGTGGCCGACGAGCTCCCAGCGCAGCGCCAGCTCGTCCAGCGACGCGTCGTGCTTCAAGGTGGCGTAGGCCGCGACGGCGAAGCCCGGGACGCAGAAGCCGCACTGGCCGCCGTCCTCCGCCACGAAGGCATCGAGCACGGGAGCAAAGTCCGGGCGTTGGGCGAGGCCTTCGACGGTCGTGACTTGCTTGTCGCGCACCTGCATCGCCAGGAGGTGGCAGGCGAGCATCGGCTTCTCGTCGATGAGGACGGTGCAGGCGCCGCATTCGCCGCGGTCGCAGGCGCGCTTGGCGCCGGTGAGGTCGAGGTCCTCGCGCAGCACGTCCAGCAGCGAGGCGCGGTGCTCGATCTGGAGGACGCGAGGTGCTCCGTTGATATTGAGCTCGATTTCAGTAGTGGTCTGGGATGTCATAGGGCGAATTCTAGAGCGCACCCGGGCTTGTGATCGAGTCGTAGAATGTCGCCAGCTATGCGACAGGACATCCACTTTTGTACAACGAAGGACGGTGTACGGATCGCGTATGCCGTTGTGGGTAGCGGGCCGGTGCTGGTCAAGGCGCCGAACTGGATGACTCACCTGGAGTACGAGTGGGAGAGCCCCGTCTGGCGCCACTGGTGGCAGGAGCTAGCGCGCGACTTCACGCTGGTGCGCTTCGATCAGCGCGGCTCGGGGCTTTCGGACTGGAACATCCCTGAGGCGACCTTCGAGTCCTGGGTGACCGACCTCGAAGCCGTGATTGAGGCGACGGCGGTTGAGAAGTTCTCGTTGCTGGGGATATCGCAGGGTGGCCCGACGGCCATCGAGTACGCCGTGCGCCACCCCGAGCGCGTCGACAAGATGGTGCTGTACGGCGCGTATGCGCGCGGGAGCCTGTACCGGGGACGTTCGCCGGAGGAGCACAGCGCGCTGGTGACGCTGACGCGCGAAGGCTGGGGGCGCGACAACCCCGCATACCGTCAACTGTTCACGAGTCAGTTCATGCCCGGCGCGACGGCCGAGCAGATGAACTGGTTCAACGAGCTGCAACGTATCTCTACGACGGGGGCCAACGCGGCTCGTGTGCAAGAAATCGGCAGCAACATCAACATCGTCGACCGGCTGCAGCTGGTGAAGGCGCCGACGTTGGTCCTGCACGCCCGTGGCGACGCCCGTGTGCCGTTTGATGAGGGTCGCCAGCTGGCCTCTCTGATCCCGAATGCGCACCTTGTTGGGTTGGACAGTACCAACCACCTGACGGTTGCCGACGAGCCGGCGTGGGAGAAGCTGATCAGTAACGTGCGGCATTTCCTGGTAACCGGCAGCCCGTTGCCGGAAACCGCCGGCAGAACGGAGATGCCGGAGACGGACCCGGCACAGTTGACGCAACGTGAGGTCGAAGTCCTGAAGCTGATGGCGGCGGGCAGAAGCAACCAGGAGATCGCCTCCGAGCTGGTTATCAGCATCAACACGGTCACAAACCACGTGAAGAACATCCTCGGCAAGACGGGTACCGCGAACCGTACGGAGGCGGCCAACTTCGCCCACCGTCACGGACTGATGGCGCTGGAGGCTTGATGAGAATGGCCAGACTGCCCTGATCGGCAGCTCGGGAACCGTGCGATGGACCAAACGATAAGGTTCTGTACCACCAAGGATGGCGTGCGAATCGCATACGCCATTGCGGGCAGTGGGCCGCCGCTCGTCAAGGCGCCAAACTGGCTGACGCACATCGAATACGAGATGCAGAACCCAATGTGGCGGCACTGGTGGGAGGAGCTAACCCGCGACCACACAGTCATCCGCTTCGACCAGCGCGGCTCCGGTCTCTCTGATTGGCCCGTAGCCGATATCTCCTTCGACGCCTGGGTTAGCGATCTCGAAGCCGTGGTCGAGGCTGTCGCCCTCGACCAGTTTGCGTTGCTGGGGATTTCGCAGGGCGCGGGTGTGGCGATCGAGTACGCGGCTCGCCATCCGGAAAGGTTTCGCACCTCGTCATCTACGGCGGCTTCGCGCGTGGCCGGCTGAAGCGCGGTCAATCACCTGAGCTGCAAGAGGCCGTCATGACCCTGATGCGCGAGGGCTGGGGTAACGACAACCCCGCATACCGCCAGATCTTCACAAGCCAGTTTATGCCGGAAGCAACGCCGGAGCAGATGCGGTGGTTCAACGAGCTGCAGAGAGTCTCGACTTCCCCTGAGAACGCAGTGCGGATATACGGGACCAGCTCCCAGACGGATGTTGTCGGGAGGCTGCAAGAGGTCAAAGCACCCACGCTGGTGCTGCATGCGACCAGAGACTTACGGATCGCCTTTGAAGAGGCACGGCTGACCGCATCCTTGATTCCAAACGCCCACCTCGTTCCACTCGACAGCAACAACCATCTCACGCTCGCGGATGAGCCGGCGTGGGAGGTCCTGGTCGCTAACGTGCGCCACTTTATGACTACGGGCGCTCCGTTGCCGGAAACGCCGGGGCTGACCGAGATGCCGAGGTCGGACCCGGCTCAGCTGACGCCGCGGGAGATCGAGGTGCTGAAGTTGATGGCGGCGGGCAGAAGCAACCAGGAGATCGCCTCCGAGCTGTTTATCAGCATCAACACGGTCACGAACCACGTGAAGAACATCCTCGGCAAGACAGGTACCGCGAATCGTACGGAGGCCGCCAACTTCGCCCACCGTCACGGGCTGGTAGCCTCGAACTAGTCCCAGAGTCGCTTCCTAGCTTCATCGACGGCCAGCCCTGGCTATAGCCACCCCGGCTATAGCCATTTCTTGTTCCGGAAAACGCCCAATCGTGGTCGTGTGGGGCAACCTGCGCGAACTTACCTTGACTTGTAGAAGACGGCCGCCGGGCACTGAGTCCCGGCGAGTACCGAAGGAGCAAGTCATGACAACTCAAGCAATCGCAGCCGGGCCAGAAACGTTCGTCGAGGCTCGCAAGGCCACCCTCACCGGCCGGCTCAGTGCGCCTGCCGAGCTCCTCTCCATACCGGGGTTTCTGCAGCTCGGTCTGAGCAACGCGCTTTCGCAGTCATTCGCTATGCGCATGCAAGGTCTCGCGGTCGCGTGGGTGGTCCTGGAGATGACGGGGTCGCAGATGTGGCTCGGCATCGTCAACGGCGTCCCCGCGATCTCGGTTGTCCTGTTCTCACTGCTGGGTGGTGTTCTGGCTGATTCACGTGACGCGCGCCGGGTACTGATCGCAGTGCGGTCCGGCCTCGGCGCGGCGGCCTTCCTTGCGTTGGTCTTGATCTCGACGGGCCAGATCCGTATCGAACACCTGCTTATCTACGGTCTGCTGGCGGTTGGGCTGTCGGCAATCGACTTACCGGTTGGCAGGACGCTGATGCTGCAGATGGTGGGCCCCGAGCGCCTGATGAACGCGAACGCAATGCAGAACTTTGGCATGAACCTGGTCAACATCGCCGCGCCGACGAGCATGGCGATCCTGATCGGCGTCGCGGGTTCAGGCGCAGCGTTTGGTGTGCTTGGCGCGGGCTACGTGCTGGGGACGCTGACGCTTCTGAAGGCGCGCCTCTCGGTCACGCCCATCGCCCCGGCAGCGCCCCGGCGATCGCAGCCCGTCGAGGAGCTCATCGCCGGTCTCGTCTACGTGCGCTCCACGCCGAGGGTGGCAGCTTTGGTCTCCCTGGGGTTCCTGATGCCGTTTGCCGGGGTCTATTTCGCCATGATTCCGACCTTCGCTCGGGACGTCCTGAGCGCGGGCGCCGGTGGACTGGGCTTGATGGTTGCGGCGTTTTCTCTGGGCAGCCTCGCAGGTTCGATGCTGCTGGTGATGAGTCAGGGGATCCGCCGCCGCGGCGGCAAAGTTGCCGTCCTCGGAATCCTCTTCGGCGCGGGCATGATCGGCTTTGCGGTGTCGGAAAGCCTGCTCCTTTCCAGCGCTATCAGCCTGTCGATGGGGTTCATCGCCGCTTTCTGGCAGAACATGGTTACGACGATGGTGCAGACAGTCGCGGCGCCGGAGATGCGCGGCCGGACGCTAAGCGTCTTCACGATGGGCTTCCAGCTCGCGAGCCTCGGCTGGCTGATCGGCGGAGTCACGGCGAGCCTGGCGGGCCCTGAGGCAGCGGTCGCGATTGCCGGTATCTGCTTTGCCGGATTCAGCACGCTGATCTTCACCGTCAGCAAGGAGGCGCGTGAGGTCGACTAAGGCGGCAAATCGCGAGACGGAAGATGAGGCTGTTCGCTGAAGGCGGAGGGCCTCATCACTTCGCCTGAGTTACACTCGCTTGTGAATTGTGAATAATGCTTCCCCCGCCGCCGATACGTCTCTAGTCGAAACTCGTGAGCTGACCAAACGCTACGGAAGGCAGGTGCTGGCGCTCGATTCGCTGTCTTTGCAGGTTGGCGAGGGTGTTACCGGCATCGTTGGCGCCAACGGCGCCGGCAAAAGCACGCTTATCAAGATACTGCTGGGTTTGTTGAACCCCACCTCGGGCGGCGCCACCCTGCTGGGCTTCGACGTCGTGACTCAGGGACCTACCTTAAGGCAGTACGTCGGCTACATGCCAGAGCACGACTGCCTACCGCCCGACGTTAGCGCGACCGACTTCGTGATTCACATGGCGCGGATCAACGGACTGCCCAGCTCTGCCGCGCGGGAGCGTGCCGCCGAAACACTGCGCCACGTCGGGTTGTTCGAGGAGCGTTACCGGGCCATCGGCACGTACTCCACGGGCATGAAGCAGCGCGTCAAGCTGGCGCAGGCGCTGGTCCACGACCCGAAGCTGCTGATGCTGGACGAGCCGACCAACGGGCTCGATCCGGCGGGCCGCGACGAGATGCTCGATCTGATCCGTCGCATCGGCCGTGACTTCGGCATCTCGATGCTGATGTCGTCCCATCTCCTGGGCGAGATCGAGCGCGTCTGTGACCACCTCGTCGTGATCGACGCGGGACGGCTGATGCGCGCCGACACGATCGCGACGTTCACGGGCGAGATGCAGGTCCTGACGATTGAGGTCGACGAGAAGCAGGAGGAGCTGCAGGCTCGGCTCGTGGCGAAGGGCCTGGGTGTGACCGCCGACGGCCCGCTGCTGTTGATCAGCATCGACGGCCAGGCGCCGTACGACGTCGTCCGCGACGAAGTTGTCGATCTCGGTGTCGGGTTGCTGCGTATGGAACAGCGTCGGCACCGGCTGGAGGACCTGTTCCGTGTCGAGACCGAAGAGACGGCCGATGTCTGAGCAGACAACGCCATCTCGACTCCAGACCGGCATCTACGACCTCGGTTACCGCACGTATGACGGAGCGCGGTTGGGTCGCCTTTACGCTATCACGTCGCTGTTCACCTACAGCCTACGGGCGGTCTTTGGCCTGGGGCGAGGCTGGGTTGCGAAGTTGTTCGCGATGGGCCTGGCGGCCATCGCGTCGATCCCTGCCCTAGTGCAGCTGGCTATCGCGGCAATTGTGCCGGCCGACTTCGAGTACGTCGGCTTCGAGAGCTACTTCTCCTTCGTCAGCATCGTTCTGGCGTTGTTTTGCGCGGTTGCGGCGCCTGAGGTCGTGGGACGCGATCAGCGTCACCGTACTCTGGCGCTTTACTTTTCTCGCGCACTCTCCCGCAGCGATTATGTTGCAGCCAAGTGGGTGGCCCTGCTCGTCGGGTTGCTCATCGTCCTACTGATACCGCAGGCGCTGCTTCTGACAGGTAACGCGGTCGCCACCGAGGAGGTCGTGGACTATCTGAAGGACAACCTCGGCTCGATACCGCCAATAATTGGAAGCTCGCTGGTCGTTGCGACGATGATGGGTTCGTTGTCCCTGGCGATCGCGTGTCAAACGCCGAGGCGTTACTGGGCTTCGGGGGCGGTCATCATTTACTTCGTCATCGCCACGGCGCTGGGCGCCATTCTTCAAGAGACCATCTCCGGCAGCGATGGCGACTATGCGTTCCTGATCAGTCCGATTCACGTCCTCGAGGGGACGGTCTACTGGATCTTCAACGCAACTCCAGACCTCGATTCGGATATTTACGGCGTGGCGTTTGATGGTGTGTATTTCTTTGCCGCAGCCGTCGGTTATTCGCTGCTCGGCCTGGCCGTGGTGTACCGGCGATTCGCGAAGATGGCGATTTGATGACTACGCAGTCGGCTGCTCTGACGCTCAGCAACGTTTCGCGCTGGTACGGGAACGTCGTCGCCGTGAACGACGTGTCGTTCGAGCTGGGGCCGGGGATCACGGGTCTATTGGGACCCAACGGCGCCGGCAAGTCGACGCTGCTGCATATGCTGGCGGGGCTGCTCGCGCCGTCCAATGGTGACGCGCTGGTCAACGGGGAGGCGGCCTGGCGAAACCCTGACATCTATCGGCTGGTGGGCTTCGTGCCGGAGCGTGAGGCCGTCTATCCGTTCCTATCGGGGGTTGAGTTCGTCAAGCTGAGCGCGCGCTTGCACGGTCTCGAGAAGCCCGAGGCGGCCGCGCTGAGCGCGATCGATCAGGTCGAGATGGCCGACGCGAAGGATCGCGCCGTAGGAGGCTACTCGAAGGGCATGAAGCAGCGGATCAAGATCGCCGCGGCCATTGTTCACCAGCCGCCGATCTTGCTGCTCGACGAGCCCTTCAACGGCGCCGACCCGCGGCAGCGGCTGCGCATGATGGAGATGTTGCAGCGCATGGCGGCAGCCGG
>Ga0214471_10000482_pt1 | contig 34287 bp, 56 predicted proteins | sample RVTome_5_FD_207665 | JGI IMG/M metagenome (GOLD analysis project Ga0214471, IMG submission 207665) | Soil microbial communities from uranium-contaminated site in the Upper Colorado River Basin, Wyoming, United States - RVT142D155 | ecosystem: Environmental > Terrestrial > Soil > Contaminated >... | reverse complement strand
CTTACCCCCTATTCTGACAATTTTCCGACTGTTGGCCTTGCTGGCGGGTTCACCGTGGATGGTAATTGTCTCTCCGGAACCGAGAATGGTCCTGACCAGATCAATCACCCGCTGCGGCTGCCAGTACGGGCATTCATGTTTTGCAATGCCTTCGGTTGCGGGGGTGCAATTCCATATTTCGCCGCTGTCGTGGTTGCATATCAGCGGCAGGTCGGCATTATCTGCAAAGCAGGCGCGCATCATTTCACAATTCCCTCTCTTCCAGTTGTAAAGGATTTCTTGACAACTCCCGCAGCACCGGACCTGCGGCCGGTGTGCTTTTTGTTCGTTTGCACCAAGCCCACAAAAGGGCCGCGCTGAAAATCTCAAATCGCCAGTAGTTCGCACAATATCCCGCAGTCATCCAGGATTGGCGCTTCGTGCCGTCCGGCTTCGGGGTCAAGTTCGTCCAAGTACACGCCCTTGATACACGTCGCCTGGATAGCCCTTTCCATTTTTGCCCTAGCGGCAAAGACATCCGGGAAATCGTGGCGAATGTGATTCCAGTAGCCCTTTCCACCCTTAACGCAGCCAACGCAGTTGTTATTACTGTATCCGAGTTCGTACATTGCCGGGCGGTTTATCCCGCTGGCAGAAAGCGTTTGGTGCGCCATTTCTTTAGACCAGCGACGATCTACCAATGGGAAGACGTGCTCCTGATTAGGCATGGTTTCGTGAAGCCGTTCGCACCGGGCAAGCTCACCATAATCCATCCCCCAAACATAGCGCAGCGGCTCGGTATGCGCTTTTTCCCACTCCATTCTGACCCGGCGTTTTAGCCATTTTGTGCAGGCTGCACCACCTGGGCCGTTGACATACCCGCGACCCCCTGCGGCAAAACAGGCCTCTTCGACGCTGTGATAAACCGATTGTAGGATTTCAACAGGTTTGCCAAACCAGTTCTCACACTCAGCGATAAATCGCAGGGTGTCGGGGTGCTGGTCGTCAATGTGTGTGTAAATGATTCGGTCAATATCGTCGATCATCAGTTTTGTAGCTACCGCCGAAGAGACGCCAGCAGAGAACCATGAAACTGTCAGCATGTTAGACCTCGTTTGTGAAAGCGCGAACTCGTGGGGGTTGGTGCAAACGAACCAATCAGTGAACCGGACGGGTCCACGCTAGTGCTTCGTAGTGGCGGCACAACGCCGCCGGTTACTTCAACCGTTAGGGCGACAAGACCGAAGCCCTGCCGCCCCGGTTGCTACTTCGCCTCTTCAGGAATTGTCTCAAAGTTCTGACACGCCAGAGTGACGCTACCACTTCCGAGGTGCCCGACACCGTACGGCATCTGGTGGATAATGCCCTGAACTGCTCCAGTGACTACCACGCCATCGGTACAAGCCTTCTTTTTGTTGCAGGTTCCGCAGGGTGTGTTAACTGAGTACGACATTTGATTCTCCTTCATCTGCTGTATTTCCCTTTTCAGGGATTCGTTTTCAACATGCAGGCGCTTCCACTCTCGGAGCAAATCCCCGATGGTGTCACACGCCCAATTAATCTGTTCTTTTGTCATGAATGGCATCGAAAATCCGCCCTAACCAACGCTGTGGACCAGTCGGCAAAAAGCCGCCGCTGGTCACGCTACAGCGTTCGACACCACTTCCCAGTCGGTGCAGTCCGCAATGTCAATCCGCAGGTCGTAGCCGTTCTCGCGCTCGAAATGCTCTGTCAGCCACACGTCGCCCATGCGCGAGCAACCAATGCAGCGGTAACGCTTGCCATCCTTGTAGGTGCAAAACAGTTGCCGTGCACGCAGCCAAGCGTGGTCGTTTTCAATCGCTGGCCTGCGGAAATGCTCAAGCCATTCCTTCACGTCGTCGGGGCCGGTTGTCGGGTCATCTAGCCAGTCGTCTATGTGCGTCATTGTTTTTCTCCGTGGTTGCGGTGTTGTCGAACCCGTCATTGCACCGGACGCCGGGCGATAGAGCCGCCCGTCGCCTGTGAATTCAAACGTTCAAACGGCTCCGTGGTGGGTGGGGCGGCGTACTCCCTGCCACCGCCCACCACTGGCCGGCTAATGGCGCTGGCTCGTTCCTGGCTCGTCTAGGCCAAGAATCTTGCGCTGGGCCTCCAGTTCGTTCGGCGTCTTGTACACCCAGAAAAAGGTATTGTGACCCCGAAGGTAAACGAATGTGTCTACAAGAAAAAAAGCAAAAAACAGCAGCACAATCATCATCATCCTTTTCCGCCTTTCCTCTAGTAGCCGCTTTTTAAGGTCGGCAATGCTGTCTTGGTACCACGACACGGGCGGGTTTTTCGGCGGCAAGCACGACATAGGCTCACCTCGCACAGGCCGAACACGCCTGAACCCCGCCGGACACGTTCGCGCAGCCACATGAGCCAGCGACAACGGGCAGGCTGATCGGGTCCGACGACCAGTCGAAATTCTCTGCCATGTCGGCCACAAGAAAACCATCGTCATAGTCGGGGCCTTCAAGCGACCACAGCTCATCTTCCGCCTCCTCCGGGTGCGGCCCGACCAGCACCACCCTCGGGGCCTGTTGAGAAAAGGGTGTATCAGTCATCTTCAGCCAGTAATAGCCGGGAATAGTGGGTTTCTCTTTGGTCCAGATCATGTCTACCTCCCTCGAAAGTCCGCCGTTTGAACCATTCAGTCAAGCGGACGGTTTCACCGTCCGCGCTCCTAGCGGAGCTTCCTACTCCGCCGCTTACTTCAATCGTTAGGCGCCTGCATATTTTGGCCAGCAGCACTTTTTAAACTTCTTTGCGCTACCGCAGAGACAGGGCTTATTCCTCATCCAATTCTTGCGCCTGTCCCTGTTCATGTTCACGGTCTCTTCAAGCTCGTTTGCCGGTATTGGCATCAACCCCTCTACGAGGCTTCTCTCTTTGGTGATTTCCTCATCAAAGAATCTGATATTTCCCTCTGGTGCCTGCATTTTCGATCCTTCCCGCGCCTAACCAGGCGCTCAACTGGACGGGTTTACCATCAGTGCTAAGGGCGCGGCCCGTCATCCGCCACCAGTTATCTTTTACTGTTATCCCCCTCGAATTTCCCCGACAATATCCCCCTCGATTTTCTCCCTCTCCCGGTCCACCATCTTGTCTTCCAACCACGGCGCAGGGCGGCCGCGCCGGTCGCACACGGTAAACTCGACTTCCGCCCCGCCCTGGCAATCCTCAGTGCTCGGTGCCGTAAGGGCTGGCAACGGCTTGAAATACCGGCAGGAGTCAACCCGGATCAAACAGGGTATTCCGGCGATGCGGGTTTCAATCATGATACCACCGCTGGGTTTCAGCGTGCCGGTTGTCCATCTCGGTCAGGACCCCCTGTACGCTCATACCCACAATTGCGGCGGTCATCAACATGACAATGACAACCGCCAGTGCAGTGCCCAGGACATCCGATCCAAAACGCTTCCTTTTCATCGCTCTGCTCCTTTTCGCGCATAATCCCTCCGTTCGATTTTTGCCATCTCGACAGCATAACAGGGAGGGCACGCGGTGCTTGTGACTTCCCTGTTTTCCAGCGGCTCTTTCTCTCCGACAACGGTATCGCAATAGCAACATTTGACAATCATCTGACCCCTCCTTGAGTGGTTGATTTTCCAAAAGACTACCAGCCGCACCTTCAAGTGTCAATAACCTTTTTTAAAAATAAATATAGAAAAACTACTTGCAGAATCCGCTTTGCCGTGGTAATTTTTCCAAAACAAACACAAAGGAGACAAACCATGAAAATCGAAGAAATCAGGAAACAGGCCGGTCTCAATCAGCAGACCATGGCGCAGGAGGTCGGGGTATCCCTGCAAACTATCTCAAATTGGGAAACGGCCGGGAAAACCCTTGACCAACTCCGGCCCCTGGCGCGTATGGGGGTAGAGCGGTTTGCCAGGCAACACAAGATTGCTATTAATGTCTAAAAAAAAGTTTTGCGGCGCACAGCGTCCGCAACAACGGGAGTTAAAGGGAGGAAAACAATGATTGATTTACAGCAGTTTTGCGGCGAGATGAAAGCGATATCTGCACCATGGTCAGAAGGGGACTACTCTTTTGCAACCAATGGGTATGCCCTTATCCGTGTCCCGCGCCGGTCGGACATTGCCGAAAATGAAAAAGCCCCGCCGATAATGGGACAGAATATCGGGTCCGTGTTTGGGAAAGAACCCGCCGCATGGTTGGGAATACCGGAATTCCCCCCGCCTGCCGACGAGGAATGTGCAGAGTGCGGGGGGGATGGGGAGGTCCGCCCGAGCACCCCATATAACACGTATGACGAGCAGGAGTGTTTATCCTGTGGCGGCAGTGGTAAATCAGGGGGAATCAACCCGGTACAAATCGGCGGCGTTTATTTTTCCGATAGGTTGCTCGCAAAGTTATTGACACTGCCGAACGTGAAGGTTGGTGTTTTTGGGCCAACAAATACGGCCCGCATTATGTTTGATGGTGGGGATGGGCTGATTATGCCCATAAAATAATAAACACAGGGACAACGGAGGAGACAATGACCAGAGAAGAAGCAATGGCAAAAGCGCGGCAACTGAGCCGCACCGGCGTTTGTTCGGTGGGGGTATCCGAGTCCGATTATTTGAATGATGATGGGACAATCGGGCATTATGCTTTTTTTAATGTGACGGTTGACAGGTTCGGTCTGCATTCTGAGCCGAGCTACGAAAGCTGTTTCAAAAAGATCGAAAAGCAAATCGAAACCGAGCGGGTCAAAGTTGTCGAGCGGCTGCGCCGGGAACTGGCGGTGGCCGAAGCTGCGATCACGCCAGAAGGAGATGAATCATGAACACACTTTTTTTAGATCTGGAAACCATCCCGACACAGCGCCCCGGTGCCATCGAGGAATTCCGCGCGAACGTGAAACCCCCCGGCAATATGAGCAAGCCGGAAACCATCGCTGCATGGATGCAAAACAACGCCGACGCAGCTGCGGAAGAAGCTTTTCGCAAAACATCATTTGACGGTGCGCAGGGGGAAATTCTCTGCATCGGCTTTGCTGTCAATGACGGCACGCCATGTCACATCGGAAGAGCCATCACCGGTTGTGAATCAACGCTGTTGCATGATTTTTATTCCGCGATGTCAGGGTACAGGGTGGATCGCATTGTCGGCCACAACGTCAAGGACTTTGACCTGCGGTTTTTGTTCCAGCGCTCTGTTATCAACGGGGCGAAACCTTCATTCCCGCTGCGGACGGAAAGCCGCTACTGCGGCGACTATGTTTTTGACACCATGCTTTCGTGGGCAGGGTGGGGAAACCGGATCAGTCTCAAGAACCTGTGCGCGGCTCTCGGTATATCGGTCAAGGAAGGCGACATTGACGGGTCGAAGGTGTGGGACGCGGCCCAAGATGGGCGGTATGAAGAAATTTTCTCTTACTGTGAATCTGACGTTACCGCAACGAGGGAAGTCTATAACCGCATGACCTTCGGGGGGGAATTATGAACGCGCTGCAATCCATTCAATCGGAGTTGAGAGCACCCAAAAATCAGACTAATAAGTTCGGGGGGTATAACTACCGATCCTGCGAGGATATTCTTGAGGCGGTCAAGCCCTTGTTAAAAACGTATGATTCTGTTTTGACTATCTCTGATGAAATAGTGGAGGTAGGCGGGAGAGTCTACGTCAAGGCCACGGCACGACTCACCGAAAAGGCGGGCGTCGTCACGGAAACAACGGCCTTCGCCCGCGAAGCCGAAAACAAGAAGGGGATGGACGAGAGCCAGATAACCGGCGCCGCATCATCCTACGCCCGTAAATATGCCTTGAATGGTCTGTTTTGCATCGACGACAACAAGGATGCCGACACCGGGCACCATGATCAACAGCCGCGCAAACCCGTCACCGAAGCACCGGCCACACCAGTCAAAATCCCGCTTGAAAACGTGCTGGCGGAAATGGAGGGGGCGTTCAGCCTGAAGGAACTCGGTGACATTTTCAAATCCCGGTCGCCGATGGCCCAGGCTTGTTATTCCAAGGGCGAACTTGATGCCATGATCGCAAAGAAGGATGAACTCAAGGGCAGGTTGAAGTGAACCTCAAGCTAACCCTAATATCGGATGCGGTAAGGGATCGGGCGCTGTCCGTGGTCCGGTCCCTGCCGCTGGGACACGAGATTGTGATTCGACCGGCGAAGAGCAAGCGGAGCAATCAGGCGAATGCACTTTACTGGCGCTGGATTGACGTTATCCGGCTCCACGTTCTCGATTCCACCGGACAGGCTTACGGCGCCGATGCTCTCCACGAATGGCTAAAGGGCAAGTTCTTGCCGACCGTGACCGTTGAGATTGGCGGGGAGGTGCAGCGGTGCAGGCTCAGCACAGCAAAGCTCAACACCAAGGAAATGAGCGAGTACATGGAAAAAATCGACTTTTATTGTGTAAACAACCTCAGTTTGTATTTGCCAATTCCCGGAGTTGAGGAAGAATAATGTTGAATTTTGTCAGCGAAAATGGGAAAATCGTGGTGCTGACAAATAGTTGCATTGTTGTTCGTCCCACCACAAACCATACGCTTAGGCCATCCAAGGCCGAACGCCCCCAAACGGTGCAGCTATTTGTCAGCGCAAATGCAAGCCTTGGGGGCGTTTTTTTATGCCCCAACGCTTATGCTCTGGCAGTGGGGCGCGGAAAAACATCATTGCCCGGGAAGATCGCGACTTCCGTTTCCGCCGAGCATCGCGGCCCAGTCGATGCAAAAACAAAAGTGCTGGCAACCGTGTCCCATAGGACCAGCGACCTGATGCCCCGAAAGGGGTTGCCTCATCAGACGCCCGTAAGGGTGGGGGAGAGGGCTAAGTCTCCCAGGAGGAACGCACCGTTTATGGTGCGGGCTGTAAAGCCGGGGACCCGATTACTTCCGAGACTACATCAGGGAGGAAAGGGGTATACCTGTCACTAAAATAAAAAAGGAGGATAAAATGGAGTGCAAGAACTGCGGTCACGAGTGTTACAGGGACGAGGTTCACGTTGGAGTTGGGGTTGTTTCCGGCCCATGGGGGTGTCCTTGCGGATGGAGCGAGGATGATAGATACAATCTTCTGGATGGACCCAAGAAAACAGCGAAGGGCGGGACCATAGATCAGTATGGCGGGGTTATCCCGAATCGCGACAATGGAGGCATGAAATGAAAGAGCTATTTTGGAGGACGATCTTTCGAAGCACCCCTGCCAAGTGGATATGCTGCGGTTGCAATGGATGGGACACCCGGCGCGGAGCCTTTGGCCGGTGGATAACCGAGAAATATGGAGACGCCTAATTCTTTAACAGCCCCATTCATGGCGGAACAGGAGGGAAAGGATGAGTGAAAATCGCAAATACATCGAGTGTGAATGCGGATGCGATAAAATTTATGTTTCGGCAACCGATAAATCCCCGCTCAAGGGGATGTGTGCCAGGTGCCGCAAAGATGTTGATCTTACCGATGGTGTTGACGACTTGGCCGGGTGCAAGTTGGTTTTAACTAGATAGCGGGACAGGAGGAAGAGGATGTGCGAAAAAAGCGAATCCTTAACAATTATAGTTTATGTTGGAGAGCCTGCCCGCGAGTACCAGGGCGGAAATTTTCTGAATGCTATTGACGAGGTAGCAAGTTACTTTTGTCTCGCCCGGACTATGGATATTGAAGAGATCAAAAAACTGCTGGCCGTCTATGCCGAGAGGGAGGGATGAGCCGCAAGAAGCCCACCAAGTCCGAGCAGGAGCACCTGACGTGGATCCACACTCTCGGGTGTTGTGTCTGCGGAGCGCGGCCGGTTGAGGCACACCACATTTTGCATATTGGCAACAAGACCCGCGACCATTTCAGAACACTGCCATTGTGCCACAGCCACCACACCGGCACCTTTTCCATCCACGGAGCGCGGAAGAGTTTTAGGGCGAAGTATGGCCATGAGGAAAATTTACTTGAAAAAATAATGAAGCAAAAAGAGGAAAGCTGATGACCTGCCCATTCGGTGCGTGCCAACATTTCACGTTTAAAAAGCTCGTCAGGTGGTGCAGACTCCACAACAAACCGATCACCGGCCAAGGATGCGGGGGTGCGGATTTCTCCCCGTCTGCGGTCAAAAAAGGAGGGACGTCATGATACCCAAAAAACACTGTCTTGCAATAACCCTGGCCTGCGCGGTTGGGGCGGTGGTTGTGGGCTGGTACTGGTAACGCTGCATTAGCTCAATGGTAGAGCAGTTGCCTTATAAGCGACCGACGGAGGTTCAATCCCTTCATGCAGTACCACAAGACTTTTACCCTATGGGAATATTGTGAGGTGAAAAATGGAATGGAAGTGCGCACACTGTAAAAACGACGATCTGGACTACGACTTCGCTGAGGAAATCGATCTTAAAAGCGGGGTAGGGCGTTTTGTCTACACCTGTGGCGGCTGCGGGGAGCTGACCTGCATTACCATGAAAGTGATAGAGTTCGAGGCTTACTAGCCGCCCAACGCCTGAGGTCAGCGGCGGCGTAGAAAGCGGCCTACGCAGCACTGCTGTAATTCCGTCCGCTGGAGCGATTTGTTATGCGATTTGTCGCAGTCAAAAAATGGAAAGACGGGGGAGAGGCGACTATGGAATATTTTGATAAAAAAGAAGACGCCCTTTTGTGGATTGGGAAACAGCCCCAACCAAAAAGAGACGAATATCAGTGGTTGATTGGGGAGTATTGATTTTGCATAACAAAAAGCACACCGGCCGCAGGTCCGGTGCTGTGGGAGTTAAAACCTATTCGCCGGTTTGAATATTTATTTTTGTTTCGGAAAAGATTCCGTGCGCGGTGGGCATCAATGGGAAACGCGCTCAGTACAAAACCCGCAAGTATGGCCGCTGGATTATTTGCATGGTGCTGTGGCTGGCCGCCAAACGTGTCCGATAATTAACAAGGAGGTAACAGTGAGCGTTAACAAATGGTATGGGATAGGGAATCTTTGCCGCGATCCTGAAACAAAGTATACCCCGTCTGGGGTCTGCGTCTGCAATTTTTCGATTGCCTGCAATGAGCGCTTCACCGACAAAAACGGCGACAAACATGAGAATGTTGAGTTTATCAACATCGTCGCGTGGCGGCAACTCGCAGAAATCTGCGGCAAATATTTGCAGAAAGGGAAACAGGTTTTTATCTCCGGGAAGCTCCAGACCCGAAGTTATGACGACCGCGACGGGAAGAAGCGCTATATTTCCGAAATCGTCGCTGATCAGATGCAGTTGCTCGGATCAAGGGCAGAGCAGGGGCAAGCCGCCGATAGCGGCTCACAGGGGGAATCTGGCGGTCAGAACCGCGTGCCGGGAATAAACGAGGACGAGGATCTTATCCCATTCTGAAATTTCATTTCCATTGAGCCAACACAGGGGGGTCCATGTCGAAAACAGCGAGGGAATCATATCTAAACGGATACATAGCCACCGGCACCGACCGGTTCGGGACGATCGGAAAGTTTGACCACACATGCCCGAATATGGGGACAGGGCCGAACACCACCAAGGCAAAGTGCATCGAGCGGCAACAACAGGGCGGCGGATGCCACAATACCCGCTGCAAGATCGGACTGGAGACAAGCGGCTACGCGCCACCGGTCAAAAAAGTCCGCCCGCCGCGCATCCGCAAATCAAAAGCGGTGATGCCGGGACTGTGCGCGTGTGGTAAAGTTGCGGTGTCAAAGGGCCAAATGCGGTTGGCCAGGATCGACGGGGTGCTGTGCCGGGAGTGTTTGGACACCAAGCGGGCCGAGTTGAAGCCCTTGCGGCAGCAGGAGCAGCGCGAACACAGAAAAGCAGTCAGGGCGGAAAGACGGATGGCGAAAAAGCGCGCCCGGCTCGAACAGAAACTTGCGGAAATAAAGGAAAACTTGAACCAACTGTGATATAGGGGGCACCATGAATATTGCAGAAATGGAGGAAGTAATTCGGCGGCACCGGGTGATGATGCAGGAAATTCTGTGTGCCGCGCTGACACTGGAGAAAATGTCCACACTGGGAGGTAAAAGCTGCATCGGGTATGGGGCTATCGGCTACGGTGGCGGCAGCGGAGACCCTGCGCATCTGCTTGACCGGGCTATGTCGGTCACGCGGCATATACGGGACGGTGAGCGCAGAGCCTTGATTCGGTGGCTGGCGACCAACCACATCGAGCCGCACAAGTGGCCCCGTCTGGCGCTGGCATTCTGGCATAGGGTGCCGGTAGACGCAGCTTCGGATATGGCGCGGGTTACTGCCGGGGTTGTTTGACCAACAGGAGGAAAATGGATATGGCTTGTAAAAAACACGCAAAAACCCCCGTTAAGGGATATTCCGATTGTGTGGGTTGTGAAATTGAATATCTCCGCACTGAACTCGCCGAGAGTGAGAGGAAGAGGGGGGAGGCTGAAGAACGGGCGTCGCATTGGGCCGACATTGCTGGTAACTTTGGAAAAGAAAAGGATGATGCTCTGGCGAGGATGGAGGAACTTACTAACTCGCTACAACAGATTAAGGATGAAAGCAACGGCGTCGAGGTTTTCTATGCCGACATTGATCAGGTATTAAGTCGCTTAGAAGGAACCTATATCATCGCCCATCATGCCCTTTCACTCCCCACTACCGGAGCCGCCGACCGTCTCCGTATCGAGGAACTCCAGGGAATAATCGAATCGGTCAAAAGCAAAAAGATCGGAATAAACAATCATGACGACTATTCCGACCTGTTGCATGATGCCCTATGTAATGACATCATTACGTCTATCCGCTCCCGCATAACGGAGATGAAAGAGGAAGGTTAACGCCGCACTGCATTCAAATACCAGCCGACGCTTCGGGTGTCGCCGCCCGGAGAGTCTTTGATTAGCAGCACATACCCCGGCCACCGCGTCACAATATAGTCGGGGTTGTGCTCATGGCGGTAGGCTTCGCGCTCTTCCGGTTTGTCCCGGTATTTCTGGTTGAGCGGGAACAGGTAGTGTCCCAGAAACGACATAATGGCGGACAGACGTGAGCCGCCAAGTTCCTGCCCTCTGTCCTCAAACTGGCAGACGTGGATCAGTTCGTGATTGATCAGGTTCCGGTCCACGTTCTCGCCCCGGAAATGGATCGTGCGCCCCAGGGTCACGCCGTCAATTCTGCGCGGGAAGAACCACAGCAGTTTCGAGTTGTAGATGATTCGGACCTTGATTGCCTTGATTGTCTTCACGCCATCCTCCCCAAGTAAACGGGCCGCTGATCAATTATGTTGCCCTGCTCGTCCGTCACGTCTTCGGTGCCGACTTGGAACAGCTGGGTTTCGTAGACCGTCTCTGTCTCCCCAGTATCGTTCCCCTCGTCATCTAGGATAGGCTTTTCAACTGCTACCTTATCCTGCCCCATTCTCTCAACGCGGATAAGGGTTCCCACTGAGTTATCACCCATAGCCTCTAGCGCGTTCGCTGCGTAGTCGTCGATGAGCACGCGGACGTAGCCGTTTGAGACGGGGGTGTTAACCCACCCGAGAAATTCCTCAACCTGCGCAGCGGTGGGATTACCTCCCGTCCCGAAGAGGTCAAGCGCCGTCTGTGCCAGCAGCGCCAACCCTGTTTCGTGGTCGGTGTCGTAAGGGGGCTTGAATTGCAAAATAACCGTTACCATATGTTCACATCTCCCGCATCTGTCGCATTCGCTGTCTGCACCTTCATAATGCACATTCCCCCCACAGTGACAAGGTGTTGGCGTACACTCCGGGCAATCCGGTCCTTGTTTGTGCATTCCCCCTCCATATTTTTAGCCCAGTGTGGTTTTGTACCACGTTGCGTCAGTACCCTCAAACCCACCAATATTCGGAAACCATCCAGCAAAATGATCCGAGTCTGCTGCGTCGCGCCCTAGCTTGACACTCGCCGGTGTCCAAGCAACTACACTGCCTGTTGCGTCCGTATCAATGTCAACAGTGTCCAGCGATAGTGCCCAGTCTCCGGCCAAGCCCTTGACGCCTATCGTGTATGTCTCCCCTGCGGTGAGAGTTGCGGCTGCACTAAGGGTTGTCGTACCATCCGTGAATATCAGGTTGGCTCCGTCATAAGACAGCTTGTTCGTGCCATCATCAAGCAGCGTTCCGGCTGTATCCGTTGCTGCGGGAATTACTACAAGTTGTAGCTGCGTTCCTACTTCTTCAAGGGGCTCATCTAACTCCGTCGCCTGACGGGTGACTGTGGTTCCCTCAGTCTCAATCCAAGGGCTTGCAAATGCTCCCGCCTCTACCTGAACCCTTGAGAGCGTTCCTGTGACGGTGCAAGTGAGTGTCCCTGCGGTAGCCGTAACGGTCAGTGGTGAGCCTGCTGTTGCTGTTCCCGTTGCTGTTCCAGACACAGCAACATCCCCTGTACCGAGAACGCTGATGGTATACGCCTGCGCTGTCGTGGTGATGTTTTGCGTAACCGGAGCGTTGGAGTTGAGAAAGAGATTCGTCCTAGCAGGCCAGTTGGAATACCCGAACGGCCCATCGAAAGGCTCTGTGTACCACTTCCTTGTGCCTGCTTTGGTGGACAGCGAGACGAAGGGTTGAATGGGATTGCCGTCTGTGTCGGTGTCGTACCAGACGGGGATGACTTCGCGGACTGAGACGTTGTCGAGGGAGCCTGTGAAGTCTGCAGAACCAAGATAAAAATAAGAAGATCCTTCAGTAAATGGAAGCAGTAAATTTTTAGCCCCCGATGAGGTTATTGAAGTTGATGTAGAGTTCCCTAGATAAACCTGTAGTTCACCGCTAACCCTAGTCACATCACATAAGAATTGGTATTTTTTACCTACAACGATGGCTACACTTTTAATAGTGTTACTCCATGATGTAGCTGCAACATTAAGCACACCACCAGAAATTGTCCATCCTGCGTTAAGTGTCCAGCCAGTCGCAGACGACATATCGCCACCAGTTACTAACTCCGGCCCTAGCATCGCCCCTTCTGCCACGGTCGTTGCCAGCCTGCCCCCTTCAAACCCCGCTGTATTAGCTGGAGAGGTGACAAGAGTACCTTCATGATCTGTGACTGTCAGAGCAGGGCCGGTGTAGGTGGGAGAGTTTTGAAGTAAATTGAATATGTCCGTGACAAAACGGCGCACGGCCCCGCCCCTGCCGAGTCCTAGTTTAAATCCGAGTCCAAATCCCATCGTATGCTCCTATTGCCCCACGGCGTCAACCGTGTGGCCCTTGTCGATTTTATCCAGCGCCCTGTCGATCAACCCCGGCAGACCGTGCAGCCGGATCGGGTACAACTGGTTTTTAATGTAGGGCGGCAGCGGGCGGTCGATGCGTTTCATCCAGACCTCGCTGACCAACCCGCGCCGGATGGCTTTCTTCAATTTCTTGACGCCCAGCCGGTGGCTGATGGTGCGGTCGATGTCAGCCCTTGGGACAAAACTGTGCAGAAATTGATCGAAACCAATGGCGATTCCGAGCAGATAACCGATGCGCTTGCCGTTGTGAATGGCGTACCATTTTTTCATGCCTTGCCCCTGATCCTTTCAAAGCTGCGAAATCCGCCAAGACCGAGCAGACCGCCGAGCAACACTGTCAATTCACCCATGTCGATAGCGGGCAACGGCGGCACTTGCCAACCAAGGACAGCGGCAACCCACGGCAGCAGTGGGCGCAGCAAAAAAGTGTAGCCAAGACCAAAGACGCACACCCACCCGACCGAAGGACGCCAGCCACTTTTGAACAGCGAGGGGTCAGCAGCTTCGATTTTGTTGATGTCAAGCTGACCCTGGATCACCGTCAAGTCGGCCTGCAAGACAGCGGCTTCAAGAGCTGCGGACTGTTCGAGCAACCGCGTCCTTTGCTCTGCCGTAATCGATTCCTCGCCGGTCAGCGCCGTGCGGATGTCCTTGGCAAATTCACCCGCCCCGCCCAGCAGCCCGGAAACCGCGCCGGATGTAATACCGTCCCAAAATCCCATTCATACCTCCCTGATATCCAAAACAAACGCCTTATATTCGGTGTACTCGATCAATTTGGCAAGGGCTTTCTGGCTGTTCAAAATCATATCCTGGCCGTCACCCCGCAAACTGCCGAACCCAATGGCAATGCAGCCGAGCAAGTCACTTTTCCAACCCTTGCCCGTATCCCCGGCCCAGTTGCCCGCATGGATCAATATCTCGCTCCTGGCGGTCACATCCTGCAACCAGAAGCACCTTCCGTGCGTCGGGGAGACATGCGGGGTACAGAGATATACCCCAACCGGGATGCAGGAAATATTGCGAGCGTTATCCTTCCAGGGCAGCTCGACGGTTTGCATTTCCAGCGCCTCGCCTTCGAGAACGCCGAACGTGCCTTCTTCGGTCGAGGGTTCGCGTGTGAGCGTCAACCGGATCATGTGCGACCCCCAACGGCTATCCTATGCCTTTCCTTACATGTGGCCTTGTGGGATTCCAAATCAGCCCTTAGTCTCCCATAGTGTTCAATTCGGTCCTCTCTCTCCTGTCGAAGCTCCGTGCTAAGTTCATCTAGACTCTTTGCCATATTCCCCATTTTGTCGAGAAGAGCCCTAAACCCCGTTCTTATAAGCCATGCAAGGACGGGTAGACCCACGGACAACAGGAGGGCGACGAGGGCAGATAGGCCGATGTATACGAGGTCCGGCACCGTTGCGGGCATTCGTCCCCCCTACTTTTTCTTGCCGCCGTGACAGGGCATCATCTTCCCGCCTGTTCCGCCTTTGGGTCCTTTGGGCTTGGTCGTCTTTCTGGGAGGTCTGGGTGCGGCCATGGTTGATTCTCCTTTACGTGTGGGGCCACTCTCCGGTGGCGAGTCGATAAAAAACGGCTACGGTCAAGCACCCCGTAGCCATCAAGACAAGTCCAGTAGGCCCGAAGGCCCGATAAATTGAATAGCTAATCAGCGTCCCCATTTAATGCTCCCATTGTCGCACCGCCCATGCCAGCGGCGCGGGCGGCTTCCGTTGTTTTCCGATAATCGTCCAGTCGGATTATTTTCCCATCGAGAACGGCGGCAAGTTCCTTCTCCGGTATTTTCCCGCCAGCGGCACGAATGAGGGTTTGTGCATAGTCGGGATCGAACAATGCCCGGTTCACCATGGCGTTGATTTTGTCGTCTCCATACCTTGACAAGATATTCATCAGTCCCTTGGCAACGGTGGCGGTGCGGGAGAGATACTGAATTTTCCCTATCTGGGTCAGGATGTTCTCCGCCGTATCACTTCCGCCCCCTATAGGGCTTCTGGTGTTGCGGGTGGATATCTCATAGGCCCGGCGCATGGTGTTGAGCGTCTTTATTTTCTCCGGTTCCCCTTTATAGAGAACCCTCATGACGGGGGCGTATTTCGCCATGGTTTTCTGAAAGGCGGCATTGGAAATGATCGGGCTTCCGACAACGTCCTTGGCCGTGGTCTCGATGGTTCCCATGAGGTGATCCGCAAAGGCTTTTTGCAGTCCCTTCTTCCCTGCCGGGTCCTTTTCGACCATGCGCATGAGCTTTGCCGCTTCCTGTCCTGCGTTTCTGCCCGAGAACGCAGCGGCTACGGCCCTTTCGGGGTCGGACCCAAGGATTCTCCCGGCTACGGATTTTTCGAACTCTACAGAGGCTTTTTTTGCAGCGTCGGCGGCTTGTTGCGCATTGGCAACGCCTTTGAAATCATCCTCAAGTCCAAATCGCTTGAGCAGCGGCCTGTTTCTGGCAAACCACTGATTCATCTTGCTTGTGACGATATTCCCCTCTGCGTCCACTGCTTTTTCGAGAAGGTCATAGGCGGCATGGTCCCGCATGATGTCGGGTGCATCGTTCGGTGCCGCCTTTAAAAGATCGTCAGCGGCTGACAGGTTGCGAGCGTTCCAGACCTTTGATGGTATTTGTGCAAGAGGCGTCCGTGTCGCCTCCCTGTTCGCTCCCGGCCTGAGCAGTTGGCCCACCGTCCCCTTGCGGAACACTCCGGCATAATCTTCCCTGAAAAAGCGGTTAGCTTCTCTGAGTGCGCCGGTGGCCTCGGTGTCTTCTGCCGCACTAATCACCTTGTCAACAGCCTTAGCCGCCTGGTCATAGCGGGACGCCATCCTCCGGTTTGGTGTCTGTGAAGACATTATCCGGCTTGACTCCTCCATTAACTCCGATCTGAGTCCTTGGAGGTCATCCAATGACAGGTTGCGGGGGAGTCCTTCGGCGGTCATTTCCTTTCCGTATTGGTCAACCAGCCCGCCGCCCACTTTTTGGGGTTTAAATGCCCGCCTGACCACTTCAAGGATGTCGGGAACATTGGCCGGGTCTTCAAACTTGGACATAGGCTTTGAAAGTCGGGCGAAATCGCCCAGCATGTCATCCACTGGAACAATGGTGCCCGGCACTTCATCATAGAGTTCACCGGCCCTAGCCTTCGCCGCCTTTTCACCAATTTTCAGGGTGTCAACAATCCTCTGACCTGTCTGCACCGGGTCCGATGCGGGAAGACTACCGGCCTCAGCCCTTGCCGTTCCCATCATGGTCTGTTCCGCCTGCCCCAGTCCTGATCGTTGCCCCTGTAATGAGGTAATGAGGTCGTCGACCCCTTCTTTTCCCCCAAAGGCTTTACCGTAATATGCGCGGAGTGCTTCGTTGTTCGCCGCCAACTGTTCGGCGTTCATATCCGCACCGGACCCCGGCTGTCTCATCTGCGCCCGTTCGAGCTTGATTAGATTGGGGTCGTTGGTCTGCTGACCCATCGTAAATTTAAGCCCCGGTATTTCCTTTTCGATGGCGGAGGCTTCGGCGGCGTTCTTGGCGTAAATAGGCCCCGCCGAGGTGTTGGCTTTGATAATATTCCCGGCAGATGCTTCGGCACCTTTTTGTGTGAAGGCTTTTTGCGCCGGTTCGGTGATGGCACGAAACGCCGTCTTCCCACCTGATTTAATTGCCATGAATGCAGGGGCAAGAAGCTGGCCCCCCATTTCAAGAGAAGCCCCATTTGCAAGGTCGTTGACCGTCTCAAGCGCGGTGTCGGCCATACCTTGAGGGCGTCTAATCCCTAAAGATTCATCAAGGATATCCGCTCCCCTCTTCCCCATGGCATATCCCAGTCCTCCCCCGGCAACGCCGAGAACAGGGGAAGCCGCTGGCGCACCGGGACCTGTGGCAAGACCGGCACCGGCACCAAACACCGTACCCAGAGCCGCACCACCCCCCTCAAGCAGAGGTCTAGCAGCCCTTGAAACGGACCCCCTCCACGTATCGGCGGGATTTTCCAACTGCCCTACCGGGGAGTGGGAGGGGTCAGTCGCTGTTTGTTCGGGTTCCCTGGCCGGTTCTTTCATCCTCTTGGCGAACTTCAACACCTGTTCAGGGGTCGTGCCTTCAGGGACTTCGAAGCGTCCGATTCTTCCGTCTGGAAGCTGCACCTTTGCGATAGGCATTATTCAAACCCCAGAAACTGGATGCCGCCGGTTGCGGCAGGTTTATTCCCCCCGTTTAGGTCATAGTCAATCATGAGGTCATACGGCAACGTATCCGACCCCGGCCTGCTCATGGCCTTTTTGGCATCTTTGTTGTAGTTCCGAATGACGTTTTTGTATGCCCTTTCGTTGATGTCGAGAAGCTTTTTAATTGCCGGGGCGGAAAGTGTGATTTTCCCACCGACAATTTTTTCCGCATATTCACGGTCAGCATCAGACAACCCGGTTCCCGAACCGAACTGCTTGATGATTTGTCCAACTTGGTTCCCCATAGTTGCCGCGTATGCTTGGGTATTTGCTACCGGGTCTTCAGCAAACTTGAAACCCAGGCGTGTTGATAGCAAGTTCCCCATGTCCGTCAGGAATTCAGCGCCTGAGCCTGTAATCATCCCTGAGTCAAAAAGGCCCCTTGCGATTTTCAAACTTTCGAGACCTTGAACCGCGCCTACCGCGTCGTCTCTTCGTTTGATAAGGTTGGTCGCCATCCCCTCGGCAAGTTTGTCCATCCCCTTCTGACCACTGTCGACCGTTTGTGATACCTTGGTTGCCCCGGCCTTCTTCTGGTCCATGACGTTCTGCTGCCATGCCGCGTAAGCCTCCGGGCTGTTGGGGATCTCCTTCCCGCGCAGGAATGTCGCGTAGTCCTGAGACAACCCCTTGTAGGGGTCCCTCTCTTGCCCTTTGCTAATATACTCCATCCCCTTGAACGGATCGCCGCCCCCCTGAATAAACCGCCGACCGATATCCTCCATCCCCATCGGGCGGGGTTTTTGAGGGCCTGCGTACCCCTCGGCAAAGGGGCCGGTAGGTTGCAAGGCGGTGGCCATGGCGTTTTGGTTCGTCACCCGCTGCTGGTTTGCGCGCTCGTACTCATCCATCTGCATCTGCTGGAATTTCTGAGCAAAGGCATTTTGCTGCTGGCGTTCCTGGTCAAGCCCGGCCTGCCGTCTTTGCTGGTCGCCGTACATCAAAATATTACCCTGCCGAGAAATCTGGGCAAGGATGGGGTCCATATAGTTTGCCATGCTGACTCCTTAATAAATCGGCTTGACCCGAGAGGCTGCTATCTGATCTTGCCCCATGTTATAAAGCATGTAGTTGTTCGCCGCCCCCATTCCTGCCCCCGCCATACCGCCGATCATGTTGGCGCTGTTTTGCCCTTGCTGGTTTGCGAGGTTGGCGAGGGTGTTGCCCTGATTCATGTAGGTTGACGCAACCCCTTGGCCGGTTGCCATGGCGTTTTGCCCTGCTGTTTGGGCCGCGCCGCTGCCGATTTTTGCCATATCGAGTACGCGCCCGTATTGGCGATCCCCCATGTTGCTCTGCATATTGTACAGGTCCATCAGCCGGGAACTGTTGCGGCCGTAGATATCACCCTGTTGTTGATATCCGAGACCATACGTTGTCAAGGCGTTCTGGTTTTCGCGATTCATGGTATCGAGATTCCGAGAATAACTGTCCTGCATAAACGGCAGCAGGTTGCGCGACATGGCGTCTTCTGCCCCGGACGATGCAAACCGCCCTTGTGCTCCGTAGCGGCGATTGAGTTGTTTCGTCATCTCCTCGGCTTGCAGTTTATAAATCGGGTCGTTTTCAAGATCGATGTTTACCTGACTTTGCAGACCGGGGATGCCAGGCATACCGCTTGACGGGTCGAGACGCGACAACGCGTTGACATATTGCCCTTCTTCACCCAAGGTGCCCGGCATGGCGGAGCCGGTAGGAAGGGGCGTTCGGTCTGGGCCAACGCTATCCATTGCTCCGTTGGCCGCGTTATAGACGGGGCTGATCAAACTGTGCATGGGGCCGCCGCTGGGGTATTGCATGGCGTTGCCGAATGCGTTAGAGGTGAACCCTTGTTGGGATGGATCTTGTTGTTGGTATGAATAGTTCGGGCCAAACGCCATCCCGCGCAGGTAGGGTAGTGATTCACCGAAAAGTTGCCGCTGCCCTTCCGTGTCCGCCCGCGATTGACGATACATGTCCATCTGTGCGTCGGTTGCGTATTGCCCGGCAGCTGCTGCGGTGTTTGCCGCCGACTGCGTCCCCTTGGACGCTTCCTTACCCCCAAAGTAAGACCCAGCACCCCCAAGTAGGGCACCACCCAAAATTGCCGCGCCGGTTCCAATAGCCATATCACAGATCCTTTACATAATGGGTTTCCATTTCTGAATACCCTTTGCGTTTGTACAACATTTTGAGCCGTTCCGGCATAGAATCCGAAAGATGGACCATTATGGCCTTGGTGGCTCCAACTGCGCTCGCCCACTGTTCATAGGCGGACAGAAGCTCTTGCCCCTTCCCCCGGTGTTGAGGATCTACCCACCAAAACATTTCCGTAGCGATTGTTTCACCACTGTTCGGGTCGGGGTAGGCCATGGCCCCGAGCATTCCGTGAAAATCATCCTGCACCAGCAAAACGCCAAATCCGGAATCGATCAGACTTTCCCACGTCCTGCGGAAAACATCCGGTTTGTACTTAACAAAATGGGATGCCTCAGAAAATTGACGGCACAGCACATCGATCTGTTCCAAATCTTTTTTTTGGGCTAACCAAATCACGCCACCTCCTTATGCAATAATGTGTCGGACCCTTCCTCAGGCGCTCTCCATTAGGCCCATTTCTGCGGGTTTATCACTCATCAATCTGTCCTTTTATGCGGGATTACATCACCAAAAACATTCGATAGTTTGATGGGGTGCCGGTTGTGGATCTCACTACTTGGACATGCTGCTGCACCAGCCGCGCTACCGGAGTAGCGTACGGCTGTACCGTCTGCACATGCTGCTGCACCAGCCGCGCTACCGGAGTAGCGTACGGCTGTACCGTCTGCACATGCTGCTGTATGAGTTTGACGGTTTCGGGCATGTCTTATGCCGTTACTTCGATGCCAAACTCAGCAGCGTTAATGCTGGTTACATCCCAAGCCACACCGGTGTCCGGGTCCGTCTCCAAAATCTGCGGCGTGCGATTGTAAAGGTTGGACAGGGTGACTTCGCTGCCTTGCACTTCCGTTGACCCGGATTTGGCAATTGGCTTGACTTTGCGGATACCGCCGCCTTCTGGGTTGTTGCAGATATTGGACGCCACGACGCCAAGGATTGGCAGCACATTGCCCAGCGCATCGGTCTTTTCAACGGCAGTGATTTTCGTGGATACCTTGTGCCCGACCGTGGCCGATGATACATAATCAGCTACGGTCGGCGGGTTTTCGTCGAGCAGGGCATATGCGTCTGTGCCAGTCGATAGATCGAAATCTTGATAGATTCCGTCGCTGGTCGGTAGGTATGCGTCTACTCGCACGTCGCCAAGGAAGTCGTTGTTGGTTGTTCCGGTATCGTCGCAGAGATAGAAATCGTCCCAATTCAAACCACGACCATTATTGGTTCCCGTAGTGGTGGGATAAACATTACAAGCCGATATCCCAGTCGTTCCAAGATTAAGGCTGGTCAGATTAAGAACTACGACACCGTCAAAACGGACTTCCACCGACCCAACCGTATCACTTACAACGACCTTAACCTCCACAAAGGTCCATACATTAAGTTGTAGCGGTAATGACGTGGCGCCAAGCAGGGTCCCCCCTTCGCCACCATGCAAAACTTCCAGGGTATATGACCCATCAGCGAACCGAATAAATACGGGGTCCAGCCAGAGAAAACGCCTTGATGATAGACTCGAATTATTGCCACTAGTCGTACGGCGTACTGCACTGCCTGCAATCGCTACAGCCACTGCTGAAAAATCCTTGCGTATTCCCGCATTGCCATACAGATAGGTATCACCAATACCGTTCGACCCGGCACGCCTGCCCCATGCAGACGATATGTCCACACCACCATCCCAGTAATCCCAGTGGCATGTCTCTCCAGACCAATCACCAATACCGTCAAATCCGTCTGCCCAGAGTAGCGCCATGGTTAAAACCCTTTGTTGGTTGCAACACAGTCGTATTTATCTGCGGTAGCAGAATAACGGAATCCTATGTAATCGGTCTTGGATGCCCCCGTGGAAAGGACCGCACCCGGCAAGTCAGTGCTGAACCGAACCATGCCCCCCCATGTTACTACTCGGCCGCCGGTTCCATCCTGAGTGAGGCGCAGCGTGATTTTTTGCCCGTCATCCCCACCGGCAAAATTGACTGTGATATTCCCGGTCAGCGGCCCGATATCCACCAGATCCCCGGTAACCGTAGACAGATTTATCGTAACTTCCGCACCATATGCCACCGTGTCCCGTTGTGCCATGGCGTTGTTGATTTCCCGCGCAACTTCCAATAAAAAGCGAAATCCAGGGAAGGTAACTCCGGGAAAATTTCGGGGGTCTGGCGGTCTAAGTATTTCCTTAGCGGCCATATTCGAAACTCTCCGTTGCGCTCAAAAGCGCCGCCTGCGTTGCATCGGACATGACAAATTCCCACTGCCTGCGCTTGTATCTGCCGCATCTGCGGATGTTCACCCGTAGCTCGGTTTGGCTCTGCGCTTCAATTTCCGCTTCCCGGTATGGATGCCAGTCGGTCGAACCTTCGTCACGCCAGCGAACCATCATTTTCTTGGGCGTCGTTGCGGTGTCGGCTCTCTTGAAAATCAGAGTCAAGGAAGAGTGGGTTTTCCACCGGTCGGGAGCCCCCCGGTCGATAATGTCGGTTCGCAACACCGTGCGGATGTCCGCCCCGTCATCGGTCGTGCCCTCAACATCCCAAATCTTGCCCGTCCTACGGTCGCCAACCAGGGTCTTGTTCCAGTCCGGGACCTCGGCAACCCAGTTGCCTAGATATGCTTCATGCTGGGCAAGGGCGGAGTTGTAATAACTCCATTCGTACCACTGGTTCAGCCCGATGTCGAAAACGAGGGTCTTCCCTTCGACCGGGAAGGTCAGCACGTAAAAGTGCTTGCCGCGCATCTTGAGATAATCGCCCCGCGCATCGGAAAACGTCGAAAACGTCCGCAAATAACGCGACAGGGCAGGGGCGGAAACGATCTCAGGGGTCAGGCCGTTGAGCCGCACAACCTCCCGGTTATCATCAAGCCAGTAAAATGTGCCGTTGATGTTGGTCACGCTGTAGGGTGCGATGCAGCCCCTTTGAATGGCCCCTTGCAACTCTTTTACGAAAGTCGCGCCGTCATCCCGCCACACCTCAAGGCTGTTTTGCCCCCAGAAATACAGGTAGGCGTTTGCCACCTGGAAACTGTTTGTCAGGTCCGGCAAGGTTTCGTTATTGGCAAACGAAGAACTCCACGCTGTAGGATCGCCGGAATCTGCCCAGTCAAACCGCTCCGAATCGGACTGAAGGCCGACTAGAATCTGATTGATGGTGCCAATGTGTTTCACCGCCGTTGGGGCGTCCCCGTCTGTCAGATAAGCGCCCGTTGACGCGGCGGGGTATTGCCCTATCTTTCCCCCGGAAGCAATGTACAGGTTTGTCCCGGCCACGTCCGCGAAAGAGGGCCGTACCCTTGACACCATGGATGCCGTGCCGGTGACGTCCGTTTCCGCCCCGGCGGAGTCGATTCTGAACACCTTGCCGTTACACGCCGTCACCAGCTTCTGTTGTCTGGTCCAGTAATACCCACCGTCTACAGGCCCGGCTTCGGACAGGTCGGAGAACAGCGTCAGTCCGGGCCGCTTGTGCCAGACGAATTTAGGCCCGTCCGGTCCTTCGTACATATCCCAATATCCGTCTATCTGATTCTGGCTAAACCCCGGCAGGGACTTGTCGACGGATTTGTTCAGGCTTGTGAAGGGGATCGGCTGTGTCGGCATTTATTTGCGTCCAGATATTGAGAGCAGCGCCATGGTTAAAACCCTTTGTTTGGTGTAGCTCGGTTATTCAACAACTTCAATCGCAAACCATGTGTTTGAACCAGTTCCACCGCCACTCACATCAAGGTTCCCACCCGAATACTGTTGAGCCTCAAGTTCAAAATAATCACCTTCCGACACAGATATAACCGGGCTGGCAGTAATAGCTTGCCATGTATCTGTCCCATTGTTATTTAAAAACTGCTTAGACCCACCAACATAACCCTGGGATCCATTTTTTGTAATACTGATAACCCTCCCACCTGTTGCATCCCCGAAAAAATTTATTTTCCCGGTGAGTCTTACCCTTGACACTTCTGCGGGGATGGTGAACCGGCTAGTATTTGTTGCCAAGTCATGGAATGCTGAAGTATCGTATTCTTCTGTGTCGAAATTAATCGCGGTCAAAGTTGAGTCCGGTATAGTTTGACTCCCCGCAAGATGTACCAACGCCCCTCTAAACACCATTGACCCTGGGATAAATCCATCCGAATCCCTCACCGGTATTGTATCCGCCGTGGTCCCGGTGTCTGCCGCAACCCCCCCCAAGGTATCGGCATCCCCCACCGTTTGGAACACATACCAGTTACTGCCATCCGACTGAAAAACTCCGGTGGAGTTGATCGCCGTATAGGCCACCGAAGCCGCCCCGTTGACCAGCTGTCCCGATGCTGCGGCCACGGTCAGCGTATTGGCTGCAACGGATTTGGCAATCTGGATGATCTTACCGGCCATCAAAGCCGCGTCGGGGAGGGTATAGGTGATGCTGTTCGAGGTCGTATCCCCGACCACCAGCGCATCATCGACACTCCCCGCCACTGTCGCAGACGTGACCGTTCTGGTATCCCCGGCAACCGCTGTGACTTTGTAATTGTCAACCTCGAACAGCTTGGTTCCCCCTGCGTCGGGATCTCCGCTGTAAATCTCAATCTTGTAGATGCCGTCCCCGTAGACCGATGCGCGCCCCTGCGAATCAAGGGCCTTTTTCGTAATCGCCACAGCCTTACCGGAGTCGTCATAGGCATTTTTCGCGGTAGAGGTTCCGGCAACAAGAAATTTGGCATAGGGGGTCGTAATCTGTGCGCCATCGTAAATGACGCCTGCCGACAATAACTCTATTTGATGGGCGCGTGTGGGCACAATCAACTCCTGTAGTAAGTGTCACCGTCGATGTCATAATCCCGCCCCTGTTGCCCGAATATGGCGGTGTTGGCCCTTGGAACCGGTTGCGCATGGAGACGCTTCAGGGACTTGAGGGTTTGCCCGGCACGAACAGCTATAATCTGCGACAGACTTGCTCCGAATTCCGGGGCGATTTCCATAGCCAGGTTGTACTTGATTGCGGGTTCGTATTCGGGCGGCAGCCCGAGACTTTCGGAAAGCGAGGTATAAGACCCCAACGGCTTGTGCGAATACAAATGAAGGGTATAGGATTGGTCCGGCACCGGGTATAAGAGAACGGTCCCAGAAGACCCCCCGCGCTCGAAATACAGATCGTAGGGGCGGGATTCGGTGCTCTTCAGCGCCAACCTTGCATAATCCTCCGCCGCGATAATCCGCACCGGGTAGTCGGTTGACGAATCCCGCACGAAGGCCCGCACAATCCGTTGCGGCAATGCCGTATCGAACGTCTGGTTGCTGCCGATGGTGTAAGATCCAACTCCGGCCGAGATGCTGAAACTTTCTCTCGTCACCTGGTACAAACCGGCAGGGCTGGTTGCCCACTCCTGAAGCATGAGGTTCAGGGCTTCCATAATGTCGTTCTGCTCGGACGCGTCCGGGTTGGAATCACCAGTGACCAGCCGGAACGCGACCTTAACCATCTCAGCCACGGTCATCGATGGCATCCTCGAAGTCTTTGAGCATGTTCAGTTTGCTTTTGCGCCGGTCGAGTTCAACCCCGAAGGTTCTGGCGTGTATTTCCAGTTCCTCTTTGCTCATTTCGTTGATGCTTTTTGCCTCTTGCCCGAATTTGTCAGGGGTGTCAACCCACCCGGCGGGGATCTCCTGCCCCTCATCGAAAATTCGCGCCTCATGGTTCGGATGATATCGCCAGCAGCGTTCCGTCGCTTTCATAATGTCCCCGTGTATGCGTAGGTTCCGATGTGTTTGATTGTCACGTCCGGCAAAATATCGATTTCCCCGCCGAGTTCCCGCCATCTGCGACAAAAGGTGTAATCCTCGCCCCAATACTGGCCGTTATGCAGATCAAAATCGAAAAGGGCATGATATTCCTTACCGTCATGCTCATAGTGTGTCTGCGGGTAGGCGGCTACCATCTTTTCCAGGGCTTCCCGTTTCAGGGCAACAAACCCCGCACCAACCGCTTCGGCTTTCCCTTCCCCTGCCGGGTTCCAGTTGAAGACCAGTTCCTGTTTTTTCTGCCGGTACACCCCGGCCGTGAACAAATGCGGAGAACGAATCAACCGCACCAGATCAACCGGATTCCAGGCTAAGTCCGCATCGATAAACACCAGCACATCAAAACCGCTGGAGAGAAACCGTTGTACGATCTCGTTGCGGGCGCGGGGGAGGACGGAGCACCCGTTATGGATGTCCGTCTCCACCTCATAGCCGACACGATCCAGCACAACGCGGGATTTAACGAGGGAGCTGATAAACTGTGCATCAGCCCCCCCGTACATCGGTATGCCTAGATAAACTCTCACGCGTCGATGATACCGACACCAACGAGGGCGGCGCGGATTTCCGCCAGTTCGAGAATAACGGTTGCCAGGTCGGTTCCGACCGCGACGGACATGGTGGGTTGTACAACGGCCTCGCCATAGAGCCCGACCTTTTCAGTCGTTGCCCGGCCGAGAGAGGTGCCGTCCGGTTGCCCGGTGCCAACAATTTCTACTGCCATTTTTGCCTCCAAAAGAAAGGGGGGCCGAAGCCCCCCGTGTTTTTAGCCGATAACCCGACATGCCATGCTGGGCCGCTGTGCGAGGCTGCCGAAGAAAATATCGATCCGGCAGGGGTGATTGGAGTTGTTGATGTCATACTGGCGCAGGATGCGCATGTTGACCCCGTCAACCGCCATCTGCGACTTGAACGACACGTCCGAGGGCATTTCCAGGTTTGCGGAAGCAAAGGTGAACGCCTCCTTGTGGAAACCCATGTTTTGCGGGTAGGCCGTCGATGCGGTGCCGACAACGGTAACAGCTGCGTCGTTGGCGGGAAGCGCCGAGATGGTCTGATAGGCCCCGTCAGAGATGAGCGCCGGAGACACGGTCAGATCAACCTCGCTGGAACCTGCGGTCGCGTCGGCGGTAACAACGAACTGTTGCAGGCTGCCGGTGCTTTGCTTGGTGTCGGGGTTGACGGAGTAGACACCGGCGACGGTGAACACATCCCCGGCCTTGAAGGTCTGGGTTGCGCCGCCGAGTCCATCGACGTGCAGGGTCGAACTCCCTTCGTCCGGGGCACCGTCAACCAGGATGGTTCCAGACCGTGAGCCGCAGGTATGCACCGGCACGTTCTGGCTCATGTACCAGTCCGTGAAACCCAGCGCCTCGCCGCCCATGCGCCCCTTGGTGTATTGCTTGGAAACGGCTGACCCCGGATTGAACAGGCCCTTAAGCCCGTCCACGGTGGACGCTTGAGCTGCGGGGTTGATAACCATGCAGCGCGGATCTTCCGGCGTCGCGAAGTCGTTCATTTTCTGGTTGGCCTGGAGATAGACCAGAGCACTTGCGGGGGTCGTCCCGGCGGTGCCGACCAGGTTGTACACGCTGCGGTACATGTTCTGAAAGGTGATCAGATCGACCTCGGAAGCAAGCCGGGTGATCGCCGGTTGGATGAACCGCTTGGAAAACTCGTTGATTTCCAGGGCGAGGTCCGCTTCGGTGAAGTTCATGTCCACCCCGCGCACGGTCCCGATAGTCAGGGTATCGCTTTGCTCGTTCTGGTCCTGGGCGTCGATGGTCCAGCCGGTGCGGACGGTGTACTGGTTGGGCTTGCGGATGCGGATCGATGCCCCGCGCTTCTGGCCGCCGAACGTGGTTTCTTTATCGTGCTGCTTGTCAATGTTTTTGACAAACGGCAGGTTGTTGTGCAGGATTCGCAGCGCCTCGGCCGTGATGGCGTCGGGCTTCAAGTACGCGTTAGCCATGTCTTATTACTCCTTTAAATTTTGCCCTCGTTCCGCAGCCGGATCCATTCTGCGGGGTTTTCCTTGAGCAGCTTGTCCGGGTCGTGCCGGGCCGGCTCTCTGCCGCCAATCGGATTCGGTGGGGGAGGGGCTGTTGTTTGTTTGCGTTCCGGGTTTGTCAATTTCGCTTCCAGTTTCCCGAGAGCAATCGCTTTCTTGAAAGGCGGCAATGCAGAAATCCGCGCAGCCTCCTTGGGGTTTTTGCCCAGGTAGTAGGCCACGTCTTCGGGTGCGTCGGCCTCAAAAATCGCCGCAGCCATCTCCATGTCCAAGACATCGCCGGGAAGCGAGAACACCACCTCCTCGAAATCTGCGTGTTTCCCCCGGCCCTTGTCAACCGTGGAAGCCCGGCGCTCCTCGAAGGTTTGTTGCGCCTGCTGCTGCCGATATTCGGCTTGGCGCTTTTGCTCTTGAGCGCTGCGTTTCGCCTCGGCCTGCTCCAGTTTCCAATCCGCCACCGCCTCGATATACGCATCGTCGTCAAAATCGAACTGTTCCCGTGTCGGCTTTTGGCGGGTTGCTGGCACTTCCACGGGCTCCACTTTTTCAGGGGGGCGCTGTTCCACCACCTTGCGCAGGGCCTCTTCCAGCCGGTCCGCTCGTCGCCGTTCGTCTTCTCGCTGCCGGGTCAGGTCGTCAAACCGTTTGCGATACCAGGGCTTTTGCCGGGTTGCCTCTTCTTCCTGCTGATCTCGTTCCGCCTCCTCTTCGGGAGTTGGTGCCCCGTTCCCGGGTTCTTCGGGCTGTGCGGCGGGATCGTCCGCGAGTTCGGCTCCCTCTTCTGCGGGTTCTACACCCTCGATCTCTTCCATTTTGTCTCCTTCTTGCCTGCGTCAGCAGTGTTAAGTGAGCCTGCGATACGTCACATGCAGTGTTCCGCTCGCAGTATCTTGGATGGCCGCGATTTTCGGCCGGTTTTGGTCTGTCCCTCTCGGGATGGGGATACCGGATTTTTCCAAAAAGGCAGGCAGAAAAAACCCGGTGATTCCCGTTTTTTCCGCGCCAGGAGCGGCGGCGGTCGGTGTTGCTCCCGGTTCGCCGATGAACACCCAGCAATCTGTGTCCGAGTAAAAATCCAGGGCCTCAACACCTGACGGGATTGTGATTGTGTCTGAGGTTCCGTCAACGGTCAGATACTGCCCCCCGCCGACAAACGCCAGGTTTTCGTTGCCGTATGCTCCACTCATCTATGCACCTCCCATCATGCGCGTAAGAATTTGTTCAATTTGGCCGATCCTCTGAGCCAGTTCCTCAACTCCCATGCCCGACTGCATCATTTCCATTTGCTTTTTCTGGTTGTCGAGTTGTTTGCCCTCGATCTCCACTTGCCCTTTTGCCATATCCATCTGTTCTTTAGGGTCCGGCCCTTGTTGCTGCGGCTGGTTCATGGCGCGGATCTCTTCGGCCAGCTCGTCAGATTCCGGCCAGTCCAGGTTTTTAGCAATGCGCGGGACGATCAGCGGGGCCAGATTCGGCGCAGCCGACAGGATTTGCACCAGACCATCGGCGGACTCTAACCGCTTGGTCATGTACCCCGGCCCGGCGTCAACCACAACATCATAGCGGCCAACGGACAAATCATTCGCCACCGATTCACCAGTCACCGGATCGGTAACATTTATTTTGTCCCAACCCTCGGAACCATCCTCGTTGAGCAGGCGGACAACCCGTTCGGTATCGTAAATTTTGGGTATCAGATCAACTAAAATTTTCCCGGTGTATTTGAGTGCGCGGGTTTGATTATCAGTGAAAACAAATGTCGCCGTGTCGCTTTCGCGCTGCCGGGCAATGATGGCCTTGCCGCTTGTCTCGTTACCTTGTGCCCCGAGAGAGGCATCAAACAGACCGGTGGTCGCCTTGATGTCGTCTGCGGCCTGCATGGCTTCTTGCAGCGCCCCGGAATCTCCAATACTACCGGTCAACCGCTGCGGCGGGGTCTGCCCTGGGATGTTGTTGTACAGCAGATAGCTTTGCGGCTTGCGATGAGCCTCCTGCCATTGTGACTCGTGCCCTTCAACCTGTTCTTCCGAAATAATCCACGGCTGTTTAGGAGCCAGGGCGATAGTTTCCGCTGCCGTTGACCGCGCCCAGTTGTAGAGCTTTTGGGGATCTTTACTAAACCGGATGGCAGAGCGCAGTATCCTTTCGCCTTCAATCCAGATTTCTTCCCCCAGACAAGGGACAATCGGGATGTATTTCCCGGCCCATTCCTGCGGACCTTCCAGCACTTGAGACGCGGTTATTTTTGCCCATTTGACGCGATGGCATTTGACTTTGCGGGACCGGCGGTACGGAAGCGGGTTTTCGATCCCCTCGCCGGTGACAAACTGAACCGTTTGCCCCATACCGTCGTCCATGTCAAAACTCTTGGGCTTTTTAACCTCAATTACTCGCCCGTCGATGAGTTCGTAAATTTCCTTCGTTGCCGGTTCGCGCCACCAATATTCCGCAACCCGCACCGAGTCGGGCGAAAACCATCCCTGCGACGCCTCTCCTGTGCCGGTATCCAAATCGTTCGGCTCGGCGTTTGGGTAGGTGTTTTCGAACTCCTCCCGCGTCATGGTCTCGCAAATAAATGCGTAACGAGCATCCGAATAGTCGGTCTCGACAGCCGCTTGGTCAAAATACACCGCATGCGGGTTGACGATGCGCCGGATCATAATGTCCTGCTCAAACGTCAGGTCGTCGGCATAGTCGGTTAACACCCGCCAGTAGCCATAACCACCGCGTACTGCGGACTCGAATCCGTTGTCATAAGCCGCTTCAGCATCGCTGACATTTTCGATGTTGCGGATCAGCCCGGTCAGCAACTCGGCAGTTTTTGGGTCGGAATGATCGTCAACAGGGCGAACTTTGATACGCGGCCGGTTTTGCCTAGCATCCCCGATTATCTGCTTGACCACCCCAGCGGTTTTGTTAATGACGAGGCAGGGCCTGCCCTCCCGCTCCTTCAGACTCTGCGAGTCCCACTGCTCGCCGTTTTCAAACCGGATATCCGACAGCGATGATTCCCGGTTGGCATCCTCGGCGGTCATAGATTCACCAAACCGTTCGAGGGCGAGCTGGATTATCTCATCATGCTTTTTTTTCGCCATTTTATACCATCATCCCTGGATATTTTGGCATCGCGTACCATATCGTGTGCATCGTTACATGCTCATCCAGCTACCCGAAGTCTGCGGCTTCCCGGTTTTCCTCCTGGCCTTACCCAACTTTTCGTAGACCAGAGCCATCAGTCCGAAAGAATCAGAACCGTGACTTGACCAGTCGTGTTCTGGGCCAAGGCCGACATCCCGTGTTTCGTCTTTCTTTTCGTGATACCAACCCAGAGCATCGAGCCCTGCGGAACAATTCTTTTCGTCAATCCAGACGTTCGGGAATACCCGCCTTATCGCCTCCACCCGCTGCATAGCCGCCCCTGTGCCTGCATTTGGCACGACCTCGACATGGAAACCGGCTTTCCTGAGCTCCGATTCGTAGCTGACGCGGTAAACGCTGTCCTTTTTGACACCATCATGGGGTAGATAAACATTTGCCTTTTCGTACCCCCCGGCCCGCAACCATGCAACGTGATCAGAAAGTTCCTGCCCAACCGCTTCGTAGTAGTCTATGACCCGGATCTCTTTGCCGACGATCTGGATAATCCATATTGCACAGGCGTCCGCCTTGGCTCCCGTCCCCCCAATATCAAAAAATGCGTAGGTTGCCATCAGCGGGTCCCTAGGGACTTTGCCTATACGATTTTCCTGCCGCGCTATCGCAAGTTGCTTTGCAAAATACGCCCCGTCTTGGGCGGTGACGTAACCACCCTCCCAGACGTGATCATATATCTCCGGTCTGTTGTTGAGATCGTCCAGTCTCTCCTGCTCAAGCACCGCCGGGAACCATGGGTTATCTCTCCAATTCGCTTTTACAACTATCGCGCCGGTTGGTAATAAACCCCCACGCAGCAGGATATCCACTGCGTCGTGTTTCCTGGTGGGATTCCAACTAAACCACAGCTCCGACGCCATTCCGTTTGTTTTGTTTTCCCAGCGGATTGTCGGCCGGACCAGGTTAACCGACCGCTTGCTGAGACTCTGTGATTCCTCTCCCCAAAAAATGTGGAACCCCTCAAAGGATTTGACGGACTCGGTTGTGTGATCCTGGAGCCCCTGGAAAACAATTACCCCGTCTTTGGGGGTTTTAATCACGTCCTTGTAGACCTTGAATCCTTGTTGTTCTCCGAGCCCAAGCGCTTGTAACTTTTTCTCAATCAGCGGTTTTGCCGAGTGTTGCAGCGATTTTTGCACTTCCCGACCACAGATAACCCGCAGCCCTTCCCCCGCGTCACCTGGCCAACTGAGACCCAAATCACACAAATTTTCCGCAAAAAAATGAGATTTCCCGGACCCCCGGCCACCGTATGCACCCTTGTACCGCGCTGGGGATAACAGCGGTGCATAAACCTCAGCTGTCGGGATTTCCAGATGGCCGGACAATAACTCGCCTCACTGCATGATATATGGGTTTGCCCTCGTCACCCGCCACAGTGATATCTTTCGGCAACACTTTGCCGAGTAGTGTCATAAATGCGACAGGGTTCTCTTCCGCCTGTTTAACAAGATACTTTTCGCCGCCGCTCTTATCGAGAGCGCTCAGAATCATATCCTTGAGCTCCCTTGTTACCTTGTTCGGGGTCCCCTTACTCCTCCCCCCGCGTCTTTCCCCTGGTTTTGACCCTTTACCTGCCATCGCTACAAATTGCTACTAGAGCAATCTCCCTTTAGTTTGTTATCTCTCAATCTCCGTTGCATCTTTATACACGGCTCCCGATCCCCAGGGCATACCGTGGGGCATCTGCGGCGCTCCATGCACTGCCAGCAGCATCTAGCCATGTATGGTGGTTGATCGCATTTGCAGGGGAGCATCGCGGCCTCGGATTTATTTTCACTTTTTTTATAAAAATGTTGATATTGTTGTTGACACTGCTCTGCTAGCAGTCTATAGTTTAATCACACAGAGGGACAAACCAACCACAGGAGGAAATCATGAAATCTTTTGCTGAGATCCAAGCCGAATTGGCAATAGAGCACGCCGCACGCGACGAAAAAAACCGAGAAACCACACGCCGCGCAGCACCTACCAAATTTCGCCGGACCACCAACAAAAATCGCGTTTGCCCCCGTTGCGGAACTTACTGCTACGGTGACTGCCAAGCCAACTAAAGAGGATATAGACATGAAAGCAATCATCCAGGGGACCTTAGGCACCGACATTTACAACCAGGGCAAAAAGCTCGCATCCAAAGGGGACACCGTGAAAATTTACACAAGCGGAAACGGCTACGAGGCTGACAACAACGGGAACCGATTCCCGATAACCCCGGCTCAAATCCGGGCCATCCTTTACAAAGTTTGAACCAACCCAGAGCCAAGCCCCGGCCTTGTAGGGGCAAGGAGGAAATCATGAAAAAACACAATTATCGTTTTGACCAGTACGGCAGCGTTTACGAATACAACATTGATCATGGCGCTTATCTGTTTATCGGTAGGCTTAACGGCCGGTCCAAAAAAGCTTTTATCGCTGCACATGAACGCGATGATTATTGCGAAACTGATTGCAACTGCGATTGTAGTGAGTGACCAATGACCCTCACCGACCTAAAAGCCGCCGTCAAAGCCCTGGATGTTGCCGATCTGCGCAGCCTCCGGGCCACCATCAACGCCATACTCTCCCACCAGAGCGGGGCAAAGCGAAAATCCAGGAAGGGGATATCGCTGAAGAAATAAAAAAACCCCGCTTGCCGACAGGAGGAGGGACCGCCACCCCGGCAAGCGGGGAAACCACACAGGGGGAGGGGAGGCGGTCGACTAAAAAAGGCCCGAGCATTTTCATGCCGGGCCTTAGTGACAAAAATTAATGATGAGAGCATTGTCTACTAAATCTGTTTCCCCGTCAAGCCCTTTGATACCAAATTTTAACTCCCGCTGCGCTGGACCTGCGGCCAGCGAACTTTTTGTTAGCCCTGTGGATCATCGTCTCCGCATGTGCGGCAGCAAAAACCAGTGACAACAGGGTGTCCGCAACGCTTGCATGGGTAGATCGGTGGCGCATGATCTATCGCAAGCCGAGCGCGTTCCTTGTAATATTGTGGATTTTCAAAGGGGTTTTCTATTTTGTCGTAAGCCATTTTTGTCCTCTATTCTTCGGGCCTTTTATGCCCATATTGGTTGGGGTCTGCGAAAAAAGCCTGGCTACGGTTCCGCTCTCCATCTGACCAGTTAAGAAAAAAGTGGCATCTCCCCAACCTGTCCATGGTTTTTGACCTATATTCGATTTGAGGGCTAACCAAACGCTCAACGGCGGACTTGCTGCCGCAAGTCGCGCTCGCCTCGCTCTGCTCTTTTTGGTCATTCTGCTTTTCCATCCGTTTCTACTCCTCTGGCCGCAAGCCCGTTAGCTAAGCGTTCGCCCGTGGCCATTTAAAGGCCGCGCTCCTCCTGCTCGAAGCCTTCAACAACCACTTGGCTTTTCAGCAACTCCGTTGTGTTCTGGAATGCCAGCATCAACACTGCCGGCGAAATGTTCAGCGGGTACACGCTCCCGGCCCGTCCCATGCCAGCCATGACGCAATCCACGATCATGTCCAGCACGTCGATCAGGTTCACGTCTGCCGGTATCCCGTCCTCTTGCAGAAGATGGTGGCGCATGATCTTGCGGTGATTGTCCCACCATCCCGTCTGCTTGAAGCCGGTCAGAAAATCACGGTGAAACCCGTCGATGTCGTCCAGCTTGTCGGCGTCGTGCATATTGGCGGCTCTGTCGAGTAGCCCCTTGAAAAACTCCAACCCTTGAATCACGTCGCCGCGATGTTGCACACTGCTGTTGTAAAGCTGCTCCTTCGTCACCTTGGCGAAATCGCACGTTCTGGTATCGGCTGTTTGGCTCTTGCGAATGTGAATCATGTCG
>Ga0214471_10000481_pt1 | contig 34317 bp, 24 predicted proteins | sample RVTome_5_FD_207665 | JGI IMG/M metagenome (GOLD analysis project Ga0214471, IMG submission 207665) | Soil microbial communities from uranium-contaminated site in the Upper Colorado River Basin, Wyoming, United States - RVT142D155 | ecosystem: Environmental > Terrestrial > Soil > Contaminated >... | reverse complement strand
CGGTCACGCCCAATCGATCCGGATGTTTCTCGGCGTTCGGGATCCGCAGGTGCTCGTTCGCCCCGACCGCCCCGCGCCGAGAAAACCGGGCCGCCTGAACAGAGGATGGGGTCCGAGGGCGATCCGAGGGGCGTTGCACAAGATGCGCTCGCCGGCCCGGGGGCTCCTTACGACGTTCGCGCGACACCTACGGATCCCCTACGCGGGCCTCGTTCTCCTCCCCGCCGGTCTCGTCGCCGCTCAGATCCGCCGAACCTTCTCACGCGCCGTGGAAGACGCCATCGGCTTCGACAAGCACCAGAAGACGATCTTCCGCCTGGCACAGGGCCGTGTCCTGTCCACGGCCATCCTCCACCGTGACGTCCTCACGAGGTGATGCTCATGCTCAGGCGCCTGGAAACCATCGTCGTCCTCGTCCTCGTGCTCCTGCTCCTCGTCCTGGGCCTCGAGACCAGGACCCACCTCTTCGTCTATTCGCCCTCGCCGAGCGTCGACCACCGGCTCTTCGTGCGGGCCTTCCGCCCCCCGACCCTGTTCGACTACGTGGTGTTCTGCGCTCCTCGGGAGGCGTCGCGCCTGCTGCGCGAGCACGGCTATCCCTCCCATCCCCGATGCCCGGACGAGGGCGTGCGGCTCGTCAAGCAGGTCGCGGTCACGCGGCCCGGCGGGCTTTTCGTGCTCGGCTCGCATCCGCGGTCCGTGGACTCGTGGACGTTCGGCTGGATCGCGGTCGCCGACGTCTTCACGGTGATCCCTCTCGACCGCGTCAGGAAAGGGGGCCAGCCATGACGAGCCGAGTCCCCACGGGCCTGCCGCTGCTCGCTTTCGCGGGGGCCGCCTACGTCCTGCTCTCCTCCGCGTCGCTCGGCGGCGGGTCGCCCATCCCGTGGCTCGCCCTCGCCCTCGGCGCTCTCCTTTGCCTGGCGCTGAAGGGCTGGGGATCGTGCCTGATCCTGGTGAGCCTCGCCTTCTATCCGTGCGTGCTCCACTCGCCGGTGCCGCTCCTCCAACCGTTCACGGCAGGGAATGGCCCAGCGCTGCTTCGCGGCGCGTCGCGGGCCCCGGGTTGAGTTGCCGCGAGGATACAGGCCGGGCAGTAGCACCTCTACACTTGCCCCAGCGATGGGCGGCATCCGCCTGGAGCGCTGGGCTAGCTAGCTAGGGCGTTGCGGGATGCTGTGCCTTCGCGAACGGAAACTGCGGTATACTCTTGTCCACGACGCATCGGCTCGTCGCTGAGGCTCCATCTATGGATAAGGGGAGTAAGGAAATACATGCCGGCACGCCGGGCTAGAACGTACTCACAAATCGACGAGGCAGTGCTGGCCTTCCAGACGGGGCTGGACCGGGAGGAGAGCTTCACCTTCATCGTCGAGCACTTCTATCCGCGGCTCCGGGGCTTCCTGCGTAGCCGGCGGGTGGCGGAGGGGATCTGCGCGGATATCCTGCAAGAGGTCTTCCTGCAGGTGCTGCTCGGCCTCGACGGGTTTGAGCGGAGGTCGTCCCTGGCGACCTGGATCTTCGTCCTGATGCGCAAGGTGCGCTACCGGCTGACACTGGCGGAGCACCGGTTCCGGCAGTCCGACGACGAGATCGGCGAGAGCGCCCGAGAGGTGGTGGGGTGGCTGGACAGAGAGCTGGAGGAAGATCGCCAGCTTGCGGCGCTACTCAGCAAAGAGCGGCAAGAGCGGCTGTGGGAGGCCATCGAGACGCTGCCGGAGAAGATGCGCCTCTGTTTGCAGATGAGGCTCTACCAGGAGCGCAGCTATACCGAGATCGCTGGAGCGCTGCGCATCAGCGTCGGCACGGTGGGAGCTCATATCAACGAGGCAAAGCGACGTCTAACCGAGCTTTTGCGAACGCCGGAAGCGAGCCGGAGGGAGGCTGGATAAGATGATGACAGCAGAGGTATCGACTATGGAGCACCTGGACACACAGATGCTGGGCTCTTACCACGAGGGGCGCCTGTCCCCGTCAGAGGAGACGGCGGTGCAGCATCATCTGGCTTCTTGCCGGACCTGCACGGACCTGGCCCTCGAGCTAGGGGAGTTCCTCGACGGTAATCCAGAGCCGACCCCGAAGGTGTCACGGGAGGCTTCGGCCCTGGCCCGCCGGCTGCTGCGCGAGACGAGGCCGGCGGCGACGCCTGTGTTTTGGAAGCCGGCCAGCTGGCAGGTCGCCGCCGCGGTTCTCTCTGCTCTGCTGGTGGGGATTGTAAGCTACAACTTCGGTCTCTCCAGGGCGACGCTGAGAGTCGGTCCGATGACGGCCGAGCGCCTGAAAGTCATCGAGCTGACCGACAGTGAGCAGCGTGGCACGGCCGGAGCGGGGGAGCAGACCGTGGCGCGGCCGGAGGGGCCTACTGCGATCGTGCTGACGTCGGGTTTCGTCGAACCTTTCGGCCGGTACCAGGTGCGCATCCTGAGCGAAAGCGGGGAAGAACGGGCGCGCGTGACGCTGCCGGCGGACCGCACTGGCACTCTCTACCTCGCGATCTCTGGAGAGGATCTATCCCCGGGTCGCTACCTATTCGAGATCCGCTCCGCCAGCGGCGGCGAAGAGGTGGCGACGCTGCTCCTAGGGATTTCCCCTGAGGAAGGCGGAGTCTAGATTCCCCGGAGAGTGGCGGAGATTGAGGTGACCGATGCCTGACCCGCTCCCGGGCCCAGCCGCCCAGTGGCCTTCCTTCGTCCGGCGACGGCTACTCACCCTCGTCCTCGGTTTCCTTCTGGCATCCGCTCAGGCTCCGACCGACCGCACCAGTAGCTCCGCTTTATCGGGGTCCAGTATGGTCCGCCCGCCTCCGAGCCCGAACTCCGAACCCGTCAGAGAGACGCAGGTCGTCACCCTGCCACCAGCAGGCGCCGGCCGTCTGACGCTACCGTTAAGTAGCAGCGAATTTGTGCACCTCAGTGTCGCGCAGGAGGCCTGTGATCTGCTAATCCGCCTAAGGGATCGCGCCAGTCGGACGGTGCAAGAGGTAGACACGCCTGAGAACTGGGAACATCCGGAGGAGATCCGATATGTGGCGGCGGTCTCCGGGGATCACGATCTAGAGATCGTTCATCTTGGAGCCGGGCAGCGGCCAGCGATGGTGACTATCGAGGTGCTCGCCTGGCGCCCCGCCGACGCGCGGGATCGGCGACTAGCGGAGGCCCACGCGGCAACGTTGCGGGCCGAGAAGTTGCGGCGACACGGACAGCTCGAGGAGGCGAGAAGTGCCTACAGGGAGGTCCTCCACGCCTGGCGCCGGCTCGGCGAGCGTCACCCCCAGGCGGACCTTGCCTTGCGCCTCGGGCGGCTCCACCGGCTCTTGGGAGACCTGGCCGGTGCGGTGCACTGGTTCGACGAGGCCGAAGCATTCTTCGAGGCCCTGCCCTATCCGGCGCATCTGGCAGCGGCGCGCTGGGAACGCGGCCGGGCGCGGCTGACGCTCCACGATTTGGTCGCCGCCGAGGCCGACATCTCTCTGGCCTTGGATGACCTGGCGCAGCCGAGTCATCGGGCAGTGGCCTGGAACGATCTCGGCGTGATCTACCACGGCTGGGGAGACCTGTTCGCGTCGCGTCGCGCTTACGGCCAGTCGATAGAGCTGTGGCACGAAGTGGGCAACCGCTTGGAGGAGACGAGGACCCGACAGAACCGAAGCCGCCTGTACCTGACCCTAGGAATGGCCGACGCGGCGGCCGATGACCTGAGCATCTCCCTGCGCACCTTCCGTGCTCTCGGCAGGCCGGTAGAAGAGGCCCTCGCCCTTATCGGTCAAGGCAATGTCGAGCTGCTGCGGGACGATCCGGCGGCGGCGCTGTCTAGCTTCGAGGCTTCACTCGTCCTGCTTGAGCTGGAAGGGGAGACACGCCACCAAGCCGTGACCCTCAACCAGATCGCTGTAGCCCGCAACGCGCTGGGGGAGAGGGTCGAGGCGCAGCGGGCCTACCGCCAGGCTCTGACCCTTCTGCGGCAGGTGGGGGATCGGCGAGAAGAGGCGCGGGTGCTAGGTAACCTGGCCGTCACCTACCTGGACGAGGGACGCACGAACTCAGCGCTGCCGTTGCTTGAGCAGGCGATGCAACTCCTGCGAAGGGAGGATCCGATCCTCGAGGTCGGCTTGCGGCTGGCCCTAGCCCGAGCCGAGTGGGCTGCCGGGCACGATGACGCGGCGCTCCGGGAGGCTCGGCGCGCCCTCGAGGCTGTCGAGAATGTGCGCTCCACGACCGCCAGCTTCGAAGCACGGACGGCCTTCCACGCGGAGCAGCAGGGCTACTACGACTTCGCCGTGCGGCAGCTGGCGGAGCTCGGCACGCGACGCCGCGATGCTACCCTACAGGAAGCGGCCTTCGAGACGAGCGAACGAGCCCGGGCCCGCAGTCTGCTGGATCGTCTTCAGTTGCCGGCACCGGCACCTGCGGCCGCCGACGCCGAGGTCGTCGGTCTGGAGGACTGGCTGCGGCGCCTCGCGAACACCTACTACGACACCGCTGGCGGTGCGTCGCCCACTGTCGCCGAGATCCGGCAGCTGCGCACTCTACTGTTGCGCCTCGACGAGCGGCGCGGCCAGAACCTTCGTGCCGACGGCCAAGCCGTCGCTCCGGCTTCCCTGCCGGAAATCCGCCGGCTCTTGCTGGGGCGCGACCGCTTGCTATTGCACTATCACCTTGCCGAGCCCAGAAGCTACGCCTGGGTAATCACGGACAGCACGATCCGCCAGTTCGAGCTGGCATCGCGAGCGACCATCGAAAGATCCGCGCAGCGGGCGTACCGCTTCCTCGAGGAAGGGAGCACTCTCAAAGAACGCTCCGCCCGCCGGGCTCTGGAAGAACTCGCAGAACTTGTGCTGGAGCCGCTAGCGGCGGCGTTGGACCGGGAAGTCGTCCTGGTTTCCTCCCACGGTGCACTACAGTACATTCCACTCGGTGCACTGCCGGTCCAGAGTCGAGGAGAGGGAACGGAGGCCCCACAGGAGCGGCGCCCGCTGCTGCTTGCCTACGCTGTCGGCCGGGTGCCATCCGCCTCTGTAGCCCTCGCCCTGGCGTCGCGGCGGCCGCACGCTCTCCTTGAGGGAGCGCTGGTGATCGCCGATCCCAGGTTCGGTGCAGAGGGCTTGCCGCAACTTGAGCACTCGCGGGAGGAAGCGCGCAGGGTACTCGGTCACCTCGACAATAGTCACAATCGGCTGGCGGTCGGGCGCGAGGCGCTGGCGTCTCGGCTGCGAGACGCCGAGACGGCCCACGTTCGCTGGCTCCACCTAGCCACCCACGGCCAGCACGACGCAGCCCTGCCGGCTCTGTCGCGGCTGGCCTTTGCTCCCCTTGTCGACAGCCCTCAGCCGGTGGACTTTCTCTACGGCTTCGAGATCGAGCACCTCGACCTCGGCGCCGAACTGGTGGTGCTGAGCGCCTGCGGTAGCGCTCTCGGCGGTCCGAGTCGCAGTGAAGGACTCATCGGCCTCCCAACGGCATTCTTCGTCGCCGGCGCCCAGCAGGTCATCGCCAGCCTTTGGGACGTTGACGACGATCGGACGGTGGCACTCATGGACAGCTTCTACCGCTCGCTGGGCCGCGGTATCGATCCCTTGCGGGCCCTGCGAGAAGCGCAGGTCGAGCGCTGGCGCGAGTCCCATTGGCCAATGCCGTGGGCGACATTCATCTATGAAGGCCCGGGTCTGGTGCCGGTATCGGACTCCTTACGTTCTCCTCCCGCCAGCTCCCGCGTCGTACCTCCGCCCGCCGACTCCCGCCTCTCTCCCTAAAGAAATCCTGCGTCGCGGCGCACTCCACTGACGACACCAGCTCGCGGGGTGGCCTGACGGCCAGCCTGGACAACGATCACGGAAAGGAGTGTGACATGAGCAACAAGCGTGAGAATTCCCGGAACCGGACCGACCGACGCAAGGCGCCGACGACCTCCTTCGACCCACGAGGTCCGATCGAGATCACCGGTGGCCAAGGCGCCGACGACAACTCCGGCACCACCTCGCCTCCTAATGCGTTGCTCGGTGAGGATCGCAAGGACCCGACTTCCCAGCGCGAGTAGCCATGCCGATTTGGCACATTGCAGTCATCCCGGACGTCGTCACTGGGTTCTGTTCCGCCTCGGCTACACAGCGACGGCCTGCGACGACCCCTTTGGCTCCCTCCCAAACGCGCCTAAAGAAACTAGAAGACCGCGCGCACCCAACATTCGGTGGCCTCACCGTCGGCGGAGAGGCTACCGACGGAGCCTAGAAATGGCCGAACGATGAGCGAGGAGGCGACAGGCACCGTGCGGACCACTCGCGAGGCGTCGGAAGAAATCCTAGACGAGGATTTCCTGAGCCGCCTGGAGCTCGACCCGCTAGGCTTTCCTATGATCTGGATGCGGGGGCTCAGGGCCCACGTCCACTGGCTGCCGCTGACCTGCATCCAGTTCGAGCTATTCCTGGCCCGCGGCGGCGCAGAGGAACTTGACGCGGGTTGGTATGCCGAGCGCTGCGAGCGACAGCGCCGACCCTCCGCCCGCGAGATCACCACAGACAACTTCTGGCGATGCCTCCTGACTGGTGTGCTACCCCAGGAGGCGCAGGCGATGGCGGAGTGGCTCGGTCCCGGCTTTCGTCTGCCTACCAGCACCGAGTGGTTGACCCTGTTTCGGGCTGCCGAACGGTTGCCGGCGCCGACTGTGGACTGGTCGACGTTGGCGCCGTCGGTCTCGCCGCGTTGCCTGGAGTTGCTTCGCGCCTTCGCGGCGTTGCCGCTCATGAGCCATCGCGCCGAGCCGACGCCAGAGGTTCCGGACGGAGGCCCGCGGCCGACTCTGGCGGATCACATGTTGCTGCGGGGTGCTCTCCTGGAGTGGGTGGACACCGGCTCGCTGGAGCACCCTTGGGGAGGAGCGGGGGAGGTTCACGGCTCGCTCCACCGGCAGATATCCCGTTTGCAGTACGACGAGGTGCGCATCCCTCTTCGGCCGACCGAAGAGCGTATCGATCACTTTGGATTCCGCCTGATCCGGGGCCAGTCCGTCGCCCGCGACGCCGCGGCCTCGCCGCGGTCCACCACTGAGGGATCGTCATGAGTGTAAGACCGATGTCCGAAGGTGTCTGTCCGGCGTGTCTGCACCCGATCTCGCGACCGCAGCCTGGATACACCTGCCTCTGCGGTCTAGAGGTGCCTGCACTGCTGCTGCAAGAGTATCAGGACTCCTCGCCGCTGGTCATCCAGCTCCTGGGCTGGTCGGGCCATGGCAAGACCTCCTACCTGACGGCGCTCGGATTCGTGCTTTCGCGCCTCGGGTCGGTGTGGCCTGCCTACACCCTGCGCGGCGGCACGCCGGAAACCCAGCAGCAGCTCACTGCCGCCTTTCGCCTGGTGCGTGAGGGGCGCATGCCCGACAAGACTGCGGTACCCGGGGCACCCGCTGCCACCGGCGCGACCGGGCCGGTAGCGGTGCCTCAGCACACCTACCTGCTGCGCAACCTACCGGAGTGGGGCCACCGGGTGGTGATGTTCCACGACCAGGCAGGGCAGCTCTGCGACGGCATGACGCTGCCCACCGAGCAACTTCCCTTCCTTAGGCGGGCACCCGTCTCACTGATGATTCTGAGCGCCGATGACCTGGACAAGGATGACTACCGCACCATGGACATGCTGCTCACCAGCTTCGTCCACACGCTGCAGAGCGACGGCGGTCAGGGCCCGGGCCAGCGCGGAGTCGTTGTAGTGCTCTCGAAGGCCGACCTCCATCTCGGTCGGCTGCCGCCGGAAATCCATCACTACCTAGTGTCGGATCCGCTCTGGCCGCTGCTTTTGGACGGCTCCGGCGGGGCCGCCTCGGCGCGAGTCGCCGCGGCGCTGGACGAGCTCGAGGACGTAAGGCTGTACCTCGAAGAGATGTACCGCATCGAGTCCAGGCTGCGTGAGTGGCTGGTCGAAGAGCCGCCCTTGAGAACCCTGCAACTGGAGGGGAAGCGCCACGGCATCGAGCTGCGCTTTTCGGTGGTGTCCGCCACCGGCGAGGAGGTCCGGGGGCACGCTCCCATCAGCGGCAGTTGGAGACCCCACCGGGTGCTGGATCCGCTCTTTTGGGCTTTCGAGCTGACCAGCGGCCGCGAAGGGGTGCTTCCTCTTTGGCAGCGCTCGACGCGCGGCTCGTCGAGTCCAGAGGCTGCCCCGGGGGGCGATGTCGCCGAAGGGAAGTACTCCCTGCTGATCCGCGACCGGCGCCACTTCGGTGTCGAGCGCAAGGTCAACCTTGAGAGGAAGAGCGGCGACCTCGGCAAAGTGATGCCAGAGCTGCGGGAGCTGACCTTCACTTGGGATACCTCCGGCGTCCGGTTCCGGCTGGCCTCTTCGGACGCGCCTCTCTTTCTGCACCACGCGGGGGGCGTCGAGCGCCTGTCGTCCTCCGAAGTCCTGTTGCGGCCCAGGGAATCGATCAGCACGGACGATTGGCAACTGGAGCTGCGGTCCGGGCATTTCACGCCCCGTGGCCCCGGATCATGAACCTCAAGGGAGACCAAGTCATGGATTCGGATCCGTCGATGACAAAAAACCCGCCGAAGGACCCGGGCCGGCCCTGGTCCTGTGTCCCCTCCCGCTCGGGGCTGTTCGTGCACGACGCTCGGGATCGGGGGTACTTTCTGCCCACCTCCCGGCGCGAAAAGGAGACCGTCCTGCCTCAGCCGCCGCTGGCGATGACGCTGTCCACAGCCGAAGTCCAAGATCTGATGCGCGTCGAGCGTCCCTATGCGACCACCCGCTACGGTCCCGAGGTACAGGAGAAGGCCAGCAATCAGGACTTTGCCCTCTCCGCCCTGATCGAGGACGGTGGCGGCGGCCGGTGGTGTTTCGGTGCCGTTGCCGACGGCGTCAGCACCGCTACCTTCTGGCCGGAGCGAGCGTCCCGTCTGGCTTGCCTGGCGAGCTTCAGCTATTTTCGGGAGAGCCTCGGCCACAGATCTGGAGTGGATCTCGACGACCGTACCCTGCTGGATCTCAAGCGGGGCCTGGTGACCACCTTGCGCACCTCGCTGGTGGGCGACCGCCGCAAATTGCGCAGCCACACAACGCCGACGCCGCCGACCTTCGCCCCCCAGGAGTACCGGCGGCGCTGGGACAACGACGAACTCTGGTACAAGACGACGCTGCTGGTCGGCCTCATGGGGCCCAAGCACGGCCTCGTGTTCTGGTCGGGTGACGGCGGTATCTGGCTACGCCGGCAGGGCGGCGCCGGGCCAGTGGTCAAGCAGGTCCTCGCAAGCGCCGACGGTCCCTTGCAGAGCTACGTCTGGCTGGGGGTCCAGGAGAAGGACCTTTCGGTTGGAAAGATCGTGTTGGACGATCACGAGGAGGCGACGCTGGCGCTGGCCAGCGACGGACTCCACCGGACCCTGCAACTGGCCGAGATGAGCTACGAGACGCTGCTGCCGCCCGGCGCCGTCGGGCCTCGCCGTCGGCGCCTGGAAAGTAGCCTCGAGCATCTATACCGGGCTGAAGGCGGGAGGAGAGGGACGCAGGCAGAACCTGACAACGCCAGCCTGGTGGTGCTCGAGTGGACCCGGGGGCAGCGTTTCACCGGCGATCGTAAGCTGCTGGAAGAATTCGCCCTGGCGGAGGTTCTGGCACCGCCGGCCGCGGATCCACCGCTATCGGAATCGGAGCCCATGACCCCGGGGAAGTCTCCGGCGACGGCTCCGCTCCCGGGGGCGGGTCGCTCGCCGGCACCCGCGGGTCCCTTGCAGGGATCGCCGCCGAAGCCACCACTACAACGGGGCACCGAGCCGTCACCGCCCCTGCCGGCGCGGAAGGAGACCTACGCTGCCCAGCACCGCAGCCGGACCCTGCCGGTCGTCCTAAGTATAGGTATTGCCTTCATCGTGGTTGGTCTGCTGGCCTGGCTCGGCTCCAATCGCCTGCTCAGCACTAACAGTAGTGAAGCCGACGAGGCTGGCGACGAGGGACAGGTGGATGCCCCGCTTGCTGCTAGTCAGGCCCGGGCATCGCCAGCCGCTCCGGCTCCGGCAGGGAGTCTTGGGGTGAGTCCCGCGGATCCGCAGAATCCGGCTAAAGGGCCGGTGCAGGCGACGACCTCAGGACGGGTCCCCATTGGGCCGCTCGAGTTCACGGTCCTCGAGCCCGGTAGTTTGTTGCTGAAAGCTGTCGGTCCCCCTTCCCAGGAGTCGGCGGCGGCGCTGGTCCGTGAGCTCGCCGAGTGGTCGAAGCAGGCGTGGCTGCTCAGCGGCTCTGAGGAATCGCCCGCGGTGACCGTCGTGGCCTACGGGGATCGAAGCAATCCAACCCTGGACGGCTGTCTGGCCAACGAGAAGGTCGCCCGCGACCGGGCCAAGCTCTTTGCAGAGTTGCTACAACTCTTGACGCCGGGAATCACCGTCAACGCTGCATGGAACGTCTGTGAGGCTCCGCCAGGCATCTCGAACCCCTCCTCTGCCGAGGCTCGGCGCCTAGTGCTCTTTCCCGGCCATCAGGAGCTCGACTGCGACTGCAACGACGTGTCTTGGGCGAAGTGATGGGGTCCATGAGCGACTCGGAGTACTTCATAGGTACCAGAGAGATCCAGGAACTGCGGGGCCGCAGTTTCGAGGTTCAGAGCCGGGTGCTCGGCCGCAAGGTGGAGATCAGAATCAGCAACGACGACGTCGGTGAGCCGCTGGGGCCGAGACGGGGGGCCGAAGCGATCGGCCTGTGCGCGGAATGCCTGCACCCGGATGGCGACGTATCGTCATTCCTCAAGATTTTCATGGCGAATGTTCCGGAGCGGGTCCAGCGCAACCGGTTCCTGATGGAGCTCGGTCTCTCCGGCCGCCACTGGATGTTCTCGGCGATGCCCTACGGGGTGTTGCCCTTGGAACCTATCAACAGCATCGAAGTCGTCGCCCACCTTTCCCGCCGAGTTGGGGATGGGAACGGGGGGATCGCTCCGAACCTGGCGCGGCTCATGACGGAGGAGCCTTGGCGTCGCTCGCCGGCGGAGCGCCGACGTTTCGCGGGCCAAATCGCTTGCGCTATACATGCTCTCGAGGCCATCGATCTGGTGCATGGCGATATCTCGCTGAGAAACGTCCTGCTGGGCTGGGACGAGCAAGACGGCGAAGTGGCGGTGCTGTGTGACTACGACGGTTTCCATCATCCCCTGCAACCGCCATTGCCGCTGCGCACCGGCCGGGTTAGCGTGCGTAAGGCCGGCACCCCCGGATTTCAGTCGCCCTGTCTGCTCGAAGAGATCGCGTCGGGCAAGAACGACGCCCAAGTACGCACGGATCGGTTCGCTCTCGGCGTTCTGCTGTGCCAGATCCTGGTCTGGCAGCCGGCCATGGCCGACCGCCTGGGCCGGGACGAGTTGCTGAGCAACGACATGGTTCGTGGCCGGACCCTCTCGGAGCTGCCGAGTGACGTGACCTCCGCCTGGGCCGCCGGCTTCGACTTGCTACGGCAGGCCCTGGAAGCTCCGGGTCCAGAGCACATGCCGAGCCCCCGGGCCTGGCTGGAGGCGGTTGGGGGGCCGCCGGTGGCACCACCCCGGATAGCGCTGCGAAATCCCCGCATGAACGAGGGGAACGAGACGGTCGTCCAGTTGGTGAGTCCGAGCGGCGATTTTCGAAAGGTTGCTCCGCAGCTGAGCGAGGTGCGCTTCCGGCGCCTCAGCGGCAGCGTCCAGCTCGAATTCCTGTGGTCCGACCCGGTGGAGCTGCGCGAGGTCGGTGGGGGGCGGACGCGTGTCACCGGCCCAGCCCGGCTGCGCCCGGGAAGCGAGGTTTTCTCGAGCTACTGGTCGTTTCGGATGATCTCATGAGTTCCCCGTGAAGACTGCTAACCCGAAACCCTAGGAGGTCAAACAAATGCCTGCAGAGAAAATCACCAGCCGCTCGCCATGGCACGCGGTGCTCGTGCTCGACGATTCTGAATCGATGAAGGGGAGGAAGATCGAAACGTTGAACGACGCGATCGGCGCTATGATCGACGAGATGAGACTGTGGTCCGGCGGCGGGCAAAAACCCTATTTCCGTGTCTCTGTGATCAGCTTCGGGAGCTCGGCCACCGTCCTTTCCGAGGCGGTAGGAGAGGGAGCTGTGGACATCGCCCGCGTCACGTCGCTGCGCGCCGACTCCGGCACCACCAACGCCGCCGAGGCCCTCACCAAAGCGATCGAAGTGCTCGAGCGCAACCCCGGCGAGGCGACCCACTTCGAGCCATTCGTCTTCTTCTTCTCCGACGGCCGACCGGACCACCGTCTAAGAGCCCTGGATCGGGGCGCCCGGCTCAAGTCGCTGCGCCTGGCGAGCGGCGAGCCACGGCTGATAACCATCGGCATCGGCGACGCCGATGACGGGTTCATGAAGGAGCTCGCCACCGTCCGGCACGGCGAGGCGCGCTACCGCCGTCTGAATGACGCGGACGACATCAAGTACTTCTTCCCGACCATCGGCACGGTGGCCGCTTCCATGGCCGCAGACCGTCGCAGCTCGGCGGACCAGTTGGAAGAAGCGATCATGATCATCTGAGGAACGGTGCCATGAGTCAGCCCGACCCATACCTGGTACGGCTGCTTGAGGAGACGGAGCGGATCGTCGTCGACACCCTCCCGATGCTCGACCGGCTCCGTCACCTGCCTGTATCCCGGCGGCGGCCGTCGAACCCGCCCAAGCCACCGGAACTCAAGGGAGGAGGGCGGCCGCCGCCGTCAGCCCGTCCACCGGCTCCGCCGCCGAAGCCACAGTCGATCCATTCGCCGGCTCCTCCTCCTGTCTCTTCCTCGCGGCCGTCTCCGTCGCCATCGCCCCCGCCGCCGCCCGCAGAGGATTGGAAGGGTGCGGCCCTTTTCGTGATCTCCGTACTGGTGGTCGTCCTCCTCCTAGCCCTCACCTGTCGGGGCCTGTGAGCCGCCGGCGGCAGGTTCGGGCACTGCCCTAAAGAAATCCAGTGTAGCCACACACTATCTTTCCGATGGACGAATCAGCGAGTTTAATCGACCTTGGAGCGGCGAGCGACCCATTGCCGGGCGCTGCCCGAGACCGGATCCCGAGCGATCGGACGACGTCGCGCACGAGCCGCCTCGACATCGCCGTAGTAGGGCCACCAGGGAGCGGCAAGAGCGCTCTGGTGTCGGCGCTGCTACGCTTTTCCGGCAGCCGGGACGGCGCGCATGCGTCGGGCCTACGGGTAGCTGCCGTATCCGCACCACCCATCTCACGGCTGCAGGTCGACACCGCTGGCCCCGCTGCCGATTCCGATCCCCGCGAGATCACATTCACCGAGCTTGACCTAAGTTCCTCCGGTGATGGACTCGATACCGAAGGCGAATCGCGAGCACCGTGGCCGACGCGACACGCGCTGGCACTGGTGCTGTGCGTTGACACCCGAGAGCCGGAGAAGGAATTCTGGCGGCGTGCCTGGCCGCGGCTGGCAAGGTCGTTGCAGATCTCCACGGGACGCAGCGTCCTCTCTCTGGACGGCGAAGAGCGGGCCCCAGAGCTCCGGTTGGGCCATGATCGCGTGGTGATACTGCTCACCCGAGCGGACCGTCAACTGCAGGCGTGGCGCGGCGTCGGCGCCGGCGTTGATGCGGCCGGAGACGACCTGCGGAGTCTCGCCTGCCGCATCGATCCGCGGCGTTGGCTGGCGGAGATGCTCGGCTCCGACCTGGCTTCCGTGGTGCGGGCGCAGCTGCGGCCGCAGGCCCGGTTGGCCGTCGGTATCGCCGCCTGCGCTGGGGGAGTCGAGGAGGCTGTCGAGGAGCTCGGTGTGGCTGAGACGCTGGAGTTCCTGCTCACAGGCGAAGCTCGTGAGCCCCTCGATCTGGTGGCGGCGGTGGACGAGGCGCCGGAGCCCTGGTTTGAGCTGGAGCCCGATCCGGAACGAGTCGAGGAGCAGGGCGCGGAGGCTGGGGCGCGGGCGACAGCTCGGCCACGCCTTTTCCTCAAGCCGCCACGGGCGGGCCGGGCAGGTCGGGCCTCGGCGTTGGCCCGTTGGCTGCGTCTGGACAGCTATTCGAGCCGGCTCCTGACCAAGGCGGCGCGCCTCGAGATGGAGCTCCTGGCCAGGCTGCTGGCCGGCGTTGCGCTCTTCGAGCTGACCGTCTGGACCCTGCTGTTCAACGCCATCTTCCACGCCGAGGTGACGGCCATCTCGGAGCGGTCACTGGCAGCCCTCGGCCTCGGCATGTTGTACGCGGCAGTGATCGTCTACCTGGACCGCAGCTTTCTGGTAGCCGATCCGACCCAGAAGGGGCACCGTCGGGCCGCCCTCTTCCGTATTTGCATCGTCTTCCTGTCAGCCCTGGCCACCAGTCTGGCTGTCGACCTCATTTTCTTTGACGGACCCATCAAGGTGCGTCGGCACGAGGAGCAGATCCTGGCCGAGATTGTGGATCGTGCCGAAGGGCTGCAGGAGGACTGGGACCCCCGGGCCGCGGTGCAGGTCGGGAGCAAGGAAGGAAATCCCTTCTTGGTTATGGCGGCGCAGGCAACAGCGGAACTCACCGACTTGCGCAGTGAGCGATCGTCACTGAGCCGGAGTCAGGCCGAGGCGGCTGAGGCAGCCCGGCGTGGGCGACAGCGGGTGCGTGAGCTGGATGGTGCTATCGAATTGGTCGCGCGCGAGCCAGGACAGCAGGTGCCCCGCGATGAGAGCAGCCCGTCGATGGAGGAATTGCTTCGCAGACGCGAGTTTGCGCGCAAACAGGCGGCGAAGAGCGAGGCCGAAGCCCTGGAGCTGGCGGCCCGAGGTACCGCCGTCGACGCCCGCATCACTGGCGTAGACGCACGGCTCCAGGCGTTGGAGGAGCAGGCCGATGCCCTGGTGAACGAGGAGCTGGGAAACGCTCAGGAGCAGAGGCGCAAGCAAAAAGCGACTAGCGACCGGATCGTCGATTGGATCACCTTTCTGAGGCGCTCGGATCCTCCCGACGCCGACGACATTCTCACCGAGCCGGTGCCGCCCCAGGGCGAAAAACCTTTGGAGTACCGCCTGTCGGATGTCGACCTCTTCGAGCGCTTTCGGATCCTTTTCGATCTGCTGGCGGGGCGGCCCCCCAAGTGGCCGGACGGCGGTTCGGACCAATTAGCGGAGCTGCGGCAGCGCTTCCACTTGGAGGACCCGGCCCCCTGCCCGGCGCCGGTGGCTCCGAAGGCGACAAGGGGTGCTGTGCCCGCCCTCGCTGCGGCCACTTCAGCGCCCTGCGATGACACTGCTTGGCGGCGGATGCAGAAGCGGGCCGACTTTCTCACCTTCTCCTACTTCCTGCTCCTCTTCGTGGCCGCCGTAGTACCCCTATCGGTGTTGGTCGTCAAGCTGTTTCTCATGCCGCGGGCCCTGAGCTGCTACTACTCGCTGGCCCACCAGGCCGCCGCGGGAGATGCCGATGCGGTGCTCGTCGCCAAGACTATGAAGCGGGAAGGGTCGCTGTAGTGAGCCACCGTCATGAACCGCCAGGCTGTGAGTCGCCGGCCCTCGGGGAGGAACTCCTACGCTTCAACGGCATCGATGGGCGTCACGGCACGCCGGCTGTCGAGCCCCTGACGCGGACGGAGCTGGCCGCCCGCATCCGCCTGCTGAGCCCTCAAGGCTGCCGCCTCGGCGAGCTGCGCAGCGCCTTGCGCGGCGCCCGCGAGCCGCAGCTCGAGACCCGCGATGGCTTCGATGAGCTGGACCTGGCACAGGCCGGCTGGGGGCTTGTCTTGCCGGAGCATGGCGATCCGGAGGTGGAGCGCCAGATGGCCCCTCTGATCGAGCGGCGGCGGAGGCAGGCGGGCCGCATCTCTCGGTGCCGCTTTAAGATCTATCGCGGCGCGAACGGCTATCAGGAAGGGCTTGGGCCTTCCGACTTTCGCGAGCTGCGGGGCGGGACTCTCGGGGCCGTCGACCCGGACCGGATGCCCTACTACCTACTCCTTGCTGGCGGACCTGAGGAGATCCCATTTCATTTTCAGTTTGGCCTCGACGTGCGGCACGCGGTGGGCCGGGTGTGCTTCGATACGCCCGAGGAATACCACCGCTACGCCACCTCGGTGGTGGAGTATGAGCGCTCTCGGAAGCGGCCGGCACAGCGCGACCTGGCACTCTTCGCCTCCCGGCCGCCGGAGGACGGCGTGTCGAAGGTGCTCGCCGATCATCTGGTGGGCGGCCTGGCCTCGGCACTCGAGGGGCGCTCCGTCGGCGGCTGGCGGATCGGCTGCGCGGTCGGAGAAGACGCCACCCGCCAGCGGCTGGCGGCGCTCCTCGCCGGTGAAGGTCGCGCGGACCTGCTCTTCTCCGCCTGCCACGGAGCTAGCTACGAGCCGGGCGACGCCGAGCTCCGGGACCGGCAGGGGGCGGTCCTTTGTCAGCCGACCGCCGGCGCCCACGTCTTCTTCTCTGGCGACGACCTGGCACGCCGCCCGCGGTCCTCCTCCCAGGGGCTCATATCGGTACTCTTCGGCTGCTATTCCGGCGGCGTTCCGGCGCCGGCGGACGGGCCCGAGCTTATCGGCCGCCAGCCGCCGCGGCGATTTGCCCCGTCCTTTGTCGCCCGCCTGCCGCAGCGGCTCTTGGCGCACCCGGGTGGCGGCGCTTTGGCGGTCATCGCCCACGTTGGCCTGGCCTGCGGTTTCAGCTACTACGGTCATCACAACACCCTGCAGCTCAACAGCTTCGAGGATCTTCTGCGGCGGCTGATGGGTGGTGAGACCGTCGGCCGCGCGCTGGAGCTGATCAACCTGCAGTTCGCCGAGTTGTCCAGCGAGCTCTGGCGCAGGCTCGATGCCGAGGTCTTTCCGGGCTTTGCCGCAACGGACCGGCTCATTGATCTCTACATCGCCATGGAAGACGCCCGGCGCTTCCTGGTGCTCGGCGACCCCGCCGTGCGCCTAACTCCCATGGAGACCGGCTGATGCCTCCCGTGCTCTTCGAAGTCGTGTTTCAAGAGCGGCTGGCGACCTTCGCGACCCGGTGCCGCAGCGATCTGATCGGCGGCCGCACCGAGTGGTACGAGCTGTTGCCAGCGAAGCTGCAGGAATTCACCGAGAAGCTACGCAACCGGGGGAGCCATCCGACGCCCCGGGAGGAGCAAGAGCAGCTGGGCCAAGAGCTCTTCGGGCTGCTCTTCCAGGGCTCGAGCAGGCGCCTCTTCGATCGCGCCCGCGGCGAGGCTCTCGGCCGCGGAGTGCCGTTCCTCCTGCGGCTGTGCCTGGAGGATCATCCGGTTCTCGCCGAGGTGCCCTGGGAGCTGATGCACGACGGCTTTGCCTTCCTCGCCAAGGATTCCCGGTGCTCGATGGTCCGGGCTCTTGAGAACGGCGGCCCCGCGAGAAGCCGCAAGTTGCGGGCGCCCCTGCGCATCCTACTGACCAGCGGCATACCCCGCGCGAGCGAGAGCCTCGATCTCGAGCAGGAGCGGCAAGCCGTCGAGAAGGCCCGCCACAAGACTCCCCACATCGACCGGCCCGTGGTGCGTCGGCACGTTTCCTGGAGCGACCTGGAAGAGCTGCTGACGCCGGGGCCGGGGGCGTTCCACATCTGGCTGCACTGCGGTCACGGCGACTTCATGCGCAGCGATCCGGGGAGATACTCCCTGCTGCTCAAGGGAAACGGCAGTCGCGAGGTGGTGCCGGCAGATCGTATCGACGAGCTGGCGGCCCGTTGTCCAGATCTCACCCTGGTCTTTCTCGCCTGCTGCTACGGCGGCGACCACAACGGTCTGGCGTCGCAGTTGGCCCGGCTGCAGGTGCCCATCGTCCTCGGCTTTCCCTGGGAAGTCGGCCTGCCGGTGTCCAGCCAGCTGGCGGTGACGCTGCTCCGTGGCCTTGGTAGCCTGGCCCCGGAGGTTGCCTGCAGCACCGCCCGCAGCGCCCTGGCGGCCTGGGCTCCGGATAGCCTCGAGTGGAGTCATCCGCTGCTGTTCTCGCGCCGCTCTGCCCTGAAGCCCCTCCTGGCACCGGCCAAGCCTGCTCCGCTGCCAGTCCGCAAGCCGTCCTCGCGGCGGCCGGCGAGACCCCAGATCCGCGTCGACATCGAGGATGTGGACGTCGGCGGCGCCGCCAGCATCATTGGCGCCAGCGGGCCGGTAGCTGGCGATGTCTCCGTGCGGGCCAAGAAGATTCAGACTCGCGGCGCCCTCTCGGTCCGCGGTCAGGCGGCGGAGCGCCGCTACAGACGCGAGCTCGTCGATCTGCTGGAGGATTTGGAAAGCGAAACGCGGGAGAAGACCGATGCATGACGAGAGACCGGAGCCCGGCGATGAGCTAGATGAAGACACTCACGGCAAGCCGACCGACGACTTGATGGAGCTTGGTGATGCCGTTCTAGCAGATCCCGATGACGACGCGGCCGAGGCACTCGCGCGGGAGGACTTGGACGGCATCGATGGGGAGGACTCTCTGGAACTGCAAGTCGAGGACGAGAGCGACGACGAAGCTCGGGGATTCTTCGAGGAAGACACGGGCGAGGAAGAAGAAGGGAGCCGCGGCTCATCGCCGGAGTGGGATCCCAGCCATCACGACAATGAGACCGAGGCGCCTGATGACGAGGCGGGTACGGCCTCAGGATACGTCGACGGCGACGAGGTGACCATACAGGAGGACGAGCTAGGGTTCGGCCCTAAGGCCGGCGGCGCTGGCGATGATGAGGGAGACGCCGAAGGGACGACGGAGGCGACAGGTACCAAGGTCGATGTGACTGTTCGTAATACCAAGACCAACGGGAACCTGAAGGTTGTCGGTGTTGAGACGACGACCATTAACAACATAAACCGTCGGGATAAGGGGCGGTTCCTGTCGGTCGAGCGCCAGGAGTGGCTTGAGGTGGAGCCCATCTTCGTCCCCAGCGCGGACTGTGCGGCGCATGTGGCGGCTGGCGACGCCTTCGCTCATGGGCCGGTGCTCATCCTGTGTGGCGAGGCAGGCACCGGTAAGCGAACCGGCGCCCTCTACCTGGCCGAGCACAGCGGCCACCTGGAACCCACCGCGACCTCCACCTATCGGTACCACCCGCCCACCGACAGCGAGGTGCCGTCGCTGGTCGAGGTACTCAGCGATCGGGAGACCCCCAGCGCGGCGCTGCTGATCTTCGAGAACGCCTTCGAGTCGCGTAACGCCGAGCGCGAGCTGACCGGCTCCAGCCTGGCGGCGCTGCTAGGCCTCCTGAACAAGGGCTTCCGCCGGCTCCTGCTCACCACCAGCCGCCAGCGGCAGGATCTGCCGGATACCGTGGAGGTGCTCTCCGCGGAGCTCGACGCGAAGCGCCTCGAAACGCTCAGGGGCAGGGCTCTTGAGCACCGGTGGCCCCGCGGTGGCCCCCTCTCTGGTGATGCCAAGAAGCTTATCTTGGACAACTGGGAGTCCCTGGCCACGATTCTCGACCGTTCCGGCCGCATCCACGACTTCATCCGCCTCGTGGCGGCGGCGAAGGCGGATAAGGTCATGACCCCGGAGTTGATTAAGGCGCTGGCCGAAGAAATGGTGACGCCGCGCCCCTGGGGCCTCTCCCAGTGGTTCTCGGACCTCGACGCCAACGAGCTACTGTTGGCCTTCCTGATCTGCTTCTTCGCGGACCTGCTGGCGGCCGACCTCCTGGGCCTCTATGCGCAGTCGGCGCATTGGCTGCGACAAGACGGCGTGCAGATCCTGCAGGACCCCCGCGGCCGCGGCGTCGACGACATGCTTTTCCGACTCAAGACCCGGCCCCGCGCCAACCCGCTGGTCTTCGATGTCCAGGGGCGGATCGATTTCGTGGGTCAGCAGGTGGCCAATCATCGCTACCTGCTCCTCTCCTTGGCCGAGCTCCTGCTGCATCACTTCGACGGTTTGCCAGGTCGCGACGGCTGGCCGCTGCGCAAAGGCATCGGCACCCTCATCGGTCATCTGGGGGTCAGCGATCCCTCGTGGATGCAGGCGCGGCTCGTTCCCCTGGCGCAGCACTCCCGGTGGCAGCAAAACACCGTCGCCAGCTACGCCCTCACCCGCTTCGCCGAAGAGGATCTGAGGGCCCCTACCGAGCGTTCTCTGGCCATCGCGGGGCGGTGGGCGAAGGGCGGCCCGCAGCTGCGCTGGACCTCCGGTGCCTCCTTGTGGCGGATCTTCGAGCTGGTCGAGAGCCGACGGTCGACCTCGAGCCCGGTGCAGGTCCAGCGACTGCAGACGGGCGTCGTCGAGCTCCTGCGACGCATCGTGATCAAAAGCTGGGATGGGCCGGTGATCCGGGAGGCGAGGAACCAGGTCCTAGCTAAACCTCGCAAGACGAACCTGACCGAGCCACAGATGCGGTGGAAGGTCAAACAGCTCCTCTTCGGCTGGCGCGCCTACCCGGTTATTCATGCCCTGGTCCGCTGCCTGAACGCCAACCCTGAGGTACTCGCACCGCATTTCGTCAACTGGCTGAGTGGCGGCAAGGAGGACCTGCGCAACGTCGCCTGGCTGGCCACCGAAGAGGCTCTACGCCACCCCTCCCCGCTCCTCGCCGGCATCTTTGGCCAGCTGGCCATGGCCTTCTTAGCCTCGGCAGCTCCCTCCAACCAGACCCTACAGCGGGTGTTCCGGCGCTTGCAGGGTTGGATGGATCGGAAGGAGCTGGTGGCGGATCTCTTCCACGGGCTGCTGACCGTGTGCCGCGACGGCGGCGAGCTGCGCCGCGGCCGGCTGCGGCGGGTGCTCGCCGAGACCTGGACGGACACCCCCGAGGCCCGCGCCCTTGCGGCCCGGCTGGTGGCCCGCAGCCATGCCCTCGACGGACGCTTCGTGGCGCCGCTAGAGCTCGGCCGCGCTCTGTTGGTCTATGATCCGGCGATCGCGGTGGACTGGCGGCGCCCGGTGCTGCGGGCGGACGGGGATGAGCCTGGCGCCAAGCAGGAGGAGAGCGAGGCCCGCGTCGTCCGGCAGCTAGCCTCGCTCCTGGCGGCGCGCTTCGAGCTGCGCCTGGGGGTCCTCGGCCGCGTCCGCACCTGGACCCTGGACGAGCCCTTGAGGCCGTTGCTGCAATGCGGCTCACGGTTCCCGCTGCTGCTGCCGGTGCTCGAGGAGGCGGCCTCCTGGAGTCCGGACCTGACGGTGGTAGTCTGCCGCGGGCTGGTGATCGACCTTGAGGATCTCGAGGGCCACCCGGCATCGGATCGCCTGATCCGGGTGTCGGTGACGGAACCGGATCCAGAGGAGGAGGCGCCGCCGGACTGGTATCTGGCGGGCGGCCTCACGGAACGGCGGCTGGAAGAGCTTGAGGAGGTTCTCGAAGAGCGCTGGACCACGGCCCAACGGGAAGCGCCGGCGGCGGCCTGGGAACCGCTCACTAAGCGCCTCGGCATCGATACGGAGATGACCGCCGAAGAGCGCGAAGCGGCTCTTCGAGAGGCCTGCCGGCTACTGCCGGACCCGGCCGCGGCGGGCGGCCCCGACGATCTCGTGCGCTGTCTCTCAGGCGCCTTTATGGCCTGGACCGCCCACGATCTACCGACGGCCATCGACGTGCTCGCCCGTTGGCTCGATCCCGGGAGCGTCGCCGTCGACGGGAAGCCGGAGGATGGCGGAGATCCGTCCTTGAGCTCGGGCGAGACTCCAGCGCTCTCGAATGAGTCGCGCGTGGCGGCGGCGGTCTCCAAGGCCCTCTATCGCCTCCATCGGGGGTCCGCCCTCGAGCCCGGTGACGATCACTCTCTGCTTTTCGATCGGCTCGCCTGGCCCCTCTCCGTCGCCGACCAGGACGGCGTGGCGACGGTATTGCGAGCGGTGGAGGGCTGGCTCGCGGACCCGGGCTGGAGCGAGCACCTGGCCGGTCATGATGCTGACGGCGGCGGCGCCGGCAGCCACGGTCGCCTGGTGCGATGGGCGGAGCGGTTCCTGCCCGGCCGCGCCAAAGAGCTGGCCGAACTGCTGCCCTCGCGCCCCGCAAACGAGCCGGAGGGGGAGCTGCTCAGCGACCTGCTGCAGACCCTCGCCGGCGGTCCGACCTACCGACAATGGCCGGCGCTGCTACCGGGTCAGCGGCGGGGCCTAGTGGTGCCGGACAGTCTGTCGCCGTCCGGCGCTGGCGGCCTGGCGCTGCGCCTGGCCAGGCGGGTGCAGCAGGACTCGCCGGAGACGGTGCCCACCATCGTACGTCTCGGTGAGGTGCGGCCGATCTGGGTGCCGGGCGCCCAGGCCTGGTCGGAGGTCGACAAGGCCTCGCCACCGCGGCTGCTGGTGCCGCTGCTGGAGTGCGCCGAGGTCGACCCGGACTCCGTGGCTTTCGTGGTGGTTTTGACCTCGGGGCCGATCCTGGACGAGGCGGATCTGCTGCGCTCGCCTTGGTGGCCCAAGATCCAGGTAGTGCCGCTAGCGGCCTCTCAGGAACCTCAAGACCTGCGCTGGCTGACCCCCGATGCGGCCGTCGTCGTCGAAATGCTGCACAAGGCGGAGGAACTGCTCTTCGAGATGCTCATGGACGGACTCGACCGCGGCGGCCCCACTGCGGCCGCGCCCGCCGTCGGCGGCGAGCTGACCGATCTGGACTTTTGGAGGAGGTGAAATGGACGATCCATGGCGCTGCGATCGACTTGGATTCCCTCTGGTCTGGGTACCGGAGATCGAGGCCTACGTCCATCGATTCCCGGTGACCAAGCTCCAGATCGAGGTCTTCCTGGCGGATCTGCCGGATGGGCGGTTCGCTGGCGACTGGTACTCGCAAGTAACCGCGGCTAACCCGCGCCTGCCCCTGGCGAAGCTCGGAGTGCACAACTACTGGCGAGCCTTCCTCACCGGCGTTCACCCTTACGAAGCTCTACGCTTCGCGCGGTGGCTCGGCGACGGCTTCGACCTGCCAACGGAGCGCGACTGGAAGGAGCTCCTGACAGTGGCGCCCCTTGCGCCCGCCGGAATGCCTCAGGCGGGCCTTGGCGGCTGTTGGCAGGCCCGACGTGACCAGCTTCTCCACCGCCTAGAGGAGATCTCCACGGACCTGGCCGCAAGCACAGGCCGACCCCTCGCCGGGGGTGAGCCGAGGTTCCTGGATCTGGGGGTGATCGAGTGGGTCGAGACGGACGAGGAGTCCGGTCGGTGGTTCGGCCACGGCGCCCCACATCCCGCCTTTTTCGCCAACCTTACCTCGCTCGATGAAAGCCTCCCGAACCCCGACGACGACGAGATCCGCCGGAGCCCCTTCGGCTTCCGGCTTTTGTACCGGCAGTCTTGAGGCGAAATCGGGTGCAAAAGGAGATGACCATGTTCGGTCGGATCATCCGCTGGCTTAAAGAGCCGGACCTCTTCGCTCAGGAGACCCGATCAGGTCCCCGGCCCCGGAACACAGGGGAGATCACCCTCATCGGTCCCCCGGGGCACGGGAAGACCACTTTTGTTTTCGCCCTGATGGGTAGCCTAAAGCGGCTGGGAGCCGTTTGGTCTCACTGGTATTTCAGCCTTTCGCCCGAGCTCGATGCGAAAGTGCGGTACCAGGCTTTGGAGGCCGCAAGCCGACGGGTTCCCGAGCCCTCCGGCGACGAGGTGGAAAGCTACTCAGGCCACTTGTCGGGCTTGCCGCGCTGGGGTGACCGTCCGCTACTTCTGACTGAGCTGGGTTACCGTTCCCGGCTGCACGATCTCAACCATCGCGTCGCCTCCACGGCTCCGGTAGAGATGATCTTCATTAGCCCCGAGGAACTCCGTGTCGATCCGCTGGAGCGGCTCGACACTGTCGTGGCAAGCTGCCTGTCGCCCTCTGGATCAAGGGCAGCTTCACGTTTCCGCAGTTCCAAGATCCTGGTCCTCACCCAGGCGGATCGCTGCCTGTGGCCTGCAGAGATCCACGCTTACCTCCTCGGCGACCCTTTCCGCGGCCTGTGGCCAGATCCCAAAAGTCTGACCGCCAATGGCAACACCGCAACCTATCTGCGCCACCTAGTCTGTCCAGGGCAAAGTCCTGCCGAGCGCCTTGAGCAAATGGCTATGCAAGACGCCCGCCTCAAAGACTGGCTCGCCTCTACCCCTGACGGAGCTGCAGCCCTCGAACACTTCGCTGCCGCCGGCGCCGACCTCCGGATCTGTGCCGTCTCCGCCCTCGGAAGCTACCCTATCGGTAACAAGCTCCTCCTTCCATGGCGCCCCCGTTGTGTGCTCGACCCCCTATTCTGGGCGTTCGAGATGACGTAGCTGTTGTAGATCAAGCTGGGAATGGCCGATTGGATTCAGATGCCTGAGGTCTTCTATAAGTGAAAACAGAGAATAGAGTTCTCATTAGTTACGCGCCAGATGATGAGATCTGGAGTGATCGCTTGGTGGAGCTCCTCGGTGCGCTGCGGCAACAGGGACTACTCGATTTTTACGTTATGAATGATTCCTTTGACCGAATCGATGAAATCCTCGGACGAACCAGAGTAGCGGTCGTGCTGCTGTCGAGAGAATACCTCGACTCGGATTTTCTCCGTGATCCTAAGGTGGGCGTGATTCTAGATCGCAAGATCGAGCTGGGGCTGGAGCTGATTCCCGTCATCGTTCGGCCGTGTAACTGGGGCCGAGTCGAACGGTTGGCGTCAAAGCGGTCCTGGCCGCGGTTCGGGACGGCGCTATCCGAAATGTCGGCGGACCTTGTTGAGAGAGAGTTGGAGACCTTGGCGGCAGCGTTGGCGATTCCGGCGGTCCGGGCTGAAGGAGGTGTGAGATTCGATGCTCATGCACCGCTCGCTTTTCCGCCAGGCCCTCTTTCTCCGCCTGAGCCGCGCTGGCTTCAAGGGCAGATTTATGTAGGCGAACGGTCTAGCTGGCGACGACGGATTAGTTCCTTCCGGGCTGGTAGCAGGCACCAAATCCGCTTGCGGATCGGTCCGGGGAACCACGATTGGATGAGGATGCCGGAGGCATTCGACGAATCACAGCTTTCGGAGGAAGAGGATTTCCATCGACTGGAAGTCATCCTGGCAAGCACGGACCTGCCCGAATCGATTCAAATGAGATCGATGCAGTTGCCGGCTGCCGGCGGACCAAGCACCGAAGCTCGGTTCGAGGTGACAGTGCCGAAGGGACTCGATCTCCTGGAGATGTCCATTACAGTCTTATACAAGAACCAACACCTACAGTCGGGGCTACTGCGAGGCCGTGTCACTTCCGAGACGCACGATCCGGAGACAGCCGAGACCATCCTGCTCTTGCCGGGCCAGGCAAGCAGGGTCGATTTCGCGGATGACTCCAAGAGCGATCCCCCAATTACGTCGAATCCCAAGCGGAAATCTGGTCCACCTGATCTCTCTCTTCATCTCAGCTCGAATATGGTAGTGGTCAGCTTGCGGCAAGTGAAGGCGTTCATTGTGCCATTGGCCGGGCTTGAGAAGGTCTCAGAAATGATCAGCGAGAAGCTAAAGCACGCAGCCGGCATGGCAGCTCAGGTAGGGACCGAGCGGATCGATCGAGGTGAGGGGCTCGCACTCCTTCGGACTCTAGCGGCGCAGGGGCGCTATCTGAGAAACCTCCTACTCGTCGACAAGGGGCTCGTGCCGCCAGGAGGTCTTAAGCGAATACGACGAATTCAAGTAGTTAGCCCTTTTTCGGCTGAGTATCTTCCCGTAGAGTTCTTCTACGACGGCCCAGCCCCACAAGAGGATGCCCAGCTGTGTGACGCGTTTGAGTCGGCGGCCGGTACTGAAGGGAGGTGCTGTCGCTGTCGGGCTCTATCGGATGGCGGCCGCTTCGTATGCCCGCTGCTCTTCTGGGGACTCAATCGAATTATCGAGAGGCAGATCCGAACTCAACCCAGAGGCCGTGCCGAGGCGACAACGTGCTCCACCCAAGTAGAGCCGACGCGAGGTAGGGATGCATTGGGTCGGTTAGAACGGATTCTCCTTGCCGCCAGCAACCGAGTGAGCGAGGTTGATCAGAAGGCGACTCTGGAGGCAGCGCTGGCTATCGATCCTGAAGCCCAAGAAGCGGCTGACTGGGACGAATGGAGGAATAGGGCCGAGAAAGCACAACCGGGTCTGCTTGTAGCTCTACCTCATAATGTGACTACGAGTCTGGAAATTGAGGCCCTTGAGATCGGCGACAGGGAGCTTCTTCGTCTCGATGAGGTCGAAACCCGGTGGCCGAGCACTGAGAGCTCAGCACCTGTGGTCATTCTGCTGGGCTGCAATACGGCGCTGGCTGATATTTCCTATCAAGACTTTATTGACCGGATTCGTTGCCGAGGTGCTGCCGTAGTGGTCGGAACTCTGACTAGCGTGCTGGGACAGCACTCAGCCCGCGTGGCGCGCGAGTTCCTTCGTCAGCTCAACCAGGAAGGCAACGCCGGGCTCTCGACCTTCGGCGAGGTGATGAGGCGGGTTCGCCGAAGAATGCTAGGTGCAGGCAACGTCACCTCCTTGGCCTTGGTCGCCTATGGAAGCTCTGAGTGGCGTCTGAGAGGTAGGCCCGAGCCTAGTGAGCGTGCAGTCCTTGGGCTGGATGCAGCGTCCTCGGAAATCGACTGATGCTACGCATAGAGATGCTGCCCGCTGCCCAAGGCGATGCCCTTTTCCTCGAGTGGGGCTCACCGACCCAGTCCTATCGAGGACTCATTGACGGTGGCCCGTATTACAGCTATGGAGCGGTTCGAGAACGGATGTTTCGGTTGCCTGAGGACGACCGTCACCTGGATCTACTTGTCATCACCCACATCGACGCCGATCATATCGAAGGTGCGCTGCGGCTGTTGCTGGACGAGAAGCTGAATGTCACCTACGGTGACATCTGGTTCAACGACTGGAATCATCTCGCCAACGATCCAAACGACATGCTCGGGGCAAGGCATGGCGAGTTTGTCGGCGCTCTGCTAGACGAACTCGACCTACCTTGGAACGAGGCCTTTGGCAGGGGACCAGCGGCTCTGCAGATCGATGGTGAGCCTCGATTCCTGCCAGTGTTGCCAGGAGGACTCGAGGTGACGTTGCTGTCTCCAGGGCCGAGCCAGTTGAAGGCACTTCGCAAGAAGTGGAAAAAGGTACTCGCCCGCGAGATGTTCGCGGTAGGAGATCGTGCCTACGCTCTCGATCAGCTTCGGCGAAGGGCACGGTACGCGCCCCCGGAAGACTGGCTGGGTTCGAGGCGCGATTCCTCAGTCGCCAATGGTTCGAGCTTGGCTCTGCTGATCGAGCACGATGGCCACCGGGCGCTCCTTGCCGGAGACGCCTTTCCGGAGGTCCTGGAATCCTCGCTCTCAAAGCTGGGCTCCAAGGTAGCTGTGGGTGCCTTTAAGCTATCTCACCACGGCAGCTCCTCGAACACGTCGCGACGGCTACTGGAGAGGCTACAGGTAGGTTGCTATCTTATTTCTACAAGTGGAGCCCACCACAATCACCCGGATCCAGAGACGCTCGATCTGATCCTGGCGACTTCCTCAGAGAAGCCCCGAGTGCTGTTCAATTACCGCGGCAAGAATGTCGGAGCTTGGGAGAGAGCTGCCGAGGAAGGGAGGATCGAAGTGGAATTTTCCACACGCGCGGTCGTCGAGTTATAGCAGGCCCTTCAAGATGGCTTTCGGGCATCCCAGCCGATGCTGGCCCGGGGTTATAGCGAGCAGAGCGGTCGAGCACTTCGCGCGAGTGAGGTAGGTCATCTCTGGCTAGTGTCCCGTGCGCGAAATAGATTGACAAGGGGATCCTTTCATGATCTACTCGTGTCATGGCAAGAGTACAAGAGTGTCGACTGACGAAGAGCGACCGTGCGGAGCTGAAGCGGTGGCTTCGGGCGAAGGCATTGCCCAGCGGTCAGACCATGCGCGCCCGGATTCTCTTGGCCCTAGACGAGGGCCAGGCGATATCTGAAATCGCAAGGAGTCTTCATGTGAGCCGTCCGACCGTGTACCTGTGGAAGGAGCGCTACGCCGCAGAGGGACTTTCGGGATTGCGCGATCGGACCAGGCCGGGCCGGCCGACGTCGATCGATGCCGGGACCGTGGAGCGGATTCTGTTTCTGACCACCCAGCGCGTTCCGCGGGAAGCGACGCACTGGAGCACGCGGCTGATGGCTCGGTATGCTGGTGTCACTCAATGGCAGGTGCGCCAAGTGTGGGCGGCGGCAGGCCTGAAGCCTCACCGGATCAAGACTTTCAAGTTCAGCAATGATCCGCGCTTTGCTGAGAAAGTGATCGACGTCGTGGGGCTGTACTTGGATCCGCCCGACGATACGATGGTCTTGTCGGTGGACGAAAAGACGCAAATTCAAGCACTTGATCGTACCCAGCCGTTGCTGCCCTTGCGTCCCGGGCAGATCGAGCGGCGGACCCACGACTACAAGCGTCACGGGACGACGAGTCTTTACGCGGCCTTTGACGTGGCGACCGGGCAGGTCATGGGCCGGGTCACTCAGAAGCACCGGGCGAAGGAGTTCCTCGACTTCCTTCGTCAGATCGACCGATCGACGCCTGACGACCTTGATCTTCATCTGATCCTCGACAACAGCAGCACGCACAAGACTGAAGCCATCCAGAAGTTCCTCAAGGATCACCCCCGCTTCCATTTCCACTTCACGCCCACCAGTGCCTCCTGGCTCAACGCAGTCGAGACATGGTTTTCTCAGCTTGACCGACGGGCGATCCATCGAGGGGTCTTCACCAGTGTCTCCGAGCTGCGCAGTGCGATTCGGCGCTATATCGAGGCCCACAATGAGGACAACGCCAAGCCGTTCAAGTGGACCAAGACTGCTCAAGCCATCCTCGACGCGGTCGACGCGGTCGAGAAGGCGCGAGCCGTTCATGTGCAATGAAACTTACCGCACAGGACACTAGTATCCGCCACCAGCGTCGCCACCGCTCGCTGGTCAAGGATAACGAGCGCTTATCCATACCTCCTGGACAGCCAACGACGGGCCCTCGTCGTTGCGCATGGCGCGAGGCGGGCGGCTACGACACTCGGCCCCGCAAGTCCTCGAGCTGCTCGGCCAGTCTCCCAGGAATCGGCCAACTCGACCGGCAGCTCAGCAAGCCACCCCGCTGTCAGGACACCAAGATGAGCTGCGACGGTCAGCCCGTCTAGCTGGGTGCGCGAGTCAGCGAGCAGGCTCAGCCAGCGCTCACGCAGCCGCCGCTTGGTTTTCGGCTGTGCCATTCATCTTGAAGCTCCTCCACGGCGGTTTCATCCGACGACATCCAAGAAGTGAACCCGGCCGGAGCTATCACCGGTGATGACCACGCCGCTGGCGGATACGCCGACCCTGATCACAGGTGCGTCGAGCGTGAAGACGGCCACCGCCGCCCCGGCGGCGGGGTCCCTTGTACCCGTGGTGCTCCGCGAGAGTCCGGGCGAGCTCGCGGGCGTCACGGCGGGCGTTGCGGAGCTCCGGGATGCCGTTGCTGTAGTGGTCGATGCCGATGACGGCGGCGACGCTGCGGGGGATTGGTTTCACGTTCGCGTCTCGCGGTCCCGCGTCACCACCAGTCCCCGATCGTGCGCAGGTCGTTCTCGGTCAAGAGCTCCTCGCCGGCTTCCAGCCGCTCGATCCAGGTCTGACAATTGTAGGCCCGATGACTTTCCGGCCGATGCTCCATCACCCAGCGAAAGTCTTCGAGGGCGGCCTCTTTATCGCCTGTGAGTCCCAGGGCGAGGCCGCGGGTGGCACGGTACTCGCCGGAATCGGAATCGAGCTGCACGGCTCGTTCACAGGCGGCGAGCACGAGACGGGGCCGCCCTTGGCGGGAGCCCTGCCAGCAGACCTTGTCCCAGTCGCCGGCGGGCACGCCGCCCCAGTCGGTGTCCACCAGTTGAAGGTCCCACAGCGAGTCATCGAAGAGACCGTCGCGGGCGTTCTGTAATCCGCGTGCGAGCAGGTAGGCCCGCATGGCCTCACGGCGCGGGTCGCGGTCCTCCTGGCCGTCCAGCTCGTAGGCGTGAGCGAAGATGGACTGGGCCTTGCGGGCGTCGCCTTCCTTCGCGATCTGAGCTGCCGCGTCGTAGACGCTCGGATGCACTCCCAACGGGCGCGGACAGGTCAGCTCGTAGGATATGTCCGGGCCCACGGCGAGGGTCCATTCGTCCCATGACAGGTTGCGGGTCACTCTGGCGCATGCGGCCTCGGCGAGGGCACCGGCCTCCGTCGTCCAGACCTGGACCGTGGTGTCGAGGCTCCCGGAGGCGAGCAGCGGCGCGGTCGGATGCCAACTGAGGGACCAGATGTCTCCCTGGTGACCCTCGAGCTCCACCGGCGGAGCCTCCCGGTGGCGGAGGTCCCAGATGCGCACCGTCCTGTCAGCGCCCGCCGCGGCGAGACGGCGGCCGTCGGGGCTGAACTCGACGGCGAAGAGACCGCCGGCGGCTCCCTGCAAGCGGGCGGGAATCCGCTCCGGCCGTTTCATGTCCCACAGCCAGACCTCGGCGGAAAACGCTCCGCCAGTCCCCGCGGCGAGGTAGCGTCCGTCGGGGCTCCAGGCGACGGAGGCGGCGGAGTCTCGCATCGAGGACAGCTCGAGCCGCGTCGCCTGGACGTCGGTCCCAGGCTGATCAAGCTCCAGGCGCCAGAGTTGGACCGAGTCCTGGCCGGCGATCGCGATCACGGAATCGGTCGGATGGAAGGCCGCCGACCAAATCTCGCCGCCGTGATCGCTGAACGAGGTCGGCTGCGGGTGTTCCTGGTCGAGGCGCAGAAACCAGATCGCCGAATCCGCGTCGTTGTTGGCGGCGAGCAGCCGTCCGTCGGCGCTGACGCTGAGATGCCTCCATTGGGCGTTCATGGGCAGGAAGCGCAAGGTCTCGAGCGACGCCGGGTCGCGGGTCACCAGGCTGGACGCGGGCGGCTCGCCGGCCGCCAGGAGATAGCTGCCGTCCGGCGAGAAAACCGTACTGTGGAACCAGGCTTCGCCCTCGGCGCCGGGTGAACGCCTCGGGCTTCGATCCTCCAGGACGCCGTCCTCGAGGGCCCAGACGGTCAGACCGCCACCCACCGTCGACGCGGCGAGGCGCGAGCCGTCGACGGGCTGGAAGTCGACGGCGACGACGTTGCTGCCGGTCCGGAGCACCTGGTGGCCGGCCGCTTCCTGCATCTCCCAGAGACGCAGCACTCCTTCTTCGTCGCCGCTCGCCAGGTATCGTCCGTCGCCGCTCCACGCCAGCGAAAGAACCGGCTCCTCGTGTCCGGACAGGACGCGTTCGGGACCGGCCTCGGATCCGGGCCGCGCGAGCCGGATCGTCGCCTGTCCGTGTCCGCTAGCGAGGAGGCCTCGCCGCGGCTCGAAGGCCAGGGCGGAGATACTGCCGGCTTCCAGGTCGGTCACCGACTCTTCACCCCGGGCCGCGTCCCAGATGAGGAGCCGGCCGTCGAAGCTGCCGGCCAGGAGCCGGCCGTCGGCACTCCACAGCAGGGAGTCGAAGCCGAGGTCGTCGTGCTCGACGAGAAGGGCGGGTTCGGACGGCCGCGCCGGATCCGAGAAGTCCCATTGATAGAGGGCCCCCACGAGCGACGCGCCCGCCAGGTAGCGGCCGTCGGGGCTGAACGCCAGCGCCGAGAGTTGAGGATCGGAAACGCTCACCTCCGGCATGCGGCGAGGTCGTCCCTGCTCGTCCATGCCGATCGGCAGGAGCGCGGCGCTTTCGCCACGGAGAAACAAGGCCACCACCAGCAGGGGCGAGGTGGGCCGAACGGCGACGCTCCAAAGTCCGGGAGCCGGATCCGCCAAGACCTGTTCGGAGGTCGAGTCCAGGTCGCACAGCGTCAGCCGGGGAGAGTCGCGCTCCTCGGGATCACGAGCAACGCTGACGAGCTGCCGGGCGCCAGCGACGAAGGCGAGCTGCGTCACTCGGAAGATGGAGACCTCACCGAGGACGACGGGAGGGGCGTGAGCGGAGCCTAGGTCCCAGAGGTAGACCTGCGAGCCGACGCCTGCCGCCAGGCGATTCTCGCGGAAGGTGAGCGCGTGGATCTCTTCGCCGGCGGCCTTGAGCAGCGGAAAGCCTGAAATGTCGCCCGCCAGCGAAGCGCGAAGCGCCGCGTCGATCGGTCCGGCGTGGGTCCCGTTGTTCCGGTCGTGGAATCGGTAAGCCTGGATCGCGAGCAGCCGGGCCAGCTCGTCGTCGCCGCCTTCGCGGGCCACGCCGGCCCGGATGGCCAGGCTCTGGCTGATGGAAAGGTAATTGGCGCGCACCGCCTCCTGACGCTGGACGTTGAACCGCCAGGCCGCGATCACCGCAACGACAGCGACGACCGCGATCGATCCTCCGATCAGACGCTGCCGCCGCCGGCGCCTGGCCCCTGCGGAAACCAGGGAGGCATGACTCGCCTCCATGAAGTCCGTCTCATAGGCGTTGAGCCAGTTGTCCGGGCCTCGCGCAATCTCCCGGAGCTGCAGGATCCGAGGGTCGTTCGGGGTCAGGAGGTTGTCCGGACGCTGCAGCGCGTCCCAATGAGAGCTGGTCTGCGAGATCCAGCGCTGCAACGGCAGATCGGTGTCCTCCGCCGCGATCCAGCGCTGGAGCCGGTCCCAGGCGTTGATCAGCTTGTCGTGGGCCGGCTCGACGTAGGCTTCGCCGTCCGGCTCGCGGCCCTCGACGATCAGGCGGGCGCGGGAGAGGCGCCCCAGCACTTCTCTCACCCTCATGTTTTCTTCGCGGCTGGAGAAGGTCAATTCAGAGCGCAGCACGCGTCGCCGTGTGATCTCGCCGCCTGGCGCCACCATGCGCAGCAGAGCTCGCCGCAGCGTCGTTTGAGCGGCCTGTCCCTCTTCTTCGCCGATCCGGTGATACTCCTCCTCCGCCCGACTGCGCAGAGAGCCGATCACCCCTCCCAGGGCCTCGTAATCCCGGCGGGTCAACGTGCGGTCCGTCCGCTCGCTGCCGACGTAAGCCAGGTAGAGCTGGCGCAACGTGAACGACAGGAGAGGCAGGGCTCCCGGCATCTGCAGGACCTCTTCCACCAGGTCTTCGACGAGCCCGTCCTCGAACAGCACGACTCTACGGGCGGCGGGCCCCAACACGGCCTGGCGCAGCTCGTCGTGCGTCATCTGTGGTACGAGGACTCGGCTCTTTTTCCACTGAGCCGCCAGGGGGCCTTCGACGAAGTGCGGCTCGAAATCCGAACGCACGGTCACCACGAGCCGGAGCCGTTCGAGGTCTTCCCTCAGGGCGTCCGCCAGGAACCGGACGAAGGCCTGCTGCTGCTCGTTCGCGGCGAGCGTCACCAGCTCTTCTAATTGGTCGACCACCAGCACCAAACAGAGGTCGGGATGCGCCGCCAGCCACCCTTTGAGCTGGTCGAGCAATGCGCGGTAGGCCGCGGTGGAGCCGGCCTGAGAAGAACCCTTCGTTTCGAGAGCCTGGCGCAGAGCCGCGAAGGGATTCGCGGTCGGACGCATCGGTCCGAGCACACGCCAGGACGCCTCGCGCGCCAGCGCGGGCACGAGGCCCGCCCGCACCAGGCTCGACTTGCCCGTGCCCGAAGGTCCGGTCACGACGGTCAGCGGCTGGTTCGACACGGTCTCGCGGAGGGTCTCGAGGATCTCGGTCCGGCCGAAGAAGAGCTCTTCGTGCTCCGCTTCGAACGGCTCGAGGCCGCGATAGGGATTCGCCTTTTCGTCGAGCTTCGGAGCGGGACGCAGCGTCAGCTCGCGGCCCGGCACCTCGAAGACGTACTCGCCCTTGTCGCGATCGAGCAGCGACCACAGGCCCGGCGTCTGGCGCGGGCCGTCTTGCGAGGTCCGCCGCTCGACCTCCTCGCGCAGATAGGTGTGAAGCTCGTGGGCCGTGATCAGGCCGTCGCCGCCGGCGGGGACCAAGTCCGCTTCGCCCCGCAGCCCCTGGAAGAGGGCGCGGGCAAAGGGAGAGTGGCCGTCGTCCCCAGCGCGCTGTCCGAGGCCCCAGAGCACGTCCCGAGCCTTCTGGTCGTGGGCCGACGAGGTGATGACCTGCCACGCCGGATCCTGAACGAAGCGCTGGTAGAGCTCGTCGTGGATTTCGTCGTAGAAGAAGTCGGAGTCCCGGGTCATGGACCAGCGGAAGGCGCCGGCGAAGCAGCAGTCCAGGACGACCAGGAGGTGGTGATGGGGCACGCGGTCGAGCTCCTCTTTGAGGAGGTCCATGCTGAGAAGCGTCTCCCGCCGGTCCAGATGCGCGTCTTCCGGGACCAGGAAGCCGGCGAGCCCCGTCTCGCCGTCAAAGGCGACGCCGTGGCCCGCGAAGTAGAAGAGCAAGCGGCCTTCCGAGGTGAGCGCTCGGCTCAGCTTCTCGCGGATCAGGCCGAGGATCTGCTCACGGCCGGCGTTTTCGGTGAGGGAGAAGATCGTCGACGACGAGGTCTTCGCCACGGTCAGCGGCGCGCAGGTGGCGGAAGGCCACGCGGGTTCGACGCTCATGACCTTCGACGTCGACCTGAGCCGCGAGAGCGAGCTCGAGGTGCGCCTCGACTACGCCACGGCCGATGGCTCGGCAGCGGCGGGCGAGGACTAC
>Ga0214471_10000480_pt1 | contig 34318 bp, 29 predicted proteins | sample RVTome_5_FD_207665 | JGI IMG/M metagenome (GOLD analysis project Ga0214471, IMG submission 207665) | Soil microbial communities from uranium-contaminated site in the Upper Colorado River Basin, Wyoming, United States - RVT142D155 | ecosystem: Environmental > Terrestrial > Soil > Contaminated >... | reverse complement strand
GGGCGGCGCGCCCCCATCGACGCGCCCGGCGCCGGCCGGCCGGCGCGCAAAACAGGAGCCCGGGCATGAGTTGGTTCGACAAGCTGCTGCCGCCCAAGATCAAGAGCGCGCCCAAGACGGGCACCAAGAAGGCGGTACCGGAAGGGCTGTGGCGCAAGTGCCCGGCCTGCAACGCCGTGCTCTACAGCGCCGAGCTCGAGAGCAACATGGACGTCTGCCCGAAGTGCGACCACCACATGCGCATCGGCGCGCGCCGCCGCCTCGACCTGTTTCTCGATCCCGAAGACCGCGCCGAGATCGGCGCCAACCTCTCGCCGGTCGACGCGCTCAAATTCAAGGACAGCAAGAAGTACAAGGACCGCCTCGCCGAGGCCCAGGCCGCGACCGGCGAGAAGGACGCCCTGGTCGTCATGCAGGGCCGGCTCCAGGGCCTGCCGCTGGTCGCCGCCGCCTTCGAGTTCGGCTTCATGGGCGGCTCGATGGGCTCGGTGGTCGGCGAGCGCTTCGTGCGCGGCGTGAACGTCTGCCTGGAAAACCGGCTGCCGCTGGTGAGCTTCGCCGCGAGCGGCGGCGCGCGCATGCAGGAGGCGCTGTTGTCGCTGATGCAGATGGCCAAGACCTCGGCGGCGCTGACGCGCCTGGCCGACCGCGGCCTGCCCTATATCTCGGTGCTCACCGACCCCACCATGGGCGGCGTGTCGGCGAGCTTCGCCATGCTCGGCGACCTGATCGTCGCCGAGCCGCGCGCGCTGATCGGCTTCGCCGGCCCGCGCGTCATCGAGCAGACCGTGCGCGAGACCCTGCCGGAGGGCTTCCAGCGCTCCGAGTTCCTGCTGGAGCACGGCGCCATCGACATCATCTGCGACCGGCGCGCGCTGCGCCCGCGGGTCGCCGCGCTGATCGCCATGCTGACCGGCGCGCGGCCGCAGGCCCCCGACAGCGCCGCCGCGCCCAGCGTCTCCGCCTGAGCGAGCGCCGCCTTCAGGACTGGCTGGCGTGGATGGAGACCCTCCATCCACGCGAGATCGACCTCGGTCTCGAGCGCGTCCGGGAGGTCGCCGCGCGCATGGGTCTCGAGCGCATGGCGTTTCCGATCCTGACGGTCGGCGGCACCAACGGCAAGGGCTCGACCGTGGCGATGCTCGAAGCCATCCTGCGCGCGGCCGGATACCGGACGGGCGCTTACACCTCGCCGCATCTCATCGACTACAACGAGCGCGTGTGCATCGACGGCGCGAGCGTCGACGACGGCGCGCTGTGCGCGGCCTTCGAGCGCATCGAGGCGGCGCGCGGGCCGGTGAGCCTGACGTATTTCGAGTTCGGCACGCTGGCGGCCGTGGAGCTGTTCCGCGGCGCGCGGCTCGATGTCGCGGTGCTCGAGGTCGGCATGGGCGGGCGGCTCGACGCGGTCAACGTCTGGGACGCGGACGCCGCGGTGGTCGCGTCGGTCGGCATCGACCATGTGCAGTGGCTGGGGCCGGACCGCGAGGCGATCGGCCGCGAGAAGGCCGGCATCTTCCGTCCCGGCCGGCCGGCCATCGTCGGCGATCCCGATCCGCCGGCCAGCCTGGTGGAACACGCCGAACGCATCGGCGCGCAACTGCTGCGCGTCGGCCGGGAGTTCGGTTTCGAGCGCGGCCAGGACGGTTGGACCTTCCGCGCCGGCGCGCGCCTGCGCGCCGGTCTGCCGTATCCCGCCCTGCGCGGCGACTTCCAGCTCTACAATGCCGCCGGCGCGCTCATGGCGCTCGACGCCGTGGCGGCGCGGCTGCCGGTCGATCAGGGCCAGGTGCGCGCGGGCCTGCTGGGCATGCGTCTGGCCGGCCGCTTTCAGACCCTGCCGGGTCGCCCGCTCAGGGTGCTGGACGTGGCCCACAACGTCCCGGCCGCCGCGGCGCTGGCCGCGACGCTGCGCCAGCAGCCGGTCGCCGGCCGGACCGTCGCGGTCCTGGGCATGTTGAAGGACAAGCCGATCGCGGAGGTCGCGGCGCAGCTGGCGCCGCTCGTCGATGGCTGGCATGTCGCCACGCTCGATGTCGCGCGCGGGGCGCGCTCGGCCGAGCTCGCCGCGGCGCTGCGCGCGGCCGGCGTGACGGCGCCGATCCGGGAGTTCGCCGACGTCACCGACGCCTACCGCGCCGCCGAAGCGGCCGCCGGCGTGGACGACCGGATACTGGTGTTTGGATCGTTCTACACCGTGGGTGGTATACTGGCGCAACTCGCTCCGAGCGCCGGAGGCCGTTAAGCGACGTGGCAGACAAAGACGACCCGAGCCGGGACTTCAATCCCAAGCACCGCATCGTCGGTGCGATCATCCTGGTGGCGCTGGCGGTGATCTTCGTGCCGATGATCCTGAGCGAGCGCGTGCCGCAGGATCCGGATGCGCGGCCCGCCGTGGTGCCGTCGCCCGAGACCCGGGTGGTGGTGACGCCGGTGGTGCCGCCCGAGCCGGATCCCGAGTCGGAGCCGGTCAAGACCATCCCGCCGATGATGCCGGTGCAGCCGCAGACCGTCCCGGAGTCCGAGCCCGACGCGCCCGCACCGGCCGCCGCGCCGCCACCGCCACCGGTCACGACCGCCAAGCCCGAACCGGCCAAGCCCAAACCCGCGCCGGTCGTCACCGCCGGTTATGTCGTGCAGCTCGGCGCCTTCTCCGATGCCGACAACGCCCAGCGTCTGGCGGCCGAGCTGCGCGAGCACGGTTACGCGCCCAAGCTCGACAGCGTGAACGTCGACGGCAAGCGCGCGACCCGCGTGCGCGTCGGCCCTTACCGCAGCAAGGAAGAGGCAAGCCGTGTCCAGGCGCGCATCCAGAAGGAAACGGGGAACAAGGGTGTGGTGCTGAGCTATCCGTGATCGCGGGTCCGACTCTTTGGCCGACCCTGGTTTTTCCATGAACGCGTTCGACCTGGTGCTGTTCGCCGTGCTGCTGTCCTTCGCCGCCGTCGGCGCGCTGCGCGGCGCGATGCGCGAGGCGCTGTCGCTCGCCACCTGGGGCGTGTCGGTCGGCGCCGGCGCGCTGTTCAACGCGCCGGTGTCCACCTGGTTCGGCTGGCTCGACGAGCCGGCGCTGCGCCAGATGGTGGCCTTCGTGGTGATCTTCTGCACGATGTTCCTGCTCGCGACCATCGGCGCCTTCGTGCTGCGCGTGTTCCTGGGCAGCGGCCGCCCCGGCCCCGGCGCGCGCGCCGCCGGGGCCTTCCTGGGCGCCGGGCGCGCCACCATGGTGCTGGTGATCCTGGTCCTGCTCGCCGGCCTCACGTCCATACCGCAGAAGCCGTGGTGGCGGCAGTCGAGCTTCATGGGCGCATTCGAGTACCTGGCCATGACGGTGCGCGACTGGCTGCCCGAGGACGTCGGCCGCCAGTTCGTCTACGGCTAGGGGAGGCGGCCGGGCGCAGCAGCCCGTCGGCCCGGTTGGACATTTGCCGGTCGGCGGCGGACAATACGCGCGCCTGCTACACTTGGTTTTTCGGTCCTCGGGTTTTCGTCCTTACTGGGCCGCTCCGTGGTTGGAGGCTTTCAGGGCATGTGCGGCATCATCGGTATCCTCGCGAAACACCCCGTCAACCAGGCGATCTACGACGGTCTGACGGTCCTGCAGCACCGCGGCCAGGACGCCGCAGGCATCCTCACCAGCGACGGCAACCGCGTCTATCTCCGCAAGGACAACGGCCTGGTGCGCGACGTCTTCCAGGCCGGCGACATGGCCTCGCTGCGCGGCAACCTGGGCATCGGCCACGTGCGTTACCCGACCGCCGGCTGCGACTCGGCCGCCGAGGCCCAGCCGCTCTACGTGAACTCGCCGTTCGGCCTGGTGATGGCGCACAACGGCAACATCACCAACGCCGCGGAGCTCAAGGAGGAACTGTTCCGCGAGGACCTGCGGCACATCAACACCGACTCCGATTCCGAGATCCTGCTCAACGTCTTCGCCCACGAGCTGGAGGCCGCCGGCCGCCTGCACCTCACGCCGGAGCACATCTTCCGCGCCGTGGCCGCGGTGCACCGCCGCTGCCGCGGCGCCTATGCCGTGACGGTCATGATCGTCGGCTTCGGCATCCTCGCGTTCCGCGACCCGCACGGCATCCGCCCGCTGGTCTACGGCAAGCGCGAGACCGATCAGGGGCCGGAGCATCTGTTCGCCTCCGAGTCGGTGGCGCTCGACGTGCTGGGCTACGATCTGGTGCGCGACGTCGAGCCGGGCGAGGCGGTGTTCGTCGACATGGACGGCGTCATGCACAACCGCCAGTGCGCCGAGCATCCGCGGCACACGCCCTGCATTTTCGAGTACGTGTACATGGCGCGGCCCGATTCCTTCATCGACGGCATCGCCGTCTACAAGACCCGCCTGCGCATGGGCGAGAAGCTCGCGCACAAGCTGAGCCGCGTGTGGCCGGACCATGACATCGACGTCGTGATCCCCATTCCCGACACCAGCCGCACGGCGGCGCTGCAGATGGCGCACGAGCTCGGCCTGAAATACCGCGAGGGTTTCATCAAGAACCGCTACATCGGCCGCACCTTCATCATGCCCGGCCAGGCGGAGCGCAAGAAGTCGGTGCGCCAGAAGCTCAACGCCATCGACCTCGAGTTCCGCGGCAAGAACGTGCTGCTGGTCGACGACTCGATCGTGCGCGGCACGACGTCCAAGCAGATCATCCAGATGGCGCGCGAGGCCGGCGCCCGCAAGGTCTATTTCGCCTCGGCGGCGCCGCCGGTGCGTTATCCCAACGTCTACGGCATCGACATGCCGTCGGTGCAGGAGCTGGTCGCCAACGGCCGCGACGAGGATCAGATCGCGAAAGAGATCGGGGCCGACCGCGTGCTCTACCAGGATCTGCAGGATCTCCTGGACGCGGCGCGCGAGGGCAATCCCGACATCCATGAGTTCGACGCCTCGTGCTTCGACGGCGTGTACGTCACCGGCGACGTGAACCAGGAGTATCTCGACGCCATCGAGCAGCTGCGCTGCGACGCCGCCAAGCGCAAGAAACACAGCAACGACCTCATCTACGTCGAGCCCTATACCCGGTCCTGAGCCGGCGGGCGTTGACAGCCCCGGCATGCCGGGTTAGGCTTTCGCACAGTGTTTGCGCCGATTTGAGCTTCAGCTTGCGGGCGCCTTACAAATGCAGCTAAAGCGAGCCGAACCCGCTTGAGCTGCCCGCCGAGCGGGTTTTTTGTCGCCCGCCTTTTGAAGTGCATATGAAACGCATACCGCGTCCACCGAACATGTAGGGTGGGGCCTCGCCCCACCGTTCAATTGTTCGGCGGGGCAGGGCCCCGCCCTACATGATGTTTCTATGGGTTTCTAGGCAAAGACGAGGCAGACATGACTGACAACATCGAAAACTGGGAATTCGCCACGCGCGCGGTGCGCGCCGGGCAGGTGCGCACCAACGAGGGCGAGCAGGGCGAGCCGATCTTCACGACCTCGAGCTATGTCTACGCCAGCGCGGCGCAGGCGGCGGCGCGTTTCTCGGGCGCCGAGCCGGGCAACATCTACTCGCGCTTCACCAACCCGACGGTGCGCACCTTCGAGCAGCGGCTGGCCGCGCTGGAGGGCGGCGAGACTTGCGTGGCCACCGCCTCCGGCATGGCCGCGATCCTGACGACCTGCCTCGGGCTGCTCAAGGCCGGCGACCACGTGGTCGCCTCGCGCAGCATCTTCGGACCGACGGTGCTGCTGTTCAAGAACATCCTCGGCCGCTTCGGCGTCGACACCGATTTCGTGGCGCTGGCCGACACCGCTGCCTGGGAGAAGGCGATCCGCAAGCAGACGCGGCTGCTGTTCCTGGAGACGCCGTCGAACCCGCTCTCCGAGCTCGGCGACATCGCGGCGCTCGCGACCCTCGCCCACGATCACGGCGCGCTGCTGGCGGTCGACAACTGCTTCCTGACTCCGGCGATCCAGCGGCCGCTCGCGCTCGGCGCCGACCTGGTGATCCACTCGGCGACCAAGTACATCGACGGCCAGGGGCGCTGCGTCGGCGGCGCGGTGGTCGGGCGCAAGGATCTGGTCGGCGGCGACATCTACGGCATCCTGCGCACCGCCGGTCCCAGCATGAGTCCGTTCAACGCCTGGGTGTTCCTGAAGGGCCTCGAGACCCTGAGCCTGCGCATGCAGGCGCACTCGGCGGCGGCGCTGGAGCTCGCGCAATGGCTGGAGCAGCAGGCGCCGGTCGAGCGCGTGTACTACGCCGGACTGCCCAGCCATCCGCAGCACGCGCTCGCGCGGCGCCAGCAGTCGGCCGGCAAGTCCGGCTTCGCGGCCGGCGGCGTGCTGGCCTTCGAGTTGAAGGGCGGTCAGCCGGCGGCCTGGCGCTTCATCGACGCGCTGCGGGTGATGTCGATCACCGCCAACCTCGGCGACACCAAGTCGACCGTGACGCATCCGGCCACCACCACCCACGGGCGCATCACGCCCGAGCAGCGCGCGGCGGCCGGCATCCGCGACGGCCTGGTGCGCATCGCGGTGGGGCTGGAGGACGTCGACGATCTCAAGCGCGATCTCGCGCGCGGCCTGGCCGCGCTGTGAGCCGGCCGTGACCGGCGCGCGAGCGGCCGCCGCCCGACCCGGACGGCGCCGGTTGCGACCGTGACGGCTCCCGATCCACGCCGAGCACTGTTGGATGCCTACCAGGCGGCGTTAACCGCCGTGCACGGCCGCGCACGCGTTGCGGCCGCGCTCGCGGCGCGACCGCTGCGCGGGCCGGTGTATCTGGTCGCGCTCGGCAAGGCGGCCTGCACCATGAGCCAGGGCGCGGTCGATGCGCTCGGCGATGCGATCGTCGACGCTTACGTCGTCACCAAGCGCGGCCATGCCGAGCCGTTGCCCTGGCCGGTGCGCGAGGCCGGTCATCCCCTGCCGGACGCGGACAGTCTCGCCGCCGGCGACGGCCTGCGGGCGTTCGCGATGGGCATTCCGCCGGACGCGCAAGTGCTGGTGTTGCTGTCGGGCGGCGCCTCGGCGCTGGTGGAGGCGCTGCCGGCCGGTGTCACCCTCGATGACCTCCAGGCGCTCAACGCCTGGCTGCTCGCCTCGGGGCGCGACATCGCGGCCTGCAACGCCGCGCGCCGCGCGCTGTCGCTCATCAAGGGCGGGCGCCTGGCGGGCTGGTTCGCGCCGCGGCCGGTAAGGGTGCTGGCGATCTCCGACGTGCGCGGCGACGATCCGGCAGTCATCGCCTCCGGGCCGCTGACGCCGCCGCCGCGCGACGCAGATGACGTTGCCGCGCTGCCCGCCGCGTGGCGCAGGCTGGGCGTGCGGGTTCCGCCGCCCGACCCGGCATGGTTCGATACGGTCGATTATGAAATCGTCGCGACCCTGGACGACGCCAGGCAGGCCGCGGCGCAGTCGCTGCAGCGCGACTGGCCGGTGGCGCTGCATCCGGAATTCGTCGGCGGTGACGCGCTCGCCGCCGGCCGGCGCCTGGCACGGGTACTGGTCGAGACCGCGCCGCGCATCGTCCATGTCTGGGGCGGCGAGACCACGGTGGTGCTGCCGCCGCGTCCGGGGCAGGGCGGGCGCAATCAGAGCCTGGCGCTGGCGGCGGCGATCGCGCTGGCCGGCGTCGGGCGCGTCGCCCTGCTGGCCGCCGGCACCGACGGCAGCGACGGCCCGACCGGCGATGCCGGCGCGCTCATCGACGGCGGCACGCTCGAGCGCGGCGGACTCGCCGGCCTCGACGCCGGCGCCGCGCTGGCGGCCGCCGACGCCGGCAGTTTCCTGGCCGCGAGCGGCGACCTGATCCATACCGGGCCGACCGGCACCAATGTCATGGATTTGATGCTGGGGTTGAGGTTGTGAGCGCTCGACCTTGAAGCGCCGCGGTACGGGTTGATCCGCACGCCGAATCCATTACCCTGACAGGCTTCTTGCGGTGCCGGACAGCGAATGCGGCACTGTAGGGTGGGGCCCTGCCCCACCGTGGGATCGGGTGGTGGGGCAGGGTCCCACCCTACATGAGGATGCAGGCGCATGAAACGACTCGGTGTGTGGAGCATTTGCTGGTTGCTTATCGGCCTTGCCGGTTGCACGAACCAGCCTGAGACCGCGACGCTCATGCTGTTCGACGATCAGGAACCCGGCGCGGAGCCCTACCCAACCCGCATGATGCTCACCCGCGCCTACCTGCGGCTGGACGAAGGTCTGGAGGCGGGCGGGTTCGTGCTCCTCGATCGCGCGGCCGGCGAAGTATTGAGCGTGAGCACGCGCGACCGGAACGTGCTGGTGATCGAGCCGACGGCGCTGGCCATGGAGCCGCCGGCCGTCTTCGCGCACCGCGCCGAGCGCAGCGACGAGAGTTTCCCGGCCGTCGACGGCAAGGACGTCAGGCATTACCGGCTGTTCACCAACGACACCGCCTGCGGCGATGTTTACGCCGCGGCCGATCTGCTGCCGGACGCGGTGGCGGCGCTGCGCCAGTACCATGAGGTGCTGGCCGGCGAGCAGTCGATCACCGAGGCGCGCATGCCCGCCGAGCTGCGCTCGGTGTGCGATCAGGCCGACCTGATCTTCGCGCCCGGCCGCTTTCTCGCCCACGGCTTTCCGGTGCGGCGCATCGAGCGCAACGGGCGGCGCCGCCAGCTTGTCCGCTTCGAGCAGGTGCCGGTGGAGCCCGACTGGTTCGCGATTCCGGCGGACTACAAGCGCTACCGCCTGGGCGACACGCGCCCGTAGGCCCGCAGTGCGCGGTGAGCTTCAGTCCAGCCGCTCGAGCACGCACTGCTGCGGTGTGCAGGCTAGCACGCTGCCCTGCTCGTACCAGTCGCCGAGCACGGTGCGGCGCGCGGGCGCGCCGTCGAGCACGAGCTCGTGCTGCGCCGGGCGGTGGGTGTGGCCGTGGATCAGGTGGCGGACGCGGTGCGCGTGCATGACCGCCTCGACCGCGCCGGGATTCACGTCCATGATCTCCGGCTTCTTGGCGGCGGTCGCCGTCTTGCTGGTTTCGCGCAGGTCCTGCGCCATCGCGATGCGCTCCGCCAGCGGCTTGGCGATGAACTGCGCGATCCAGTCCGGGTCGCGCACCATGCGGCGGAAGCGCTGGTAGTCGACGTCGTCGGTGCACAGCGTGTCGCCGTGCATCACCAGCACCTTCTCGTCGTAGAGATCGATGACGGTCGGGTCCGGCAGCAGCCGGCAGCCGGTGGCGCGCATGAAGCCTTCGCCCAGGAGGAAATCGCGGTTGCCGTGCATCACGAACACCGGCAGCCCGTGGTCGGTGCAGCGCTTCAGCGACTCGATCGCCGGCCGGTACTCCGGCTGCGCGACCGCCTCGTCGCCGATCCAGTACTCGAACAGGTCGCCGAGGATATAGAGCGCCGCGCCGCGCCGCGCGCGCTCGTCCAGGAAGCGCTCGAACAGCGCGATGATCGCGGGCCGCTCGGCGCTCAGGTGCAAATCGGAGATGAACAGCGTGGTCATGGCGCGCGTCCCAAGGCTTCCGGCGCGCCGGCGTCAGTCAACTTCCTCGACCTTTTCGATCACGATGTCGGTGAGCGGTATGTCCTTGTGTCCGGCCTTGCTGCCGGTCGGCACGCCCTTGATGCGGTCGATGACGGTCATGCCGTCGACCACCTTGCCGAACACGCAATAGCCCCAACCCGACGGCGTCTCGGCCGAGAAGTTGAGGAAATCGTTGTCGGTGACGTTGATGAAGAACTGCGCGGTGGCGGAGTGCGGATCGCTGGTGCGCGCCATGGCGATCGCGCCGCGCTCGTTGCGCAGGCCGTTCTTGGCCTCGTTCTCGATCGGCGCGCGCGTGGTTTTCTGCGCCATGCCCTTGCCGAAGCCGCCGCCCTGGAGCATGAAGCCGTCGATGACGCGGTGAAACACGGTGCCGTCGTAGTGGCCGGCGCGCATGTAGGCGACGAAGTTGGCGACGGTTTTCGGCGCCTTGTCGGGGTAGAGCTCCAGGAAGATCGCGCCCAGGCTGGTTTGCATGCGAATCTGTTTCATGGTCTTGGCTGTCTCCGGGTGGTGTCGCGAAGGCTTGAAGACCCTGAGGCGGGCGCCATGACCGGATGCCGGAGGCGTGCTGTTCGGATCTCCGTTCCGGGTCGTGCCGGCATCCTGGGCCCATTCCCTGCGGCGCGTATTTTAATTCACCCGGGGCTTGGATACCATTCCGCCACGCATGAGCCGCCCGCCCCTCAAGACCCGCTTCGCGCCCAGCCCGACCGGACTGCTGCATCTCGGCAACGTCCGCACCGCGCTGTTCAACGCGCTGCTGGCGCGCGGCCGCGGCGGCCGCCTGCTGCTGCGGATCGAGGACACCGACGCGGTGCGCGGCCACGAGAAGTACGCCGAGGCGCTGCTGCGCGACCTGCGCTGGCTGGGGCTCGACTGGCAGGAGGGGCCGGAGGCCGGGGGCGACGCCGGACCTTATTACCAGTCCCAGCGCGGACCGATCTACGCCCGCTACTTCGAGGCGCTGGAATCGCGCGGCCTGGCCTACCGCTGCTTCTGCAGCGAGCACGAGCTGGCCGTCGCGCGCCGTACCCAGCTCGCCGCCGGCAAGCCGCCGCGCTACAACGGTCGCTGCCGGGTCCTGGACCCGGTGCAGGTCCGCGAACGGCTGGCGGCCGGTGCGCCGGCGACCTTGCGCTTCCGCGTGCCGGACGGCGAGCGCGTCGCGTTCGCGGACCGGGTGCGCGGCCGCCAGGAGTTCGCCACCGACGACATCGGCGATTTCGTCATCCGCCGGTCCGACGGCACGCCGGCGTTCTTCTTCAGCAACGCGATCGACGACGCGACCATGGGCGTCGACCTGGTGGTGCGCGGCGAGGACCACCTGACCAACACGCCGCGCCAGCTGCTGCTGCTGCGAGCGCTCGATCTTTCGGCGCCGGACTATGCGCACATCGCGCTGGTGGTGGACGCCGACGGCGCGCCGTTGTCCAAGCGCGGCGGCAGCCTGAGCGTCCAGGCGTTGCGCGAGGCGGGCTGGCTGCCGGCGGCGATCAACAATTACCTTGCGCGGCTCGGGCATACCTATGAGAGCAACGATCTGATGGACTTCGACGCCCTGGCCGCGCATTTCGCCGTCGAGCGCCTGCACCGCGCGCCGGCGCATTTCGACGCCCAGCAGCTCCGCCACTGGCAGAAGGAGGCGGTGCTGGCGGCGCCCGAGGAACTGCTGTGGGCCTGGTTGGACGGGCACGCCTGCCCCGACAACCGCCGCATTCGTGATCTGGTGCCGTCCGGCAGCGAGCTGTATTTCGTGCGCGCCGTGCGCCCGAACATCGTGCTGCCGGACGACGCCCATGATTGGGCGATGAAGCTCTACGCCGAGACCGGTCGCTTCGATCACGACGCGCGCAGCGCGATCCGCGCCGCGGGTGCGGACTTCTTCAATGCCGCGCTCGCGCGCATCGACAGCGAGGGCGGCGATTTCAAGGCCTATAGCCGCGCCGTCGCGCAGACCACGGGCGTCAAGGGCAAGGGCCTGTACATGCCGCTGCGCGCCGCGCTCACCGGCACCACCCACGGGCCGGAGCTGGATCAGCTGTGGACGCTGCTCGGCGAGCAGCGGGTGCGGCGGCATCTGGAATCCGCGCTGGCGCTGCTCGACGAATGACGGAAACTCACGCCATGCTGGAAATCTACAACAGCCTGACCAGGCGCAAGGAACCATTCGTGCCCATCGAGGCCGGCCGGGTGCGCATGTACGTCTGCGGCATGACGGTCTACGACTACTGCCATCTCGGCCATGGCCGCGTCATGGTGGTGTTCGACATGGTGACGCGCTACCTGCGCGCGCGCGGCTACACGGTTTCCTACATCCGCAACATCACCGACATCGATGACAAGATCATCAAGCGCGCCAATGAGAACGGCGAGCCGATCGACGCGCTCACCGCGCGCTTCATCCTGGCCATGCACGAGGACGCGGCGGCGCTCGGCGTCGAGCCCCCGGACGAGGAGCCGCGCGCGACCGTCTATATCGCTCAGATCATCGCCATGATCCAGGCGCTCGTGGAACGCGGCTATGCCTACCGCGCCGCGAACGGCGACGTCTATTATCATGTTCGCAAGTTCGCCGGCTATGGCCGGCTGTCCGGCAAGTCGATCGAGGACCTGCGGGTCGGCGCGCGCGTCGAGGCCGGCGAGGACAAGCAGGATCCCCTGGACTTCGTATTATGGAAGGCCGCCAAGCCCGGTGAGCCGAGCTGGGACTCGCCGTGGGGGCCGGGCCGGCCGGGCTGGCACATCGAGTGCTCGGCGATGTCGACCGCCTGCCTGGGCGAGCACTTCGACATCCACGGCGGCGGCCTGGACCTGCAGTTCCCGCACCACGAGAACGAGATCGCCCAGAGCGAGGGCGCGAGCGGCCACAAGTTCGTCAACGTCTGGATGCACAACGGCTTCGTGCGCGTCGACGACGAGAAGATGTCCAAGTCGCTCGGCAATTTCTTCACCATCCGCGAGATCCTGAAGCGCTACGACCCGGAGGTGGTGCGCTATTTCATCCTCGCCAGCCACTACCGCAGCCCGCTCAATTACTCGGACGAGTCGCTGGACAACGCCAAGGCGGCGCTTACGCGGCTGTACATCGCGCTCAAGGAGACGCCGCCCGCCGAGCCGCCCACCGAACTGCCGCCGCCGCTGACCGACTACGCCGAGCGCTTTTACGCGGCGATGGACGACGACTTCAACACGTCGCTCGCCATGGCGGCGCTGTTCGACCTGGCGCGCGACATCAATCGCCTGCGCGAGGCGGACGCGGCGCACGCCACCCAGCTGGCCGGCCTGCTGCGGCGCCTGGCCGGCATCCTCGGGCTGCTGCAGCGTCCGCCGCTCGACTTCCTGCAAGGCGGCGCGGCGGTCGCCGGCCTGACCGATGCCGGGATCGAGGCGCAAATCGCGGCGCGCGCCGCCGCCAAGCGCGCGAAGGACTTCGCCGAGGCCGACCGCATCCGCGATGCGCTGAAGCACCAGGGTGTGATACTCGAGGACGGGCCGGGCGGCACGACCTGGCGAAGGGCGTGATTGGGCGTGTCAAAAAACCAACGCAGAGAAATTCAAAGAGGTAGGGTGGGCCTTGGCCCACCCGTTCGGCGGTGTCGGTGGGGCAAGGCCCCACCCTAGGTCTTTGCGTTGGGCTCTTTGAGCCCGGTGAATGCGGTCAGCGCCGGTAGACCAGCGCGCTCGCGATCTTCTTCAGCCGCCTGCCGAGCTTGATCTGTGCCTTGTTGTCGGTGCGGTCGATGATGATCACGAAGGCCTCGCCGGGGAATGTCATTTCCTTGATCAGCAGCTGGACGAGTCCGGCCGCCGAGCGCTGCGTCGACAGCATGTTCCCGTAGGCGATGCCGAGGACGTAGAGCGGGGTCTCGGGGAAGTGGGCGAGGGTCTTGCGGGCCAGCCAGGCCTTGCGGATGCGCGGGTAGCGTTGCAGTTCGGCGCGCAGCGCCGCGAGCGCTTCCGGCTCGAGGCCGTGCGGCTCGAGCCCATCCGTGACGTTGAGCTGGGCGCGCTCGGCCTTGGCGGCCTCGACTTTCCGGTGCCAGTCGACCGCGCGCCGGTAATAGTGCATGGCGTCGTCGGTGCGTCCCTGGCGCTGCAAGTAGTAATAAAGATGCTCGCAGGCCGACTCGGTGTACGCGGCGTCGAGCGTCATGGCCCGCTCCAGCAGGTCCCGCCCGTCGGCCGCGTCGCGCGCCAGCAGCAGGCGCCCGACCGCGAACACCGGCGCCGCCTCCTGCGGCGCGCGTTCCATCAGTGCGCGGTACTGGGGCAGGGCGGCGTCGGCGCCGCGGAATTCCTCGGTCCAGCGCGCCCGGTCCCAGGACTCTTGCAGGTCGAGCTCGGCGGATTCCGCCTTGGCGTCGAGCGCGGCGAGCCTGGCCTTGGCGTCCTGCGCGTAGTCGTAGCGGCTGCGCCAGGACTGCGCGACGCCGCTTTGCCAGGTCTGGTCGAGGCGCTCGGCGAAGCCGGGCAGGGCCGGCCCCAGGAAGCGGGCCGCCGCGGTCTCGTCCGCCGGCGGCGGGAGGCGCGGTTCCTGGCCGAGCGCGGCGAGCCGGTCGCTGAGCGACGGATGGGTGTCGTCGCTGCCGGTCTTCTGCTCGAGCGCCGCGCCCAGAAAGCGCGTGGCATGATCGGGGGCGAGCGGCTCGCGGAAGTACTGACTGAGATGGCTGTAGGGTCCGACGCTCGGCGCGGGTTCGTCGTCGGCGCGCGCCAGCAGCGACGGCCAGAACTGCTGCGACAGCGCGCTGCCCTTCACCGAGACGTTCACCAGCGCATCGGCCGCGGCGCGCGCCCCGGCCAGCTCGGCGGCGGCGCGGTCGGCCTGGTACTCGTTGGCGCGCGCCAGCACGAAGGTGTAGGCGTGAAAAAACGGCGCATACCAGTCGAAGAAGCGGTTGAACAGCGCCACGCCCCAGCCCTTGCGGGCATGCAGCGCATCGAGCAGCTGGTACCAGGTCTTGCGCACGCGGTAGATCCAGCCGCTGAAGCGGCTGTGGGCGCCGGCCAGGTGGCCGTATTCGTGGCCCAGGACCGCGCGGAACTCGTCCGGTGACAGCGCCTGCATCAGCGGCAGCCCGAGGATCAGGAAATTCTTCTGCCAGCCGAACAGCCCGAGCCGCGGCACCTGCGAGACCGCGGCGTTGAACTCGTCGGTCAGCAGCACCCGGTGGATGCGCGGCCCCTTGAGGCGCCGGCGCAGGTCGGCGATCAACGCGAACAGCGCGGGCGCGTCGCGGCGCCGCACCGGCAGGCCCTGGGGCGCCTCCAGGCGCACCCACAGGGCGCGGAAGATCACCCAGACCAGCGCCAGCAGCGGCAGCCCCAGCTTGATGGCCACGAGCGGCGCCTTGACGGCGAGCGCCAGCGAGATCAGCGTCAGGACCGCGAGGACGATAAGCACCGCCACGATATAGGCATAACCGAGGCCCGCGAGGCCCGCGATGCGCAGCTTGTAGGCGCGGGGATGGCGGGCGGCGTACTTTTCCAGGCGCGCCACCAGGGCGTCGAATTCCTGTCGGGTCATAAGGGCTTGTGGCGAATGGTTTGTTTGGTACCCAGCGGGGCTGGAAGCGCCGCCTACAATTTATTAATCATGGTCGCTGGCCCGGGACATTTCCAGGCGACCCGCCGGCGGGGGGCGGTGCAGGGCGCGCGGGCGCGCGTAAGTCACTAAAAATCCCCGCTTTCCTATTGACCCCTGCCTGACTAATAAGTATTTTCTCATATTACCGCCGCGTGCGACGAGATGCCCACACCTGGGCAGTCTTGTTCCCAGGGGAAAGATCGTGGAATTGACCGGTGCAGATATCTTCGTCCGTTGCCTCAAGGACGAGGGGGTGGAATACGTTTTCGGATACCCCGGAGGCGCCGCCCTGCACATCTACGACGCGCTCTACCGGCAGGAGGCCGTCAAGCATATCCTGGTGCGCCACGAGCAGGGCGCCACCCACGCCGCCGACGGCTATGCGCGCTCGACCGGCAAGCCCGGCGTGGTGCTGGTGACCTCCGGGCCCGGCGTGACCAATACCGTCACCGGCATCGCGACCGCTTATATGGACTCGATCCCGCTGGTGGTGTTCAGCGGCCAGGTCGCGACCAATCTGATCGGCAACGACGCCTTCCAGGAGGTCGACGCGGTCGGCATCACCCGTCCCTGCGTGAAGCACAATTTCCTGGTCAAGGACGTCAAGGACCTGGCGACCACCGTCAAGAAGGCCTTCCACGTCGCGACCACCGGCCGGCCCGGCCCGGTGGTGGTGGACATCCCCAAGGACGTCACGGCCCAGAAGACCGAGTACAGCTACCCCAAGTCGGTCAGCATGCGCTCGTACTCGCCGGTGACCAAGGGCCATCCGGGGCAGATCAAGAAGGCGGTGGAGCTGCTGCTCGCGGCCCGGCGGCCGATGATCTACACCGGCGGCGGCGTGATCCTCGGCGAGGGCTCCAAGACGCTGACCGAGTTCGTGCGGCTGCTGGGTTACCCCTGCACCAACACCCTCATGGGGCTCGGCGCCTATCCGGCGACCGACCCGCTGTTCGTCGGCATGCTGGGCATGCACGGCACCTACGAGGCCAACATGGCGATGCACGAGTGCGACGTGCTGCTCGCCGTCGGCGCGCGCTTCGACGACCGCGTGACCGGCGACGTCAAGAAGTTCTGCCCGCACGCGCACATCATCCACATCGACATCGATCCCTCGTCGATCTCCAAGAACGTGCGCGTCGAGGTGCCGATCGTGGGCAGCGTCGATCTGGTCCTCAAGGACATGATCAAGCTGATCAAGGACGCCAAGCGCAAGCCCGACCAGCCGGCGCTCGAGGCCTGGTGGGCGCAGATCGACGAGTGGCGCGGCATGCAGTGCCTGAAGTACGACCGCGCGAGCAAGCTCATCAAGCCGCAGTACGTGCTCGAAAAGCTCTACGAGCTCACCGGCGGCGACGCCTTCGTGACCTCGGACGTCGGCCAGCACCAGATGTGGGCGGCGCAGTTCTACAAGTTCGACAAGCCGCGCCGCTGGATCAACTCCGGGGGGCTCGGCACCATGGGCTTCGGCCTGCCGGCGGCGATGGGCGTGCAGATGGCCCATCCCAAGGCCACGGTCGCCTGCGTGACCGGCGAGGCCTCGATCCAGATGTGCATCCAGGAGCTGTCGACCTGCAAGCAGTACAAGCTGCCGATCAAGATCGTGAACCTCAACAACCGCTACATGGGCATGGTGCGGCAGTGGCAGGAGTTCTTCTACGAGAGCCGCTATTCGCACTCCTACATGGACGCGCTGCCGGACTTCATCAAGCTGGCCGAGAGCTACGGCCACGTCGGCATGCTGATCGACAAGCCCGGCGACGTCGAGGGCGCGCTCAAGGAGGCCTTGAAGCTCAAGGACCGGCTGGTGTTCCTGGACTTCATCACCGACCAGTCCGAGAACGTCTACCCGATGATCGCCGCCGGCAAGGGCCAGCACGAGATGCACATGTCGCCCTGCCTGCAAGGCCAGAACGCCGAGCGGGAGCTGGCTTAATATGACCGGACGAACGGAGCGAAGCGGAGTAGGTAGACTCATCTTATGACCGGACGATAGGTAGACTCATCTTATGACCGGACGATAGGTAGACTCATCTTATGACCGGACGATAGGTAGACTCATCTTATGACCGGACGATAGGTAGACCTTAATGCGGCACATCATTTCGATACTGCTGGAAAACGAATCGGGCGCGCTGTCGCGCGTCGCCGGGCTGTTTTCGGCGCGTGGCTACAACATCGAGTCGCTGACCGTGGCGCCGACCGAGGATCCGACGCTGTCGCGCATGACCCTGGTGACGCGCGGCAGCGACGAGATCATCGAGCAGATCACCAAGCAGCTCAACAAGCTGGTCGACACGGTCAAGCTCATCGACCTGACCGAGGGCGCCCACATCGAGCGCGAGATGATGCTCATGAAGGTCGATGCCGCCGGCGACGTGCGCGAGGAGGTCAAGCGCATGGCCGACATCTTCCGCGGTCATATCATCGACGTGACCGACAGCACCTACACCATCGAGCTCACCGGCACGCCCGACAAGCTCGACGCCTTCGTCCAGGCGCTGGGCAAGACCGGCATCATCGAGGTCGTGCGCTCCGGCCCGTCGGCGATCGCGCGCGGCGCGAAAGGATTGCATGTATAACTTCAGTGGCAAGTAGTAAGTATTCAAGTGGCAAGGAACCCCTTGCTACTTGCCACTCGTCAAGAGAATCCCAAAGCTTAAATGCTGGAGTCAATTATGAAAGTATTCTACGACAACGATGCTGATCTTGCCCTCATCAAGGGAAAGAAAGTCACGATCATCGGCTACGGCTCGCAGGGCCACGCGCACGCCTTGAACCTCAAGGACAGCGGTGTGAACGTCACCGTCGGCCTGCGCGAGGGTTCGGCGTCGGTCGACAAGGCGAAGAAGGCCGGACTCACCGTCAAGGGTGTCGCCGAGGCGGTCAAGGACGCCGACATCGTCATGATCCTGGCGCCGGACGAGCAGCAGAAGAAGCTCTATGCCGAGCAGATCGCGCCGAACCTGAAGCAGGGCGCGGCGGTGGCGGTGGCGCACGGCTTCAGCATCCACTTCGGCTTCATCAAGCCGGACGCCTCGCACGACGTGTTCATGGTCGCGCCCAAGGGTCCCGGCCACCTGGTGCGCTCGACCTTCACCCAGGGCGGCGGCGTGCCCTGCCTGATCGCCGTCCAGCAGAATCCCTCCGGCAAGGCGCGCGAGCTCGCGCTGTCCTATGCCTCGGCGATCGGCGGCGGCCGCGCCGGCGTCATCGAGACCAGCTTCAAGGACGAGTGCGAGACCGACCTGTTCGGCGAGCAGGCGGTGCTGTGCGGCGGCGCCTCGCACCTGGTGCAGGCCGGTTTCGAGACCCTGGTCGAGGCCGGCTATCCGCCGGAGATGGCCTATTTCGAGTGCCTGCATGAATTGAAGCTGATCGTCGACCTGATGTACGAGGGCGGCATCGCCAACATGCGCTACTCGATCTCCAACACCGCCGAGTACGGCGACTATACCCGCGGCCCGCGCATCGTCACCGAGCAGACCAAGGCCGAGATGAAGAAGATCCTCAAGGAAATCCAGTCCGGGCAGTTCGCCAAGGAGTGGATGGCCGAGAACGAATCGGGCGGCAAGCGCTTCCCCGAGATGCGCGCCCAGGCCGCCAAGCACCCGATCGAGGAGGTCGGCGGCCGGCTGCGCGACATGATGCCCTGGATCAAGGCCAACAAGATCGTCGACAAGTCGAAGAACTGACCTTGCGCCATTCCCGTATCAACGCCGGGACGCCGGGGCGCAATGAACGGCGTATGTTCAGGTTGATGTGTTCGTGTCCTGTGCGTCGTCGGCATGCCTGAGGGCGGACATCCCCTGCTGGCCCGCGAGGGTTGGGTGCACATCGGCATCGCGGTCGGCGCCGCCGCGCTGGTGCACGCGCTGGCGGGCTGGCTCTGGGCGCTGCCGTTGTGGGTCGCGGCGCTGTTCATCGTCCAGTTCTTCCGCGATCCGCCGCGCCGCATCCCGACCGGCCCCGGCGTGGTGGTGTGTCCGGCCGACGGCCGGGTGATCGCGGTCGACGAGGTCGAGGATCCCTACCTCAAGCGCCGCGCGCGGCGCGTCAGTATCTTCATGAACGTCTTCAACGTCCATTCCAACCGCAGCCCGGTCGGTGGCGACGTGAAGGAGCTGTGGTACTCGCCCGGAAAATTCATCAATGCCTCGTTCGACAAGGCCTCCACCGAGAACGAGCGCAACGCGCTGTGGATCCGCACCGGCGACGACGACGTGGTGGTGGTGCAGATCGCCGGCCTGATCGCGCGGCGTATACTCTGCTATGCGCGCCCCGGCGACGTCCTGGCGCGCGGTGAGCGCTACGGCTTCATCCGCTTCGGCTCGCGCGTGGACGTGTACCTGCCGCCGACCAGCGAGGTGCGTCTCAGCCTCGGCGACAAGGTCAGCGCCGGCAGCGACATCCTCGGCATGCTCAGATAGGGCAAAGCCGAGATGGGCCCGACAACCAGACGAAGTCGATCGACCGAGCGGACTAAAGAGTCCCCGTGGCCCCCGTGGCCCCCGTGTCCCCCGTGGCTAATCTTGGCGATGCGAAAATCAGCCACGGGGGTCACTGGGAGCGCGGGGGAAAATTAAATTGAACTTCACAGACGCGCGCCGCCGCGGGAGCGAGGCATGAGCGACAAGAATCCGCGCAGGGGCTTCTACATCCTGCCGAACCTGTTTACCACCGCCAGCCTGTTCGCCGGTTTCTACGCCATCGTCCAGGCGATGAACGGCAACTTCGAGCACGCCCCGATCGCGATTTTCGTGGCCATCATTCTCGACGGCCTCGACGGCCGGGTGGCGCGCTGGACCCACACCGAGAGCGACTTCGGCGCAGAATACGACTCGCTGTCCGACATGGTGTCGTTCGGGCTGGCGCCGGCGCTGGTCATGTACGAGTGGGCGCTGTCGGGCCTCGGCAAGATCGGCTGGCTGGCGGCCTTTCTCTACGCCGCCTGCGCCGGCCTGCGCCTGGCGCGTTTCAACACCCAGCACGGTCACGCCGATCCGCGATTCTTCCAGGGCCTGCCCAGCCCCTCGGGCGCGGCGCTGGTCGCCGGCCTGGTCTGGGCGATGCACGACTACGGCGTGCCGGGCCGGGAGATCAGCTTCCTGGCGCTGGCCTTCACCGTGTTCGGCGCGCTGGCGATGGTCAGCAATTTCCGCTACTTCAGCATCAAGCAGCTCGACCTGCGCGGCCGGGTGTCGTTCGTCGCGGTGCTGGCGATGGTGCTGGTGTTCGTGCTGATCTCGTCCAATCCGCCGCAGGTGCTGTTCCTGGCCTTCCTGGCCTATGCCCTGTCCGGGCCGCTGCTCGCCGCGGCGCGCCTGGTGGCGCGCAGCCGGCATCGCCGGCGGCACCCGCGCGCGAAATAGCCCGGGTGGCTTCCCCCGGGCGCATTTGTGGTTTATAGTCAAAACATGTTGAGCGAGCGCAATGCCTTGTCCCTCCCGGTCCCGGCCCTCCCGGACCGCGCGCTCGCCCGCCTGCTGCCCCTGCGACTGCTGCGCCTGCGCGCGCAGACCTGATCGCTCTTCCCGGCGGGGAACAAAATACGCAATAATCCCAGGAATTTGTGAACAGCCGAGCCACCGGCGCGTCGTGCGCGCCGCGGGCGATCCCGAACGAGGGCAGCCATGAACGACCCATTGATCATCTTCGACACCACCTTGCGCGACGGCGAGCAGAGCCCCGGCGCGTCCATGACCCGCGACGAGAAAGTGCGCATCGCCAAGGCCCTGGAGCGCATGCGCGTGGACATCATCGAGGCCGGTTTCCCGGTCGCCAGCCCCGGCGACTTCGAGGCGGTCCAGGCGGTCGCCGCGGCGGTGACCGACAGCACGGTGTGTGCGCTGGCGCGGGCGGTCGACAAGGACATCGCGCGCGCCGCCGAGGCCATCAAGCCGGCGCCGCGCCGCCGCATCCACACCTTCATCGCCACCTCGCCGATCCACATGCAGAACAAGCTGCGCATGACCCCGGACCAGGTGGTCGAGCAGGCGGTCAAGGCGGTCAAGCTCGCGCGCGGCCATACCGACGACGTCGAGTTTTCGCCCGAGGACGCCGGGCGCTCGGAGATCGATTTCCTCTGCCGGGTGCTGGAGGCGGTGATCGCCGCCGGCGCGCGCACCGTGAACATCCCCGACACTGTCGGTTACAACCTGCCGAACCAGTTCGGGACCCTGATCAAGACCCTGCGCGAGCGCGTGCCGAACTCCGACAAGGCGGTATTCTCGGTGCATTGTCACAACGACCTCGGGCTCGCGGTCGCCAACTCGCTGTCGGCGGTCCTGAACGGCGCGCGCCAGGTGGAGTGCACCATCAACGGCCTCGGCGAACGCGCCGGCAACGCCGCGCTCGAGGAGATCGTGATGGCGGTGCGCACCCGCCGCGACCTGTTCAGCTGCGACACCCGCATCGACACCACCCAGATCGTGCCGACCTCGCGGCTGGTGTCGAACATCACCGGTTTTCCGGTGCAGCCGAACAAGGCGATCGTCGGCGCAAACGCCTTCGCCCACGAGTCCGGCATCCACCAGGACGGCGTGATCAAGAAGCGCGAGACCTACGAGATCATGCGCGCCGAGGACGTCGGTTGGGTGGCGAACCGCATGGTGCTCGGCAAGCACTCGGGGCGCAACGCCTTCAAGACCCGCTTGAAGGAGTTGGGCGTCGAGTTCAAGACCGAGGCCGAGCTCAACTCGGCCTTCGACCGCTTCAAGGACCTGGCCGACAAGAAGCACGAGATCTTCGACGAGGACATCCAGGCGCTGGTGACCGAGGAGGGCCTGGAGCACACCGACGAGCGGCTCAAGCTCCAGAGCCTGCAGGTCTGCTCCGAGACCGGCACCAAGCCCTATGCCATGGTCAGCGTCGTGGTCAACGGCGAGCACCAGGCCGCCGGCGCCGAGGGCAGCGGACCGGTGGACGCGTCGTTCAAGGCCATCGAGGAGATGATGGGCAGTGGCTGCCAGCTGCTGTTGTACTCGGTGAACAACATCACCAGCGGCACCGACTCGCAGGGCGAGGTCACGGTGCGCCTGGAGAGGGGCGGGCGCATCGTCAATGGCCACGGCGCCGACACCGACATCGTCATCGCCTCGGCCAAGGCCTATCTGAACGCGCTCAACAAGATCGGCGTGGCGGCCGAGCGCGCCCATCCCCAGGCCGGCACGCCGATTTAGCAAGGGGGGGAGGCGGCGCCCGGCGCCGTTGTCAAGACCGTGTCGTCCGGGTCGCCGGGCGATTCGTCGGCGGGGCTTCCCGGCGCGCTTTGTTTTGCCCGACCCCGCCGGTATTCTATGGCGCATGAACGCGGGACACCGGCTTCGGGCGCAATACCTGTCCGCCATGGGCATCACCGTCTGGCGCCGGCGCCCGCCGCCGGGGGACGCTGCGCGGGCCATCGACGCCGAAACCCCCGCTGCGCCGGTCGCGGGGGAAGCGCCGGTCGCACCACTGGCGTCGTCGCCCGGGCCTGCGGTGCTGTCCGCGGTCACCGAGGTTGCGGCGATGGGTTGGGAGCCGCTCGCCGAAGCGGTGCGCGGCTGCACCCGCTGCCGGCTCCACGGCGGCCGCACCCAGACGGTATTCGGCGTCGGCGACCGCGCCGCCCAGTGGATGTTCGTCGGCGAGGCGCCGGGCGCCGACGAGGACCGCCAGGGCGAGCCCTTCGTCGGCCGGGCCGGCCAGCTGCTCAACGCCATGATCGCGGCGCTCGGCCTGAAGCGTGACGAGGTCTACATCGGCAATGTGTTAAAGTGCTTGAGGTACAACGCGCTGGTACAGCTTGGCGACGGCAGGTGGGAAAGGATCGGCCGATTGGTTCGCGCGCGTTACAACGGTCACGTCATGTCGGTGGATTCCGACGGTCGCTTGGTTCCACGCCGGGTCATCGGTTGGCACGAATCCCCGGTCGGTGCTCGGCGCGTTTTTCGATTGACCTACCGTTCTGCGAAGAGGACTGGGAACGGCAGGGCGAGCATCCAGTTGACCGGGGATCACCCGGTTCTGACCAAACGTGGTTTTGTTCCCGTGGAGGCGTTGAGGCCGGGCGACAGTATCGCGACCGGACAAGGGCTGAGTCCGCTCGCCCACGATGTCGCGTGTGGAACCTTGCTCGGAGACGGGCATATACCGGCAGACAGAACATTCCTGTATTTCGGGCATTCGGCGAATCAGCGCGATTACGCACTGTTCAAGGCTGAACTGCTTGTTGAGTTGGACCCGCGAGTCGATTTCTTGTCTGTGGCCGCCGTGGCAGGTGGAGAGAAGGTGTATCCGACCGTCCAGGTCCGTACCCGCGCGCATCGCGCGCTGCGTTATCTGCGTGCGGAATTTTATCCTTCGAAAAAGCGAGTGCCTGCATGGATTGGCAAGGACCTCAATCCGCGCATGCTCGCGTTCTGGTTCATGGACGACGGCTACACGCGAATCCGCCACGGTCGCCAACCGATCGCCGAGATTGCGACATGTGGTTATCCCACGGAGGATCTTCAGATTCTGATCGAAGGCCTGTCGAATCTCGGCCTCGGTGCGCACGCGATTCGAGGCCGGATACATTTTGACGTCAAGGCAACGAAGGCGCTCTGTGAGCATATCGCGCCCTTCGTCCCACCTTCGATGCGCTACAAACTGCACCCGGACGTCGCGCCAGCGGTGCCATTCGATCCTGATCGTCTTCGGCCGGAATCGGCCACGGTCGTTTATGAAGAGTTCGACCGCGAGGACGTCACGGACCAGCCGCGGGCCGACAAGACATTCTTCTGCATAGATGTCGAGCAGACGCATAATTTCGTCACCGCGGGCGGTGTTGTCCACAATTGCCGCCCCCCCAACAACCGCGACCCGCAGCCCGACGAGGTCGGGCAGTGCGAGCCCTACCTGGTGCGCCAGATCGAGCTCATCGGGCCGCGGGTGATCGTCGCGCTCGGCCGGCATGCCGCGCACAGCCTGCTCAAGACCGAACTGGCGCTCGGCAAGCTGCGCGGCCAGCGTTTGAGTTACCAGGGCATTCCGTTGATCGTGACCTATCATCCGGCCTATCTGCTGCGCAATCCGATCGACAAGCGCAAGGCCTGGGACGACCTGCGTCGCGCGCGCGCCGTGCTGGAGGCCGGCGCATGAGCGCCGTCGTCCGCGAGTCGTTCGCGCGCCTGCGGCCGATGCGCGACGCCGACCTTGCCGAGGTCATGCGCATCGAGACCTCGGCCTACGAGTTTCCGTGGACGCTCGGGATCTTCCAGGACTGCCTGCGCTTCGGTTACCTCTGCCAGGTGTACGACAGTCCGCGCGGCATCCTGGGGTACGGGATCATGTCGGTGGGCGTCGGCGAATGCCATCTGCTGAACATCTGCATCGCGCCGCGCCACCAGCGCCACGGCCACGCCACGCGCATGATCGCGCAGCTGCTCGACATGGCGCGCGAGCGCCGCGCGCGCATGGCGCTGCTCGAGGTGCGCGTCTCCAACCGCGGCGCCTACCGTCTCTACACCAAGCTCGGCTTCAACGAGATCGGCATGCGTCGCGGTTATTATCCGGCCCGCAAGGGCCGCGAGGATGCCATCGTGCTCGCCCGCGAGCTGTGAGTTTCTGTCGCCGTCCGGCCATGCGTCTGCCCTGGCTGCCCGCGCATGCGATCCACGCGGGCAAAAAAAACGGGATGCGGAGAGGGTCCGCATCCCGTTCCAGCACAGGGAGGGGTGCCAGATAAGCTTTTCTGCCCGTGATCAGGGCCGGACTCACGGGCAGCCGCGAAATAATTTAACAAGACCAGCGGCGCATTGCACGCGATGAACTGTATTCGATGTCTCCCGACACACCAAAGTCGGAGAACTTAACACCAGCCGTTGTCGGTAATTCTTACAAGTATTTATTTTTATATAACTTTTTCTTGACTCCCCTCCGGTACTGGTATTTTATAACCGGACAAAAGCCTGTGTGGCGCAATGACGTCGGGCCGACATTCTGATAACCGACGCAATAACACCCCCAAGCGGGACGAGAGAGGAGAGTATGAACGGCAAGCGCGGAATCCTGGCGATGGCAATGGGTGTCATGACCGGGCTCGGCATGACCGGAGCCGTTCAGGCGGCAAGCCTGTTCGACGGCAGCGTTGTCGGATCCTTCGGCAATGCCACCTTCACCGACCCGCACTTCGACTACACGCACAACAACGATACCGGCGCCTCCGGCAGCCTGCCGCCGATTGCGAGCTTCAACTGGGGGATCGGCATCGATTATCGGCGACTGCAGCTGGTCAGCAGCTCCTTCACCTTCGACGGCGTGGGCAGCGATGCGGCGATACCCGGCTACTCGGCCGGCGTCGGCGATCAGTTCGTGCTCGGCACATTCACGTACACCAATAACATGACCTATTTTTCCGGCGGCGTCGTGCACGTCGACTTCGACCTGAATGTCACCGCCAACGGCCAGAGCCTGTCGCCGCTGAGCTACACCATTATGATCGACAACACTCCGAACAGCGGGCCCAATCCCGCCGACTATGCGGAGCTCGTCGGCACGCCGGGCCCGGTGTCGTTCAGCCATGGCGGGCTCGACTACGGGTTCGAGATCCTGGGCTTCTCGCGCGACGGCGGCGCGAGCTTCGAGACTTATACCTATCTGGACGAGAGCGCCACCACCCAGGCCGATATCTATGCGCGCATCACCGTTGTGCCCCTGCCGGCCGCCGCCTGGCTGCTGATTTCGGGCATCATGGTGCTGGGCGCCGGTTTCCGTCGTCGGCGGCACCTTATCTGAATGGCGTTTGATTGAGTACTCTGAATCAGGCCAGAAACGTCGAATAATTTTACAGTTATTGCATAGTCATATGATTGTTTTAAAGATAATTTGAATAAATATTCTGAATAACTGTCGTGTTTATTTAACACTTAAAAGCCTTGGTTTGTGAATGACAGCAAAGCACAGTTTCGACGTAACTCAATGTTATTGCCGTAAGAAGTCAGAGTTTCACCGGTATCCGGATGTCGAAAAAGTTTACACACGCTGGTTTTCCCCCTTTTGGTCATGCCCCTTGACGATGCTTCTTGCGTGATTTCATTGACGTTTTTCAGTCATGGAACATGGATTGCAGTAATGAATACCGGCTGGAAGAGAGGAGCCAGCTGACACGAATCGGTATTCGGGAGGGGAGTGCATCGTTAAGGACGCGATATCGTAGGGGGAGAAGGCGCGCAGGATGCGCGCCACTTTACCGCCCGTTCCGCTCAAGCCCGCCTCAGCACTCCGCGCTCAGAAATAACGTGCCAGCTCGATCTGCAGGGTGTCATCGCGCCGCAGGCTGAAAAAAGGGTCGGCGGCCGGTGCGCCGGACAACGCGCGCAGCTCCAGCGCGATCTTCCAGTGGTCGCCGATCCGGCGGCTCGCCTCCAGGTTGTAGAAACGCGTGTCGAACTCGCGGTCGCCGATCACGCCGGCCAGCAGCTCGGTCGATTGCACGTCATTGAGCGCGAGCCGCAGGCCGAGGAACAGATCGTCCTGAAACGGCGTCGGCGCGCGCGTGCCGCGGTCGTCATAGACATATTCGGCGAGCAGCCCGAGATCGGCGGAGCCGGCCAGCACGCCCACCAGGGTGTATTCGAACCCGGCGGTGGCGGCCGTGAATCGTTCGCCCTGCTGGCGGCGTGAGATCGTCTCCAGCTTCCACAGCCACTGCCCCAGGGTCGCCTGCAGATCGAGGCTCGACTGATCGATGATGTCGTAGTGCGGAATCAGCACCGGGCGGCCGAGGTCGTCCAGGCCCGGCACCAGGCGCGGATCGCGCGCGGTGCCGTGAAAATGGGCGAGGCCGATATCGAAGGCGCCGATGCTGCGCCGCCAGCGGATCGCGGCGTCGATGCGCCCGCGTCCGCGGCTGGATTCGAACTGCGACAGGCCGGTGTCGACCGGCGGGTGGCTGCGCAACCGGCCTTCACGTCCGGGGAAGCTGCGCTCGCGGAAGCCGGCGAGGGCGTAGAGATCGACCGTACCCCAGTCGTGGATCAGGGCCAGGTTGATCATCGGCTGGCCGAGCTTGTCTTCGCCGTCGAGGTTCTCCACCAGGTCGGTCTGGTTGATCACGTCCACCAGGTGCTGCGATTCCGTCACCCCCCAGAAGACCTTGCGCACACCGGCGCGCAGCTCCCAGGCCTGCGCGGCCACGACCCAGCCGAGCTCGCGGATATCCGCGTGGCTGCGCGCGTCGTCATGCTGGTCCCAGCGCAGGAAGGGCACGAAGCGGAAACTGTGCCGGCCGTCGTCCCACCGGTGGGTGAATTCCGGCTCGGCGGCCAGCGACAGGTTGGCGCCGTGCTGATCGGGATCGAGCGGCGCGTGAAAAAAGCCACGCGCCTCGACCGCCACAAATCCCGACCATTCGGCCGCCGCCGTCGCGCCCAGCAGCGCGGCGCCCAGCAGCGCCGCCGGCAGTGTCCGTCGGCCCGGCATCAACGCGCCCGCTGCAGGCTGCTCTGATCGAAGTCGCGATTGGTGTAGCCGTTGCGGAAACGGTAGTCGCTCCAGCGCAGCTCCGTGCTCTTGCCGTTCTGGTGATTCTCCATGGACATGCGCCCGGCGCGCCAGTAGTGGCCGAGGTACTGCCGGTAGTCGCCGAAGATCAGCGTCTTGAGCAGGCTGTCCTTGCGGTCGTAGAACTCGAGCTTGAGCGGCTGGTACATCTCCCGGTCGACCCACACCACCTGGCGGGTGTAGCCGGAGTGCTCGTAGGCCGGGTAGCGTTCAATGACCATCGTCGCGCGGCCGTCGAGGCCCTCGTCGCGCAGGTACTTGTATCGGTACTTGTCGACCTCCTGCGAGGTCAGGTCCTCGTAGGCGAATTCGCTGCCGACAAACGGCCCGGACTTGTTGGCCGAGGCGATGCGCTTGACGCGCTTCAGCGCCGGGAGATAAAGCCACTGATCGTCGGGGCGCGTGGCATGCGTGTAGCTCAGCAGCGCCGTGCCCTTCACGTCCGCCGGGCTGTCGAAGAGGATCAGGCTCTTGTCGCCGTTGCCCGTGACCTCGAGGCTGCGGATGCGCAGGTGGCGCGAGGTCTCATCGCCCTGGCGGTTGCGCAGGGTCATGGTCAGGTCGGCGCGCAGGTCCTGAAAACCGGTGTCGCGCCGGTCCATCTCGCGCGCGATCGCCAGCCCCTGTTCCTCGGGCGTCGCCGCCTGCGCGTCAGGGACGAGCAGGCTCGACAGCAGTATTATCGTCGACAGCTTGGGCATGACTCTTCTCCTCGAGTTTGAGCAACAGCGGCGCCAGGAACAGGAAATCCGCCGCCAGCGCGAAGGCTATCACGATGGCGGTGAGCAGCCCCATGCTGGCGTTGAGCTTGAAGGCCGACAGTGCCAGCACCAGGAAGCCGGCGATCAGCGCCACCGAGGTCACCCACAGCGCGGTGCCGACGCTGGCGTAGGCGTAGCGCACGGCGTCCTCGGGTGTGAGCCGCTTCTCGCGGCGCGCGCGCAGGTATTTGCTCAGGAAATGCACGGTGTCGTCGACCACGATGCCGAGCGTCATGCCGGTGACCACCGACAGGCTCAGGCCGACCTCGCCGACCAGGATGCCCCACAGGCCGAAGCCCATGGCGGCCGGCACCAGGTTGGGGATGAGGCTGACGGCGCCGATCTTCAGCGAGCGCAGCGCGAACACCAGCACGAAGGAGATCAGCACCAGGGCGAGCGTGGTGCCGGTCAGCATCGAACGGATGTTGCGCTCGCCGATATGCGCGAACATCGCGACGGTGCCGGTGCCGTTGGCACGGATCCCCGGTGTGTTGGCCGCGAGCCAATCCTGGGCGCGGTCCTCGAGCGCCAGGAAGTCGTTCACCGACAGTGTCTTGAGCGTCACGCTCAGGCGGGTCGCCGATTTGTCGATGTTGATTTGGTCGTTGAGATCCAGCCCGTAGGGCAGCGACATTTCGTAGAGCAGCAGGTACTGCGCCGCCAGCGTCTGGCGTTCCGGCAGCCGGTAGTGGGCCGGATCGTCGCTGTGCATGTTCATGCTCAGCCGCTTCATGATGTCGGTGAAACTCGCGACGTGCACGACCTCGGACTGCGCGCGGTACCACTGCGCGAAGGTCTCGACCCCGGCCAGGAAGGCCGGGTCGCTGACGCCGCTCGGCCGGCCGGCCTCGAGCGAGTAGTGCACGACGTACAGGCCGCCGAGATTCCCGGCGGCGAAGTCCGAGTCCACCCGGAACGGGATGCTGTGGTCGAAATACTCGGTGTAGACGTCGTTGAGCTCGTTGCGCGGGATGAAGGCGATGAGCAGCACGATCAGCGCGCCCATGCCGATGAGCAGCGCGGTCCGGCGGGCGATGACGAATTCCGCCAGCCGCTCCATCGCCGGCGACCGGTCCGGGCTGTGCGGCCGCACGCGGACCGGCAGCAGCATCATCAGCGCCGGCAGCAGGAACATGGCCAGCAGCCAGGCCGCGACGACGCCGAGCGCGACGATGTTGCCCAAGTCGCGGAACGGCGGGGCGTCGGAGAAGTTCATGCTCAGGAAGCCGATCATTGTGGTCAGGCTGGTCAGGAACACCGGCTGGGCGTTGACCCGCAGGCTCTCGATCATGGCGGCGCGTTTGTCGAGTCCCGCGCGCAGGGAGTGGAAGAAGCTCGCCAGCAGGTGCACCGCATTCGCCACCGCCAGCGTCAGGATCAGGATCGGCGCCGAGGCGCTCGGCGGCGACAGGCGGATGCCGAGCCAGCCGGTGAGCCCCATGGCGGCCGCGATCGACAGCAGGATCACCCACAGCGCGGCGAAGGTCCCCGACCAGCCGCGCAGCAACAGGCCGACGGTGACGGCGATGACCAGGAAGCTCAACGGCACCAGCGTCCGCATGTCCGCCTGCGAGGCCTCGGAGAAGGCGGCGTTCATCATCACCATGCCGGTGAGGTGGACGTCGATGTCGGGATGCTCGGCGCGTACCCGCTCGGCAAGTGCGCGCACCGCCTGCGCCACCTCCGGCACCTCGCGGATGCTGTCCTGGCCCGGCAGCTGCACGGTGACGTTGACGCCGGTGACATGGCCGGTGGGCGACACCAGGCGGTTGACCAGCAGCGGCTCGGTGGTGGCGATGGCGCGCACCCGGCTGAGCTCGACGCGGCCGAGCCGCGGCGCGTCGGTCACCAGGTTGCGCACCACCAGGCCCTCGGTATCGGCATGGGTGTGCTGGAAGTTGGTGATCGAGTCGACGCGTATCGAGTAGGGCACCTGCCAGGCCGCGGCGGTCAGCGACTCCACGGCGGCCAGCGTGTCGCGCGTGAACACATCGCCGCTCTTTGGCGCCAGCACGATGAGCACGTTGTCGTTCTTGGTGTAGGTGCGCTCGAGCGCTTCGAAGGCCTTGAGCTGCGGGTTGTCGGCGCTGAAGAACACCCGGTAGTCGTTGGTGAAGACGATGCGCGGTGCACCCGCGGCGGCGGCGAACACCAGCCCCAGGCTCAGCAGCAGCACCCGCCAGGGATGGTCCACGATCCATTGCGCCAGCCGGACGGTGCGGGCGGGGCGTTCCATGGCGACCTCCTGATTGTTCATGAATAGTAAATTTTTCCGACAGTATTCAGTTTATGGGAAAAAAAATCAGCGCGTGAGGACGCCACGCAGGATCAACCGGGTCGTACCCTCGGCGAGCTCGACCAGATGCTGGTGTTCGTACAGGTGCCAGAAGATCGGGACCTCGAAGAGCGTCATGGCCGCCAGGATCGCGGCCGCGGTCTTGCCGGGGTCGTCGACGCTGAATTCGCCGGCGGCGACGCCGTCCCGGAGCAGCTCTTCGAGCACCGCCTGTTTCGCGGCTTGGTGCTCGTGGACCATCGGCTGTTGCTGCAGGCAGACCGCCTCGACCATCTCGTGGATGCGCGGCTGGGCGGTGATCTGCTCATGGGTGTGCTGGAAGGCGGCCTGGATGAACCCGGCCAGGCGCTCGGCGGCCGGCCGGTCCTTGCGCGCCACGACCGTCTTCATGGCGTCGACCTTCCGGCCCAGACACTGGCAGGCGAGGCTCGTGCCGATGTCGAGCTTGTTCTCGAAGTAGCGGTAGAGATTGGCGGCCGACATCGAGCAATCCTTGGCGATCTCGGCCATGGTGGTCTTGCTGTAGCCGACCTGGCGGAAACGCTCCTGCGCGGCGTTCAGGATCGCCTCGCGGGTTTCCTCGGTGTCGGCAGCTGCGGATTCCATGGGGGGATATATATCTCATGAATATTGAATAGTCAATTTTGTGTTCACTATTCCTGGATATTGGTCGGGGAATATCTGCTGTTTCTTGATAAACAGTGTTTTTCATAGATAGTGACTGATTACTTAAATTTTTTAGGTGAGGGGTTACCGTCGGGGCTTGCCAAGAATCGATTGCTGTATATAATCACAATACTGTATAAATAAACATATATCATGGATACCCTGACTTCCCGCCAACAAGAAATCCTCGACCTGATCCGCGACTACGCGGCCCGCACCGGCCGGCCACCGACCCGCGCCGAGATCGCCGCAGCACTCGGCTTCCGGTCCGCCAATGCCGCCGAGGCGCATCTGCGCGCGCTGGCGCGCAAGGGGGCGATCGAGCTCATCCCCGGCGCCTCGCGCGGCATCCGTCTGCAGGCGCCGGGCATGCCGGTGGTGGGCCGGGTGGCGGCCGGTCATCCGATCCTGGCCGAGGAGCATATCGAGCAGCACCTGCCGATCGATCCGGCGCTGTTCCAGCCGCGCGCCGATTACCTGCTGCGGGTGCGGGGAATGAGCATGCGCGATGCCGGCATCCTCGACGGCGACCTGCTGGCCGTGCACCGCAGCCCCGAGGCGCGCGACGGCCAGATCGTGGTGGCGCGGTTGGCCGACGAGGTGACGGTCAAGCGTTTCGAGCGCCGCGGCCACGTGGTGCGTCTCCTGCCCGAGAACGACGAATTCACTCCCATCGAGATCGACCTGCGCCGCGACGCCTTCGCCATCGAAGGCCTGGGCGTGGGCCTGCTGCGCAACGGACGACTCCCATGAACCTGCAAGACCTGATGCAAGGCGCCGAGGTCTGGCGCGGTAACGGCTTTCTTCCTCCGGCCGGCGGCGCCACGGCGTCCGGCTTCGCCGCGCTCGACGCGCTGTTGCCGGGTGGCGGCTGGCCGGCCGCGGCGCTCACCGAGATCCTGCTGCCGCGCGCCGGCATCGGCGAGTTGAGCCTCATGATGCCGGCGCTGGCGGCCTTGAGCCGCGGCGACCGCTGGTTGGCCTTCGTCGCGCCGCCCTACATCCCCTATGCGCCGGCCCTGGCGGCGGCCGGAGTGGATCTGTCGCGCGTGCTCATGATCCATCCGCGCAGCCGCGGCGATGCCCTATGGGCCCTGGAGCAGACGCTGCGTGCCGGCACCTGCGGCGCAGTGCTCGCCTGGCCGGCGCTGGCCGATACCACCGTGCTGCGGCGTCTGCAGCGGGCCGCGGAGGTCGGTGAATGCCTGGGCGTGGTGTTCCGATCGGCGCTGCACGCGGTCGCGGCCTCGCCGGCGGCGCTGCGTCTCAAGCTCGTCCCCGAGGAGGCCGGTCTCGGCGTGGAGATTCTGAAGCGCCGCGGCGGCTGGCCGGCCGGGCCGGTGCGCCTGGAGATGGATCGTGCTGTGGCTGTGTCTGCACCTGCCGGATCTGGCGCTCGACGTCTGCACGCGCGGCGCCCCTGAATCCGGACCGGTCGCGGTCAGCACGGGCAGCGGCCGCGCGCAGCGGATCCTGGCGGCCAATGCCGCCGCCCGCAGCCACGGTGTGCAGGCCGGCATGGCGCTCAACGCCGCCCAGGCCTGTGTGGCGATGCTGCGCGTCACCGCGCACGACGCGCAGGCGGAGCGCGAGGCGCTGGCGCGTCTTGCCGCCTGGGCGGGGCAGTACACCCCGGTCGTGAGCCTGGCGCCGCCGCAGGCGCTGTTGCTGGAGGTGGCGGGCAGCCGGCGGTTGTTCGGCGGGGATTCGAATCTGAGGGAGCAGGTTCGCCAGGGATTGGCCGAACTCGGCTTCACGGCGCGCAGCGCGCTCGCACCCACGCCGCTGGCGGCGTTGTGGCTGGCGCGCGCCGGCGGCGAGGCCCGGGTCACGCGCACCGCGCAGCTCGCCGCCGCACTCGCTCCGCTGCCGCTCGCGGCGCTCGAGCCGGACGCCCGCCAGGGCGCGCTGCTCGCGGCCATGGGTCTTGGGCGGCTCGGCGACTGCCTGCGCTTGCCGCGCGCCGGCCTGGCGCAGCGCTTGGGGCCCGAGTGGGTGCTCGCCCTGGACCGTGCGCTGGGCCGGCTGCCGGATCCGCGCCCGGCCTATACGCCGCCGCTCGCGTTCACGACCGAATTGAATCTGCCGGCGCCGGTGACCGACAGCAGCGTGCTGTTGTTCGGGCTGCATCGCCTGGTGATCGAGCTCGGCGGCTTCCTGCGCGCGCGCCAGGCGGCGGTGCAGGCGCTGAGCGTCACTCTGGCGCACCGGCGGCCGGTGCCACCGACGGCCCTGCGCCTGACGCTGGTGGCGCCGACGCGTGATGTCGCGCATCTCACCGGGCTGCTGCGCGAGCGCCTCGAACGCCTGGCGCTGCCGGCACCGGTGGAGGCGCTGGCGCTCGACGCCGAGACCCTGTGCCTGCTCCCCGACGCCAACCTGGCGCTGTTCGCCGCGGCGCACGCACCGCCTGCCGCCGCCGCGGAGTGGCTCGAGCGCCTGCAGGCGCGCCTCGGCCGGGAGGCGGTCCACGGTCTCAAGCGGGTGGCGGATCATCGCCCGGAGTATGCCTGGGCGCATCGGCCGCCCGTGCCGGGCGCGCCGGGCGGCATCGCTATCGACACCGTGCGCCGCCCGCTGTGGCTGCTGCCGGCACCGCTGGCGCTGGCCGAGCGCGACGGCCGGCCGGTCTGGGACGGCGCCCTGACCCTCGAGCCGGGGCGCGAGCGCATCGAGGCCGGCTGGTGGGACGACCGTGACATCGCGCGCGATTACTTCGTCGCCACGACCGCCACCGGCACGCGGCTGTGGGTCTACCGCGAGCTCACCGGCGCGCGCGGCTGGTTCCTGCACGGCCTGTTTGCCTGATAGTCCGTGCCCAGGCCAGTCGCAGGGAAAACTCAACGCAGAGACGCAAAGGCGCAAAAAACAAAATTGTAGGCGGGGCTTCCAGCCCCGCCCGGCACGACATCGTCTCGACGCAAGAATGTTCAGCCTGTTTGGTACCGGCCGGCGGGGCTGGAAGCCCCGCCTACAGTTGTAAATGTTTTCTTTGCGCCTTTGCGTTT